>Ga0179593_1571530_pt1 | contig 12183 bp, 17 predicted proteins | sample CZODoug2_1_08_16_FD_185931 | JGI IMG/M metagenome (GOLD analysis project Ga0179593, IMG submission 185931) | Vadose zone soil fungal communities from Angelo Coast Range Reserve, California, USA - CZODoug2_1_08_16fungal (PacBio error correction) | ecosystem: Environmental > Terrestrial > Soil >... | reverse complement strand
TCTCTTTTTGCCCACGAGACCCCTTTTTTTCCGGGCCCCCTTGTAATCCCCCCACATATAACCGACTGCCATGTCTCCAGTATGGATGTTCCGGTCGTTACAGACGTTACAACGGATGCAAACCCTTGCAGCATTAGTTCTCCCGTGTTTCTCTCAGGGTTCTTCCGTCAAAGATGCGCATTTCCCCTTTCCATCCCCCCCGTTGACGACATGACGAATTTTCATCACATATTCGGCACCGAACTTCCCCCCCTCGAGCAGCCCGCTCCTTCCGAGGAGCCTTCCCCTTACCTTTTCCAGTTCCTTCCTTCAGCCCTGGTGAACCCCGTCACGCCTTTCAACGTCGGATTTTCGGCCGTACCCGGTTTCCCCGCATTTGGTCTTTTTTTGCCCTTACGACGTCGTTTTCGGAAGGACGTCCCCCCCCCCCTTTTTTATGCCGCGGGCTACCCAGAAGCTTTGACATCAGTTTTTCCTCACCCGAAGAAAAGACCCTCCTCCGGCGCCTGCATGGTCAGGCGTGAAAGTTCCTCCCTCACAACTAGCTTCTTCCCTTCGAACCCTCTCCAATCTTAGTTCGAAGCCGTTTCCAGCAGATTCAGACCTCCCCTTCAGGTTCGCGACAAGACTTCTAGGAAAACGGAAGATTCTCCAGAAAACCCGAGGTCTTTATTGCTTCACCCCCTAAAGTGAAAGGACAGCGGTGAACGTGATCTATTCTCCCCCTCTGTTTTTTCGCTAGCGCTGCTCTGGCAGGATTCCCCGCGGCCCGGCTAGGACTTTCCCCTTTCGGATCCCGACTTTTCGTCTACACAGCCATGAACGCTGCCATTCCACCAGCCACGCCAGAAGGAAGGGGAGTTTTCGGCCTTCCCGCAGATCTTTCCCCTTGCTCCCTGGCTCCAAGTTCTGGCACCGATTTCGGCAGTTTGACGCGCCAGAACTTCTCTGTTTTCTCCGGCCGAGTTTTTCCCTCCCCCACCGACATCTTTAGGAGTAGATCTTGAAGATCCTCCCACAACGCTCTCTCGGGAACGCCGGTGAGCCCACTCAGGGCACCGCACGAGACCCCTGCTCTTATGGCCCGATCTCCCGACGAGTTCGTCTTTCAACGGTCTCCTCGTTTCTTTCCGCCTAGAGGTTTTGCCACCCCCCCCGTCCACACACAACCTTTTTTCCGCCCAGCCCGAATCATTAGGTCAAAAACCTTTTCTTTTCATCGCGTTTTTCTCTCCCCTTGTGAGCAGATTTTTTTTTGTTTCTCCCAGTTTTTGACCTGGCGATTCTCCCCCCAGACCGTCTGCACAGGGTCGAACCCCCCCTCTTCTAATTTCGCTGTCTTCCGTTTGGTTTTGGCCCTTCGTTTCTCCTCCCGAGTCTCGTCGCTGGTTACGCTAGTTGCGAAACCCACCGTCCTTCCCCCCCCCCTGAAACCCGTTTTTACAGGGGCTTCTTTTTCACCTCTTCCGTTTAGACGAAACCCCGTCTCCTCTTGGGGCGCCCCCCTCTTCGAGTTTTTCTTTTTTTGGCTTCTGGTGTCGGGAGCGGGCTGCTGGCGGGTTATCGGTCATTTTTATTTTTCTTTTCCGTCCCTTCTTTTTGGGAGGGTTTTCCTTTTTTTTTGACGCACCACCCCTGAGCCAGCCCCGCAAGGATCCTTCTTTTCATATGCGACGGTCTAACCCCCCAGACTTTTTTTCAACTCAGACTTCCTTTTATTTTTATGTGCCCACCTCATACCCAGCTCCCTCGATGTGTCCAGTGGTTTTCTCCCCCAGAAACTTTCTCCGTCCCTCCCCCCCCTTCCGATCTTCTTAGAATTTCCCACCTTTCATTTCCCTGACGAAGCGCTGATCGCGCCGGGGTCACCCAGCCGAGCCAGCCGATGCAGACCCCCCCTTTCGTCAAAGTTTTCCCCCCCACAGCCACTTTTTTTAACCCCGTCGTGACGTTGACTTGTAATTTTCGCTCTACCCCACGGCGGCCCCGTAATAAAACATACGCCCCGTCCCTTTGCCCCCTCCCCCCCTGACAGCCAAATCTTCCTTTCCCATGTGCGCCCCTTCTTTAGGATTCCCTGGTTTTGCTCGTTTTTCTCAGTACCCTTTAAACTGAGTTGCGCACCCTCCTTCTGCCGCCCGACACGAGCACCTCCCGCCGGGCCCCCGAACTTTTTTTCCTCCGAACCCGTCTTTTATCACTCCGCCCCCGACGACCACCCCGCCTATCAACGGAATCATGAAAACCCTCCCCCTTTTTCACCCCCCGCGAACTCCCGCCTTTCAGTCTCCTCGACCGTCCACCACCGCCTCCCCCCATCCCAATCAACCGGCTTTTACCCTCTCACATGTCCTCCGACCTTGTTCTGGCCGCAGACCACACTTTCCCTCTTTCCAAAGTCTTTAACCCATATCTTCTCCGGTTTTTTTTTTTTTGTTGAAGGGGTTGAGATTGTTGCTTGACTCGTTGTAGGGGAGTTAGTTTTTCTGTTGTTATATGACCTTTTTCTTCGTATCATTTTTTCCTCCTTTTTAATTTCTTCTTGGGTTCGTTTCTCGTTTATTTTGCTTATGTTCGCTGCGTTGCAGTGATTTGGACCGGGGCGGAGGGTCCCCGTTGATCCGGATGGTGTAGTATCTCCTTATGTCTGGACGGATCTTGGTAATTCCTAAGGCGTTTTCGCGAATGTCTCGGTGATCTCTTTTGAGGGTGGCGCACTCAAGGTGAACTTTTTTTAGCAAGCTTCACCGTTTTCCCCATTGGCTTTTTCTTCGCTTCCCCCTCCTTTCGAGATTTTTTTTTCTTTTTTTTGCGGATGGTGTGGCTTTATGCCGCCGTGTGATATCTTTCCCCAATAGCTTAACACGATACTCTTTTCGGCCTTGATTTCCCCACTTGGACTGTTTGTGTTTGTGGCTCGTGCTGTTCGGTTGCCAGGCGCCAAGGTCAAGCTGCTTCCTTCTTGTTTGACGCTTGGCGTCTCTTTTCTGTTGCGTAGTAGAATGGTTTCTGGAGGCAGACGCAAATGGCCTCCCCCTAGCGGGAGTTTCTTGGTTTTTTCCTTGGGATTCCTATCCCTCGTGAGTTACGTACGTGGTTGTTTTTCGAACTTCGCATGTCCTGATCTGCGGGTGGGGCGACGGATTTTTTGGTGCGGTCAGCGAGTATTCCTGTCCCCCCCCTCAATGGCTTTCCCCCGATACCCGAATTTCCCGCCCCGCTCTTCCACAGCTACCCATTTTCCACAGGACTTCCCAGCCTCCCTGCCCTTTCCCCCCCACCCCCCCTTCCCTAGAATTTTATCCTTGGGTGCCCGTAATGCGACGGTTTTTCTAAGCGGCGGAGATTTTTTCAGTCGGGTTTTAGACTTCTTCTCTTGGTTTTCGGAGTTCCAAACTGTTTGTCCTCTGGACGGCCATATGTCTTCTGAAAAGGTAGAGGCCAGCCTTCCCGCTTGGACGGTCCCTCCGAGGTCTTTCCTCGATTCCCTTTCGGCAATGGTTTTTTGCGTTTTTTTTTTTCTGGCGACCTCGACCCAGGCTCCTGGAGCTGCTCAAAGATTCTCGTTTTCTGGGATCCTTTCCCCCCCCATCGAATAGTTATCTTTTTTTTTTTGATACGTCGTGGTGTGTTAGGGTTTTTTTTCCTATTGATGAGACGAAACGCTGTGTTGGCGGGGTGCCGATGCCGGCGTTTAAGTTGAACTCGTCGCGACAGATCCTCTCCCTTTTTTTGTTTCTAGTGAGTCCACTTCTTCCCCTCAATTTTTCGTGTTTGAGGCATTCCTTATAACAGCAGTCGCTACTCCAGACTGACCCCCCAGGCGAGGACGGTGATTCTTTTTCTTTCCCCTCGATGCTTTCCGACCCCCTGCTCACTACATACCCGTTTCTGTCTCTTGTTGCTTTCGTTTCTGCGGGGCCGATGGCGATGCCGACACTCCACTTCTTTGTTGTTTTTCTATATTTAGGCACGTGGTTGTTTCTTAGCCGGCACGCTTGTCGCGGTCGGACTCAGTGTTTCAGAACTTCCTTTTTCTTGCCGAGTCTCCTTTTCCGAAGGCCCTTTCCCCCTTTTCTGAACCTCCTCTCTCTTTTAGAGATCACCGCACAGGGTGCTTTTCTCGGGGGCCGAATGGCGTTTTTCTCCGCTTGTTTAATCTTTCAGTTTATTGGTTTCAGGCCTGGCGCCGTACGGATGGAGGCTGCCACCGAAGACGGTGTCCGGCCCTTTGTATTTCTTCGTAAGCCTTCCCCCTATCCCCGGTTGGCTTTTCTGTCACGGTCTACTGTGCTAGTGCGGTTTCGGCGGTGGCGCCCCTTATGGGCAACTCGATGCTGGTGCGTTTCCCGGAAGAGCTCCCAGGCGTCCGGACGTCTCTGGCCCGACGATCCTGATGTGGTGTTTTCCCCCCCAACATTTCTTTTTTGACAGAATTTTTGCCATTTTTCTTTTTTCCTGCCCTTTGCCACCGGCTGGCCCAGGCCTCTTTTTCATGGTAAGTTAACCGGTCAGTTCAGTGGTTCTTTCTCTTGCCCGGGGTTTTTTTTCTTCCTCCAGGCCGTTGTGTTTTCGACCTTGAACTTGGACCTTAGGTCCTTTCTTTGTTCCTTTTTTAAGACTTTTGCCTCCCGCGCTCAGCTTCGGGCCCCGGCCGGGGACCTTGGTGCGAAGGGAACGTCTGGAACCTTCTTCCCCTCCATACTTTCGTTCCTTTTCTCTAGTTCGTTTCCTTCCGGAAAGCTTGCCCTTCTGTGCCCGATGATTTTCCCCCCCTTTGTTTTTTCATCCCCCCCTATTGTTGCACGAGCAACTCCAGAGGGTTTTTTCGTTCCCGGTCCGAGTTTTTACGCACACTTTCAGGAATTCCTTCACAGTATGGATTCTTGTTCCAGACTTGATTGCACCTACTTTAATTCCCATTGATAGCCCCGGGACGTTCTCCTTTTTTCGAGTTCTTCCGAGATGCGCGTACCACACGTGGACGCAAAGATTCCCCCTCAGTCAGGTCACGGCATCTCCCCCCTACCCCTGGACACTTTCCTACGAAGCGGCCAGAAAATTTTTTGACCGAGTCTTTTTTATTATCCCCCCCCGTCCGTGGCCTTTCCTTGTTCTGGCATTTCCTCGGGGAAACAGTCCCCTTAGTTTCATGGAGTTTCTTGGGAAACATGATCTTCATCAGGTCATTGATTTTTTTTTTTTCCAATTCGATGACGATCCCCTGGCTCGTCCTCTGTGGGCCGAAAAGACTGCCCCCCCCCCCCCGGCCCCTTTTCCGTATTTTCCCCCCCAGCTTCCCCGGTGGCTGCTTGCAACCGGCCGTGCACCGACCTCCGCCCCCCCGGGCTTTCTTTTTGTGCCCTAGCCCCCCCTCCCCGACCCTCATGAGATACAGACAGGAAGGGAGGACCGAAGTCGGCAATTGCCCGCCCCGCCCCTTGACAGAAGACCCCCCTTTTTCCCTCCCCCCCACACTCCCTACCATCCCCCCCCACCTCTCTCCCGTCCCCCCCCTGCCTCCTCCACCCCCCCTCCCCCCCCTATCCCCCCCCCCACCGCCCGTCTCCTTCACCCTCCCAACTTTCTTGTCCAATCAGCCCCAACCGGGTTCGACGAGGAAGGTCCCGCCCCAGCGTTTTTGGAAGACCTTCCCCCCGTTGCCCCCCTTCCGGCCTGCTTTTCATTAGACTGCGCGGGTTTTTTTCCTGAAGGCTTTGGCGATAGGCACCCGCCCTCCGTTTAGGACCCCCCATGATACCACTCCCCCGCCGGCTTGAGTTCCCTCACCCCCCCGCTGCACATCGCGTTCCCAGCACAACTACAGCCTTTGGAGTGCGGCATTTCTCGAATTCTTTTTTTGCTCCTTCCCCAAGTCCTCCCATAACGTGTGGCCTCCCCTGACGCGCAGAACATGCGCCATCGAGGGGTGTTATTTCGTGATCTCCCTTTTTTCCCTTGGCCTTTGTAGCCCCTTGTTCTCTAGCCTTTTCCTTTGGCCAACTGGTCCCATCTTCGGACCTCTGTGAGCCAAACACTTTGCCCCGCAAGAGTTCCCTTTCCTCTGCCGATATTTTCGCGCACTCGTTCTCCTTTACTTACCACCCCCAACCAGAGTTTTTCCTTTCTTCAGTGGACACCCCCGATACACAAGTACCACCCCAACAGCGCACGTCGCCATCCTTTTTCCCGGTCACAACGCTCCTTCGTACTATCCTCGCCTCTCAGTTTTCGATCTGTCTGGGTAGACCGGAAACGGCTTCAAGCGCAGACAAAACCCTCCTCGGACAGGTAGAACCCCCTTTTTCTTCTCCCTCTTCCCTCTGCTTCCTTCCTTCCCTCGTTTATGGCCATCTTACGACGACCCGGCCTTCGTGGCTCTTTCCGTCCCGACCCCCCCACCCTTTTCTCTTTACCTTACAGTGGCTCTGACTTCCAACGAATCCGAGCTCTGCTTCGCCAGTGATGCTTCAATTCCTCTGGGTCCTTTTCCAGCTTCGGGCGTTTTTCTTTGTGGACACGGGGGTGATTTTTTTATGACTCTGCGGGCCCTTACGGTACTTTTTTTTTTCTGATCGCGTTTCCATGTTTTCTGCCTTATACGCGAACAACCACCCCTCAGACCCAGCCCCTTATCATGATAAGATCGCGAGTCTACCCCCGTACCTTCTCCACTTCGGACCCGCTCATGTTGCAAACTTGTGTTCCTCCCCCATCTCAGCTTCTCACGTCGTCTTTCCCCTGGACACGGATTTCCCCGCCTTCAAGCCCAGACAATCCCTGCGATAGGTCCCCAGCACATTTCCCCCAACTTCCAGCCCCTGATATTTTCGTTTTCACCCGCCGAGCCAGCGTCATCCCCACAGAGTCACTTTGCGCACCAGCAGCACGGTCAGGTTTTCTTTCTTGATAGTTAAGCGATTTTCCCCTTTGCCCCGATTCTCCCTAATCTCTTCTCCTCCCGCAGCCAACTTCGCCTTGGCTTGCCAATGCCCAAAGTGACGGCGAAGGCCCTTTCTTATCAGGTTTTTCCTCCCCGGGGACTCTTTCAACATTCACCAGTTACAGCAGCCGCCAGAAGCAGTTCGCCACACCGCCAGGAGCCTGGGCACAGCCTTTCCTTCTCCGATGCTACCCCCCCCGACCCCTCCTAGTTGTCACTTTGCTTCCCCCACCGGTCACCAATCCCCGACGCGAAACAGCGCGGCACCAGCGCATTCTTCCCTCCCCCTAACGACTTCCCAATACCCCCCGGTTTTTCCCGCTCCCATCCAGAAAGACATTGTTTCCGATCAAACCAAATCACCAGAAACTTCCCCGATACCTCCTTTCTTCAGAGCCTTTATCTTCCCTCCGTTTCTCTATTTTTTGACTTCTGTTTATCTGGTTCTTAGCGGTTGGATCTGCGCAGAAAGTTCTTCTGTCATCCTGGTTCTTCCCGGCCACAGGTGATTGGAGGCCCCCCCGTGGTATTTCCTTTTCCGCTGGTGCCCTTTTCGATTTCTTTGGTGTTTTCCAGGGTTTTTTCTTTGTTCCCTTTTTCGGTGAGCGGGTATGTGCGTGAATGGCTCGGTCGCGTTTTCCCCTTTTCCCATTGTGGTCCTTTTTTTTTGCGATTTGAGGGACTTCTTGCCCCCCCTTATGTTTGCCCGTTTTTTTTTCCAAGCTTCCCCGTTGGCGTCACATTTGCTTCCCTAGTTCCTCGCGGCACTTTTTTTTTTTTCTATGCGTCGGAATTTTTTTTTTTTTTGTTTAGCTCTTTACTCCCTCTATTCCCATCTAGGGGCGCCGACGGTGCTGCTGTGCAGCACACTACTCTTTTTGGTATGTTCGCTGGACCCCCCGGCGCCCCCTTTTATCCTCGTTATACGTTGTTCCGCTTTGTTTTTTGCGGAGCCTATCGCTCTGCTGTTGAGTGACGCCCTTTGTTCCCCCCGTGTATGCTCGCTCCATTTTCTTTTTCTTTGGAACAATCTCCGTTGCCTGGCATGGCCGTGTAATCCGAAGATTCGTGTCTTTACGTGGGTTTTTTTTTTCGATGATGTTCTGGTCTCCCTCTTTTGCCTTTTGACGCCTTCCTGTTCCCAAGCAGCAATGGCCGCTGTCCGCGAGATACCCACCTCCCCCTCCCTCCCGAACTCCATCAATGGTTCCACATCCGTAACAGAAAACAGCCCACATTTTGACCCTAACACCCGAATGAATGGACGACCCCAGAGTTCTTGAGCCTCCCTCCTTTCTCTTTACCTTTTCTTATTTTGCTATCATTACACCTTCTTTAGAATGAAACGTTTAGTGTGGGTCGAGGTGGTTTCGCTAACTGAGCCCTCTTTACGGAACCTTTTTTTTAAATCCCCCCTACCTTGGTAATTTCCATACTTTATTAGGTAGCGCTACATCCGAATGGTTCGACACTTCCGGTTGGTGTTTTTTTCCGTTCAGGACCCCTCCCGAGATACCTTCCTTTTCCTCCCCCATCTTCCCGAATCCCGTGTTCAACGATCCTTCTTTTTGAGAGTGAGAGGTTTGTTGTGGAAGGTGAGCGGGTTGGTCCCTCATCTATGCTGTCCTTTTTTCCCCAAGTTTTCGATTCGTTTTTTTCCCCTTACTTTCCTTGAGATGCTAGAAGGCAGGAGTCTCGCAATGATTGGTTGGGATCCCTTCGTTCCGCAGAGCTGGCGCGTCTATCCCTTGAATCCCCCTTCAGTTAGTTTCCCCTCCAACTTTCCCCATTTCTGATCGCGCAGCCCTCGATGAGCAGGTGCTCGTCTCCTGTACTCGGAGACATCGGTGCATGGGAGAGGTTTCCGAAGAGCCCTCTCGAGCTCCCCTCCCTTTGAATTTCTTTTTGGCCCTCGAGGCCGTTGGATGGTGGAGAGGCCTTTGCACGCCGGTAGACTCTTTTCGCGACACTACGGAGTTTTCCGGAAGCTCCCCTTCTCTTTCCCCACGGAGTCTTGAGCTGATGCGGCACCGTCAACTAGATTTCTTCCAACGAGATCCCCACGGTCGGCCGTTTTTTTCACCCTCCTACCTTCCCTTAAGCCTTTGTTAGGTTTCCTTTCTTTTTCCGATTCAGGTTTTTTTCGAACCTTTTTGCCTTTTCTCCGAGACGGTGCTTTTCTTTTTCTACGTAAATACGATTCAGATCCTTTTTCCTTTCTTTCCAGGTCTTTTGGTGTCCCCTCCGCGAAGCTTTTTTTTTTTTCAAATCCCTTCCCGTGTTAGTCCACAGTCCCGCTCGACGCCTTGAAAGGGCGTCTCGCTATCAGGGCTTTCGAAATTTTGTTTGGGTTCTCACGGTACGTGCCGATTGACGTTCTACCTGACGTGATTCCCCGTGTGGGAAAATGCTTTTCCCCCCGTTCCGGTCTCATTTCCTGATGCCCTTCTGCCGCGGTTTCTGAGCCGTTTCTTCCTTGGTGGATTTTTCCCCGTTCAAGGCCCTTTTTTGGGGTCGACCCCCCTTCAATTCGTTCCTGGTTTTTTTTTTGACGCCCTGCCTGACTCAATCGGGAGGACGACCCCGCCCTCGCTCCCTGAGAAGTTTCGTCAACGTCTGGCCCCTCCGGATCTGGACAGGTCCTTCCTGTGTTAGTTTTACCTTTTTGGTTACTACCGTTCTTTTGAGGACCCGATGCTTATCTCTCTTATTGTCCTCCTCTCCCGTTGGGGGTTCTCTTCTCTCAATTCCCTTCCTTACCAACATTAGTACGGGCTGTACAGGCCGCAAACTCACCCCCTCCTGAAAGTTCCTTTGTAACCCTTTCTTTGTTTTTTCGTTTTCCGTAGTTCCCCTGTCCCCCCTCGGAATCGACTTCCCTTCTTTCCGAGTTTATCTTCTAAATAGAGTCTTATCTTTCGTCCCAGTTTTTCTCCCCCTTTTCCCCCAGTTTTTCCCTTTTTTGTAAACCTAAACGGTTTCTGTTCATCACAGGCCACGCGGGCAGACGTCCCTTCTGCCGCGGCCAGCAGAGTTCCTCCCACGCTACTTTTTTTTTTTCTTTTCAAGTGACCTCCTTCCCAAGTTTTTTCCTTTTTTGAATTTCCCCCCCCCCTCACTGGGTCACCGTTCCGTCCCCCGTTTAGCACCTCTCTTTCTGCACTTAAAGGGGTCCTCGCCCTCCTCGGTCCCGGCTGGCACGAGAGATGGCTGCCGACTGGCCAGTAGATTCCTTTGCCTTTTCTACTTGGCCATTCCCCGATCCCTCCCGATTTTTTAGGCGTTTGCACTGGTTTTTTGACACGCCCGCCGGTGCCTCGGGCCATCGGAGTTCTTCGAACGACACCTTTTTTTTACCGAACCGTTTTCCCAGCCTCTTTTTCCCCACTCAAAACCTTCCCCCGCAAAGGGAGCAGGTTCCGGAACCAGCCCGTCCTTACGGCAACAACTTTCCCCCGCAACATTTAGGAGTCTTTTAACCTTTCGTTCAGTCCGCCCGCCCAAGTGCCACGGCGCCGTTCCGTTGATCTCGTTGCCCCTTCTCGTTCGAAGTTCCGCATTTTGCCTTTTTTCTCGAAGGCGGCCGGCCCCAGATGCACGCCGTTCTGCCCCACTGATAGTCCCCCCCTTTCCCCTTACAGTTTTCCCTTCCCCTCCACCTCCTTCAGAGCTCGGTTCCCCTTGTCCCGCACAGCAGGACGGTTACTTTTCGTCATGTCTCTTTCCTTCCTCAACCGCGCCGTATTCTTCTACGCGCAGCACCGCGCTCCGATGGGTGGAGCGGTCCCCGATAAACTGCCAACTCGCATCCCCTTTTACCGGCTTAGGGTATGTTTGGAAGCCTCCACCTGGGCACCCCTTTCCCTCCGTCCCCTTGATGTTGATCCCCCCCCAATCAGGCAACGCTTTTTGAAAAAGGGCCATTAGTATGCCCACTGATAGGTTTCCTCTTCACCCCGCAGGACTTCTTTTTCCCTCACAAAACAGCGTTTCGTCCTGCTATTCGTGGAAAACCCGCTCACCGTCAACCACCTTTTCCCCTCCGCATAAGTCCTCGTGCGATTTCCCCTTTCCCCTCCCCCCCGAGCCGTGTTCGAGATCTTTGTCTCTCAGGAACGGTTCCCGAGCGCCCCCCCCGTCCCCGTCGGGAAATTTTTTCTCCGGACCTTACTCCTCCCTGACGCTCTTTTAGTGTGCCTTTTTGGCCTTGTTATTCCATCGTCCCCTTTTCTTTCCCGGTCCCCCTTTCCGGTGGCAGTTTTTTTTTTTCATTAACCCCACGAAACCCTGTGGAAGGTAGAATCGTTGGATGAGAGACCGCCTTAAACCCCCTTTTCAGTTTCTCGCCATCTTTTCTGGTCTCCCCTTCTTAGAAGTTTTGGAGTTAGTTTGAGGGGCCTCTTTTACAACTTGGTTGCTGTTTCGAGCTGGAGGGATCGTTTTTTAGTCTGACAGGAAGGCCTTCCCCCAGGCGTTTTCGTGTAATACCGTTCCCCCCGCTTAGATCATGATCGTCCTTCCCCCCCCCCGTACGAGTCGATCCAGCCCTTTCCTCCCCTTAACGATTTTTTCCTTTACCCCTCTCTTTTCCCCCCCCAGTTTATGGTCTCCTCCCCCGGTCAGGTTTTCCAATTCGTTCCCTAACAGACATTTCCCCTCCGCCAGACCCCCCTACACCTCCCCACGCCTCTAAGTCCTCCCTTGATCTTTCCTCCTTTGTAACCGAAAAGCCGAAATCCAGCCTTCCCCCCACAGAGTAACCTTTTTTTTCCCAGAAGACCGAGGATGGTCTCTTTACCCCCCCACCCCCGATTGACACGAGAACCCCCCTTTCAGAATAAGCCGCACCAATCGGAATAGACCTGGGCTCCTTTAAAAGTGCCGGCTCCCCCCCCCCACAGCATTTTTTTCCCCTTCTCGTCCCTCCCCTTTTCCTCTTATCCTTCCTAATTTCTTTGAGTCAATCTTCTTTCTACGAAAGATACCCTCGCGATTCGACCCCACCTCCGGATCCCCCCTATCACTTTTACCCAGCTCCTTCTGCTTCCCTCACGAACATTACCGTCCCGTCCACCCAATTACGGATAACGGACTTCCCTCAGCACCCCCTCACTTCCCTCGCCCAATGCAGATACCGCCACCCATTCTGAAACATCCCAATCACTCCGTTCCGAATCACCCCCTCCCATCAAGAAAGTTCTCTCCCCCCACCAGACCGACCTTTTCACCTTCCTGAAGCT
>Ga0179593_1285765_pt1 | contig 12183 bp, 17 predicted proteins | sample CZODoug2_1_08_16_FD_185931 | JGI IMG/M metagenome (GOLD analysis project Ga0179593, IMG submission 185931) | Vadose zone soil fungal communities from Angelo Coast Range Reserve, California, USA - CZODoug2_1_08_16fungal (PacBio error correction) | ecosystem: Environmental > Terrestrial > Soil >... | reverse complement strand
CCCCAATGTCTTTCTATGCTCACTGCGATATCTTTCCCCCATCGAGTAACGGTTGGTCCCCCGACACCGCGTGTCCTCCCCGGCTTGTCCCGTAAATTTTCTTTTTCCTTAGTCATCGCGTCCCTTCCCCTGACTCTTATTTTTTTTCCCTTGTTTCTTTGCACCCCCATCAATTTCTTTTTCTATTCTAGCCCTCTGCGGAAGACTTACGATTTCGGCTTTCCTCCCCCCCCTTCCTTGAGCTTTTGTTTCTCTTCTGAACGGGTCGTCGACTTCCGGCCGTAGTCTCGTTTCTCGCCCGATTGACGATTGTTTCTTTCTGCTTTTTGCTTTTTCTTCTCTCCCCACACCGCAAGATTATCTCTGGCCCCCCTGTGGGTGGATCTCTTGATCAAACCTGCACTTGACAAGCTTTCCTTTCGGGACCCAGCCTGTATTCATTCTCTTCGTGTCTTTCCTCCTCATTCCCCACCCCCCAGCGGGAACGAGGCAATGCTGTTTCCTCTAGCTTTTTTCCTTCCCTATGAATCCCCCCGAGACTCACTTTCTTAATCCCTCCTCAGTTCTCCTCTTATGTCCTCCTTCCTTCCCCCCCTTTGAATCCCTCACCCTTCTGACAACCCCTCAGCTCTCCCCTTTAAGTGTTCTACACCATGGTAAACGAACCCTGCCCCCCATTCTCCCTCCTTCTTTCATCTTTTCCATTTTTTTTATGTCCAACCCTCATGCCAAATCACTTGCTTCCGCTGCTGTCCTGATCTTCCTTCGTTGCGTCTTGCCCCTTTGTGGAACCTCTTTTTTTCGCAGATCAGTGGTACCCCCACGCCTGCCCGCAGCGTCCCTTTTTTCGGGCTTGACTACGCCCGTGGTGTGCCGGCGTTTTTCAGCACACGATCGACTTTACACTGGGTCGCGGTGGTGTTCCTTTTGGCACCATCCTGGATCTCTGATTTCTTTCTGACCTTCTCCCACCAGTCGCCGCGTGATGTCGATATTTCCCGCATCACCTGCCTGATTGCTTGCCTTCTCGTTAAACATAGGTGTATCTGCGCCTGAATCTCGAACTTTCTTCTCCCCAGTTGGTCCTCTTCTTTTACACTCTGGAACCTGGAGCCCGAAAAATGGCCTCTTTCAACGTCCCTTTCCTTCACGGTCCCCTGCTGATTTTCGCCCCCATCCGTCCCCACGACCATGCACGAGTTCTTTTTTTTGATTGTGGGAGAAACTGTTTTAGTTGTGATTTAGATTACACTGCTTGTGTGACCGTCCTACCACCCATGAAGTTCTACTCAAACTCCTCGTCGCGTTTTTTCAGTCTATGACTCTGCACTTAGAATGCAGAGGCTCTCCACCGTCTTTTAAGCAAGCGTTCGCCGACCTCGACCATTCCTTCCTCGTCCCCAGATACGTCCTAACTCCTTCCTAGCCTCCTACTACATTTCTGCGCCGACACCCATCCCGTTTCGGGCTTGCTTTTTTTTATCGGGTAACACCCCGTTTGTTTCATATCTTGACTGAGCATTCGTCCCCAGACCCGTCTCCCCCTCGCCGTTGTGTTTAACAGAACTTGAATGACAGCGTGTCTCATTTCAGCATCTCTGAAGCCGTCCCCCTTGCTTCCAGAAGGAATCGCAACCACTTTTTTTGCCACCCAGTGCCCCCCTCTCCCCCCCCCCCCCCCCGGATTGCAATCAACACACCGGACTTCTTTCCTCGTCCCTCCTCTCTCCCGACCCCCTTTATCCCCAAAGACCGTTTCGACTTCGGTCTCTGACGTTCCACGACGGGGCCCAACCAATCGGTCCCCTCCGAGAATCTGTTTTTTTCTCTGCGTCTCCTACCTGCCCCCGAAAAATCAAAAGCGACCCCTTTCCTATGGGTCCCTCCTCACGGCACTTACCCCTGACCCCCGTCGACCACCGTTCTCGTAATGTACCGCGACAGTATGATCTCAGGTATCCTGGTTTGAAAGGATATGGACCTTTCACGCCAATACCTCATGGGCGGGTGTTCTTTTTTTTGACACGGTCTTTCTTTTATTTTTAAAGATAAAGCCTTCTCAGTAACACCATACCGCATTCCAATTCCCATCATCCCCACTTTTGCCTGGGTTTTTGGGAATAATTACTGTAGTGAAGTTGGTGACTGCCTTGGTATCTTCCATTACTACCACAGACTTCGACCATCCCCCGGTCGCGCTCGCCTAGTTTCTATCCTCGCGGCCCGCTTCGTTTGCCTTTTCCCACCCCGGCTTTTGTCTTTGTCTAGACCTTTTTTCGTCGTTTGAGGTCAGGTCCTCGGCGGCAAGTTTCTGTCTTGTGAGTTGGTCGGTTTCGTCTTTCTCCGGGTGATCGAGGACGTGATGGTGTGTTTTCTGGGCTTTGGCTGAGCACAAACTGCGATGGACAGTGTCCTCTCCGTCACATTCTCAGTTTTTTTCCCCCTCCCTCCATCTTCTTTTTGTTGATCTCTTTCCGTCTCTTGCACATGTAATCGCCTGGGTGCTCCGCCCACCAGAACGTCCGCCCCCGATCCTCCCCGTGCGACAGTCCTGACGACAACCCGACCCCCTTTCCTCCAGCCGACTGGCCCCCCCCCCGACTCTCGAAATCCCCCCCTCCCTCTACCTACATCCCCCTCCTCTTTGGCGGCGCCCTCCTCCCTCCTTTCAACCCACCCTTTCGGCTACACTAGGACCAGACGCTGCTAGGAAGGTCTGGACCTGTGTGGTTCTCCTCAACATTGCAATCACTCTCACGGCACCCCCCATCGACCCATATGGCCTGATCCTGCCTTTTCATTGCTTTCTTGGTGCACTTACTTTTCTTCTGGTAGCTTGAGATGAATTCACCTCACCCCCCTTTTACCCCGACGACGAAAATGAGGGGTCTTTTTCATTTGTTTAGGTCCTCATCATCACCAGTAAGTCCTGTTTTGTCTACGCCCCGCGAGTGCAATGAACCCTCTTTTTGTCGTTCACTCCTGACTTTCGCCCCACTTTTCTTTTTTCTTTTACAGCCTTTTTTCTCTTTCCCGGGTTTGTCGGTCTGGATTGAGGCACGCAGTAGAACAACCCCTCCTTGAGCTTGACTGATGTTTCTGGCATCGTCTTTCCTCGGTGTCTTCTGACCGCCCCCCTTCGTCCGTCATGATGGACGAATTTGACGAGCTTTTTACCCGCGATGTACACGCCAGTAACCGACTTTGTATGCCTTCCTAGTTGTATAGTAGTGTTTACGAGGGGTCCCCCCTCCTATATTTTTGCTTCTTCTTCGTCAATCTCTTTCACTTGCTTTCTTCCTTCTTGCCCCCATGTTCTCCCGAGAGGTCATTCGGTTTCTCCTTTTTCTTTGCGCTGTCGTTGACTGGCAGAGTTCTTTCCACTTCCTTTTTCTCCTCTGGTTCCCTTCCAGCTGAGCCCTTCTCCCTCTCGATTTCCCTTTTCTCTGTCCATGTCTGCCTTTTTTTTTTTCTCCGCTTCGTTTCCTCCTTGTTGTAGAAGTTCTTGAAGGCGACGGACGTTTAACCTCCTTTCGTTCCCTCGAATTTTTCTGCCAACTTTTTCTTTCCCGATCCTTTCCTTTAGGCCTCCGGAGAACTCAGTTTGTTTTTTCTCACTTGTATTTTTTAACCCCAAGCAGGCCAAATACTGCCCCTTAACTCACGACCCTTTCCCGACCCATTCCCCCCTTGTACACCTGGATTCGTGGGGCTTTGTAGGTGGGCCCCTACTAACTTTACTTCAGAGTGGAAACGTATCGGAAATTTATTGTCGGCTCCTTAAAGAGTGCCTGCTCTAATTTTACCCACCCGCCTTCGTTTAGTACCTCCCCGAGAGGTTCCCCACTCGCGTGCATTGCCCTCCCCCTGTCTTCGGTTCCCTTCTCCTTACCATCCCCTCCTGATCGCAACTGCTTGAGACTTTTCGTAACACTGAATCCCCTCACGTCACCATGTTTTTTCCCCCCAGCCCCCACTCTCCCCCCCCATTTTTCAGTAGATTCCTCCCTGACCCGCCCCCATGGCGCGTTTAAGGTGGCCACCAAGTTGCTCAGCTGTTTTTTACGGCAACGGTTTATCCTGCGTCCCCCAATCCTGTTCACAAGGTTTCCCTCTCATCCCCTTCCCCCTTTAAGTAAGGCGCATTCAGATCTTGGTTCCCCGGTTCCTTTTGGGTCCCAAGACGCCCCAAATCTTGTCCCTCTGAGTCAACACGAATTTCCCAGTTCGTCTTTCCTTTCCACATTTTATACCTCTTAACCGTGCGCTCCGGAGGTGGTGCATGCACTCTCCTCCCTCACCCGAATACCCCCCTCGCCTATGAACGATCGTAGGGAGGATGACTGCTTTTCAATCCCTTCCACTCCTCTTTCGGTCCCCTCCTGCTCGCCTTCCACCCCCTCCTCATCCTCCAATCGGTCTTTCCGTTCTTTTTCGCTTGTTCAGTAACATTTTAGTTAACGACTTCCTCGCTTGTTTTTGTTTCCGTGCTCCCCCTCAAGACGTCCAGAAACTGCTTCAATCTCTTCCTCCCGACTAGGCCTTCCTTCGCCTACCTTCATACTAGAACACAAAGCTCAGTCTCCTATTTCCCTGCCTCAAATCTTAATTTCTTATTGACGAGAATTCCCCCTTTCCCGGCCCCCAAACCCATTTCCCCCCCTCGCATCCTCTTCTTCCTTTTGCACGATTCAGTACCGAACGCAACGACCCAAGCGTGCGAGGAGCAGCCTATTCCCGTTTTTTATCCACTTAAGATGTTCCCCTTGCCAGTCCGAGCCCTCGACCCGCCTGGGGTTTGCCCATCTATATCTTTTTTTTCTCCTAATCTTTTTCCTTTTTGTATTCTGAGATCACCCCCATGATGGAGACCTGTCCATACTATACTTGGACCATCGACGTTCCGGTTATTTCCGAGCTGTTTTTCCTCCTGCTTGCCCAGTCCCTTTTTTGACGTGTTTCTGTTCTTTTGACGACATCCTTTTGTTATCAACTGTTTCTTTCAAGAATTGTTTTCGTTTCTTTCCCTCTGCGGAGCCCTTCTCCTGATTTCTTCGTTGACTTTCAATCCTTTCTTTTTGGGCTCTTACCCTGTTCTTCGACTTCTCGTTCCTTTTCTGTTCGCCGCCTCTTTGTAGTGAGGGTCTTGTGCGCCGACCCCCCCCCCTGAGATCCTCTCTTATCCTTCTTTCTTCATTTTCCCCCCCAAAGGTATGCGACAGAGCCTGCTCTTCCCCTATTTTCTTCTGAGTGTCTTCTTTGCTCTTGCAAGCTGTTTTCCGATCGCGGGTCCGGAGGCCATCTCATAAACCTAGCCAGATTTCTTCATCCCCCCCGGATTCTTCCTGTTCTCGTCAGCCTTGTTTTTCCTCCTCGCCGCAAGGCGCACCACTCGCGCGCCATTTTGGGGTGATACCCATTCGTCCACGCCCATGTCAATTCGGCCTTTCTTCTTCGTGCCATCTTTACAAGGGCGCTATGCGCCACCTCCCCCCCCAGCAATTTTTCAGGAAGTTCTGTCCTTTACTGCTTCCTTTGTCTTTTCCATTGGGTAACACCGCTTTTTTTGCTTCGCTTCCCCGTCGTCCCACCCCGTCTGTTTTGTTCCCCACCTTTTTTGACCCCCCTCTTTTGTGGGCGTTCAGCGCGAGGCGTTTTTAGCCCCGATTTCCCTTGGCAACAGCACACACGGACTCCCCCCCCACCACACATCCCCCTTCCCCACTTACACGATTCCCCACACACTCACACGTTTTCCTCCTCTGCATCGACCAACGTATGCTTCAGTCCTGTTCTAGTAATTTCTTTTCGTTTTCAAATCTTGCTTAGTGTCACTAGCTAACTTCCGTGGTTCCTTCCCCTGCTTCCAGCGGCCTTTTGATTTCGTCACCAATGGCATCAGGGCCCAGACGCTATTGAACTTCCGGTTTTGAAGTTTCAAACCCTCCCGATACCCACTCAACAGGCCGTAAGTTTTTCCTGTTGGTTTTCGGTTTCACTTTACTCTCTCAGTCCCGTTCCGTGTGATCGAACTAATACTGAATCCACCGCCGGTTCGAGGATCCTTTCCCCCCTCCACCTGAGAATACTGATCGAGAGTTTCCTCCACCAGTTTGAGCCGAGAACGACCTTTGTTCTCACGACAGACGTAGGTCGCGATTTCTTCCCATCTACGTCTTTCAACGCTGGCGTCGAAAGTAATTGCATACTTACTCGACCATTTTGACATCCGGTTGCTATAGGCTCTTCTTGCGTTACCGATATTTCACATCTGCACCCCTTTTTCAGTCCTTTTCAGTATCTTTGTCCCTCTCCTTCTTGCCCTCTCTCACGCCTCTGCCGGTTCACCCCCAGCCCTTAATGACACTTCGCGTCCTTTATGCTTTTAACTAATTCCGAGCTCCAGGTGACAACTCCAGCCTGACCTCCGAAAAATATATGTCTTGTCTGGCCACTTTTTCCCCTACGTCCCCTCTGATGCCCAACCACTCTCTTCCTGACGCTCCCCCGCGAGTACACGTTCTGTCACTTTTTCAAATCCTTTCCATGCCTCCGCGGGCGTCGACCCCCTCGTGGACGTGGGCACGATGCCCGCCTTGACCTCTGAATCGTGTTTTTGTTCGATTAGCCTACCCAGCCAGCCCAAAGCCACAACCGTTCCATCCTTAATGTGACGCCGGTTCCCGGAGTGAAGACCCCCAGCCGCAGTAGTGCATTCACCGCTCCTTCTTTTGCTCTCATCTTTTGACGGGTTGCGGTATGCCCCGACCAATCCCTCCTGCTGGTTGGAATTTGTTTCGTCTTCCCTCTCTTTCTCCCCCCACCCCGCATCCCCATTTTTTCACTGCTCCCCTCAGGTATCCCATTGCTTTTTTTGGTCAGGGTGGTGCTATATACTTTTTGTGTGTGTTGGGTGTTTTTGTTCGGTGTGTGTTGTTTATTTTTCAGCTGTATAGCAATGCAAGACACTTTAGCCATGTCCCCTGGGTTCCTGTTTTTAGCCCGGTTCCTCGCAGAATATGTGTTGCTCCCGGGCTTCAATATCTGTCTGCGCGCCTACGGCAGGCTGTTCTGCAAGTTTTTTATCGGCTTTTGTGCTCTTCCTTCGCCTTTGCTTTGTGACGATAGGGGGACTCTTTGAACCGTCGGATGTCTCTTTTGGAGCCCGGGCTAGTCGAGAGAGAGTCTTATACGGCGGCCCTGTGAGTCCCCCCTCCCTCAGACGACCCCGACACTTTACTCGCCGTCGTCGTGATTTACAGGTAGTTCTGTGTGTGGAAATCAGTCGGACCCCCTCAGGTCCCCCTTTTTCTATTTTGTTGGGCGTCTCTTGGTGCCGAGGATTTCTGGGAGTGCTTTTGGTTTGGAGCCTCAACTAGAGGGCCAGGGTGTCGCTGGTCCCATCTTATAGACTTTTTCCAGTTATCCCCTTTTTGTTGGAGATGCGTTCCTCGATTTCCCCTTTCCATCGCCCTCGGGTTGAATCCTCAAACACAAACCCACCCTTCCTCCCTCTTCCGGTGAGTCTGCCCGTTCAAGACACCTTTTCTTTTTTTCCAATGTCAACCTCACTGAGACCCTTCCCGTCCTGACGCGACCTCCCCCCTTGATCACCCTTTGGGGCGTCCGCCGCCCCACCGCGTCGCCCCAATAGTCGAAGCTGCTCTTCCTTTTTCCTAAGTTTTGTTGCTTCCAAGCACATTCTTTCCTGATTCACAACAATGACCACTTGGCTTTAGATGTTTTTCTGAACTGCCTTTCCTCCTTTTTACCTTTCGCAGGGCCACTCTGTGTCGCTTTCCCTAAGTCCCCTCCCCAGTCCCCCCCACCGCCGCAGCCCCTGCTGTTGCTTGGTACGAGTGGTCGTACAAGCCCTCTTTACCGTCAGTCCCTTTGTTGCCTCCGCCGGCGCTGAACATGACGAATGCGACCTTTGGTCCTGATCGCAAATCCCCGCATCGTTGTTTACGGTGGGTGTTTGCGGTCCGTCCGCTTCGACACCCCCCCTTTCGGGCGTTTCACGAGGGTGATTGGATTTGTCGTTCTCTGTTTCCATCTCCCGCGTTTTTAAGTCCTTCTTGATTTCCTTTAGTCTCGTTGGACGGCGGAGTAACTGCCTTCCCTGAGTTTTTATTCCCTGCGTGTTCTGTCTTCCTGAGGGGCCACCCCCCTCCCCAGTATCTTTTTTGTCCGTCCTCGTCTGTTAGGTGAGCTCCCTTGAGCGGAATTTAATTCCCTCTTTCCAATGGCATGCGCGTACGCTCTTCGTGACGTCACGATCTGCACAAAACATTCCTTGGTGCGCCGGCAATATAGGAAGCCACTTGCCCGTCTCCTTTCCTGATTGAGGTCAATGGGTGGAAGCTCATCCCTAGGGATCGCGTGGTTTTGTCATGTCTTCTTTTTTTTTTTTGGTTTTCTTTTTTTTTTTTTTTCTTTCTTTGGTTGTTGGTGTTGTTGTTTTTTTTTCTTTGTTTGTCTTACTTTTTCGCTACTTATTTTGTCGACTGCTTGAAGCGACGTCTGACCTACGATTGAGTAGGACTTCCGGGTTTCTTACATGCTGGTTAGCTAAGCCCATTTTTGGAATTGCTTCCTGCGGCTGAAATCTCCCTTTTTTTTTCTTACATCCCTTTCTTTGCGCCTTCCACAAGCAGGTTCCATCATACGGCTCCCTTCCCCTCCATTTTTCGACCCCACATAAAAAGGACATTTTTTTTTGGTTCGGGTTTTGGTTGTCTACAGCTGTTCCCCTCCCCCCCCCTATCTTCTTCCCTGATGGCAATTGGTCTTGTCAGGTCCCCCTCCGTTTTTTCCTCGTCTCCCCATGAAGTAGCATTCTGTAAACCCTTTTTTCACACCCTCTTGTAACGTCTTGTTCCTGATCATTACTTTTTCTGCGTTCACTAGTCAATCACGCGAGCTCCGGGTTTGCTCAGTTTTACCACTACCGCAGGTCCCAATGTTGACCCCCATTCACCCTACCAGCCTTCGCTCGTGCTTCTGACCCTCCCAACCTTTGCTGTTCCTCCCCTTTTTCCCCTGTTCACGCGCCGCGGTTTGTGGCCCTTGACGGATCCGGTCCTTTACCAAATTTTCTTTCACAAGTCCCCCACAGGTTGGTCAGTCCGGTTCACTTGCATTTCCGTGTTTTGTCGTCTGCTCATCCTTTCAATCTTTCACTACTGTTTCCTCCCTACTGTCCCTTTAGTGGACTTTCCCTTGTCTTGTATTAAAACGCTAAAGTGCGCTTAGGTTTTTTCGCTCATTGCAGATATTAAGGATATATGACCCTCTCTCCCCTCCTCATTCCTCTTTTTCGTCGGGTTCTTCCTAGGGCCATTCCCCATTCCCCCGCCGATCCTGCCCATCTTTCCTTTCCCCTGACCAACCTTATACGACCCTTTCCAGCTTCCGCTTTTTGTAGAAGAAACCTTGGTGACTGCCTTTCCCTCTTCTCGCTCATCGGCAGGGTTTTCTTTTCGCACCATCCTCATCAACTCACAGGAGGCAATCTCCCCGGCCCTCCCCCGCTACGGCCCCCCGGTAGGACAAGTCCCTGAAGCTCCACCCCCCCGCTCCATTTTTTCCCTTAATCGACTTCCCCGCCCACGCTGAGATCCCGCCACACATTCGGACCCCTGCCCCAACTTCTCCGGACCAATGTCAGTTATGAAGGTCTTCTGCAATCAACTCACGCCGCTTTTTAGTCAGCCGCCCGATGCAACACCCTTTCGTCCCCCCCCCCCCATGACCCGCTTTGGTAAGCAGATCGCTATGTTTTTTCCGCAGCTTGGTGAATTCTTTTACTTCCTAATTTGTTGTTTTTGTATCTGTTTACAATCCTTTCGATGCTCACTCTCGACTTGAGCGGAAAATCATTCCTTAGTAACTCGGTGATTGTCTTGTCTCCTCGGGCCAAGCTTCTTTTTTTTTGCGTTCGTTCATCGTTCCCTGGCCTCCTTTTCCTTCTTTCTCGTCCCCCAGGTCTTGGCTGACCTTGTGCGTTTTTATAGCATGCGCGCAGCCTCGAGGCTTTCTCCATGAATCGAGCTTGTGGGATATTTTTTTCTGACGGAGTTACTGCATCATTCCCTTGTCGTTTTTGCCCCCCGCAGATTGCCGTGTTCGCTGCGGCTTGCGTCCGACACCACCCTTTCTCTTTCTCGCGGACAGGAGTTCCTTGCAATCCCCCCACGTATGCGTTCATCGTTTTGACCTCTAACACCTCTTGTTTTTTTTTCGTGGCTTTGATCTTTGGCCCATTTACGGCAAGGTTTCTATCGCGGGTCCTTTGGCCTCAACAGCTTCCCCCCCCCCTATCGTCAGCAGAGGCGGACTCTATTATTTTTTTCTCTGACGTTCTCCTGAGCGCACACTTTCTTTGGTTTGCGGTTATCCCCATGTCACCCCTTCCCACGAACATGGCCATCGCTTTCCTGCGGGCAAGCCTTGAACCACGGGCAGTCGTTTCCCCCTTCAGCCACCACCCAGCAAAGAAGGACGATTTTTCGTATGACTGACCGGCCCCCCCCCTTTGCTTATCTTCCTGTTTGTAACAAAGCTTTTTTCTGCTCCGTCCGTTTCCACAGAGGTTTTTGTTCCATTTTTGACCTCCCCGCCCTTTGTGGGATTTTTTCCCAAGCGCTCGTGGTAAAAAGTTTCGCGGTGTTTCCTTGTCATACCCGTACTTGAGTTCTTCGTCAGTTCAGACTCACGTAGAAACAGTCTCCCCTCGCCTAGATCAATTTTTTTCATGTTGCATGCCGTGAGATTTAAACCCTCAGGGGTTTTATTACTCGCGAACTTCCTTGGTTCCTTTTTCCCCCGTTAATCTTGGGTTCTTTTCTAGCTTAACCTTGCGGGCAGCCAGCTCTGTAAGTACGGCTGTCTTATCCCACCCTCCTATACAACAATCCCCATTCCGGACGTCCTGGTGAGGGTGGTATGCCCCTTTTTCTCGTTCGAATTTCTTTTTTATTTCACCTGTTTGTACCGTTCGACCCCCCACGTGCGTCCCTCCCACTAGTTTTCTTTAGCACGCTTATCCATGCGCAAATTCGCACTCTGTATACCGACCTCGCTCCCCCCCCACGTGGGCCCCGCCCTCGTTCCCCGGCACCTCACTAGTGAATCACCCAGCTTCCTCGATGACGGCCTGCCAGAATTGCAGTATTGCCCGCGCCTTCTGTCCCTCAGCAGTTTTCCGGCTCGGTCATGCTTCCCTCATTTAACCCTCGAAAATATTGAAGAGATTGCCACCAGAGCATAGTGAGACGAAGCTTGTGCCCCAGACCCCCTTTAGAACCTTATCCTGGCTGGTTTCCATCCTTCTGAGCGCCTCCAAGGCTTTTTAACTGATTTTTCCTTCTGACACCAAGATAGGATTTTTTGCCAATCGGGCAAGACCCTAGACAAATCCCTGAGGTCCTTTACCCCACTCAGGTCTTTTTTTCCATCGCCGTAGACCCTCGACCATACTTGTTTTTCAGGGCTTGAGACGTTGGGCGATTACCCTCGGCACCCCCCCCGCTCACGCCCCACCCCTTTACCACCCCCCCCTACGGTATCTGGTTTGTTGAGAGATGCCCCAGACAAGCAGCCCCCCTTTACCCATCTTCTGGGTTCCCTCTGGGTTCTCTCAGCGTGCTCCTTGATGTACTTCTTTCATCTTGGAGCATAGACCCATTCCACCCAGGTCGAAGGGTTTTTCTTTGCCGATTCCTCCACGCTCACCATCCCTCCAATTTGGCTTTCTTTTTGGCTTTTTTTCCGTTTTCGACAAGCTCCATTGCGTGCCCCCCTGCGACATTCACCAACCCCCCCTTCCAGTTACAATGTTTATTTGCAATATGGGTCCCTTGTTTGTTTCTTTGAGACCTTCCTGTAGGGCCATTTTTTTCCCCTTTACGGTAGCCCTTTCATTCTTTTCTATGTAAGTCTTCGCCACTAGTGTCCCTCCAGCCTTTTTCCGTTCAGGTCGTTCGCCAAAACTAATTAGTGTTTTCGAGTCGTCTAGCGAGACCCCTTTCCTCGCTCAGTCTTTTTCGGTACCAAGGTAGGCCGGCGTCCTTTTGTTCGGTTGAGTTTTCAGTTTCTTGCGACGAGGATCCCCCTGATGGTCGGGTTTGGCGAGCCACCAGTTTTCCTTTTTCCATGTCCGCGAGGACCCCCAGCGGACGT
>Ga0179593_1497760_pt1 | contig 12184 bp, 17 predicted proteins | sample CZODoug2_1_08_16_FD_185931 | JGI IMG/M metagenome (GOLD analysis project Ga0179593, IMG submission 185931) | Vadose zone soil fungal communities from Angelo Coast Range Reserve, California, USA - CZODoug2_1_08_16fungal (PacBio error correction) | ecosystem: Environmental > Terrestrial > Soil >... | reverse complement strand
CACCGACATTCACTGGGTGGCTTTCGAGGTTTCGAGATCCTTTCCCCCCTTCTCCTCCTAGCCACGTGTCGAAGGGGCTGCTGGTCCTTGCTTCTGTCGTCTGCGTCAGACTGTCGGTTTCCCTGCGTCTGCCGCCAAAAAACCTTTTTCTTTCCTTTTGGCTTTTTCTTTGAGCTGCAGCTCCTTTCTCAGAGTTTTTCCAAGGAACGGGACATTGTTCGTTGATGGTAGTCCTATCGTCTGACGCCGAGGGCAGGAATGGCTCGCGAGTGGTTTAAGCCCTTTTTTTCCCTTTCGCTATGGGCCTTCCCGCGGACTCTTCAAATTCCGCTGTCGACGTGGATGGGGCACACTCCTCGGTCTATGCCTTTTTGTGGCGGTGGTGAGATATATTCCCTTTCCCCCTCTACTACGTGCTGTTTTTTTTCTCCCAAAAATCCCTTTTTCTACCTCTTTTTTTGTAGAGCGGCGTTTGATGCTTTGTGTGGGAGTGGACAAGGCTTTGTTCCCGCCTTTCCCCTGCGTGAAGAGTGTCTTTGGCTCCCCGTTCGATTCCTCTCCTCTCTCTGAATCTTTTGACGTCACTTTGCTTGATCGCATGACACGGGGAGTACTCGTCTCTTGCAGCTTTGATGATAGGCCGGATCTGCAGAACCACCCCCCTCCCTCGCGGCAAGATCTTGAGGAGATGTCCTCTGGTGTTTTCGCTTTCTTGTGCATGTTTTCCATCGTTAGGTATCTCTTCTTTTCCTTAATAGGTTTGTTGGGGAGAGTTTACCCTACCGGATTCTAGCACCGGCGGTTCAGCAATTTCTTGAACTTTTGATTTCTACAGCGGGCAGCTTGTTCTTTGCCTTCTCCTCATTGCGAAAGCCATCAAAAGCTGAAAATCCCTGATGGATCGACTGGCTGATAAATTTTTCGCACGACTTTTCCGTTTTTCTCAGTTAAATCCGGCAAGGACATACGATTTTTTTTCGCCTCGAGCATGCCACGAACGGACCAGACTCTCCCACTCGGAACTGCCCTGAAAACCCATCCCGACAAGGAAGACTTAATCTGACGCTCTCGAAGAATGCAAGTTATTTTTCCCCCCTTGGGGAGAACATGTAGCTTGGACTTGTGAGTCTCTCTCTTCCTATCTCAGAACTGTGTGAATCCAAACCATATTCTGAAACAGCTTGTTGCCCCCCCAAGCAGAAGGTGTGCCAGAGGTACATCTTTGATTTTTTTCCTCCCCCGGAATCTCTACGGACTTTCCTCCCCCTTGCAAATTCGGGGGGATGCCCGGAGACTCTGCTCCTGGCCCAGAAAGACCTGATCCTTCCCCCCTTTTCGGATCCGCTTACGAACAGATTGCTAGCGCCCCCTTTTTTCGCCAGCACGAGACATCCGTGGCCGGCCGCAGCCCCCTCCGCAATTCAGACCTCTGACGCCGACGACAGACCTCCTTTTTCCTCGAACTCACAGGGACCTTTCCCTGCATTTTTTCCCCCCCCGATCGAAATACCCCGGTTCCTGCGAATCGTGGGATATAGAACCCCAAGAAAGGGCTCTTACTTTCGACCCCTCCCCGTGGTTAGCTCCCCACCTTCCCCCCAAATAAGAGTCTTGCCATCCTTCCAGGAGGAATTTTTTCCCTGCCTTATAAGCACATGCAAGAAAAGAATTGGTCGGCACACAGAACGATTCGGCGTTACGAACACCCTCATCCTTCAAAGATAAACTTTCTCCCCCGCAGACCTCGAATTTAACCCCGAAGTATTCTAAAGCTATGAAGTTTTTAGATAATTTTTCCCCTCGGCTCCCCCCCGGGCTTTTTGGAGAAGATGCAGATTGGCGTAAGATTGTGCGCGACATTTCGTATGGCCTTTCTTTCCTTTGCAACCGCTTGCGCGCAAAATTCTGATGCCCCCTTTTCTATGGACAAGGTTTTATCTTGATTGTGCGGACTTTTCACTTTGAATATTGACGAGTCGCTCGCTCTTAATCATCTCTCCTGCTTCAATGTTTTCGTCAGTCGGAGATGGTCCCTTGAGGTGCTCCGGTTGCAATAAACCCATCGATCGGTAGTTCTCGGCCGCAGGACGCGGTCCTCCATTTTGAGAAGCTTTTAGTTTTCTTTCTTCTGACCTTTTTGTCGTTCCCTAACCCTTCGGCGAGTGTGCTCTAGCTTTGATCCGGAAGGAAGGACCCTCTCGGTACCGACCTTCTTTTTTCTCAGTAGGTACCTCCCGCGTTTCTTCCCCCCCCCCCGTATCCTGTTGGCGCCTTCACGGTCAGCAATCGCAATAGTTTCTCTTATTCATTCTTGGGTTTCTTCGCGGTTCCCTATACCCCCCCCCGGACAATTTCCCCGAGGACATTGACTTGCGTTTTGGGTTTGATTTCCGATTTCTCATTTTATGTTTCCGGCGCAGCGTCCTTCTCCCCTGACTGCGGCTCTTTCCCCCCCCCCCGTTCTGTTTCCTTTACGCCCGCCTAATGCGCGGTCTTTTTCATGAAACGTTCGTTGCTGCGCTTCAACTCCTTTTTCTGTTCCCGGACCCTTTTGCATCGGTACTTCCCTTTTTTTAGGGTGATCGTCATTCTACGGCTATCGTCCGGATAGGCCTTTTTCAGATTCATCCCCTTTTCTCTTGACCATAGTTTCCTCTCTCTCTTTCTTTTTTTTTGAGCCCTCCCTCCCCGATGAGTCCTTATGGAAGAAACTCGGGCCGATTCCGGACGATAAGCCCCTCCTCGATCACCGCATTCGCCGCTAAGAAATGGAGGAGTCCCACATAATCTCCCCTCCTCCGTTACAAGCATTTTTCTGAATCTTGCCCTCCCCGGTTAATTAGAACACTCCCCCTTACGGAAGAGTCCACAGCAATTTCTCCTCTGCGAGTTTTTCTTCTTTGCTCTTACCTTAAACCAGAGAGACATTTTTTTAACTCTCCCCGATAACCCGGTGGCGGGTACCTTCTTTTTCCCCTCTGTAGATTTGGTCTTGTTCCCCCCACTCTTCGCGAACCAATTCCGACCTAATTGGAGATATTCGATGTCGGAAGCGCGCCAAACATTTTCCTTACGAATACAGAATCCGATTCCTTCCCCTTTCCCCCCTGACTTCTCGCAGGGAGAGGACTTTCTTTCCTCTCCAAAGCAGCGAGCGGCCCCCTCTTGAGTTTCCCTTCCTTCCGGACGCTTTTGGTGGCCTCAGGTAGTGATCCTCCATCTTAACGAAATATTTCAGCCCTCAAGCGTTACTTCCTTGCTTCCCCAAACATCCCGTGCCCCCCTCACGTTTCTCCCCCCTAATTCGACCTCTCCCCTGATTAACTGTCCGCGAGAACGGAGGTCAGATCCTCTTTGAGTAGCTTCATTCAAAAGATCTCCTTTCTTTTCTAGACAGTCTATTTGTTCTTCATCCTCCTGGAGCGCCTCGTCGGAACCGGTGAAAAGCCGATGTTTCCCTCCCTTCCCAAAGGGGGAACCTCTCGTCAAAAAATCCCTTTTTCTATTATCAACCTTTTTTTATGAGTGCCCCCAAGGGGCGGCGGAGCTTTTTTAGCAAGCATTAGCCCCTTCTCACAGAGTTATTTCGGCAGAGGCCCTTCTTTTCTCCCGTCTGAGGTTCCCCCCCAACCTCTTCTGGCCGAAAGATTATCATGGAAGACCAATGTTGATTAGATTTTTATGCTCTCCTTAAGCTTTCCCCTTTCACATCGATCCTTTTAACAGAGGTCTTTTAACGATGCGCATGGTTCAGCGTCCCTTCTTTATATGAGTCCAACGATTTTTGCAGTTTTTTTTCTCCTTTTTTTGGATCCGCCGAAAATGTATCAGTCCGGAGAACCTTGTAGAGGTACGGATTTTTTTTTCGAAGTCTGACTTCGGCCCCTCCTTTTCGCGTCTGGGTCAAATTATGAGTTTTTCTCTATGTGCAGTATTCGTCTGGTCTCCTTCTTCTTGCGTTCTAAGACACCCTTTGTATCACTTTTAGTTTTTGGGCAGCGAATGGGTGAATTGAGTTGTTAATCGTGCATTCTCTTTTCGTTTTATATGATGTGAGTGCAGGGATGGCGCCCCCCCCCAGATGTACCCTTTTTGACAGGATCCCTCCCAGCGTTTTTGGTGGGGCGTCGATTATTCAAAATCAGATAAGACTTTCTTCTTCTTCTGCGCTCTATCAAACCCCCGTTTCTCCCAGTTTGTTCTCCCCCGACTAGCGGCGATTTTCGGGAAACTGCAGCGTTCCTCCTTCCTTCCGGCATTTTTGAAACCCCCCCTCCCCTTTGGATGATATGAAAGATCGTTTGACAATTGACATAGCCCTTTCTCATTCTGTAGTGCGTTTTTTCGCTCCTTTTCTGCCATCCAATCGGACTCGAACCCTCCCCGCGCTGCCAGATAGACATCTCTTTATTTGTCGATGATTGATGTGGTGGCTCCCTTTCCCTCCCCCTCCTCGTGATTTTCTTTATCCTGGGTGTTCGATACCAACTTACGAAGCAAAGGCATTTCGCGATAGCCTGGCGAACTTCCTCGCCTCTATCTGGTTCTCAGGTTTTAAAGGCCTTTTCATACAGCAAGGCGCGGCATAGTTAGTCGTGCTCTCAAGCTGGGGCCCCAAACAGTCTCCCTGAGCTATTATCAACGATCTCAAATTTTTCCTCTCCCCCCTACGATCCTCTTCGAACCGCCGTGGCCTCGGCAAAGCGGCACGACGCCCTTCTTCCCCCCCCCCAGCATTGTCACACTAGTACATACTAATCTCCTGGCAGCCCCATTGGGAGAACCTGCTTTCTTTCTTTTTAATAGAGCCTCACGTCCTACTTTTTCATAGATCGATGCCCCCCCCCAGATGATTCCCCCCTCTGTTGTCCCAAGAAGCCTTTCTCCCGTTTCCAGCCCCCCAGCAGTGCGCTGTGGTGAAACCAGCACGATGGCCTCTCCCCTTCGAGGGAACCCCGCCATCAGATATTTTACCTTCCACGAATTGATCCCTTTTCTTTTGACCTCGCCTGCTTCCGCCATCCCGAGATGAAGATCTCTCCCCCCCCGATAAGTGTCCAGCAAGAGACAAACGCTTTTTTTTCTAGTCATCCCTCTGAAGAGCCCTCGGCCCCCTTCCCGCCACGGTTTCGTCAAAAGGCGACAGTTTTCGGACCCCCTGCGGCGACCCTCCCCCCCCCTAGACCACGCCCCTCTTCCCGTGATCCCTCAGCAACCTGGACCATGCGCCCAAGGAGACACGCGTTTTCCCCCTGCAAACGCTAAAATAGTTTGCTGCATAAGGCCTCTTCCCTTCCCAGAGACCTTAGACCCCCCTTAACCATTGTTTTTCCCTTATTTTCGCGTTTTCTCCCCCAATCAAGCCAATTAATCCCTTCGTCATCCCCCCTTGCTCTGCAGAACCACGTTAGGGTCCTTTACTCCGTTGGGCTTTCGCGACCCCGTTTTTTGTCACCTCCGCCTTTCAAAAGGTGGCCGTCACGCCAGAAGAGAGGAGTAAGACTAGTTGAGATCCCCATTCCTTTTTTTTGAAGGGTTCTGGACAACGTTTTTCTTTCCCCTTCTTTGAGAAAGATGGGATGCAAATCCCTTTCCTTCGGTTGGAACCCCCCCCTTCTTTCGGATCGTTTCACCCGATGTAGAGACGCTCTCTCTAAATAAGTTGCTCCTTTCTCTATGTTCGAGAAAAGCTTAGTGGTAGTGTTTTTCCCTTTGTAGGAGGTGCTAGTCGTTTTTTCCCCTCTCTAGGTTTCCTCTACGGTGCTGCTTCTCCATGGAAGCTTGGGGGAAAGGATGGAGTGTCTTCTCGTAGGAAAAACCCTCTTTCGTACTTACCCTCCGGTTCTTTCTCTACTGCCGCTTGATCCCTTTTTTTTCCCTTTCCTCGACCAGGGGTAAGAAGTCGTGTTACCGTTGTTTCATTTCGGGTTGCTTACTTCTTTCCAATCCCCTCGACCGCGAGCCCGGGCTTTCCTGCGAGCGTGATTTTCACCCCATCTCCTACAATTTCCCTTCCCCACGCAGTCTCTATGACAGTTCCCCTCTTTTGCGATTTTTTCTTTTGTTTTCCGTTCCTCCCTTAGGACTTCCCTCTCCCCCGTCCAGTTGCCGACGCGCAGCTTTCTTTTTTCAACATGATTTTTCGTCCCGCTCAAGGATTTCTCCCACGTTTCTTCCTATGATCCTTTTGATGCCCCTCTGCATAGGACGGCCGCAGTTGGTCTCGTAAACGAGTTTTTCGAAAAGGATTTTTCTCTTCACCGAGGTTTCCTCCTCCCTCGATTGACTTCCTCTATCTTTTACCCTTTTGTTTTTTCCTATGTCAATGCTTAGCCAATGATTGACGTCCTTAAACTAGGGCCTATCCCTTGACGATCCTCCGGTTCGAATTTCTCTTCCCCCCTTTCCTCTTGACCTAGCTCGACGCCTCTCCCTATGTACGACTTTTTTAACCCTTCTCTCCATCTCCCTCCCCCCAACGTCATACGATTATTAGGCTGACGATGTTTCCCCTTTTTTTTGCACAGAAATTTTTCGCGTCGGAGGTTTTTTTTCCTTCTTTCTTGGAGGACCTCCCTTTTTAGCGACATTTTTCCCCCTGTCAACCCCCCCTTTTATTCGTCTATCGATGGACGGATTGTATTGAGAGGTTCTCCCCCTCTCCGCAGGCACCCCAGACCCCCTGGTTCTGGAGGAACGTTTCTCTCCCATTTTCTTCGACTGCACCCGGAAGGAAACTTCTTCCAAATAAGACTCTTTCCGGCGTTTCTCCTTTCCCTAGGACCTCCCCGTATTCAAAGATAAGCTGGCCTTCCCCCTGTAGGAGGTTTAGTCCTGAAGCCGAGTTCTTCTCCCTAAGCTCTTTTAACTACAGTGAAGGTAAAGAAATAGCGGAGACCCTAGGGCCTCATTCATTGCTCTTCTGAAACAGATCGATTTTTGTGAGGGAACGCATACTAACTATCCCCAGCCGACCCCAACCAAATTCACGGCTCATGGACTTTCCTCTATCAAGGTTCGATCTTTGGCAATTCGTTCCCATGACAAAGATCCGCCCCTCCTGGAAATCTTCGACTTTGTTGCAAATTTAGCCCTTTGGACTTATCGATTACTTAGTCGATAGGAGAGGCCCTCTCCTGTGAAAGCCCGATTTTACCTGCCCTTGTTATCCGCCTTTCCTCCTTGCTTTCTCTCCCTTCACCTGTTCTCTGCCTTCGCGTTGATCTCCCCCGAGAGATTTCTCCCTCTGACCCTTGTTTTCTGCGATTTTTTTCCTAGTCAATTTTATCGGTAAGGTTTTCGAACCCTTTTTGATTTCTCCCCCAAGTCTACTCATGGCCAGCAAATGTTTAAATTGTTCCATAATGTCTTCTTCACAAGGTCCTTCTTCACTCCATCGATATTTTATTTTCTGACCCCTTGGCCGTCTTGGAGAATTTTTTCTCTTCCCTTGATTTTCGTACTTTTCTTTCCTCATTTACTGTGGTTAATTCTCCTCGGTTTGGTCTTTCACGAATTCCTCTTCACTGGATTTTGTATCCCGTTTTTCCCCGGATTCGTCTTTTTTTAATTTTTTTTTTAAAAGGCAGGGGGGGCGCGTTTTTTTCTAGAACTGATGAGTTTCCGCTTGATAAGTTTTTTCTTTTTGGTATTCTCCCCCAGGGCTCCCCCCCTCCAGGTTTTTTCATCTCTTTATGATTCGCAGGGTTTAGAATGGCCTGATTTGTGGTTTCCTTTCGGCTTCGATCTTTTTTTTCTGGGCTTCCTTTCTTGTGGTGACCTCCACACGTCCCCTTTCCCCGCTTGTACCTAAATCTGACACCGCTTGTTCTCCTCTGTTTTGTGGTTTTGGCGCTCCTCTACCCAGTACCTCCGTTGCTGCTTTCTCTCCACCACTTCCCTCGTGTTTCCCCCCATCACCTCTCTTTGAGCGGCGATTTAACTTACTTGATATTTAGTGTCCCCAGGTTTTTAGACCCGTGTTTTGCCTTGTGAAGTCCATCTTTCTCCGTTCTTTGCCTGCTATACTTGATCGAAGGATAGAGGAAGTCTGATTTGAGCCCTTCAGCCCATTTTTCCCGTTCTAATACTTTGCTTGAGCTAGACCATACCTTCGTTTTCAGATGGATAGCAATTTCTCTATCAGACCAAGATGCAAAGAGTTCCATCTAACGCGAGATTGCTTTTTCTTCTCTTGTAACTCTTCTTGTCATTTGAAACTTTTTTTCATCACTGGGTCTTCTCCTTTAATAATCCTCCCTTTTTGTTGTTGATTGCCCGGCTTCCCGTGTTTTCCGCGATCGCCACCCTCCCTTCGAATTTTTCCTCTCGCATTCCCCTCTTCTGGCCTTTTTTCTGGCCAACCTCCCCCCTAGTTTCCCTCTGCCTTTATGTTTTTTTTGCGCTCAATGCGTCTCTTACGCTTTTTATCATGTCCTTGATACCCTCGTTGAATCCCTCTTCCCAGATTCTCCAGAGAAGAATTTTTTGAGGCCTCCCTTCCCCTCCTGGCCCGCCGCCCCGCTCAAAAACTGACCCCCCCGCTTGTCAACGCCCCTCCCCCAAGAGAAGACTTTTTTTGCAAGTCTGGTAGCTCCTTTATCTTGGAACTGTTCGCCCTATCTCATCATTAGTTCTTTGTTGACGTCCTTCAACCCCAAAATCCAAATTGTGCCCCCTCCCTTTGGAACATCATGGTACAGATTGGGCCCCCCCCTTCCAGGCCCGGAATCCCTCCTCAGATAGGTGCTGCCCATGTCCGGTCCCCCTGGCGCCCAGCCTCCCTCCGACCCCTCAAAAAGAAATCCCAAATGTCGCTCAATTTTTTTCCGATGTCCTTTCCGAGAGACCCCACCTCTTTTTCACGCCAGCCCACTTTTTCCCCCAGTTTGCCGGCCTTTTTTTCAATTCTTTTGCCGTTTCCTCGTCCCCCTCCCCCTCGACCCTTCATTCCGCAAAAAGGCCCAGTTTTTCTTGACTCCCATTAATCCCCCCATACTCTCGTCCTTCCAAGACCCCTTTGTCCTGAGAATAGTTTTTGATCGTAGCTCCAGCAAGCCCCAAACCCCCCTGCCGAAGGAGACACTCTCATGCCCGTCAAGCTGATTTGACCCCCTCCTCCGGAGATCTTTCAGAGAAATTTTCTTAAAATCCACATTTTCTTCTGAGATCTCTTGGTAGGCCCCCCCCGAGTTTTTTCTTGCCCCCCCTTGACTCTTTCCTAGCATCCCCTGTTTCTGAATGGGAGCTTTTTCCTAAATCTCAGCCTTAGGTGGGATCCCGGACCCCCAAGTTTAGGGATACGCCTCCCCTATCTTTTTCGCGAACACTCACATCGTATTGATTTACATCGCTTCCCCTGAGGTAAGTCCCTAGATCCCTTCTTTCAAGAGGCTTAACCCCTCTTTCCTTCCAGATTCCTTTATTCGGTCTTTTAATTCTGAAGACTCTCTTCCCGATCTACGTTTTTCTTCTCTATTAAATTCCCCTTTGGTATCTCTTTGTTAGCTGTTGGTGGAGTTTTTGCGTTTGCCCCTCAGCTTTTTTCTAGGCTTGACTTTCTGCCGAAACGCTATGGCGGTTTCTTGCTGTGTTAGTTTTCGCCCCCAAAAGTACTTTCCTCGGGCCCGCCGATTCCGCCCCTTCCTCCCTCTTCAGAAGCCAGTCCTCGCTTCTCGTTTTTCTTGTAGACTTCCCTAGAGTTTTATTGTTGCGGACCCCCGTCCTCTTCAATTCTTTGCTAGTTTTCGCCATCCTTGAAGCTCTTATCGGTTTTTCCCACTTTCCCATAGAGCTCTTTTCTTTTTCGACCCCCTAGTACTAATGACCCCCGTTCAAACTGCCGTAATCTTTTCTTGACGCAGGACCCCTGGGGTGCTTTCCTTTTTCAATGTCTTTTTTTCTTTTCTCGCGCGCACCAGGATCCATCCCTTTCCTTCGTATCTGAACCCTCCCGCATGGATCACCCTGAAGTTTGTACGAACCGAGGTCCCTCACAGTTCTTCTTATCTGGCCGATGCGCTCCCCCTGGTTTCCCCTTTGTTATGACAGAACTTTAGTCGTCCTAGGTAAGAATCAGTGCGGCGAGCTCTAGGCCTTTTTTTTCATTCTTTATCGGCATCTTCTAATAATTTTCTCCGATTGACATCTGTCCCGTCTATGCCATCTCCTCAGTTTTGTTGTTCTTCTTGCGCGGAACCTTTTTCTTCTAACTTATTTCCCCTCTGGGCCGACCTTCTTTTTCGAATGCCCCTCTTCCCCCCCTCTGCTAGACCTCCCCTTTGCGTTCCCCAACGTTCACTCAACCCCCCGGACACGGTCCTGTCCCGATCTATCGTTTCCTGAATCCTTCCCGAGTGGCTGCGCAAAGCATGCTTTTTCGAGCCCCCGAGTTTTGGGGGTCAGGATGATCCTTTTTTTTTTTGTTTTTTTCTCTCAACCTGGACCCCGAGCTCTTCCTCCCCCCAGATACCCCCCCTTTTTCCCATGTCATTCTTCAGAGCTCACTGTTTTGGTTCCTTTCCTCTCCTCGAGAACCCCCTCCCGAAGCTTCGGAATTTTCCAAACCTTCTTTCTTTTACGCCCAAACCTTTTTTTGACGGAGGCCCCACCTACTTCTTAACTCTTCGCTGGAGAGGCTTCGGATCACCTCTATCCCTCTTTTGAAAGACCTTCCCCTTTTGGTAGAAGGTATTACTATTGTTACTAGTGACCCCTGGCGTCAGCATTAAGTTTCCTCTCCACCCCCCAGATACTCCTCTCCGTGTATTTTTCCTATTAATTCTTTCTTCCCCTCCCCCCCCCACACCCCCTTCTTTCCCCCATGGAATGCAGACTCGTCTCCCGACGTCTTTTTTCGTCAGTGACCCCATTACATGATCTCAAGAGTTGTACTTCTCCTTTTTTTTTCTTCATGGCGCCTTCCCTTCCTTCTCCGTTGCCGCATGTCCCCTTTTCTGCTTTTTTAGCCCGGCTTACGAAACTCTGCCCAGTTCCGCGACGCCCCCCTTTTTTTTTTTGTAATCCTAGATCTTCCCCCTCGAACTTTACCTGTCGTCTGCAGATCCTTCTTGATCTTCCTTTGCGGGTGGCTCCCCCCCGGGACCCTCTTTTCTTTTTCACAATCTATTTTCCCACTGCCTTCTATTGGATTTCGATTTGGAAGCTCTTTTTCGTTTTTCCTACTGCGTGTAGACGGCGTTGTTCCCGTCCTTTTATATGTTCTATAACGTTTTTTTCCGTCGTCCTCGAGCGGTTTTGTGGTTCCGCCGACTCTCCGGACAAGGTCCTACGGACTTTTAATTTCGCGTCTTTTCCTGGAATTTGTCTTCTCGCCTCAAGAAGTGGTCTTGGGCGTAACCATGCTTGTTCCTCGTTTCAATCTTATGGGCCTTTGAGGGCCTTTTTTCTTTTTCTTCCCTTTTGTGCTGTCGTCCGTCTGATGGAGCCGGTCAAGAATGCATCGATTCTTTTTCATTCATCTAGATGCTTTTTTTTTTTTTTTTTTTCCTTGTTTTCTTTTTTCCGAGTTTTCTTCTATGCCGGGCTTTAAATCCCCGTTCCTCCTTCTCTCCCCCCAAGCCCTTTTTGTTTTGGTTTTTGTTTTCTTTTATAACATTCCGCTGCTCTACTCCCAGTCCAGGTTGTCTCTTTCACATCCTTCTCTTTTTTTCGATGCCTTTTCCTTTTTTTAGCAGTTTTTCTTTGAAGGCTGCTCCGCTTCTGGAAGCTCGATGATTCTAACCTAGACTGATCTTCAAAACGTCTCCCCTTAGTGTTTTTCCCCCCTTGATCTTACTCCTCACCGGACCTAGGCCTTTTTTGATGATAGGCTTCGCCTTTCATCCCCCTCTTTTCATCCAGATAGATTTCGATGCTTTTTGTTCTTTTTCCCTCCTTCCTTGTCCCGGGTCTCTCTCCTTTACCTCCTTTGTGAGTAACCCTCCCCCCCTGCCTTCAGAACTTTGTTCGAGTAGATCTTCACACGACCCGTTTTCCCCCCCTCTTCTGTGACCTCAACAGTACCCAGCTTTCCATCTCCCTTCCTGGTCTTCCTGTTTCCTGTCTCGGCTCTTTCAGTCCACTTTTTTTTCACTTGTCATGCGAAGCCTTCCCCCCCTTGACCCCCCCCCCTCCTTTTCCCGTTCACCATTTCTTCTCTCTGCGCCAGTCACTAGATGTCCTT
>Ga0179593_1331047_pt1 | contig 12184 bp, 18 predicted proteins | sample CZODoug2_1_08_16_FD_185931 | JGI IMG/M metagenome (GOLD analysis project Ga0179593, IMG submission 185931) | Vadose zone soil fungal communities from Angelo Coast Range Reserve, California, USA - CZODoug2_1_08_16fungal (PacBio error correction) | ecosystem: Environmental > Terrestrial > Soil >... | reverse complement strand
TACTTTATGAATTTGCCTCCCTTCCCTTTTCCAGCCGACCTGCGAATTAAACTCTCGTCCGCTAGTTTTCCGCTTTTCACTTTTTCCCGCGCGTCCCTCCGTGTATAGACCCTCCTAACACTCAGTTTTCCTCCCCCTTTCGCAAAGATAGAGACGACTTTGGCTACTTCCGATAGACTAGAGTTCTGCAGTAAAGCGATAGGGATGGTCTAAAAGTTTCGTTTTTCCCTTCCCCTCCCTCCCCCTTTTTGCCTCTTTCATACCTCGCTCATTTTTCTCCATACCCCGGTCCATGTTGTACTCAATTCTGCCCTCGGCATCCCTTCTCGACCTGCAATCTTCCCTTTTGTTGAATTTTTTTTCTGTTCGCCCCCTCATCTCCAGTTTGTATCGCAATTTTTCTCCGCACTCACGATTCTACTCCCCCCCCCCAGTTCCCCGTCCCGTCCCTTTCTGGAAGCGTTTTTTAATGCATTCTCGAAAATTTTGATTGACTCCTTTTCTTTCGCATTTCCCCTAATTTGAGGAGCCTCGAACTTTCCCGGCGCCATTAGCTCCTTCTTCTCCCCTTTTTTCAGTACCTGCCCCCGCTCGGCAGGATTTTTTTGGCTTTTTTTTTCCTGATGACTTCCTTTCCTGTTTTCTTTTTCCCCCTTTCCCTTTTTTCTTGATCCCCTGAAGTAGATCGTATTCAGCGACATCCCCTCTCCCCCCCCAGTACTCGTTGAGGTTGTCTCGTTTTCCGTTAATTGCAATTGCGATCTGTCTCGCTTCGCCTCAGCCCTCTTTTTTTTTTCGTTTTCCTGCCGAAAACAGTCCAAGTCAGTTTATCCTATTACTCCCCCCCCCTTTGTCCCTTAATTGCTGGCGTTTCTCTTCCTGCAGTTCCTTCCCTTTTTTCCTGAGTCGTTTTCCCATCGGTACAAGTTCGGCAATGAGATGGATCTCTATACCTTCCTGGTTCGGAGGTGTGTCCTTCTCGTAAGTTTTTCCCCTGACTTTCTGCTTTTTTCAGTCTTTTGTTTTGTATCCTTACTTTTTCTCCCCCCTCTCGCTCCCATTTTTTGGTCTCTCCAAGTTTTTTGTCTCGTTTGTAGCCGGATTAGCCAGCATTTTTTTCTCTTTCCGCGTTTCTTTTTCGGTTGTTATAGCTTCCTAAATAGAGTCTCTTCCTTTCTCTAGGTGGATGCGCTCGTGAATCTTTGGACCTGTATAATTTCTCCGCTCCCGTTTAGTTCCTTCCCTCCAGTCCCCCCTCTGACTTGCCTCGTGATGTGTCGTCTTTTTTTCCTTCTGTTGTCACCGTGATTTTTTTTATCTTTCTTTTTTAATGTTTCTCTCACCCCACTTTCCTCTGGCTTTCTCTTTTGGCAACCTTTTAAGCCGCCGTCACGCGCAGCCTGTTCCCCTTTCCATCCCCTTTTGGACGTCCCTCGATAAGAAAAGTCTGGTTTGATTCTCGCCCGTGCTTTCTTTCCTCTCCTTTGAGTGCATCTGTGTTTTACCCGGCTGTACCGACCCCGCTCAATCAGAAATCGTTGATCTTAGGCTCTCTCCCCCTCTTCTCGGTTCACATCGTTTTTTACGATCGGTCTCCTCCGCCGTCTGCACCCTTTTTTGCTTTGGTTTTTGGATAAACCCTTTTTCCTCTTTTTGGTCCTCGTTTCCACCATAGGCTTTCCCCCTCACCCCCCAACAAGAAGGAATTCCAGCTCGGTTCTTTTTCTCCTCTCCCCCTGATGATTTTTACCTGGGAAATCCAGGTTATCGCTGCGGCCTCCGCCGCTTTGTCGTTCTCCCCCGTATATCGCAGTTTGCTGTCACTTTCCCCGATCTGGCGATGTTCCGTTCTCCCCTTTGTTGGTTGTTCAAACGTTTCAATCAACTTTTCTTTTGAATTCAACTGTATAAATCGCCGTTTATTCTTTTTTGTACTGCAGGCTTTGCCTTTCTTCGGAGAGTTGGTCGGGTCTGTGAGCACCCTTTATTTGTAGGTTTGGTTTTGGGGGGTGTTGTTTTTACCCCTTTCTTCTTCATTTTCTTTTCATCCTAGGCCCCCACCCCAAAATTGATTCCCCACGTGCCCATTAGAGAGAACCATGAAGGCGGTCATTTCTGGAGCATTTTCCCTCTTTCTTGCCCCTTCTTCTTTTCTCGGTGCTCCTCTTCTCTCCCTCTCTAGGAATTTTTGGCTTGAGTATACGTCTGTCCTGCTGCGTCGAAAGAATGTGCTTTCGCCAGCACGGTGACCTCTCCTCCCCCTGATGAACCGCATTTTGATTCTTCCTTTTTCTGACTTTCCCTTCCCCCGTCTTTTTGCTGGGTGGTCACTTCCCCTTTTTTTGTCTTTTTTTCCTTCTCATCTTACCGTCCTTTTATAAGCCCCCCCTCTTTTTCCCAGTCCCCCCATTGCGTTTGACGTCGTGCTCTGGTTGTTCGTGGATTTTCTTTTTCCGCCTTTCGATTATTTCGATCCCCTTTTAGTTTCCCCTTTCGTTCTGAATGTATTCAGGTTCTGGTGGATGTCATCGAATCTTCTCCCCCTCCCTATTTCGGTGCCGACATCCATCACCTCCTTGCTTGTTTCCCTATGGTGCTTTTTACCCCCACACAAATGCGTGCATCAGACGGTAGGCTTTTCTTGTCCCAAAGATCTACCGTAGTCGCGCAGTGATAGCCGCTGTCCCGCTTTTATGCCACTTGAATTCCCCCCTCTCTTTTTTTTCCAACTTAGTTTGTTAGGTCCTCTTGGACTTAAATCTCCTCTCCCTGTTGAAGACGCGTCCTCGCTGGTGCCGCTTTCTATTGAACCCCCCCCCTTCCCATTCCGTATCGCCTTACTTTTCTTCCCCCCCCCCTTGCGATGTTTTTCTCGGACTCCCCTTTGGTTCCAAAGTTTGAAATGCCCTTATTGTGGTAGGAAGTTAAGATCTCTTCCCTTTCCTACTCTACTGTTTTTTTTTTTCTATCGATTGAATACCTACCCCCCCGGTAATGGCCCCGATCTTTTCCCTGGGTGGTCTCGTTCCCCACAGGATTTCGAAATTTTTATCCTCCTCTCAGGGCGCCTTCCTCCTGTGACTAATCTCAGATCCACAATTATCGACGCTTGCGGCCGTCCAATCATGGATAATGATCATTCCCCCCCTTCGGACGGCCCAGCCTTATTGCTTTTTCCTTTGGAAACTCGTTTGATTCCTGTCCTTCTATCGTCCCTCTTCTTTTCTTCCCGCTCGGACTCCGTGATCCGATGTTCTATGCCCCCTCCCCCCCTTCTTGATCGCCATGTTTGTGTTTCTTGCCTATTTTCCGCGCATCTTTCCAAGCAATTTTTCTCGTTCGGGGAGAGTCCCCCTCCCTATCGCGTTACTTCCCCCCGCGTTCTCCAGTTAATCCCCTCCCCCGGCTCCCATACCGCCCAAGTCACTATGGATGACGATCCTTCCCTGAGAGTCCCAAGCACTCACCAGTCCAACCTCCTCAACCAACATCAGTCCGTCGCCTTTACCTGTCTTTTCGCTGATATCACAGTTCTTGATTCTTCCTATGAGACTTTTGGCCCGCAAAAAGTTCCGTGTACTAGTTCCCTTGACTCTGTGACTTTCGTTTTTTCCCCTACCTTCCTCTAACTGCTTGAGCAACTAATGTTACGATGCCTGCCACCTTTCCTCCGCCATTCCCCTCTCCCCGACCGACGCTAGACTCGTCTTGACCCCCCGCAACCAATCCGTAGAGGGGCGATCCCTCTCCTAGCTCGGTCACGTAGGAAAAGCCTTTTTCTCCCTCCCTTCCTTTGGCCATTTTTTTTATACACGGACTTTATTACCTCCGTCATTGGGCTCCTGACGGGAATAGTCCGTTGCCATTGTTTTTTTTATCGCTCCCCTCCTCTGCCGCTTCATTGGGTCCATCATGTGATGCCCCCCTCTGGACCCTCCCCCCCCCCCCCTGCGTGTGTCGAACGGCAAATCCTTCCTCTAAACCCTCATCCCCTTCGATTCAAATTGAACGTCCGAATTTAAACCCTCCCCCGATTCCCTTAACGTTAAAAAGACCAATCCATCCCCGTTCGGTCTTCCCTTGCCACAAGTCTTTTAATTTCCGAAGCCATATGGACCCAGATCTTTTCCCATTTTCAGTGCGGTATTGTACCTCCCTTCAGGCCTCCCACTTTATTTCTTTCCCAATACTTGAGCAGAAATCCGCGATCGTTCAATTTGAGCGTCTTCTTTGTGTTCTGGCAGGCCTTTTCAGGCCCTTCGCAACTCCAGATTTCCCGTTTATCACAAACCCCTTTATTCCGCCGGTTACGGGTGTTCCTCTCCCTTGTTGAGGACCCCTGTCTCGTAAAAACCTCTTTGCCCTAGGCAAGTGACGTACTTGGCTTCGCTCCGATGTTTGAGGCCAGTCTCCCCCTTTGTTTTCTGAGGATGTATAGTAGGTAAGCCTGGTGTGACCCCTCTCCTTTATAGGCCGACCCGTACTCAGTTCCTCTCTCCTCCCCATCACGGTTCATTTATTCCAAATCCGACTCTATTTCACTCATTTCCTCTTGAGGCGGTTTCCGTGGTGTTGGTTTCCCATTATCCCTCCCCGCCGTTTATGTTTTCTTCGACATGGGCCCCTAGGGCCCTGTCTACAAACAGCTCCTGTTGACAAGCCATGACATCTTTCTTCCCCAACCCCACGCTGCCCCGTCGATCGAAACTTATTCGTCTTCCTTTTTTCAATTTGGGGCCTTAGGCTATGGCTTACGCATATTCTTCCCTGCCCCATCTTAGAGAGATCCACCTTAATTTTCCTCCAGACTTTCGGTTAATGTCATTGAGCACTCCTCGACATTGGTAGGGTTGGGTTGGTGCGTCCTCGCGGCTTCTGCCTGCTCGGGGGCAAAAGAGAGCCCGTTTAAGTCAGATAGATTTTCCTTCCCTCTCCTGAGAACCTCGCTTATGTTTCCCTCTCTTTACTCGCCTGCCCGGCGCTTCCCACGCCCACCTCCGAATCCCGGTTTGAATCTTCCTCTCTAGATCCATGTCATTGGAGATTGACTCTTTGAGCTGCCCTTTGCACTTTCCCTCTCTGTCTTCCTGGCCCCTCCCAACGTCCGCAATGAGTTTTCCCCACTGGCGTCTATTTCAGGTTCCCTTTGGCCATCAAAACTTCTTTCAGTCGCCCATTTTTCAGGAACGACGAAGGATGGTTACCTTTTACTGCACCCTCTCCTTCCTATTTGGCCCCTTTCACGAGCCTTCCCTCCCTTTTTCGAAACCCACGCCCCTTTATTCTTTTTTCTCTTGATGGACTTGACAGGTACTGATCGCAGGCAGCCCTGAACTTCGTGCAGCCTACCCAATCATGTTCTCATTCCGTGGTCGTTTCCCGGATCATCGTCCCCCTCCATACCGGCCGATCTGAAGGCGTCCATCTTTTGTTTGGCTCGTCCCTAAATTTTTGCGGTTTCATCGCGGCCTCCCCCCCCTGGTCTTTGAAGTGTCCCTCGCACCCCTCCCCCCGATATTCTGGTGCTTCCCGCTTTCCAAATCCTGACTCTTGCACGTTTCGCGTGAACTGTTTTCTGAGTTTGTTCCTAATTCGCGGATCCTTTTTGATTTTTTTGAGCTGCTTCCTTCCACTTCTGAGCGGTTTCCAGCGACCCCCCATTGCACCCCTTTTCTTCCCAGTGTATCCTCCCCTCGCCGAGAGTGAGTTACCGCCGAGGGCCGTGCCGCGGGTGCGGTTCTCTCTTGCGGTGTGCGGCTCTCAACTATGCCATCTGCACCCTTTCTGTGTCCTTGCCCACCCGCAACTTTTTTTTTTAGATTTTTACCATCCCTCTTCCTTTTGCGCATGCTTGTTCTATTTATGTTCCTAGTTCGTCGATAAGCGGTCCGGCGTGTCTTCAGACCTTCCTTGTAGGGGTTCTTGATACCGTTATTCGAGGTGAGGAGATGGTAGTCTTGCCATGTCAGCTTCACGCTTGACGCGAGTTCTTTCTCTTCTGCGGAGACTTTCCCTGGCTTCCATCAGGAATTATCTTCGGTCTAATCTTTTTTTAGAGATTATCCCTCCTGGACTCCGGTCCATATCTCGCCGCTGCTCCGCGAAACTATCGTCCGCGGCGTTCAGCGAAAATTTTCCCTGATCAACCTCGTAACTCCGATCACGACCTTTCTTTCCCCCCCCCCTGGCCTGTTCTTCGACAAAGCTTCCGTAACTTGATGCCTTCCCGTTTTTTACCTGGATGGCGTCGTCTTGATTGGTATCGCGAACCCTTTGAGGTGTCTGAAAGGACAGTCAGCAATGTTTTCTCTTTTTTAGTTTAAATCCTTCTTACTCCAGTCGAATGCTCTCCTCCCCGGCCCCCTTCCCCCACCTCGTCTGTACTAATCTGCACCTGTCTCTTGCGCGACCACTGCACTCTGTTTGGAATGGTGTTTTGCTCCGCCCCCCCCGAGAATTTAGCGAAGCCTGCCCCACTCTCCCGCACTTCCGTTCCCTCTCCTCACTCACGAACTTCATGCGAACGTTTTGTTTGTTTAATCGGGGAATGCCACTCGACAATCTCGGTTGATTGTCTTATGCGATTTTTCACTTCATGGTCTCTGCTTCTCCCTTCCTTCCCTTGCAAATTTTGATCCCTCCCCTTTTAAGTATCTTCTCGGCCCGGAATTTTCTGTCGGACGCGAGAGCCGGCCGCGCCCCCCACCTCTTTGATTTTTCCCAATTATTGTTTACTCTTATTCGGTCTCCCTTCTCACGTCGAAATTGACATACCCTCCTTCACCCCTCGAAGCTTTGGTTTGTCGTCCGTCCCCCTCGACTTCGTTCCATTTTAAGCAAGGCAGCGCGCTTTTGCGCGCTTTTTTTTAGCAAGTCTCTGTGGCGTTTTTCCTATTCCCCGGCCCTTCCCTTGATGTCCATTGGAGTCTGATTCCGCAGCCTTTCCTTACTTTCCCTTTCTGTGTTTCCTTCGTCCTGGCTTTTTAAGCTACCTTACGTGCTTCAGGCGCCAAATTTACAAGAAGGGACAATGAGTATGTATCTTGCGCGCGGAGATCATTCCCTTTTTGGTTCTTTCCCGCCCACGGCGCTTCATGGAATGCTACGATCTCCCTCCTTTTCCGAGCTCTTATCGTGTTCTAATATGCGAACTTGTGTTGTAGTCCCTTGGAATGAGAGACTTCCTTGATTTTAGAACCGCCTTTTCGGCCTTTCTTGCGCTTTGGTGCGTCAGATTTTGTCCCTCCCTTTTCTTTGCCCGTGATTTCTGGAAGCGCTCTGGCCTTTGCTGGAATAGGCGTCAGACCTTCCTTGAATTTCTTAGAAAAAGGGAGTTCCGTGACGAATTTCCTCTTTCCCTTCCCCCGCTTGCCCCTTTTCGCCCAGATTTTCTTTTCTTTGTCACCCTGCGCTGTTTTTTTCGCCTGTTGGCAGGCGCTCACCGGAACCCGCTGGCTGCGCTTGAATTTTTAACCAACCCCCCCCTTCCAAGCTCCTCGGAATAGGAGGTAATTCATCCTTTCCGTAGAGGCTTTTCTTTCTCCGGGAGTCTTCCGTTCGAGCCTTTTGCATTTTTTCAGGGTTCCACACCACCGGCCTTTCTTTTTGAAGGCTCCCCTATGGACTTGATTTCCTCCTCTTCGCTATCCCTCGAATGCATTTTTAATATCATTTTTTCTCGCCGCGATTATTAACTGCCCTGCTTCCTTTTTTTTTTTGTTACACCCTGTGAATCTTGAAGGAGATTTGATCTGTCCCCCTTTCCCTGCCCAAGCCCCCCCACAAGTTGACGACTCCTTTTCCTCTCGTTCTTCTGGACGCGCCCTTCTCTTTTTTACCATTTGTTATCGCCGTCTCTTTTCTTTTTCTTTTTACTAGGGCTTCCCCCGCTCCGCTTTCTATCGACAGCGAGCTTAACGTTTCTCCCTTTGAACGATCCGACCTTTTTTTTTCATCTTTGGTGGCGTGTCCCTTGTGGTTTTGGAAAAAGTGTTAACCTTCATTCTTTTTGTTGGGGGGACCTTTTTGAGTGCACTTCTAAATTCCTCCGTTGATGATGTTTTGATGGCCTTTTAGACCCCACGGTCGCTTGTGCTTGGCCATCGTTGTTCCCCTTTTGGTACCCCAAGTGGTGGCCCCTTTCCTGTCGCTCGACATAAAAACATTTGATTCCCATTGTCTATTCCCGCGCTGCTCCCTCAATTACGTGAGTTATTTCCCCACTTCTTGGTTCCTTTAGTTCCTATGTTTTTTTTCTCGATTTTCGATTGTTTCCTAGCCCTTTCGCCCAGGAATTTGGGCTTCTCCCTGGATTCTTTTTTCGCGTCGACCGGTCTGGCAGTCGAAATTGCGACACGGGGCATCTGACAATTCTCTCCCTTTTTCCGCAGGGCCTTTTCGCCAGTACGTCGGTCTTTTTTTTCTTTTTGTGGTCACTGCACCCTTTGATGTCCGTTCATTAAGCCTTTTTCTTTGAATTTCCCGATTTCCCTTTCACCCTTTGTGACTGCGGATCGTGGTTTGCTTTGGCGTTGTGGACTTTTTTGTTCCGTTCGGCGTGCTGGATGCCGGTCCTAATAAAATCGTGGCCCCCCCTTGCTTATGCATCCTTTTTTCCTTTTTTTGGCGGTGCGTTTTTTTCTAGTGTTGGCTGCGACTATTCCCCGAACCTCCTTCCCTGACGATTTTTTCGGTTTTTTCATCACCAAATTGTTTTTTATCATTTCTCCCCCCAACATCCCAGTCACTTAGTCGCGACCTTTTTCCTCGGCCTCCTGACGATAGTTTAGGCAGGCTTTCCCCCCTGTTTTTAACCTCCGTCTTTTTTTTTTCCCCGGACGATTGGAAGGCCTCAGCATATCCCTTGCCGGCTTGATTCCTCTGGGTGCCGCTGTTTCTCTGTGCGAGTTGCACAATCTGGTGAGCGCCTGAAGTCCTATACACCTGGGAGAGATGTTTTGACTAGGTACCCTTCTTCGTCCCCCCACTTTTTCTTTTCCTTATTTTTGTATTCAGAATATAGATTTACCCTCTCCCCCTTTTTTTTGAGATTTTTCCCCCCCCTACGGGGCTGGCAAACGAAAGTTGCAGAAGAGGAGTCTCTTTCCCCATGATTAGCACCGGGTTTATCTGAGCTTTCAGTTGAGCTTCCCTGGTCACTGTTTTTTTTTTTTTTTTTTTCAACCTAATCTCAGCGGCCCCGATTCCTCCCCTTTCGAGGTACAACATTCTCCCTTGATGCATTCCCCCGGCCCGAAACGGCCCGCTGCTGAAGGCGGAAACTAGTGTTCCCATTCTTACCTTTCTGGTCTTCCTATTCACGTCGGAATACTTTTTTTTTTGTTGTCTCTTTTTTCTGCAGTCTGACACCCCTTTGTGAGTGCCCTCCTGCTTTTCTGCCAAGACCTGATAGTTGTTCTCGCTTCACTAATCTAGTTTTTTTCTTTTCTTCTACCGGTAATCCCGAACCGGCAGTACATAATAACGCCAAGTACACTATGTTGGCCACTCCGAGCATCGACATCCCCCGTGAGGTTTCCCCCCCCCTTTCCCACCCCATTCCAAAGCTTTTCAACCCACGAGCGGACGACGGACCTGTTTGAGCTGATATCAAAGCTAAGGCTGCGATTATACTTCCAGCCCCCCAAAAGTTTTCCTCACCAATTGATTTACCCCTCCCTACTGTGACTGGAGATTCAATTTTTTCCTAAATGACTGCCGTCCAATAATGCAGCTGAGGCAATTAATCCCTTTTTTGATCCCCCTTGCGACGACGATCGAGGAGTATCGCCCCAGAAACACAACCCTCTCTTTGTTCTCCGCCCCACTCTCTTCCTGCGACCCTCCGAGCCCTCCTTTTATTTGTTGTGCGCGATCAAGTACTTGTAACTTAAATCCAGTCATGGGGACTCCAGCTCCGGTAAGAGGAATTTGGTGAATCACTTTTTTTTCTGTCTTCCCTTTTTACCCCTATGCGCTCAAATGGGTTATCATTTTTCTTCCCACTTTAAACACGCCCAAAGCGGAAGTTGTCGAAGGCCCAAAATCTGAGAAACAATTTCCCTCCCCGGATTTTTCCTCCTTGCCCCCCCTTTCCTCAATTTACAAATCCCCCCCTCTCCCTTTTCCCGTTTCCAAAACACCCCATTGAATCCCTCCCAATCTGCCCTCTCGTGATCGTTCGGCCTTTTCTGCATCCCCCTTATGCCGATATACCCCGTCCTTTTCATCCCCCCCCCTCGGTCTGCTTTAATCCTGCGTTAGATACCCGGGATTTCCAGTGAAAAATCATCCTTTTTTTTTTCTGTAAAGTCGCGGAAAATTCTCCTCCCCTTTTTTTTTTTTTCTTTTACTTGATTTTTTTCTTCCCCTCGATTAAATCCCCCCGTTCTATCCCCCCACAGGCCTCTCCATCGTGAATTTGCGAATAGGGTCCCGAGGACCTTCTTTAAACATTTATTTTCCCTTTGAACCCATTTATCGCTCCGAGGAGGAATCACCCTCTCTTTTTTTGAGGCGGTCAACCGGTGTGACCCCTCCCCTTTGTTTGCCCCTTCTCCCCTTCCCCTTTTCCAGTGCTTTGCGAGAATTCAAAACATACGGGTGCTTCTCCGAATTAATCGTCGCGATTCTTGACCGCCTTCTGCGAGTGAGGCCTGATTCCGTTTTTTTTGTGGCCGGATTCAGCTCATTCCACCTTGTTCTTTGTCGCGACCCACCCTGTCTTTCCGATCCCAGCGCTTGGTGACCCCCAAAGAAATGACCCTCGTCCTCCCCCAGTCAGCTTTCTCTCTTTCCAAATCGGCTTTCGGCGACAGAAAGGGGGATAGGCCCTTAGGTTCTTTTTTTTTCCTGCTTTTTGACTCACTCCGATCCGAGCATCCCCGAGACTTTTTCCTCCAGCCTTCTCCGGTACTTTCTCACTCCCCCCCGCTGTCTCCTCTTTAGCAGGCTTTTCTAATGATTTCTCGTTTTTTAAAGTTGCCATGAGCGGTTCGCTATGATTGACGCACCCAGATACATTCTCACCCTTTTTTCGCTGGCCCGAGCAGGAATCCTTTTTTCCGGTGCCCGGCAGAGCAAATACCTTTTCCTTGCCCTTTTCCTTTCTTCCCGGCCCCTTTTATATTTTGGCCTGCTTGAACCATTTGCGCGCCCGCACGTTTCATTAGATGTAGAGCTCGCCGTTAAATCCCATTTTTGAGTCGGACAAGTAGGAGTCAATTTTTCCCCTTTCTCCCGACTTTTTTTGTGCCACTGGGTTGTGGGGTTTCGCCCCCCAAGTGCCCCCCGTGGTTTTTTTTCAACGAAAGAATAGTTTTACCCCGCTCCGTTGAACTTTTCCCCTCTTTTCGGTACGTCCAAATGCGAAATTATGCCTCCACCTCTAACCCACCGCCTGTTGTTCCCGTATTGCCTTGCCGACGATCCGTCCTTGATCAGCGAAATTCTCGTTGACCTGAAAGAATTTGCTGCTATGACCTCGTTCTTCCTGTGGATAATCTTCTTCCTCTTTTTTTTTCCAATGCCTTTTGACTGATTAGTCAAGCGTTTCGAGAAGGCCTCTGGCCTATACTTTTGCGCCTTTCAGTTCCCGATGGTACGTTCCGAGGAGTCTTGATTTTCTCTCCGCACTCCTTTTTCTTTTTCACCGATATTTTCAGAAGGAACTCTTTCTAGTTTTCTCCGCTTCCCAACCCCTCAAAACTCTGGCAAGTTAGAGGGCTTCCCGTTGGTATTAGAAATTTTGTTGTGGGTCCCTTACATTTTCCTTTTTCTGCAGAGTTGCTCGGATGTGTTTTGAACTGTCCGGCTCGGTAAGCGAACACATTCACAATGGAAAATATTTCCCCAGTGTTCGTGGTCGCCGAGGCGTCTTATGTGTTCCTTTCTGATTGCCTCATTGATTTCTTGCAGCCGGAGTGCGCTTAATGTCTTTTAAAGTTCCCCCCGAGAACACCGAACACATTGCTCTGTCCTTTCCCCTAAACTTGGTTAGCTTACCCCTCCCTCGCTTTCCGCATCTTTTCCCCCTTGAGCCCTGTCTCGCTCAAGTTTTCGATAGTTTACTGACCCCTTTTTTCTTCGTCCTGCCTTAGGAGCATCTTTCTAGGTCCTTTTCTGCGCGAGTTCGGGCAATTTCATTCCCCTGCGCGACGAGTTTTTGCGGAGCCAGGGGCGGAGA
>Ga0179593_1712643_pt1 | contig 12185 bp, 20 predicted proteins | sample CZODoug2_1_08_16_FD_185931 | JGI IMG/M metagenome (GOLD analysis project Ga0179593, IMG submission 185931) | Vadose zone soil fungal communities from Angelo Coast Range Reserve, California, USA - CZODoug2_1_08_16fungal (PacBio error correction) | ecosystem: Environmental > Terrestrial > Soil >... | reverse complement strand
GGGACCGAGGCCCCTCCCCTCTCTTTCTTTTCGCGGCGTTTTTCCTCCCCTCCCCCCCGATCGAGAAAGGAGAAAGACCTTGGCCCCTCCTCCCTTGCGGCAAGAATGGGAAGACTGCTCCCCTCTTGGCTTTTTCCTTAGAAGTCGGAAAAAAATAGGCGACCACTGTTTTCTCCCTTTTTACCCCCTTTTTTTTCTATTTGCGGACAAGGTGGAAAGGCCCTTCTGCTCCCCTCCCTCCCTTTTGCCGGAGATGACCGCAGCCATGGACTTTTCTCCCCTCCCCTCCTCTCCCCCGAGGTTCCTTTCCTCCGGCTGCGTCCAGGGAAGGGAGAGAAGGAGGAGCCCTTTTCCCCTTCCCTCCTCTGCTTCAATAAGGGGAAGAAGGAGAGGGAAGAGGAGGGGCCTACTCTTTCCTTCACCGGTCCTCTTTTTCGATGATGCCAGGATGAGTGGGAGGGGAGGTGGGATCCTGAGAGTCCTTTTTTCCCCCCCTTTCCTAACTACAGGAAAAGGGGAAAGAAGTGGGAGCCCGGCTTCCTCATTCCCTTTTTTCGCTTTTTGATTTGGCCGCTCTTCCCGAGAAGAGAAAAGAGGCGGGTCGCTTCCTTTCCTTCTCCTCTTTCCTCCTTCTCTCTTGATATCAAGAGGGGAAAAGGCGGGAGGCGTTTCCCCCTTCCTTTTTCTTCTTTTTTCCAGTCTTCCCCCCCCTATCCCTTCTCCCTTTTTTTTTGCCCCGGCGGGTAAGTGGGAACAGCGCGAACGGGAGTCCCTTTTCTTTTTGTGCTTCCTCCCCCTTTTTTCCTTCCTCCTCTTTTCCCTTTTACGCACAAAAGTGCCGGCCGATCCGCACGGGGTTTTTTCCCGGTTTCCTTCCCCTTTTCTTTTCCTCTTTGGTCCGGGGTGGCACACGCGGCCGACGGGCGGCCTCCTCCCCCCCCTTTCTCCGACTTCCGTTCCCTTTCCCTCTTACCTTCGGCTCAAGAAGGAAGAGGAGAGGAGTATCAGGCTGGAGGTGCTTTCCCCTTTCTCCCTCTTTTCCCTCGCTTCCCTTTTTTTCTCCCCTCTCCCTCCTCTGCCCGGGAATGATGGAAGAGTCGCCCTCCTCCGTTTTTCCTTCCCTTCCTTTCTCCGAGTCCACTCGGCGAAAAAAATGGTACCTGCGATGTCCTCCTCCTCTTCCTTTCTTTAGAGGCCATTTCCTGCCCTTTCTGTTTCCAGGTAGGAAAAAGAAAGGAGAGAAAGCTCCCACTTTTTCTCTACTTCTTTACCCCTCAAGGGGATAAGGGAAGGGTCTTCACCTTTTCCCACGTTCCCCCTTCCCTCGATCGTAGAGGTAAGAGAGATGAGAAGTTTATTTCCTTTTTCCTTTCGATTCATCTCTCCCCTCCATCCTACCCTAGAAGAGGAAATGTAAGGTAAAAGAAAGGGTAGGTCGCTTCTCATTGTTTACTTAATTCTTTCATACTTCTTTCGTTAGAAGAGAAGGAAACTCCCTTTCCCCTCTTTTTTCGGTAGCTCCCACTTCTTTTTCCTTTTCTCCTCTCTCAAGAGAAAGAAAAGAGAGGGGATTCCTCTCCCTTTTATCTCTCCCCCCCCCACATTTAATAAGAAAGATGGTAGGGGTATGGGAGGAGAAGGCTCTCCTTCTTCCCCTTTTTCTGCTTCCCTTTCCCCCTTTCTCCTTTTTCTTCCCCCCTCCCCCCTCTCAGATGACAGAGATCAGGCGCATCAAGGCCCGTTTTTTCTCCCCCCCCCTCCCCTTTCTTTTCCTCCGTGGAGTGGAAAGTTGCAGTCGCTGCAGTTTCTTCCCCCCCTTTTTCTCCCCACACCCCCCCCTTTCCCCTTTCCTCTTTCTTTTTGTAGGAGACCGACGAACGGGCGCTGTGCACGGCTCCTGTTTTCCCTCCCCCCCTCCCTCTCTTCTTCCGACCAGCTGCAAGGAACGGCACCGAAAATCAGACGGTTTCCTTCCTCTTTTAATCCTTCCCTTTCCTCCTCCCCCCCCTCCGTTCTTTCGAGCGCATTTAAGAGGGTTAGCGGCCTTCCCGCTTCCTGTGCTTTTTTTCCTCCCTCTCCCCCCCTCCCCACCCCCGCATGGCAGCGTGCAGCCGGCGTGCGCCACAGGTCGTAGAACTTTCCTTTTTTTCCTTTTTTTCTCGACCGTTCCTCTTTCTTTCCCTCTCCTCCTTCCTTTTTTTCCCTATTCCACAGTGTACCCGTCGATGGCACGCGTCCCACCTTTTTTTTTTCCGTTCTTTTCCTCCCCCTTCCCTTCCCTAAGGGTTTATGCAAGTACAGGGTGTGAAGGCGACCCAAGCGCCCCCCCTTCCCCCTTCTTTTTCTTTTTTCTTCCGCAACGCTCCCTCTTCCTTTCTCTTTTTCTCCTCTCTTCCTCTCCTCGCCAGAAGAGGGGAAAGGATCCGGAAAGGATGGAGAGGGGGGGTTTTTTTTTTATGTTTTTTCGCCGCACCCCCCTCTTTTTTTTTTTTCTTTCTCTTTTTTCTTCAAATAAGGAAAGGTAGGAGTAAGGGTGAAGCTACTTTTTCCTCCCCCTTTTTTTCTTTTTCCTTTCTTCCAAATCCTCTTCTTCTCTTTTTTTTTCCTTTGGGGGTAAATTTTTCCTAAGCTGCCCTTCTATTCTTTCCCCCCCTACCATTTTTTCCCTGTTGCGTCACCGGAGGAAAGCTGAAGATGAGTGGAGAGAGGAGGAAAAAAAGGACTTCTTCTTCCCCCCCCCCCTTCTCTTCTCAGATTCAGGTGACCCTTTCTTTTTTCTTTTCTTTTCCTCCTCCTAGCCCGGATAGAGGGGTGAGGAGAGGAAAAGGATGGGAAAAAGCGGCTATTTTCCTTTTTTTTTCCTCCTGAGAACTAGCACATGTTCCTTTTTTTCCTCATCTTTCATCCGTGAAAAGAGAAAGGGAGGAGGGAGAATAAAAAAGAAAGGATGCAGCGCTTCGGAAGGGCTTTTGTTGGTGTGCGCCTCATTAAACCCTCTCTTAATGACAAAGGTACAATAAAAGTATATCCTCCCTTCTTTACAGTTCTTTTTTTTCCCTCCTCTCCGCTGAAAAAAGGGAATTTGATGCGGCTTCTCCTTTTTCACTTTTTTTTTTTCCCTTCCTCGCTCGCCGAGAGAGCGTGCAGGCCAGAACCGGGCGCGCCTCCCTCCTTCCTTCTTTCTTCTTTCGTAGACTGCGGACCAGAGGGACCTGGAGCCCATCGGGACGTCCCTTCCCTTTTTCTCCCTTTTTTTTTCTTCCTCCCTTTTCCCCGGCGATTAGTGGGGAAAAGATCGCATACGCCTCCGCTCTTTTCTCCTTCTCCTTTTAAATACATCTTTTCCCCTCCCTCTCTTCTTCCTCCCTACCCAGGTCGGTGACGGACAGGGCCGCGGCTCTTTTTTTCTTTTTAACTTCCTTCCCTCTCTTCCCTCTCTTTCTTCCTGCAGGCGAGGAGGAAAAGATAAAGGCGCGAAGAGAGCGTACCGCGACTATGCTTCCTCTTTTTCCCAACCCCCCCCCCCCCCCCCCCCCCCCCCCCCCCCCCTGCAGCCGAAGAGGATGAGGCCGTCTTTCCTCTTTTTCCCTTCCCGTCGTCGGCGAGCAGGCGCAGCGCATAGGGGTCGCTTTTTCTACTTTTTCTATTTTTTTCTCTCCAAGGGTCAATCGTGCGCGCAGCAGCGCAGGACCATGTTTTTTTTTTTTCTCCGTTCCTCCCCTTTTTCTTTTCCCCTTTTCCAGCAGGACGGGCAGCAGCGGCGCTGGCTTTTCCTCCCTCTTTCTTTCGGATGTTTCTCTCTCCCTTTTTCCTTCTTCCCCTCCAGCCGACGCCGCGCCGCGTCCGTTCCCTTTTCCCTTTTTCCCTTCTGCAGCTTGGCGTGAAGCCGACGCAAGCGAAGCTCCCTTCGTTTCTTTTCTCCCCTCCTCCTCTCCGTTGCGCAAGCCAGCGCACCCCGTGCGGATGTCCCCTTCCCCTTTTCTTTACATTCTCCCCCCCCCCTTTGCTCGAAGTGGAGAAGGGAAATGTAAGACCGTCCTTTTACATTCCCCTCTTTCCCCCCTTTTCCTGTGAGAGGAAGTCTAGGTGAAGAAAGGCAGTGAAAGAGATGCCTCCTCTTTACCTCTCCTCCCTTTCTGACCCCCGACCCTCCGCCCGCTTTTCTTTTTTCCTTTTCCCCTCCCCCTCCTCGGGGGCGTCGCGAGGCCTGCAAGGAAAAAGAGCTGAACTCCTCCCCCCCCCTCTCTCCCTTTCCTTTTTTTTTCTCCCTCCTTTCAACTTCCCAAGTGGAGGGCCCATTTACGGTAGTATTCCTTTTTTCCTTCCCTTGGAGACTTTCATTCCCACCCCTTTCCCCCCCTCTCTCCACAATCAGAGAGGAGAAAAGGGTGGCCTCTTCCCTTACCCTTTCAGCGATTCCCCTTTCGTTCTGCTCGGGGAAGAAGAAAGGGCCCTCCGCCGCCTCCTCCTTACGGGACTCCCTTCTTTTGTGAACAGAGCAAAAGAGGGGAGAGTCTTTTGGCTCTTTCTCCCCTTTTCTTTCCCCCCGGTCCATGGCGAAGGGGAAGGTTCCCTTCCCTCTTCCCTTTCTGCTTCCTTTGGCAAGGAGAAGAATGGACACAGTTCCCTCCCTTTTTTTTTTCCCTCTCCCCTGTGCGACAAAAGGTGGTCTCCTTGATTCCGTGTCACCCCCGCACAATATTTCCTCATCTCCGCCCCTTCCATGATAAAGCACTCACTTCTTCCCCCGCCAGCAAGAAGTAGAGAAGCGAAACCCGGGCAGCGTTGCTTTTTCTTTTTCTTTGCCCCTTCCTGAATAGGCTCCTCTCGCCGTTGTGAAGAGGAGCAATTGGTGAGATCTCTACACCACACTCCCCTCCCCTACTCCTTCTCCCTCTCCCCCACCCCCCCCGACCCCCCCCTTCCCCCTTCCCCCCTGCCCTCTTCCATCTTTAGTCCCCTTTTTTTTCTTTTCCTCCTCCCAAGGGAGAGCGGAAGGGTCCTCCCTTTTCCCCTGGCCCTCTTCCCCCCCCTCCTTTTTTTTGTTGAGAGAGATGGAAGAGGTCTTTCTTCCCGGCCTCCCCCTGTTTTTCCCCCCCCCCTCCTCCGAAAAAGATATAGCCATGAAGCAGCTTCCCCTTTTTTCTTCTCACCCTTTTCCATGAGAACCCTTTCTCCTGGTTTCCTTTCTCCTTTTCTCGGAGAGCGGAAAAAATCTTCTCCTTTTTTTCCCCCCCTTTTTTTCTTTTGCGCTCGCTGATCCAGAACAACTGGAGTACGCGCTCTCCTCTTTCCAGGATGGAATAAAGGTCCCTATCTTTTTCTCCATGAAAGGCAGAAATGGAAGTGGACATACCCTTTTCCGACTCTCCCCTCTCCTTTCCCCATAGAGGAGGGAAGGAATGTTTTTTCCCTTTTACTTTTCTTCTTTTTTTTTTTTTCCCTAGCTAAAATAAGGTCAGAAGGAGATGTTATTTCTTTTCTTTCTTTTAGATTTTCACCTTTTTATGTATATCTGGGCAGGTGGGGGAGTGGACTTTTCTCTTCCTTCTTCAGCTCCCTCCCCTTTCCGTTTTCCCCCATTGACAGAAAAATGGATAATAAAGGAATGGTCCCTCCCCTTTCTCTCTTTTCCACTCCCCTTTACCCTCCGGGGGGGTTTTTTCCTGGACTCTCTTCTTTTTTCCCTCCTCTCCCCGGGAGGCTAGAAGGGAATAAGAAGAGGTGCTTTTCCCATACCCTTTTTCTTTCTCTCACTCGGGAGACAAGGAGGGATTGATTCCCCCGGTAAGATGAAAATGAAGATAGTGTGACCGTCTTTTCTCCTTCGGCTCTCCTTTTTCCTTTCCTTTTGCCGCGAGGAAGGAGAGGCGCTTCCCTTCTTTTCCGGCACTCTCTCCCCTTCCGTACGACACACAGTGCCGGCCGATCCGCACTTTTCCTTTTCTTCCTCCCCCCTTTCCGCCCCCTCCTCCCTCCCCCCCTTTTCCTGGGTGGCAAGCGTCCCTCCCTTTTTTCTTCCCGGCCCCCTTCTCCCCTTTTCCCCCCCCCCCTCTTTCCCTTCTGCTCAAACGCCGGAAGCAGGCGAGGACGTCGTCTTTCTTTCCTTCCCCCTTTTTCCCCTCTTTCTTTCCATATCTTTTCCTTATTCCTTTCCTCCCCCCCTCTTCTTGCACGTAAGGAGGGAAGAGGGAGAAGACGCGCCCTCCCTTTGGAAAAGTAAAGGCATTTTCCTCTTTTTTTCTTTTTTCTTTCCCTCTTCCTTCGTGCCTGGGACGGAATGATAGGGCTTTCCCCCCTTTTCTACCTCCTCCCTTTTTCCTCCTCCGACGGGGAAGATGGTACCCCCCTTTTTTTTCCCCTTCCCTCGCAGGAACGAGTGCCGCGATAGCGCTTTTTCCCCTCTCCCCTTTTTTTGCATTCCTCCCCCTCTCCCCCCTCCTTTTTTTCCTTCCGGCGTGCGGCGCGTAGCAGACCTTTTGGCTTTTTCCCCCCTTCTTTCTCTTTTTCCCCTTTTTTCCTCGGCGGAGTAAGAGAGTGAGTTACCCCTCGACGCTTTTCCTTTTTTTTTTTCTTTTCTTTTGGGAACCAATCTCTCCTTTTCCCTCCTTGGGGGAAATGAGAAGGATGATAGAACTCCTCTCCCTACCTTTCCTATTGTCGAAAGGGAAAGAGGGTAAGAAAGTATAGCCGCCTACCATCCTTCCCCCCCCTTTTCTTGAGAGGACTCTGCTTACTCTCCTCTTTCCTCGGAGAGGAGATTCTGACCATGGACACCTTTTCCTTTCTCTCTCCTCCCCCTTCTTTTTCCAGCGAGAGGGATGAAGCGAGGCGACGCCCCCCTTCCCTTTTTACATTTTTCCTCCTCTTTTTTTTCCACAGTGGCGGAGCTGCGCCACACCCGCCCCCCCCCCCTTTTCTCCCTCCCTCCTTTCAGTGTTTTTTTCTTTTCTTTCGCTGTTGAAAGGAGTCCTTTCGACCTCCCTTCTCTCCTTCTTCCCCCCGCTGCCCTTTCCCCGACTTCTCCTTCTTTTTTTTCCCCCCTCCTCTCCCTTTTCGGGTTAGTCGAAGACTAAATGCGATAGAGCGCGGGCCCCCTCCTTCTCCTCTCTTTTTTTCCCTTTTTTTTCTCCCCTCCTTTTTTTTTTTCCCTCCTCGATACACCGAATCGGAAGAGTTGGCCGGTGCGAACAGGTCTCCCTTTTCTTTTTCCCCTTTCCTTTCCTCCTTTCCCTCCTTTCATTCCAGATTGGACAGATCGACAAACCCTTTCTCCTCTTCTTTTCTCCTCCCTTTCCCTTCCCCCAGAGGACTCAGAAAGAGGCAGTAGTTGAACAAGCCCCTCTCCTCCCGCTCCCCTTTTTTCCCTTTTTTTTTCTTCCTTTCCCCCCCCCCTCTCTGGCAATAAGATAGGACGTAGAGGGAGCAGGGAAGTAAGATTCTCTCTTTTTTTTTTTCCCTTCTTCTTCGGATTCCTTTCTCCCTCTTCCTTTCCCTTCTCCGGCCGGATGCGCGGGGGTGAGACTGAACACACTTTTTCCCCTTCTCCCCCCCTTTTTCAATCTTCCCCCCCCTTCTTTTTTTTTTTTTCTTCCTCTCGGTACATGGGACGAGGTACCCTCGATGTCTCCTTTTTCCCCTTCCTTCTACGGAGAGTTCATGACACTCTTTTCCCTTTTCTCAAAGGAGGAAGATGGAAGATTCTTTTCGCTCTTCCTCCCCCTCTGAGGCCCTTTCCTCCTTTCTTTTTTTTTTCCTCCCCTCCCCCTTTCTGGCACGGCGGAGCGATGCGAAGGTAGTAGTAGAAGAAAACTCTCCCTTCTCTCCTTTTTTTTAGTGACCCTTTCCTTTTCCCTTTTCCCCTTCCCCTTCCTCGCACGAGAATAAGGGAGTTGAGCAAAAGGCTTTCTCTCCCTCCTTCTTTCCTCCCCCCCTCCCTTTTCTTCGACGGGTGAGGGTGCCTGCGCCTCTTCCTTCCCCCCTTCTATCCCCCTTTTCCCCTCCCCTTCTCCCCCCTTTCAGGGAGGGGTAGGAGCCTCTCTTCCCCCCCTGAGACCCTCTTTTTTCTCTTTCCTTTCTCCTTTTCCCCCTCACAGGTCGTGCCACCGCTTTTCTCCTATCTCTTTTTTTTTTCTTTTCCCTGGAGAGAAGAATCTCCTTCCCCCTCTCCCCGCTTTTTCTTCCCTTCTACTTTTGAGGAAAAAGAGGAAAGGGGCCCCCTTTTTTTTCTTCCCTCTTTTTTTTCTCTCCTCCGGCGCAGTTCCAGGAGATCTCGTGGGCGAAAAGGCTCGCCTTCCTCCTCTTCTTTTCCTGGTTCCTCATCCCCTCCCTCTTCTCTTCCTTTTCCCCCTTCAGCCAACAAGGTAGGTGAAGGAAAGGGAAGAGGAGAGGGTACGCGTCCCTTTCCCCTCCTTCCTTCTTTTTCCTTTTGCCGCTCTTTCCTTCTCCTTTTTGACAGCGCGACGGACAGAGAAAGAGAGGCCTGGGATGCCCCCTCTCTTTCGGGTCTTTCCCGTCCCAGTCCGGGAAAAGAGAACCGTTTTCTTCTCTCCGAGTTTCTTTCTTTTCACAGAAAGAGAAGGAAGGAAAGGCCTCATCTCCACTTTCCCCTCTTTTCTTTCCTTCGGACCCTCCCCTTTACGCCCCCCTCTTCTCTCTTCTAACCTAGGAAAGAAGGAAGGGAAAGAAGCTGGCGCTGGACGCAGCTTTTCTTAGGCCTCGACTTTTTTTCTCGTTTTTTCTTGTCGGAGAGACGAGCACCTACAGCCGCCCTCCCCTCTTTTTTTTCCTCTTTTTTTCCTTTCTCCTTTCGGTACAGCAGATTGGAGTGCAAGAGAAGCACGTCGGCCTCTTTTCCCCTTGAGTCCTCCTCCCTCCCCCTTTTTCTCTCCGGTTGCGAAAGAAAGAGAACCAGTGCGGCTCTTTCCCCCTTTTTTTCAGCCTTCCCTTTTTTTTTTTTTTTTTTCTCCTGGAACTGGTACGGAAGACGTAAAGAGAATTCCTTCAAAGCTTCTCTCCCCCCCCTTCTCCTTTCCCTTTTCCCCATCTCTGCAGAAGAATTTAAAGAGAATTATGTAAAGAAGAAGACGTTTCCTCTCTCGTGGATTTTTTCTCCCTCTCCTCGCGGATGTAATAGAAAGAATAGGGGAGCAGGAGAGTCCTTCCTCCCCACCCTTCCCCCCCCTCTCTCAAGGTAGAAGGAGGAAGGAGGGAATGGAGGAGAGCCTGGAACTCCCCCTCTTCTTTTTTCATGTGGCTTGTCCATGGGTTTTTTAGGAGAAGAGAGGGAGACAAGAGAGGAATCCACTTTTCCTCCGTTTTTCCTTCTCCTTTTCCCTTTCTTTCCCGCCGGCCAAAGAAGAGGAAATAGAAGTAGGACCCCTTTCCCCTCCCCCCAGACTCCCACTTTCCCCTTTCTCTCGAAAAGGGAAGGAAAATCCTCTATTTTTGACCCCTCTTCTCCTTATAGAGAAGTAATGAGTATGCTAAACGTCCATTGGAACGTTCCTCCCCCTCTTTCCCTTTTTTTTCCCTCCGCAGCATGGAAAAGTGTAGCCATATACCTTCTATCCTGGGTGCGTTGGGGAAGCGAGCCACTTTCAAAGTTTTTCCGGGTGGAAGCAAGAGCCTGCATCCTTCTCAGGAAAGGGATGGTGAGGTTTTCCCTTCTTTTGCCGAAGGTGAAGAGGGAGAAGGGAGAGATAGTTTTCTTCTTCCTCTCCCCCCTACCCCTTTATTTCCTCCCGGAAGAGTTAGGGAATAGTAAAATCTCTTCTCTTTTTTCCGATTCCTACCCGTCCGAGAACAGGGGGGATGGAGAGCTCTTTTTTTTCCGAAGTGACCCTATCTCCCTTCTGAAAAGGATCGGAAAAAGAAAGAGGAAAAGAGACAATAATTTTCTCCCTTCAGTGAATGAGAGGTCTTTTTTGATAGGAGGTATTCGTACCTATTACCACCCTTCCCTGGGAGAGGGAGATAGATGATAAAGCCCCCCTTCTGGGCTCCCCTTTTTTTCTTCAAATAAAGGAGAATCCTTCTTTCTCCCCTAAGGCTCCTTTTTTTTAGTGGAGAAAGAAATGACGTTCTTTCACTCTTCCTCTCCTTCCCCCTGAAAGGTATTAGGTATATCCTTCTTCCCCTCTTTTTCAGGGTTCTTCCTTCTTTCCTCCGTGTCCGAAGTAGATGTCTCTTAGTTTTCTTCCCCCCTTTTTCTTCTCCCTCGGTGATGGAGATCTGACGGCATGGGTTGGCGTGGCCTTTTTCTCCCTCCCTTTCCTTTTTTTCAACCAGGACAAGCAACTGGACCTCCTCCTTCAGTTCTTTTTCCCCCCCCTTCCCCCCTGCCGGCCGAAGGAGAATGGCGAGAGGGTGTGATTTTTTTTCCTCTTTTTTCCTTTTTTCCTTCCCGGGAAGGAAATCCTTTCTTGAGTTTCTCTTCGCCTCCCCCTTTTCTTTTTCTAGAGGGGAGTAAATCTTTTCTTTAATAGTCTTTTACTTTCTCCTCCTCCTTCCTCTAAAAGTACAAATTGGAGGAGGATAAGGGAGTTGGTGTCTGCGGGTCGTTTCCCCTCCTTCGGCCGTACAAGTTCCTGCTCCCCTTTTCACTCCTGTTTTTTGAAGATACGCCCGGTTCCTTCTCTTCTTTTCAGGACGGAGAGAGAAGAAAAGAGTCTTTTTCCCTCTTTCTCCGGGGAAACCTCCTAGCCTATGTGCGGACCGGAGGAAAAGAAAAGAGGATGACCCCTTTTTTTCTCTTTCGACAGCCTCTGTTCGTCCCCCGCGTGACCCACCTCCCCCCTGGTCCCTCGGAAGAGGAGAGGCGTCGGGCTTTTTTCCTCTCTCCCCGACCGCCCCGCTTTTCCAAAAGAGAGGAAATCCTTTTTATTCTCCTTTTCTGAACGCTAATGAGGTACCTTTAAGTTTTCTGTCCTCCCCCCTTACGACAAAACAGGGTAATGTTCTGCTTCTTTTTTTTTTTTTTTAGCGTCCTTTTTCCCTTACGTCACCGACCGCTCGCCCGCGACCCCGATTCTCTTTTCGATTTCCCCCCCCTTTTTCTCCCCTCTTCACCACAGAGGAGGAGGCCCTTCCCCCTCTCCTTGTTGCGTTTCCTTCCTTTAAGAAGGGAGAGGGGAGAAGCGCCTGCTCCCCCTTTTTCTCTGCCCGTTCTTTTCCTTGCAGGAGATAGAAGAAGTGATCTCCCTGTCCTTTTTCCCCCCCCCTTTTTTCTTTTCCTCGCCAGGGCAGGCTAGGAGGGGTAAGAGATGAGTTCCCCTCCCTCCCTTTACTTCCTGAGCGAGTTCTTCTTTTCCTTTTCTTTGAACTGGCGACGGATGCTCGAAGAGACCGCGCCTACCTCCGTCTCTGTAAAGAGAGCGGAGAAAGGGAACGTTTTCCGCCTCTTAATACTACTACCTCTTTTTTTTTTTTTTGGAGGAGAAGGAGATGATGAGCGCCCTGTTCGTTTCCTAGATTCCTGCCCCGTCCCTCTTTTGGTACCAGGTCCACGGGCTGACCAGAGAGCCTATTCCCTCTCTTCCCCTTTCGGATTCCCTCTCTTTCTCCTTCCTTCCTTGGAGGGATGGAAGAAAGTGGAGTGGAAAGTGAGTTCTATGCCTTCCTCCGTGACGTCTCTCACCCCCCCCCCTTTCCCCCCCCCTTCTTCCGGGCTGGTGGAGGAGAAAGGAAGAAAGGGAGCTGTGCACTGCTGGGCTTTTTACAACTCCTTCTTCCCCTCTTCTTTTTCTTTCACGACAGCTGCCCCGGCACGTTCCCCCTCCCCTTGCGTTTCCTTTCTCGTTCGTCGACCGATACATGGCGCATAGAGCGCTTCTCCCTTTTTCTTTTCCTCTTTTCCGTTCCTCTTTTCTGTTTTGGCGCCGCCTTATGTTGGAAGACTAGCGAAACCGCATCTCTTTTCTTTTCTTTGTCCCTGGTGTTTTTTTTTCCTTCCCTCCCCTTTTCCCCCTCTGGATACAGCGGGAAGAGGAAAGAGGGGGAAAGATCGACAACCATGGCCCTTCCCAAAGTTACCCGTCGCTTCTTTTTTTTCCCCCCTTGGGAAATCCTCCTGGCCGTTCGTAGTTGAAAACAGCCACTCTCCCTCCCCTTCACCCTTCAGTACCCCTGTTTTTCCTTCTCCCCCCTTTCCCCTCTCCCTCCGTCGCGGCGAGAAGGACGGACCG
>Ga0179593_1690749_pt1 | contig 12185 bp, 13 predicted proteins | sample CZODoug2_1_08_16_FD_185931 | JGI IMG/M metagenome (GOLD analysis project Ga0179593, IMG submission 185931) | Vadose zone soil fungal communities from Angelo Coast Range Reserve, California, USA - CZODoug2_1_08_16fungal (PacBio error correction) | ecosystem: Environmental > Terrestrial > Soil >... | reverse complement strand
ATTGTCCCCAACCTCAGAAACTTATCATTTTTGAAATATCCCCCCTACTGTACCCCCCCAAGACGAAGCATTTTTCAAGGTCCTGGAGACAAATCCCTCGTTTCGGTGTGTTGGTTTTTTTGGTGAGGTTGTGTGTTTTGTTTTTACTGTTTTTTTTTCCAAGGGTCCTCAATGTCTGTTAACTTCCTCAGCGGCTCCCCGTCAATGGGACGTCCGACACTTTTCCCTTTCTCCTATGTGACAAATTGATGTAGGCCCTTGGACGTTGCCACAGTACCCCCCGACACTTATTCCTGTCGCCCAAAGAAACTATCTTCCTGGGGCCAACGTTTATCTTGCTTGACCGGTGTAGAGTCTATTGCGCATCACCTCCCTCTGTCCCTCTTTCACGATTCCTCGATCGTCTCCCCCACCTTATTGTGCTTCAAATCTCCTTCGACCCTCCAGCTCTCTTTGCTGAGGACGAGGAAATAGTCTCGCTGCGTACCCTAGGGATTTTTCTCCTCTGCAAATACGTTCCCCCGGGTCTTCACGGCCATGTTGTTCCCGTTGCTATAATTTCTACCGTGAGGATTACGCCCATTATTGAGAGGGTGTACATCTTTTATTCCCCCGCCGCTAGCCCCTCCACGGGCAAATAACAGCCTTGGTTCCTTAAACTTCAGGGAACCGGGCAACAGTCGCCGCTCCCAGAATGGTTTCCTCTTTTTCCCCCTCATACTTCAACTCAAACAGAACCATTGTTCACCTCTGCAGCGGCCATTCTCTGTCATACTGCAAACAGGCGGTTTAGGCTGCCTTCGTGCGATCTTTCGAGAACCTAATCCTCCTCCCCCATTCCACTGGAGTCAATGGTTTGCGTGCCTCTTTGTCCGCGCGAAGCCTATACGCTGATTATGGCCGCTAAGATGGCGCGATCCGGAGCGTTCTTAGAGTTTCCCCTCCCCGATTTTTTTCCCAGGCCCCCCTCACCTGGTACTCAGGTGAGCACGTCATTTTCAACCCCTAAAGCTTACCGGTTTCTTTTGTTCTCCAACCCTATTGGCTGTTTTCGTCCTTACGTCACTGGCCATCCCCTGAGTGATTCCGAGGCGTCATCGCGGCACCATTCAGGCGGAGTCTGCTGTATAGTGGGTCGTGTTTCTGATGTCCAGATATCTGGAATCGGTACCTCTTTTTTGCCCCGTGCACCCTGGAGCTCTTGCCTACTTCCCGACCGTAAAAGGCATTTTCCTCCTTTTTAGAACCCCCCTCTCATTCTTCCCACCGTGATAATGTTACCAGTGTACTTGCTCAATCCCATATATCTTCCAATAAAGGTTTCCTGATTGGGAACCATTCCGTCCTCGAACGAATACCACCCGTCTGCTTTTGTCTGCAGTTTTCCGACTCTGCCCCTTTTTTAGTCCCCCTCCCTTTCTCATACAGAGATAATTTCCATTCTAATACGTTTTTTTTCACGTGTTTGACCATGTCAAAGATCAGTCCAGAGGCATGTCCCCCGTTCTTTCCTTTTTCACGCTCTTTATACCTTATCTCATAGACAGAATACCTTCTTCTGGAGAGTGTTCTGCGTCCGCGTTGTTTTTTCAAACATGGTTGTCGGGACCCTTGGAACCTCCTAGCCTCTCCCCTCCTCATATCTTATAATGGTAGACATATCCAAGTTGTGTCGGGGCCTTACCGCCATGGAATGAATACTTTCCAGCTTAGGATCTCTTCCTCCCCTCCTGTGTTGTTGATTCTTTGGCCTAACGAGGGCAACTTCGAACCTTCCCCTTCTTGCCCGACCCCCCTTCCCAGATCTGCTAAGGCTCCTTTTTTGCATAGAGGCTCAGCCATGTAGAAAACCACCTCTTTCCCCCTTTCTGTTGGCCTTCGCCCCTATAACTCTATTTCTTCTTTTCGGAGGCGCGTTCTATCTCTTTTTCTTTCCTTTTTTCCCTAGCGTTGCCCTGCAAGAGTGAATATCCTTTGGACTCGTTAGGTCACCCCTCAAAACTGTATTGATACGCTGATTCCGTGATCTGTGAGTTTATACATCCCTGAAGTAGTCAGAGTTTTCTAAACATCTCTTGCCCCTCCACCCCCCCTCCCCTCCTATGGTTCCTCCCCCTTAGTGTTTTCATCCTCCTTGCAACCTCCTTGCGATTAGATGTCTTTAGCCTCCCCCTGATTACCATGTTGTAATCTATATGGATCAGAATTACTCAATAAAATATTCCTCCCTTCCCCCGGGTTACCTCTTTTCTCCTTCTGGCTCTCCAGATGGCGATTTCCTCCTTCCCACCCGACCCTGAAGTGTGCGGCAGGCCTGTCCCCCTACCCCCCTTTTCCTTTATTTTTCGATTAGGTGGACGACGGACTACAGAACACCATGGCTTCTTTTCCACCCACTTTAGTTTTGGCGCGACCCCAGATGCTCACCTGACGTCCCTTCCCTGTCACTTTTGTGCATGGAACGGTGACAACCTCTCAATCCTCAGAGGCCTTTCTGATCTGAGCCACACCGCCTATTATCCCCCCTCTCCGTGTCGGAGAGCCTTCCTCAACCAATTTCGCTTTGAATGGAAGTCTGAAGTTTTTTTTTTCCCTTCCCCGTCTCTCCACCTTTCTTCTCTGTGAGTACCAATTCTAAGGAAGAATGAACAGAGTTAATGTGATTTTTTGTTCTTTGTCTTTGTTTCGGCTTTGTTTCCATTTCTGTGCCGTCCCTTATTGTTGTCATTCTTCCCAATCAGCTGGATTTCCCTTGACCCTTGCCTGTACTGATCGGGTAGATTTTTTTGAAAGGCATTTCCTGTTAGCTGCCCCCCCGCCGCACCCTCCTCTCTTAGTGAAACGTTTCCCAACGGAAGTGTTGCCACCCGGGAGAGTTTTTAGAATTCCCTACCATTTCCCGTATGTGAAGACTCTCCGAAAAATGACTGGCCCCCCCCCTTCCCCTCCCCTTCTCTCCCTTCGTCAGCAAAAACCCTTTTTTTGCGACGCCCCCCCGCATTCATGTCCACTTTTCCGGTGTGATTCATCATTGGATCCTTTTTTCTTGATGAGCCCGTCCTGTCAGCAAAGCTGCATTCTTGTTGAGGCTTTGCCTATATGATCCCTTTGATTCGAGCCGTTGCCGATTGCGAGCCATCGGTCCCACATTGCCTTCCCCGGTGGTCTTGAGTTGAGATGAGCCTTGTTCCGGGCGTACCTTTTACTTGATCCGACTTCTTCGTTACACATGTGCCTTTCCCACCCCCCCCCCTTCCCCAACTCTTTTCCCCTTGGATTTGTCTCAATGCCTTGCAAACGCTTTTTGGCGACGTGTTGTACAAGTCCCGTGTCCAGTACCCTGGCAACGATCACTGCCATATATTGCGTCAATTTGCCCCTTTCTCTTTTTTTTGAGAGTTCCGTCAATCTATCGTCCTATAGTTGCCATATAAAATTTGCCTTTGTACCAAACCACCTCGTTTGGCAATCCCCCCTCCGGTTGCCCGGCTAGGACCCCCCCATTTTAGTTTGACTCTTTCCATGGATTGTTTCCGGGATACGTCCCCCCTTTTCCCGACCCTCTTCTTGCATAGTAAGAAGACGACCCGTGGAGGCTCGCCGTCAATAGTTACCCTTTTTGCTACAATTTCTTCTCCCCTTCGTCTTTCCAATGATCGGCACCTTCTCCTTTTCCTAGTTGCACTGCTACACCAGGCCAGTCCGCGGAAAGGGTTTTCGTCCGTTCGCCTCCCTTTCCCCTTTCCTTGAGCCTCAGTTTCAAATGCTCAGTTCGGTTTTTTTTCCTCCCCTCTCGTTCGTTCTCAGCTTCTCTTGCTGCTCTTCCACTCGTTCCCTTCGTTTTCTGTTCGCAAATAGGCAGTTTTGAGAATTTTTCGATCCCGCCTTTGTGAACCTTCTTTTTTTCCCGTTGCTACGATAGTGAGGAGACCCAGCTTTTCTCCACAGTCTCGTCCCCCCTCTAGTAAAGTTTGTTAAATGAGGCCACAGCTTGGCTGGCCCGACTGAGAACTTCCTTCCCCTGCCTTTTTCATCTCTACACAGCATACGTACACAACCTCAAACTCCATCTCCCCTCTGCAAGTCCGGGCCTTTTCGTGATAAGAACAGATTCAGTCTTGGAGCCCCGTTTTTGAGGTTTCTATCTTCCCCCCCCTGACCTCTCTTCAATTGGTCCCGCTCTCTTCCCCAGTCGTCGAAGCTCGACTGTCCCGACGACTTGAGATGGGTCCTTCCTGCCCAGATGTTTTCTGGAACATCGATTGTTTGTCCTCCCCTCCACCCGCTCTGTTCTCTGCAGTGAGCATTCCTCCTTTTCTAATACAAGTTCGGTGGTTTCCCTCTATGGGTACGTTAGCGTAAGTAGCGTCGTCCACTGGGCACAAAAAAATAGCTTCGGCTCCCTTTTCCTCTGCACCTTTTAGTTTTCCTTCCAGATCTCTGGCAAGTATGGGAACCTTGTGCCTATTCTGGACTCATCCCCCCCTACACGCGATTTTCCTTGGCTTCTTCTCCTGGACTTCCTCTCTCTCCTGCTTTTTCTTTCTACCTCCCCTCACGACCAATAATTTTTTTTCCCCCCGTCTTGGCCGCACTAAGTCCTTCGCGACTCGAAGTTTGGCTTGGGCTTGATGTGTGCAGAGATGGTTGATGACCCTCTTCCCCTCAATTTTTCTTACTCTCCTTAATTTTTATATCTATTCTTTTCTTTTTGGGGACCCTATGTCCAAGGCTAATAATCAAATGCCACCTTTAGCTTCCCGGTCCCCTCTCCTTAAACGAAAACTATATGAAGTAGAGCGCAGGCCTCTTCTTCCCATTTTTTTTTCTTTTTTTGTCTCTGTCCCGAGTGCCCTTTACTTTGGTTGTCGTCACCATGGGCAAATCGAGCTCCTATTCAAGCACGTTCCCCTCTCTAGTAGACTGGTAGCCCTCTCGCAGTTGGTCGGGGGCGAAACCTGGAAGGTTTCCTTTCCCCTCCTCTTCCTCAGGTTTCTGGACTCACTTTTCCCGTTTTTCCCATTCCCCCGCGGTTTTCGGCCCCCGTGACTCTCCATCCCCAGTATACTTTTTTTCTCTTTGACAAGGATGCTCGGCTATGGTTTGTGAATAGAGCTGCTTGTTCTTTTCCCCCCCCCCCCTGTTCTTCAGCGACCCCCCTTTCCCCCTAACGTATATCTCCTCTGCTCGAGTATTTCCATCTTTTTTGGCCTTGGCTTAAGTCTCATTGGTTTCCCCTTTTATTATACTTGGACATCCGGTACACCTGTGACCCACCCCTTGCTAGTTTTCTTTCTGTGTTATAAGCCTCCCCTTTTCAGAGTCGTTCCTACATCTCGCACCCTCTTGATCAGCCATGTTCGGTATTCGTTCGAAGGACGTATTTTGGCCAAAGAGTGCTTGAGCTTAGATTTCCTTCTCCTCCCTTTCCTCATTCTTTTTTTCCCCCCCCCTGACCAGTCTAATACACTTCCGGCGCATTTTTGGCGTTTTATGTCCAACATTTTCCTTTGCCTGGCTTCCAGACTTCCAGAGATTCTAAGGAAACACCCCTCTGTTTTTTTTCTTCCCCTCTTAGAGCCAATAGATTTTTCCCTTTTGACGATACTTACGCACTAGCCATCCGAACCCCCCCCCTCATGGTATTGGCCGACTGCGATGCATTTACCCTTCGACCGTCGTCTGCATTGCCCCCCCCCTGGTCAACGTCCCTTCGGAGGTTCCCCCTTTTTTCTCCAGTCGTCCAATCAGCTCGGGTATAGGCTCTCTTGTTTTCCCCGCAACCCTTTTCTCTTCCTTGAATGGTTGGTCGGTCCTTTCTGGACTACTCTCGGGGAAGAGGTCACGGAAAGATGTAGATAACTGACGCTGTGCCTCTATACTGTCTTTTTTCCTTTTTCAGTATGCAATAGAACCTCTTTTCCAGCCCTTGGCCCGTGCCTGGTATGTTCCATCCTTTCCCCCCCTAAGCTCTTGCTGAATTTTCCCCGGAATGTTTCAGTGTGAACGGCACTTTCGCGCCCTTTTTCTCCACAACTTTTTCGCCCCAGATGTCTCCTTCCCATGGACCCCCCTTTCTTTTTCACACAGGCGAGTTCGACATCTCGCCCCTTGCAGTATGCGAAGCGATCAGAACATGAATGTCCCCCTTCCTTCCTCTTTTCGCTTGAGCACACTCCTTTTTTTTTTAGCAGCCCTCTCATTTCAATGTCCACACTCGTCGGTCTTTCTGGGTCCATGGTTGCGTGTCTCCCTCCAGACTCTAAACTCTTCCCTCCGCTGCTCTGGTTGAGGAACTGTACTCGATGTTTTCGTTATTTCCAGACAGCCCTTTCCCCCTCTTTTCCCCTTCCCCGCCTTTAGGCGTCTTTTCTTCCCCGCCTCTCCAGGTGTGTAGTTTGACCGGTATCACCCTTTTTTTCTGCTTTCCTTGAATGGGGCCGCCGTCGTTCTCTACCCGTGCCCTGAATGGGCCCTCCTTGCAACCTTTGCAGGGGACTTTGTCTCCGCACACCTTTTCTGGTTGCTTTTCCCCCCCCGAAGTGATTACAAAGGCCAATGTTGCATGTTTGTCTCCCTTCCTCTGAAGGTTGTCCCCCCCCTCTTTTCCCCCTTTGTTGTTTTTTTGACGAGAGATATTCTCTACTCTAGACCCGTCCCTTTGCCTATCAAATGGTCGTGCCTTGGACACCCCGTTGTTTCCGGTTGACGCTGGAGAACCGCCCTCCCATCGTGTTGTCTTTGGCCCAGGGGATTTTGTTCATTTTCACCCCTGTTGTTTTCCCCCGACGAAGCTTTCAAAGTAAAGGGCCGCCTAGCAAGTGGCGCTCCGATTCAAACACCTCTCCCACTTGAGCTCTTTCCTTCAACATCCGCTCGCTAATCGATCTTGTTCCCTGTGAACCCAAGTCAATCATTAGAGGCCATATTTCTGGCCCCAACAGAAGCAGACTTGCGAGAAACCGGGCTAGTCAGGTTGCGCCCGCAAACCTTTATTTTTCCCCCTGGCTTGGTACAGTTTTGAACTTTTCTCTCTGGCGTCTCACCTGTGTCGCTGTCCTAGACCACTCTACATCCTATATTGCTCTGCCAGGAAAGCGTTTTTTTACTTTTCTTGAGTCCTCTTTTCAAGACCACCTTTCCCATGCCACCTAATCGATCCCCGGGCTGGCCCCCCTGTAAAGTTGTTCACGTGAATCAGGCCGTCCTGCTACCCGATTTTGCTGCGCTCATTTAATCCCTCTCGTAACTCCGCCAATGTTGGCATCCAGTTTTCCCGACTGTGCTACACTGCCATGCATCGGTTCCCTGTCCTGTTTCGATCCAGATCCTGCGCCTACGACCCCCCCCCGCCCCCCATTCCCCTCTGCAGTTCAGTCTCGTCACAAGTTCAGGACAGTTTTTCAGCGTCGAGAAGTTGACCTACAGATCCCCCCCCAAAAGGCTCGTCAATTCTGCGTGCCTCTCCGTACACCCTTTTGCTAGATTTCTTCCCTGCTTCTCGGCGCTCTTTCTTTTCCCCCTTCCGATGTGTTCCGCGTTCATATCCCCCCCCACGCTTCAGACCGGTCCTGTACTCCCTTGGGATGCATCGCATAGTACTAGTACATCCAGTTCCTGTATTCACCATATTCTTTCTGGTTTTTTTTTCCCTTTCCCCCACACTGCCTGCTTGGCTGGTGATTCTAGCGGGTCTTCACCCTCCGTTACCGGAGCTGGGTTATTTTACAGGTGATTTTTCCCTCTCTTCCTTTTGCCTCCCTCCCCGCCACTCTTTTTCTTCACCCCGCAGGGGTGTATTATCCTGTGAAATCCGATCGAGATCTGTTTAGTACCCTTTTAACTTAAGTGGCCGGTTGCTGGTACTTAATAGTAACGCTCCAATCTTGCCGGCCTAAGTCTTTTTTTTTCCTACCACCTTTGTCTGGTATCTTGAGTGCCTAGGATGATTTAGGCTACTCTTCACTTCCTTTTAGTCTTCCCCTCTGAATCGACCCTCGATATAATGGCAAGCTGAATCCCTCTCACTCTAAAGTTTGGTCTTCCTAACTCAGAGCCCTTCCATCACGCTTCACCCACCATCTTATTCCCTCGTTTGGGGCACCCTCCCCCATTCCCGACAACGATTTTTCGTCTCTCCAGGAAATTAATACGGTTCTTTTCTCTGTTAGCTCACCTTCCCGAGGGGAAACCCCGTTTTGTGTCCCCCCCTTCCCTATTGACTCTTGCCACCACCGAGGTTCTTCCCTCCCCCCTTCCGTTGGATTTCTTCCTCTTTTTAGAGCTAGGCTCCTTCGTTTGGGGCAGAACCAACCGCCATGGTCTACTGCCTCAGTGAGTTTCCCCCTCTTCCCCTCGCCCCCCTTTTTTGAGCGACATGCCTCCTGAGGGCACGTATCCATTTCCTTTTTTTTTTATTTCGGCCCCCCGGACAGACCCCTTGCGCTTGATACACCTTATACTCTCACGATGCATTTGGTCGTAGGATCTCGGTGGTATTTCGCTGCTCTTTCATCCGCGTGAAACCTCCACCGTCTCTTTTCCCCTCTCCCTACTCACCCCCCCCTTCTCTTCTTCTCTGCTTCTCACTTTTGATGCTTTCCCCCCGCTTGAAGGCGAAGATGGTTTGCCAGAGTGTTCTTCTTCTCCTTGTGACAGAGTTTCCCCACCCTTCCCCCCTTTCTATTTTTGCCTCTACTGATTCTCCACTGGCATTCTAGAACCCACTTGAGAGTCGTTTTCTTGCCCCAAACCCCCTTCTTCACCTCCCCTCTTCATCAGTCAAGTGGATCGTTCCCGACTCTTTTTCTTCCTCCCCTTATTGCCCCTCTTTAGTAACGTCCTTCCCCTTAGATAGCTTTGTCACATGATAGCTTCTTCATTCCAGTCTCTACTAAGTTTGCGGAAACTCGTTTCTGTGTGACGGAGGGCATGCGTCCCCCCCCTGCCCTTCCTCTTCCACTCCTTTTCACTTCCGTGCCTGAATTCTTAGAAACGTGTCCAATTCTCTTTTTGGAGCCCCTATACTACGCCCCTCGAACATTCACTTGGTAGGTTATCTCCTCCTTTTTTCATCACAGTTAACCTGTCGAACGCGCTTGTTTTTTCATGTAACTCGTCCCCCCCCATTAGAGGTCCTAATCAGCGCACGGCGACATATGAGCCAAGGTGCGTTGTCCTAATCAGCCGTCAGGTTCTGTGTCCTTAGCTTTACCCAATTTTTTTTCCTGTGAGTGCTGTTTCCTCTCGACCGACTCGCCTGCCTTTCCTGAATTCTGTTACACGAGAACTTCCTTTTGCGAAAGTTATACTGTGATGGTTCACGTTTTGCTTTGTCGCGTTTTTCTTTAGCTTTTTTTCCAAGATTTCTTCCCCTGTTCACTTTGCCAAGGCAAGCTTGGAGTCTTTCCCTGAGGTTTATTACTAGAGTTGTTCCTTGTCATCTTCTTTTTTTGACATTCAAATCTGTTTATCTCACTCCTGTTCACCGGGCCCTTTCCCCCCTTCCGCTGTTCTTTTTTTTCTTCGCACATGTGATGTGGGACTTTGCTGAAGCGAATTTAAAACTGAATGCACGGTTTCCTTCCTTCAGAATCTATTTCTTTTGAGTTTTCTTTCCGCCCATCTATGTCCAATTCTTCCGACCTTTCTCTTCCGCGTTTTTCTAGTTCTCATCTGGGAAAATCATTGTTCTCGAAAAGATCTACCCCTTTCCCAGCTTCTTCTGTTTTTTTTTTTTGCCCTTTTAGAAGTTGTTTCCTTCTTCTTCCGTCTTCGTTCGGCGAGCCAAGTTATCCCCATTTCTCAAAGGTTTTTCTGAGCTTTGAGACCCGAGGTCGCACGTGTCTTATTCAGTGACTGTATACTCTAATTACACTTTTGTCACTCCCCCCCATCCCTGCGTCCTCCTGCCAACGATGGACATTTTTCTGTACCTTTTGCAAACGATATGGGTTCCCCAACGGTAGTGCTTCAAAGCGACGTCCCATTTGACCCTATCGCTCCTGTTTGCTTCTTTTACGCCCTCCGTTGGTTGTTGAGTTTCTCTTTGCTCCATATAGCATTATTTGCCATATCAAATGACGTGACTTCCCCCCCCCCTTTCAGCACGAGCCCGCCCCCACCGACGCAGACACGACACACACACCTTGTCCACACCCCTTGGCGCGGATGCCCGTCCCTTTTTTTGGAGAACCAAGATACCCATTTCCCAGTACGACTCCCATTTCAATGGACGACGCCACCCTGTGGGCAAGGTTTTTTTCCCCCTCCTTTGACCCCCCTGATTGGCCCGTAACTTTCCCTTCGTCCTTCCCCCCGATCCCCTGGAAACCCTTTCCCCCCCAGACCATAGAGGTTCCCTTTCCCCTTCCCCCCTTCCGACTCAGCTGCGTCCCTTGTAGATCGGTGTCCTTAAAGCAACCATATGTACATTCTTTAGTTTTCGCGCGGTCCGGTGGATTTGCCATTAGGTCCGTCGTGCAAACCACCTTTGTTATTCCCTTTTCCAATTTCGTTGCGTAGTGGCGACCTTCTGGTAGCTTTTGCAAAACGCTTTGTCTTCACGTGAGTCTGAGACTAGCGTTCTGGCAAAATCCGTTGGTGCAATCAGCCCTTGTGTCTATCTTTCTCCCCCCCGGTTTTTGTACCTTCGGTGTGGGTTACGTTTTTTATCCTGATCTTCATGTCTAAAATTGTGTGTGTGAATTTGTTCGGAGGTCACCGCACGCCCTTTGTTGCCCCTTTAACATTTGTTTCAAATTTTTTCCAATCCGCTCCCTGCATATATGGACCCCCCCGGCACTGTAATCGCCGCTTGGCAACCTTGGTTTCGAATCCGAAGTCTTGGCCGACACCTCCTTCTGTCCTTGTCAAGAACCCTTTACAGCGTTCAGTGCAGTCTCGGATACCCCTCTCCTTCTTCCAGTTCTCTCTTCGATTTGCTGAGAATGACATTCCCTTTTCTCCCCTTTACAACCGTGCAGTTTTTTTTCGCACGACCGCCGGATCTCCTCTGATACTGGGGCGCGACTTGGCTCAGAATGTGCTCCTAGACGTCCCTTTACTTATTGTGACCTCCCGATTCTGTTGTTGTCCGGTGCCGACATGCACACCACAAGTTCGGTGACGGTACGCATTTGTCTCATCGTTCCTTTCGTTAACCCTCCCCAGTGTTTGTGGTTCATCAATCGACTGCATGCTGGTTTCGTCTGCTAGCACTGGTTTTGCTCAAAAATAGATGGAGTGGCTCTTTAAGAATCAGTCGCGCACACTACCTGGTAGTTCCAGCTTTTTTTTTTGATAGTATTTTCGGTCCATCCGTATTTTGATCCATTCCCTAAGGACACCCTTCCTTAGCGGTCAGCAGGAGTTATTAGACTGGAATTTAAGCTTGAGAATAGTCCCCCAAATTTCCTCTGGCAATGGTCCTTTAACAGGTTCCTGCTTGGTCCTACACCGCCCCCTTCTTCCGAACCCGAACCAGGTTGCTGTCGCTCTTGAGTTTGAGAGATGTTGAGACAGAAATTTGAATAATTCAAGTTTCTGGGACCCCTTGCTTCATCCCCCTCCTGGTCCAAATCTTTCTGTGTGCCCCCCACTCTGTCAACGGAAATCATCTGTCTTTTCCCCCCAACCGACTCTTCGAATCCACTTTTTGCACGCCATTCCCTCCCCCTATGTATATAATTCAAACCCCCCCCCCCCCCCAAGACATTTTCTCAGCCGAAAATTTTTTTTTCTTGTTGCTAGTTTCTCAACCTATTTGTTTTTTGACCCCATGGGTCAACCTCTCTTTCCCGAGGTCTACTCCCCTCCTCGTGGAATAGGAGTTTCGTATCTGTAGATGAGCTGATTTCTCAATTTCACGGGACCAGTGACACCTGCCTTTCATGCCGGTCTTGCCCCTCTCCCCTCCGTTAGTTTTTGCGAGAGATGTCCTCACTGACGGTGGCATTCGCCTACCCCTGGCGTGTTTTCTTCCCTTCACCACCTTGCTATCTGTAGTCATACTTACGATGCCAGCTTTGTAAGGCTCTCTTTGTGGGGACTTTTTTTTCTTGCCATCAACCCCCTGTATCCCCCCGCGGGCTAGTCGCGCCCTTTCTCCCCAGAAATTTGAATATATCCTCCGTATACATCGGCGGGAATGATTTTTTTTCCACGGACTTTTTAATAATTTTTTT
>Ga0179593_1628758_pt1 | contig 12185 bp, 10 predicted proteins | sample CZODoug2_1_08_16_FD_185931 | JGI IMG/M metagenome (GOLD analysis project Ga0179593, IMG submission 185931) | Vadose zone soil fungal communities from Angelo Coast Range Reserve, California, USA - CZODoug2_1_08_16fungal (PacBio error correction) | ecosystem: Environmental > Terrestrial > Soil >... | reverse complement strand
ATCGACCGCACGGCCGGCGAGATCGATCTGCCCCTGCGGGTCCCCCCCCCCTCCCCTTCCTCTTTACTTTTCCGCGAAATACCCTGGTCGAGGAGTTGGACGTTTTCCGTCCGCGATCGGATTCCCAAAAATCCTCGCAGGTAGTATTGAAGCCCACGCCAGAGTTTTGTTTTTCTCCGAGTGCCACCTTATCTCTTTGCGATCCGTTTGCCCTGATCTTTTTTCTTTCCGCTCTCATCTTTTCTTCCTGGTTTGTGTCGTCATGCAAACGGTCCTGTCACACCGCGACACTTCTCCAACACTTTCCGACTCTCCAAACCAGCTGGAACCTTCTTTCCTGCCCCGATAAGGACAGCTTGTCCTCACAACGAGGTTCGTGAGTTTCCCGCCCCCATTCCTACCCTTGCTCTCTTTTTCCGTCACAGCCCCCGCGGCTCTATGTCTCAAGCACGGCCTTCTTCCCCCCCCCGCCGCACTGCTCCTTCTTGCTTCTACTGGTCCCGAGTCTTAGAGACATGAGATCGAACCTGTTCCGGATTAAGCCTCTCCACACCCAGCGCGGTGCTCGTCCCCCCCTCAAGCTTGGAACCTTCGCCCTTCTACGCGAGTCAGGATTTCCCTTGCCGGCTCGGTTCCTTTCCGTGACAACTTTCCCCCGGTATTCTCCTTGCAAAGTCCCGCCTGGAGAACTGGTGCGCCTATGGACTTTCTTGGGTTCAGCTTCCCTCTTTTTTTAACGCGTTTCCCCCTCAGCTGTGAGACCGTTCCCTTTCTTCATCGGTACGTTGGAAGGGCAAACCCCTGAGTGGACAGGCTGTATGAACCCCTGCTCCCGGCTTCTTTTCTCTTAGTCCGGTTTCTTTTTGCGGCCAATCTCAATGTCTGCCTCCCGGCACTCCCCCCGTCCAGGGTCGATTTCCCTCCTTGGCTGTTGAATTTGCAGCGGTCCTCCCTGCCTTTTTGGTCGGGATTCCTCCGAACTGCTCTGCTATAGTGGTTTCCCATGGTGGAAAACTTGGCTGACAAGGCCGCCCTGGCCCTGACGCCCCCTCCCGCCGCCTTTCGCCGGCGCTTGCTCACTCTCTCATTGAGAGCTCTCCGGATAGGCCCCTCCCTTGTGGTCCCGAGGGCGATCATTTCTGTCCTCCCACAGACCCCCGATCATTCTCCTATCCCACCCGGTCTTCTGGGGTTTCCCCTTGTTTGCCTCGCCGAAGTTGGGTCGCCTGGACCCTTCTTTTCCCTTTCAGAGCGTGATTACCCCAAGTGGTGTTTCGACGCTTCTCGCACCCCCCGAACCATTGGACCTCTTTCACACTCCCTCCGTGCTGTCCTTCCTCCGGGCTGATTTGAAGGTAATGCGTACATCGCCGCCAGAGAATTTTCCTTTTATGGGTTCACGCCTTGCAGGTCCGTTTCGCCAGCTTATGCCATCCCTTGCGAGAATCCCGATATCTTCCTCTCCAATATTTGAAACGTTTCGTCTTCTTCCAGTCTGCTGTGCCGTTGTCAGTTACCCCATCAGGAGCAACATCTAAGACGCTCCATCCGTGTCTCCCTCTCGTCCCCCCCCCCGATCCCAGTTTCTGAGCTCCCTCGCAGAGCCCAAGGAGAAACCTTTCCTTTTTTCCTCCGCCCAGCGAACCCTCCTAGGCTGGCCGACGGTCATGCAGCCCAACCCAATCTCTTCTTCCCCCCTATCTTTTTGTCTCCCCCCTTTGACTCCAAGCCCCCCCCCCCTGAACCGTTTTCTGCTAAACCAGCTGATATGACCACGACGGTCAGACCCGGTTTTGCCCTGCCTAATTTAACTTCTTGATTCCATCGACCCATCCTTCGCTCCCTGTGGATATATGAAGCCCCCCCCGGACGGCCCATGACTTTTATCAAAAACGCTACTTTGCCCCTCTTTTCCCCCCCAGTCTTTTCTTTGTGACTCTTTTCCCTCCTGCAAGTTTAGAGTTCAGCCACTCTAGGGCGATGGCTGTCCGTTTCTATTTGCTCGGCCTTTTTTTGATTTCCCCCCTTTTTTCTTTCTGAGTCCTTAGTCCAACTTTTATCCCCTCCTTATCATGCTCTCTTTCCTACACAGCCCCAAGCCGAATTCCCCCTATTTGTGGTGGCAATTTCAAAGAGTCAATCGGGCCCGGCACCTTCTATCCTTATCCCCCAGCATGTCCTCTTCATTCAGTATGAAGGCCGTGAGAATTTCCAGCTCTCCTTCAATTCAAAGATCTTGATGCAGATGGACCTTTATTCGTCCCTTGCTCCTCTTCTTCAGCTTTTTTTCCTGGTGCCTGACATTCTCCTCCATTTTTCTTTCAGAACGCCACCTTCATTTTCTCCATTCGTTGCATCCGATTGGAAGCACCCTCGGTAAATGTATCTCAATGGTTTTCCTGGTTGTTTGCTTGATTTTGTTCACCTATTTGTCCCTAAACGGTGCGCTGCTTTCTTGCTTTCTTGTTTGCCGGCATACTCCTCTTCGATGACCAGTGCAATTCCTGTAGTCGTAAGCACCTCGGCCATCACCCACCTTTGTTTTTCCCCTTCTTTTCCCCCACGCCTCATTCCTTTCTGCGGGCCCCCCTAAGGCCCGATACTGCGTAGGCGGAACTTTGATTGACATCCATCTCACCCTCAAACTTTTTTCTCTAGAGGTCTTTTTTTTTCCCCTCCTGTTTACGATTCAAAAATCACGCTTTAACCCTCACGCGATTGGGTTGTCCCCCCCACCTGACGGGCCGTTGTCTCCAGTCTTACATTCGTCCCGTGGTGCGTTCATTTGGAAAATGCGCCAGCAGTGGATGGTCTTTCCAAATTTATTTCTTCTGACCCGAGCTCCTGGTTTCCCTCATCCCCTTTTTTTTCCAACCTCCCTTTAGAGAGGATGATTCTTTCCAACCGTACTAGGTTCCTTCCGCTCCCGAAATTGAATCCCATTGGAGAGACAGCTCGGGCCTATTTTCACACCTGTCTTTCTCTCGTCCCTCATGTTCAAGGACCCCTTGGGGTCATGGAGCCCCAATTCGCTTCGCGGGTGAGTTGTTCCCTTTTTCGTTTCCCTCCCTTGCGACCGAGATCCGCAGTCTGCCTTTCCCTAAAAACAAATCTGCTTTTTTTTTTCGTCCTTGGTCTTCCTCCCGTTCCAAACGCAGACTCGTATCGGTGTCTGGGGCCCGCAGAACTTCGGTAGTTGAGATGAACCCCCTCTGTTCTTTTCTCGTTCTTGACTCCGACCGTATAAGGTTTCATGGTCGTAATCGAAGCGGCAAAACCTCCGAAATGTCCCCCTCCCCCGTTTTCCCGGTCCACTTTTTAGGTTTCCCCCAATCACGAAAAACGACGAAACAATTTGCCCATTACCGAAAATTTTTGCCAATCGTGGCTTCACCCCCAGGCTCGTTTCTTTCTTTCATGGACTTATGCCATGTTTCCCTTTTCGCAAAGGCCTCAACACTTTTGACTAAGCATTCAAGCCAAGTGACGAACCCCCCTGTCCATCTGCCTTTTTTAGCTTTGACCTTTCTTACTTGCCGTCCACCGCGGTTTTTCTCCTCCGGCTGTCGTCATGTTTTGGGATATCAGTTGAAATTCGACTTTATGGAATACCCTTTGACTCTGTTCCACAACACTTGTCATGTTCCCTTTCTTCCTAGAGCAATGCCTCCCCTGGATACTGTGTTACGGATCATGCTCTCCTATCCATTAACTATGCTGTATAGGCTGCTGAAAGTCTCCGTACGTCTTCCCACATCCTCAATCCTCTCTTTTTTTAGTCATTTAGTCGTAACTCTTTTTTCGTCTTCATTCAAATGGACCCAACGGAATGATGACTAGTTCGGGCACCCCCCTTTTTTATTCCCCCTTTCTTCTTTTACTCCCTTGTGGTTCCATATATCCATAGGCTCGAATTCAGGTCTGGAACTCCACGAATTTAAGGGACTCTCCGTCTACCCCCCCCGAGTGTTTCTGACAGTTGGGTTATCCTCTTTTGAGCCCCTTGCGGCCTTCGACAAGCATCTAAAACACTGGGTCGCATAAAGTTCGGAAGATATATTATTGTTTGCTTGCGTCTTTTGACCTTCAAGATGGATTGCTTCTTCCGCCATCCCTTTTATCTTGGATTCTCTCTTCGGTTTTTTTCTTCTTACTAGGGGACCGGTAGAGTTTTTGGGTAAGGCGCCACCGGTCTTTCTGCTTCTTTTCTTTTGTCCTTTTATCGCTTTATGTCGCCTGCCCGCCTCTTCCCGACCTTAATCCTATTTTCCATTGGTATCTTGTTGAGGATATCGGGGTTACTCTTATTCCGGCGCCTTTATTTCCTCTTGGCGTTCCTTTCACTTTCTTACCCTGAGTACCCATACCCTTCTTCGAATTCTCCTTTAATATTGTACTCTCCCAGCATGACATTAGGTACTCATAGGGTAGTCCCTCACGGTTCTGCTGTGTCTCGAGTGTACTTCCCCTGTTTTCCGTGATGAGCAGGCCTCACACCTCAGCGGCACCCCCACTTGGGTCAAGCGATGACAATTATTTCGCAGAACTTCTTTTGAGGCCCAGACCTTTCACACCGCCTCGTAGCCTTTTGCTCTTTTCTATTTTTCCCCTTGCCTCTTGCTCGTGATGGCTCCCCCCCCTGAAAATCCCTATTAGGACCACCCCCTGCCCAGATCCAGTACGAGCAAGCGCGCGGTCTTTGACCCTCCAGCGGCCCTCGCTCCCGGGCAATTTTCGAATCCTGTGTCGCTCCATTCATAAGGCCTGGTCAAGACGTGTTCCACACGTCGACACCTCTCTCCTCTTCTCTCCATTCGACGATTTGACTTTCCCCCCGGGCCTCCCGAGGCCTCAGGCACCTTTCCGTCTCCATTCCCTTGCCCCCTGGACTGCTTTCGGGCGTCCAGTGCGATGTGCCGTGATGCCTTGCTCCAAAAGGACCCTCTTCCAGAAAGACGGAATCACTGTGTTTTCGCCATCCGCATCTTTCCGCTTTCCCCCCCCCCTGATGATTGTTAAAACGGTCGCCCTTGCTCTTTTGTCCCCGTGCGACCCAAGGCCAGGGAAGATCTGACTGGAAAACGGCGGTACCAAGAGGGCCCTCCAGATGTCGTTTTTACCTTCATTTCTCCCCCGAGACCTTTGCCAGGATGTTCACGGCCCTTTCCTCCCCTCGAGGCCCCTTCGTGCTCCGGCTTCGTCGCCTGGTGCGCTTCCAGGGCCGTACACGCCTTGGGTCATCGCCGAGCCCCTTTTTACCTGGGTCTCGTTTTTCGCTAGTTTTTCCTTCTGGGCCATCACCCAAGGCACGACATCCCCCCCTTCCCTCCGTGCGGAGGGTTTTCAGGCAGTGCTGATCATCGTTGAAGTGCCTGTTGCGGCCCTGAGCGGATGAGGCTGGTTTTGGGGCGGAACACTCGGTCCCTTTGCCTCTAACCTCTCCCCCTGCAGCTTTTCCTTTCAAGCGGTCGTTCGGGAAAGTTTCCGCGCAGTCCAAGCGGGATTGACGACCTTTTCAACTGTCACAACTACCCCCCAAGGCAGAAACCGGAGTTTTTTTTGATAACGCCGTCATTTCCCCCGATCACGATTTCGCGATCATTGGCACTCTGAACGACACAAAAGCTTGTGCGGCTTCAAGGCTACTACCCCCTTCGATTTGAGAAGATCTCGAAGCTCCCTCGGTCGTCCCTCTCATTGCCGCGTTCTCGGCTTCTGCGCTTGATGTTTCTGTGCTATCGACTCTTTTCTGTGCTGTCAGATATCTTTCCCACATTTTGTGGTTGTTGAGATATCGACAGCACCGAATGCCATCAGAAGAGACCTTCCGGCCGACGCGAGGGCCCCCTCCTCCGATATCACCAGAGGACGCGAATCCCCCCAACTCCCCGTTCGAGGCTCTCGCTTTTGGCCAACTCTGTTAGTAGTCTTGGAATCCCTTTGTGTAGTGATTATTTCTCCCCATGATCGGAACTGTGGCTTAATTTGTTAGCGATATTGTCACTGCGGTCCATCCGCTCCGTTATTCTTGCCTGGTTGGTATTTTTCCCATTCATGCAACGTGGTCGTCAGTCACCTTTTTTTTACCCCCTTCGCTCTCACACCGTTTTCCCCTCCTGGGAATGCACCCGCGGACAGCGGTCCGCCAAACCACGAGGGATTAGTTCTTCCGCCCAATTCATGAACCCCCCCGCAGACGCGAAGCGGCTGTTTCGTCTTCAAGTCACTGCGCCTCCTTCCTTATACCTCCCACTGACCTTCTTCTTTCTTATATTGTCACCTTCTTTTCTGGCCCGTCTCCTTGAGCTGAAACATGCGCACAGTTCCCTCCATCTCCCAGGTCTTTTGGGTGCTCGGCTCTTTTTTCACTTTTTACTGGCTGGCACCCAGGCGAAATCCTTTTCTCCGACTTGCCGGCGCGGTAGCCCGGTCCGGGACATCCTTTTCTCGCGCAGGGTCACACGTCACCGAAATTTCCATGTGGCAGGTCCCACCTCGGCCGATCATTCAGGGGGTGGTTTCACGGTTCGTGAACTCTAGACTGCAACGTTGACCTCTCATGGTCCGTTTTCGCGGCACACCCCCTGGACCTTTTGTTGACACCATTCTGATGCCCTTCTGTATCGCTCTTGGAGCAAGGGAAAGGCTGGCCCGGAGAAACTGGATTCGAAAAGGCCCCTTCCCCTTCCCCCTACTCTTGTTTATCTTGCAGCCCTGTGTCGTAAGCTGAGGCCATGGTTGCGCATAGTCGTTCTGATCCAGGCGCGGCCTTTTTTGGCCCTTTGCACACAGTTCCGCCAGGATGCCTTCGCAAAAATGGCGCTTCCGCGGGCCTTTGCTGACTGCTTCTCACGCGCTTTTGAGATCTTGCGCTTTGGGTGCCTTTTTCAGAGGAGATCTTTATTATTCTCCCTACCAACCTTTCCCCTTACTCCCCCCCTACCCCAAGTGCCATTGGTGCCATACGGTCCCCCCCCTTTGAAAACTTTTGGCCTCATGATACGGAGTCCCCTTTTTTTCCATTGGTGGGGCCGCTATCGCACCCCCGAACATTTACCTACCGCCGTGCACCCCCCCTCCGTTTGATATGGCTTAACCGGATGTCTTTCGACAGGTCTTTTTGCCAATTCAAAGCGCTGCAGGATTTCTTCACGACATGGTCACGGTGACGTCCCCACCCTCCAGTGTTTCTCCCCCTCTGAATCCCATCTCAGGGCACTCCAATTGCCTGATGGAAGCTCCCTTCCCTCAGTGTTTGCCCGTTGACGTAAAACCTCGATAAGGAGAATACTACGTAAGACGACCCCTAAAGTGATGTGGGCCCATAGCCGATCACCGTATTCCGCTGGCCTTTCTTTGTCAAGCCGCCAGAAAGCGATCAAAAGGCTACACCCTTTTTCCCCCGCCTCCCCATTCTGTCGCTTTCTTCCCCGACTTCAGCCCCACACAAAAAATCCTCTTTCCCTCAGCGGGATTTTCACTCTACGTTTATGACTCGCATAGCCAGCGACGCAAGGCCTCCCCCTCATCCTTCCCCCACCCGTTTCTGTCATCCACCCCGGGTGGGTAGACTTATAACGATCACTCTAAATTTCCGTGACTTCTTTGGAATTCCTTTCTTCTATCTTCCCATCCACCATTCCTCACAGTCTGACAATTGGAATACAAAGTTACGTGCCCGAACTTTCATCGTACGTTCCTGATGTTCGACTGAGCTCCCCCCTTCAAATCTGGGGTTCTCTTTACCCCCCTCGTTCGGTTTTCTGTCTTTTTTTGCTTACGGCCTCGTTTTTCCCTGTACGCCCTCCCACAGAGTAAGGGATGATTAGAGCATTATACGGTCCCCACGGTACCCCCCCCTCTCGGATCATGCCTAGGTCGTCCCCTTTCAGCCCCTCTCATAATGAAGTGTTGTGGCAATGGTGAGGTCAAGCGTGATTTTTCCACATTAAAGTCTCCCTTCCCCCCCGATATCCCCCCACATTGTGACCCTCATATGTTCTTTTCCTTTTCTTCAATGCCGCTCTGCCGATCAGAGTGACATTTATAGCACTGCTTTGCTATGCGTAGTCGCTCTCGCATTTTGGCTCGGCTTTTCCCACCCCCGTGCGCTGTCCATTCTCCAACGAAACGTTGAGGACCTGTTGAATCCTTTCTCTATTGTCAACTCTCCATTTTTCGTCGGTGTTTTTTATTGGGCTTCCCGAAACCAAAGAAAACGCCGTCCATTTAACGTGAGTTTACTTCTTTTCCGTTCCCTTTCCTACAGATGAAAATGCCCGTATTACGGTCGTCGTCCGCAAAAGTAGTCCTCACCCATCCTTTTTCCCTCAAACTCCCGACTTGCTTGGCCCCCACAGGCCCGCTATACAACTGCGTCGGCGTGGACACGGGCTCCATCTGACCACCCCCCATTGTCTTGGTAGACTGCTTTCCTTTTCGAACTTCGTTTACGATATGCCCAGAAAAGCTCACCCTCCTTTTCAAGCGAATGGGTCGCCAACCCAACATGTGGACTTTTATTTTCACCGACTTCCCTTTCTTTTAGTCCTTGTTTTGCGTTTTTCTTCGCAAATTTCTTTCAGCGCATTGACTGTAGAGGGTTGAAATCACTCATCTCTTCTCTCCTCCGTTGTTTTTCTCTCTCCTTTTCTTGCACCTTGTCCCGGCGCTTGCCCTTGTTTCAAGCAACGCGGTTATGGCCCAGGCTACCACCTGGATTAGCCTCTTTTTCAAGCCTGTTTCTCGTCCCTCCCTTGTTATGTCCCCCCAATTCGCGTGACGCGTGTTTCGTCCTTGTTTCATATCGTCCTTTTGTGTTCATCTGCTCCCTGCCATAAACCCCCATTTTGTCTTTTAACATGGATTCAATCAGTTTTTCCGCCACGCAAGTATCGTGCCTTTTTGGCCCGCCGACTTTATTTTTCTCCCCATCCGTTCTTTTCTGGCACGACTTGTACGCCGGACCCCTTAAGGGCCTCATCGTCATCGTATACTTTTTGCACCCGTTAACCTCCCTTATCAGCCCGCCCCGTTTACATGGGACTTACACGTCTTTTCGGTTTAGGTCGTTAGTTCCCCTACGCAAACACGGAGACCCCCTTGAGATGAAACCGTCAATAGTTTCCGTCCCCCCCTGTCAGCTCAATGAACGTGGCGTTCTCAATGGACCCCCAAATGGAGACTTGGTTCCCCGCAGGGCCCTCTCTACCGCTTTCCCGCCATGGAAGACTTCATCGTCCCATCGTTGAGTCCTTGAAAGTACCCCCCCGTCTAAGGACCTCGTCTGCTGTTGGATATCAGGCCCTTTAAGTGCGACTTTTTATGGCGACACTGGCTTGCTTCCTTTGCCCCAACCCCGCCATATTCCTTCGGCTTCTGGCGCTTTTCGACGCCTAGAGAATTGATTCTTCCTGATAACCGGTTTCGGGATTTTTTCTACTCCTATCTTTTCTTTGACACTTCACCTCCCCCCACTCAATCGCCTGCGAGGGGCTTCCTCCTAACCGCAGACTTTGCCTTCTCCTCAAGAATGGCAAGCTTTCTCCTTTTTCCCTTTATACTAGTCTTTCCCTTCAGCGTTACTTCTTGGTCTGTATTGATGGGTGGGCTTCATTATATCCAACGCCGGAAAGGGCTTCTTTACGACTTGTCGTCATACCGTATACCAAACGGTGGTTCTTGAACAAGTGTTTCTTTTTATACTGCTTATTTTCTGGTCCTTTCGATGCCCTTCTCAGAGCCATCCCCGGTTGTACGATCTATTATGGTGTTTGCTGGCGTTCCTTGAACGAGGAAATCTCCTGTTCGATGGTCGTTCCTTTTCCAATTTTTCGCCTTGTCCTGGGCGTTTCCTATAGGCAGCGGTTCTTCCTACGGTATAGTTGCTTTTTTTCTTGTTGCTGTTTCACCTGGCTTTCGTTTTCTCGATCGCGCCTTGGAACAACGGTCACAGCTGCCGCCTCTTCAATACTTCCTCCGGCTTGCCTTTCTGCGGTATCGGTCCTCTCTCTCCGCGCGCTGTTATTCCCCCTCCGCTGGGCGTCACTCTGCCCCATGGGTTGCCCCTATCTATGGCATTCCCTGCCCTTCGAATCGCATTCGTTCGCATTCCTCACGCGGCTTTTCCACGAGATGTCCATTATCTTTCTCTCTGGCACCAATTCTTCCACGCTCTTTGACGCCTTCGTCCGCGCCCTACTTCGGGACGGCCAGACACATTCCCTGTCTTTTCTTGTGCTTGATTTTGTGATTAGGGACATACCTCAAATGATTGCCTGCCCCCCCTTTTTTTGGGTCTCTTTTTTCCCATTACTCGCTTTCTCCCTTGAAAAAGGCCGGCGCCGTTCCCCCCCCCTTCGGCGCAGTTTGCGATCAGGTATCTTCCCTTTTCCAGAACCCCCAAATTTACCAACCAAGACGGCTCATTCTCAGTCCGAATAAGTCATTCAAACAGGCATCCCCCTTCCCCCGTCTTTCAAAGAGCCCGGACAAGGTCTGATATACCTGACTGGAGTGACGGGTCGGTCCCTCCCCGTTGAGAGGTCCTACGTGCTTTTTCCAACCCCATTTTACTCCCTTTTCCTGCTTGGTTCCCCCTCCTTCCCGGGCAACTCGTGTTTGCCGTGGCCAAAACTTCCGATGATTTTTTTTTTTCGACACGTCCCTTCTTCCGCCTCCTCTTCAAGCTCTTCGGGTAGGTCCCCGAGGGGAGCACCAGTTCTCGGTGGGGACTTTGCTTTCCCCTCTCTTTCTTCTCCCGGTCTGACGCTCCGGCCATGGCGGAAGCCTTCGAGTGTCGACTTTTTTGCGGCAGCCCTTTCCTTTCTGTTTCCTTTTCTTTACCCTTGATTTTTCCGTTTTACCTCCCAGCGCTCGGGCAGTCAACGGGACCATAGTCCCGCCCTGCCCGCAGTTGGGGTATTATCAGGCTTTTCTTTTATTTTCCGTGCTTCTCTTTGTCTTCTGCTTTTTTTTTCGGAATTTTTCTTCTTTCAGAGCTCCTTTTCATTTCACCCTGTGGGTTACCGCTGTCCTTATGGGTTCCCAGGGGCCGGTCAAGTTTGTTAGCACCTTCGATTCCGCTGCTTTTCCCGTTTGCATGACCCCCCCCCCCAACAGCAAGTCGAAACCCGTTCTGCGGGAAGCGGACTAACGCCGGCATGGAACAAGATCGCGAACAACCTCGGGCGCCAAGCTTCCGATCCCCCTAGCCACGTCGGTGTTCTTGGTTGTTGCCGCTTCCTTCCCTCGGACCCCCGGATTGCGCTCTCGGCGGCTTGTGATATAGGGCTGCTGGGCCCTCGTCGCGTTCGGCCGGAACAGATCGCTTTTTAGGCAGTCGGTGCTTTCTATCTTTTCTTCAATTCCTCCTTGTTTTGACAGCACTCTTTTTCCTCCCGGCCGGCCCTCCTCCCACGTACACAAGCGACGCCGCTACCGCGGTCCATAAACAAGTCGATGAGACGCCGAGGTCGCGTCCTCCGCTCGGATCGGCCAAATCGCGGCATTCTGCTGAAGAAAACGTCCCGAGTTGGCCTGAGTTCAAATTCTGAAGCTGCGCTTTCCATGCCGGTTTTGCTGATTTTTCTTCCCCTTCCCCTTGGTGTCAAGTCCTTCCCCTTCCCGGACAAACCTTACGAATTACCGCGAAAACTCCTGCCCCTGGGACTGACCCGATAAGTACAGAGGTCCGACCCCCATTATTTTCTACCCCTCCGTCTTTTGGGCGTCTCTCCCTCTATATCCAAGCCCTTTCTCCCCCCCCACTTCACTGCGGCTGGATGGCGGGTTTGGAACGAGGTGATGGGTAGCTTGCCCCTTTTTCTGATTACCCTTTTTAGCTTCTTTCGTCTCCCCCCTTCCCCTTCTTTGGCCCTTCCTCGCACCAGTTTTCCCCTCTGAAGGCCGGTTCGAACAATTGGCGGTCTCTCCTTGTTTCAATTTGCGCACTTTCGACTTTTTTACACTTTTTCCATACCTTTTTTCCGCTTCTATCTTCCCTTGCCTTGGGGGGCGACGGTAAAGAAGAGACGTTCGACTTCTATGTTTTTTCCAACACGTTTTTCCCCTTCCTTTTTTTTCCCGTTTTGGTTCTTTTTCCCTGAGGCCATCTCCAACTGGAGGCCCCCCTTCCCTCGTCCATTTTTGATAAGACCTTCGGCCTTGCGTACGTGCTTCTTTTT
>Ga0179593_1615569_pt1 | contig 12185 bp, 12 predicted proteins | sample CZODoug2_1_08_16_FD_185931 | JGI IMG/M metagenome (GOLD analysis project Ga0179593, IMG submission 185931) | Vadose zone soil fungal communities from Angelo Coast Range Reserve, California, USA - CZODoug2_1_08_16fungal (PacBio error correction) | ecosystem: Environmental > Terrestrial > Soil >... | reverse complement strand
TCCAGAGGGAAGGAAGTTTCCCTAGTGTGATTTTCTTCATAGATTCCCTCGATTTTGCGTTTACCGCCGGCGGGGCAAGCGGGCAGCCTGGAGGGATTTCTTAAAACTTTTCTGCCCTTCCCCGCGTCATCCTCCCATTCCTAGAAAGGGGATCCCCCCCGGGAACAACCCGGAATTTTTTGCTTCTTCGTGACCGAGCCCTTCTTTCCACTGGGAAGTCCCCGTACGGCGGACGTGGTTCTTTTTGAAACTCCGAAGTGCTGAGGGTGGTACTTCCTTTTTCTTTTTTTCGTATAAGCGGTTCGGGGAAAAAACCGCTTCCTTTCAGTCGTCACCGGTGTCTTGTTCTTCTTACCGGGGCGGTCTTTTTCGATGGACCAGGTCCTCCTCTTCGTTTTTGAGGCTCGACATATTCCCTCCCTTTAACGAGCTGAACCCGGGTGCTCAAAGTCCGCGGACCTCTCCTCCCCTTATCACGACCCCCCCTTTCGAGAGGAGATTTCTCTTATCCCCCCTAGACCCTTTCTCTCGATCAACGGTGACGCAATAAAGCACGAGCGTCTGTTCTTTTTTTCATGGCGACGCTGGCAAACCGCTCTGATCGTATAATGGACGAGAAGAACCTTTGGGTTTCGCGACATCTCGCCCCTCTCTTTTTCCTTAACTCGCTCCGCATGGTAATCACCCGACCGTTCAATGCCTGCGCTGGAACTATCGCAGCTTTTTTCTACTGGATTCCTTTTGACGGTTTTTGTGAAACCAAGATACACACACTTGGCTGCTGAAACATCCGTTTCCCCTCGCATGTCGCAGTTCTTTGAATTCTTTCCCGACCTCCTGCAACCCTCTCCGGCCCTTTCCGTTAATGTGCAGCTGCGGTACAGGAAAGAAGTCTTCCCCACCCGAAATCTTTTTTTTAAAATTCTTCGTTCCCCCTTCCTTTGCGGAGGGGCTTACCCGATCTAAAGACCACCATTCCGCCCATCCGAGTCCTCGCAACGTGTAGAAAGTTCTGACCCCGGCCTTTCGCCTCCCTTATTAATGCGTCTCTTTTTTCCGAGAGGTGACTTTCAATGGAAGCGGTATCGATTCCAAGGGACTTCCCTTCCTGTCAATGTCCCCCGGGCAGCTTGGCCCCTTTTTTGTCTTCGTATCTTTCTTTTGGGCAAGAGACGGCGCCCTTCGCGGGCAGGAGCATCCCACCCCTTTCTCCGGTGCGGACGGCCCTTTGTAAAGCCTTCCAATTTTATTTTTAGGATCAACAGGTTTCAAGACGCTGGCCTTGCAAAACAGTGAGATATCATTGAACTTGACGGTTTCTTGCAAAAGTTTTTTCTGACAGTACTCTGTTCCCGCCCCCTAGGCTTTTCGTGAGGATCAAGCCCGGCTTTAGTTGAATGAACCAGTTTCCCGCATGAGTTGTTTTCGGGTATATCTTCGACGCCCTTCCTTTTATTTTTTCAGAGCATTTTGTCTTGGAAAGTGTAGATCGCCTGGAGAAGAGGATCGTTGACTCGACCCCCCCAGAAGATGAACTTTGCCACCTCACCACTACATCTGCCCTTCGAAGTTGGTGCTTGTCATGTACGGATTTCTTCAGAGAAGTTTGGGCCCGGAAGAGTCACCTACCAGCCTGCACGGAAAAAAGGATCCCGTTAGATATCTTAACATCCCTCGTGGTTCCATTTTTGGCGTCCCACGCGACCGGTTTACGGACCTTCGCTTTCGGGCTCTGGATTCCACCGGCTCTCCTTGCTTTTTTTTTTTTCCAACGCTGCCACCAGACGGATGAGGCAGTCTCGTCTTGCGGGCGGCTGTCTTGCTTTCTCCCTTTTTCGCCGAGCCCTCAGTATCCTTTTTTCGCTAGGTTCCTCCCCGCCTTTCATTTTCTCGACCCAAATGTCTCCATCTTGGCCACAGGAAAGATGGAAGCCTTCCCCGACCTTCTCGCCGATCTTTTCTTTTGTTTTCGTCGAGCCAGCTCCCTTTTTCCCCCGAAATACTCCTATTCTACCTTCCCTTTTCCGACTTCCCCTTACCCCCCGAGTTTAACCGTCATCCCCACGGGGCCACCATCTGTGGTCATAGGGCGCCGTCACCCGGGCTAACTTCAGTAGAATTTTTTTCCATTTCCTACCTTTTCTACTACCTTTCCGGCCCATTAGTTCGGTGCCTTCAGTCTTTTACTTCAACAAAGGGGAACAGATGACGTCCCGTGTCGCGTTCACAAAACCTTTCCACAGGAGATCAATGTTTATCACCCTTCCCGCTAACACCTGAGCGCAGTAACCCAGCCGCGTCCCTGAGTGCAGATAATACCGCAGTCGATCTGGTCGGCAAACAATTCTCCTTCCCCCGACGCCACAAACCCGTCCCTTTCCCTTAAAAGCTCCTCCTCTTTGTTTTTTTCTGTCTGAGGCTGTATGGGCAAGGTGCCCTTTTTCGGGAGTACAGTAGCAGCGGTTGCTATTGCTCCAGTGCGCTTGAGGATCTGGCACGAAGGAGATTCTTCTATGGAAGTTCTTTTTCCGTGCTCACTCTCCCCCTCACCAGTCCTTGAGATAGTTATCTTGAACGCGGAAGCGGGCTCATTTTGTTTTTTCCCCCCCCTGACGTCAGTGACTTTACCGAGTTGGAACACTGTCGGACGATAGGGTAGTCCTTAGGAGGCGCCGCTCTTCGAACTGGAGCAGTCCCCTTTCCCCCTGTCGCGAACATTTTATGAATTTTTCCCCTCCCTTACCTGTGATTTCGAGCTCTCCATTTTCGCAAGATTAGGAAGGAGGAGGTCTTTCGAGATCGAAGCCCGCTGTCGAGTGCTCTTTATGAAACTTTCTTCACGCCCCTCCCTGCGTCTTCTGTGTTCAATGGTCAGATAATTTTTGGTTCTTCATGTAGAGGGAAAAGATTCTTCTTTTTGAATAGCTAGTTTACCCCCCCCATGAAAGAGGATGGAATTTTTCTTTTCCAGCAAGCATCCCCTTCGACTTCCTTTTTCAGATCCGGTTTGGTCCGTTTTTTTTCTGGGAAGAGGGCAGGTTGCCTGAAAGGGAAGAAGGTTCTTTTCCGTTTTGCCTTCTTTTACTCCCGTGTCTCCCCGGTCTTCCCAGCAGCGTGCCTTTTAAGGTGACGAGGCGCACGGAGCTGAGTATATTCTTTTTGCGGGCGATTGTTACCCCCCGCTCTTTCGCCCTTTCCCCTCTCGAGAGAGCGCGCCAGTTTTTTTTTTTGTAAAGAGGGCGAGCTGGAGCTGCGGCGCAGGTCGTAGAGCATCGAGACTTCTCCTTTTATCGACCCAGAATTCCCCCCCAGTTCTTCCCCAGACCGCTCCTTGCTCTGAGCGCCCGGGCTTTTAACTCGCCTCTGCATTTTGGACCAAACCTTTTTTGGAAGGTGACACTCCCCGGTCTTCTTTCCTTCCTTACGAAGTTTTTGTTTTTCGAAGAGGGATGGTCAGCCTCTTTTGCCCCGGGGAAATCTTTCCTGTTCTAAGTTCAGCGAGTCCACTCCGAGCTGCACCTCTCTCCTCTGAAGTTTTTTGACCTTCTCCCGGGCTTGCCTTTCGAGAGGACGGTGGGATGATCCTGCCGGCGCAAGCCTGGCGACGTAGATTGCTTTTCGCCTTCTATCCGCCGAATCTCGGCCCCTTACTTCAAGACTTACCCTGCTCTTTGATTTAACTCTTTGAACGAGCCGTGGAATCTGCGAGAAGCTTACCATTTAAGGGTCCACGATCGCGGCACCCTTTCCCCCTGCATCAGGTGCCTTTTCTTCCCTGACGGTCCCTTTTTCAGCTCCGTTCTCGTGCGTTTTTTTCCCTTCGATGGAGGCGCTTTTTTTTTCCTGGGGGGGTTGGTTACAGCACGGCGGCCGTTTCCCCACAGCCCGGGTTTTTTTTTTCCGAGGAGACGGTGACTGTCATGTCGATTTCTTTCATTCTGAGTGCCCCTCAAGAGCTTTTCACTGGGCATACGTGCTCTAATTAGCGGTCTGCCAAGCTAAGGTCGAGCACACTGCCGAAGCGAGGTTCCATGTTCCTCGGCCCCTGTTTCGCGGTTTTTTCAACTGCTGGCCTTCTTTATTAGTCGTCCGCCATGAAAGACTGTTGGTCCTTCATCTCGGTCGTGTTTTGACAGGATCTTTTACCTTCCAGTATGGGCGAGGATGTTTTCACGATGACAAAAACACGTCGTTTCGGATAGTAAATGATGATATTAGGTATCCTCAGATAATTTTTATTTGCCCCCCCTCACGTGCCGGTATGCCCCCCGGGATAGAGGTATTCAAAGGTCGAGCAGCGATCCTGCTTTTTTTCTCCTAGAATATTACCAGAAGGATGTTTCCCTTATTTCTTTCGTCGTGCTTGAGCCTCTGCGTTAATAGAGATTTTCTGGAACCCTGGCGATCTCCGAACAGCGTCCTCCGCGCCCACTAGGCTTCCATACTTTTTTTTTCGGTAGACGACCTCCTTGACATCCTCCGTAGCTTTTTTGGAGAGTAGGCCAGCGTGGTCTGATCCGCTATAGAAGAACAGTCCCCTCCACCTCGCCGGTCCATTTCACCTACCCTTTTTTTTTTTCTTTCTCGAAGGCCTTGTGTCCGGTCTAGACTTTTTTCCAATCTTTCCAATCCCCTTGCTCGGTCCACTCCCACCGTCCCAGCCGTTCTAAGGTTTTTGTCGTCCCGTGCTAGGCACTGTGGGTCCGCTGAGCTCTTGGGCAGACTTTCCCCCTCTTTTTTTTTGGGTGATTCAGGCTTCCTTTTCTTCACTTCCCTGAAGCCGCGTTTTTTCCTTTTTCAGATAAAGATGTGCAGCCGCACGCGTCGGGGACCATGAGGGCACCAGGCCCGGCGTGTCACCTCTTACTTTTTTCTATCCCCATTTTTCGACGTTTTGGCCGTGGCCCTCTTTTTTTTTCCGTGATGCTGAGGGATCGACACGAACTGGGCCACCCGCTGCTGGGAGCAGGATTTTCCTGGAAGGCTTTCGACCCGTGACCCCTTTTTCCTTTGCTCCTTTGCGTCAGCGACCACAGTGCTTTTTAAAAGACCCCCAGGAACACCCGGTGTTGTGATCATTTCCCCTTTTTGGTTTTTTTTTTTTTCACCGCACACCGTCCCCCCCTTTTTCTTTCTCTTCCAGGATGTGAATTGTTTGCTCATTAAGGCTGATTGGTCGGGCTTTCTTCTCTGAGCGGATAAGTTTTGAAGAAACCCTTTTTTTCGCCCTTCCCCCTTTTTTTTTTTCCGTGTTTAACGGGGTTTTTCCATTTTTTCAGATGGACATCATGCTTTTAAGGCAGAGTTGTCAGGCTCTTTTTTTTTTCTGCGATGTCTCCTCCATCGTGTTTCCCTTCTTCTCAACGCTTTCCACCCCGTTTTTCCGTGACCTATCCTCGGACCCCAAGAACACCTGAGGGTTTCTCCGAGGAGGAGATTTCTTTCCGGCGGATTCTTTCCCTCCCTCTCCCGATCCCCTTTTTCCGTAGAGCCCTAAGGTGGGCCTGGAAGCGGGTGCTGACCTATGGCGAGGGCCACCTCTTCTCTCGTCATAATTTTGCAAAAGCCCCTTTTTTTGCATTAGCTTAAATCCTCGCCCTGGCGATGACTTCCCTTCTAGTTTCATCCCCCGTTCCCTCCCCTGTTGTTCCCCACGTTCTTTTCCCGCGGGGGACAGCTCTTTAGAATCAGTTCAACCCAGGCTTTCTTGGCAGAAAGGCCATCTCAAAAAGGAACAGGGGCTTCCCCTTCCTTTCCCCTCGCTTGAGCCTTTCCCTTGAGCCCCGGGTTCCCCCCTCTCCAAACCGACAACGGGCTTTCTGAAGCGCCTACGGAAACGGTTCCCCTCCCCCCGCAATCAAATGTCCCTCATCTCCTGGCCGTCCCACCGATGACCCGTTCTTTGTGGTTTCCCCAAAAAAAGATCCCGCGATGCCGCCCCCTCCGGCAGCTCACAGATTTCCGCTTCAAAAGAACTCCCCGGTTTGCTTTCCAGGTCTTGCATGCGTTTTTCTTTTCACCGAGCGGGGACCCTGGCCGTGCGGTATCGCTGGAACTTTCCTTCTGCTATTCGCGCGTCCCGTCTGGTACCGCGTTCCTGGTCTTGTAGTTGCGACCAGCGAGCGGCTCGTGGTCTCCTTTTGTGCTCAGGCTCGATCCGTAGCTCTTTTTTCTTTGCAGGGAATTCAGGGCAGTCTAGTGAAAGATCGATTCCAGACCCTTTTCAACCGTGCACACCTACCTTTTGAACCTTCTTTGAAAGCTGCCACCGGCGTCCTGTCGCACCGAACGCGCGCTTCTCGGCAATGATTTTCAGGTGCCGGATAAAGAACTCCGTTTGATTTCCTGCCCAAGTTCCTTGCGGCCAGACTTTGGGCCCCTTTTCGTCCCCTTTTTTGATTTACCGTCAAGAGCGGTGGTAAAAGCGGGCCTCTGTAGACCCCTGGTCTCTCCCAGGCTCTAAGAATTTCTGCCTGCTTTACATCCCCCCCACCCTCGGCTTCATAGAAGACGATTTCTTGTCATGTATTTTTGCTCGTTCGAGCGTCCTGGGGCGCACATCCGTCTACTCGTGCGTTCAACGCGACAACCTCTTTTTTTTTCCTGAGGAGGGGACCCGAGAAAGGGCGGCGTTTCCTCCAGCCCTGCAAGGCCTTTTTGCTGACTTTTTTCTTTTTTCTGGAGGCAAGGACCGTTTTCGCAAGGAAGACACGCACGTGCGGTTGTCTCGGCGGCGGTTTTGCGGCTTTCTTGCGCCCTCTCGCAGTCGCAGGTGTTTTTTTTTGTTCTCTAGCTCCCGCAGACATTTTTGGGGCCCTCGACATTTCGACGAAAAACCAAAAAATGAGTCCCTTGATTTCTACTTCCGTGAACTTGGCAGGTTCTTTTGCTTTCGAGGCTAGGATTTTCTCCGCCATCATCCCTTCCTGCGACACCGCAAAATGGAGAGTTTCACGATTACCCAGTGTTCCGCAAGTTATTCTTTGTGGTCCTTTTTTCCGGCTCCTTTTTTTCCCTAGTCCTCTTTTGCTTTTCGCAAACTACCCGGGCTGTTCCTCCGGTCCCCCCCCGGCGAAAAGGGGTTTTATCCTGCAGGCGTGAAACCTATGAAGACTCCTCTTTTCAAAACATGGTTCAAGCCCCATTTCAGGCTGGCCTATAGCGTGAGCACCTCCGTTTCCTTTACGGTCCCAGAGGCGCAGCAAACCTTCCTTGCAATAGCGAGTTGCTTCTCCCGCACTTCTGGAGAAAGCCCCCCGACGGCCCCTTTTTTACAGACTCAAGCCCTCTTCCCCCCCTTCTGAGATTGTCTAGATCCTGCCCGGTTCTTTTTTTTTTTAAGTAGCAGGGTTGCTTGTCTTCTTGATCCAGATCGAATGCGGGAGGATCTCACGCCGTCCTAGGAATGCAGTTGTGGGCCTTGAGCGTCGTTTTTTCTGAGGTGATCACCTCTCCTTTCCCTTCACGTTTTTGTGTTAATGCTGTTGGTGTGTTGTAGGTGAACGCGACATTCGGGCGAATCCGGTGTCCGTTGTTACTTCCTTTCCACGGATCTTGAAGTTTTCGTGGAAAACTGGTCTTCCCTTCTTTTTCGTACTTTCCTTCTTCGCCCCCGGCGTGTCTTAGATGAGCCCTTTTGTAGTCGGCCCACTTCCTCGGTTGGGGGATGAACGTCCCTGGGGGAATCGTTCTCATCTGGCTCTCTCCCTGGTTGAGGGTCTGGTTTTTTCGAGGTCTGTCTTAGCGCCTGTCGCTCTACGTTAGCCCCGGTGCTTTTTAGGCAGCACCGGCGGCATCTTATGTGCATAGAATTCTTTAGATTCCTTCGAAATCTCCTTCGGCTTCCCTTTCACTGTTGAGATGCCTGGCGCGGCGTTTATCCCGCAGAAGAAGAACCGCCTCCGTTTCCTCATGTAGGGTAGTAATTGCTTTACTCTGTTTCGTCTGTTTAGGCTGAAGGTTCCTTTTTCAGTTCCCTTCTTTTCATTCGATGGCTCGGTGCCACCTTCGGTGAGTAAAGAGTCCCTTGGCTCTTTTTCCTTTCGAAGCGAATTTTTTTTGTGCCTGGCGCTGGTTTCCTTTTCCCCTCTCTACCTCTCCCGTACAGGACAAGAACTAGTCGGGCAAGTCCTCGGCGATGTATGGGTGATGTTACCTTTGCGAGATGGTCCGGCGGCGGCGTCCCTCTCAGCGTATCATCTCCTCAGAGTTCCGCTTCTTTCTTTTTCGTTACCCCCGAGTAGATCTTTTGCCCTTTTTTCTCAAAATAATGCGGGAACTTGGGTTGAAAATAAATTCTGCGTGAAGCAGCCTGTCTCCTGCTCTGTCTACTCGGCGACCGACCGGGTTCCCCCTTCTCTGTCAGTGATAGCGCACTTCCAGGGGTTAAGCGCACGGGTCCTGGAAGTTTTCCCCCCCTCCTCCTCTTTAATGAAGACCCCAACGCAGTCCTCGGATCTCTCCCTCCCTGTTTTACCTAGCAGACATTCGACTTGCCCCCTCTTTCTGAGACGAGAGACGTTCCCTTCCCCTCGGTTCCAGTCCCTTCGGACCGGCGCGGTCCCCTCTCCCGGTCCGTTAGAGAGACTATTCATGGCCCCCAAGGTTTCCTCAGGCGGCAACGGTACGACGCGTTGACGTGTTTTTTTTTTTTGCTCGCATGCACTTTTGTGGCAGCTTTTCTCCGTTTCTTTGTCCTGGCGCTGGGGCCGTTAGCTTGGGTTTCAAGGGCCCACGAATTTTCGGTGAACGTGCACGCCTCTCTCGTCGGACCTTGATTTAGGTTTTTCGTAGCCCCTCCCCTCTCTTTCCCCCGGTGTCTTATTTCCTTTCCTTTCTTTTCCCGGGATGCCGGCTTCTCCCCGGCGGCGCACTCCCCTCTTTTACCGAGTTCCGGTACGGGTTTTTCAAATTCCCCGCATAACTTAGCTTTCGTAAATGAAAGCTTATCCGGTGTGGCCAGCCCGTTATAATTTTGACATATAACTTCCTTCCCTAGCCGTTCCTTAAAGACTGGATGTCGCGCTGCCCCCCCTCGGGAGGTGCGTCGTCTTCTTTCTTGACGATCCGTTTATTCGGTGGTCCCCTATCCTCCAACCCCTTCTCCGACAGCTCGTGCGGTTCGCCTGAACCCGGGACGAAAAAACAACCCCATTTTCCTCACATCCCCCCCCCCTATTGAAGAAAAGGTCGCTCCTCTCTCAGGCCTTCGCCCTCATAGATTTTCTTGGTGGGAGTTTCTGTCGCGGACGTTGAGATTTCGCCTGGTAAACACTTTTTTCCGAAAGAGAGCAGCACGCCCCTCCCCCCTCCGACTAAAGAGCCTCTGATTTCCCAACGGACATTCCCGTAGTCTCCCTTTATCACAGAACGGCTGTGTTTCTGCAGTCGCCAGAGTGGACCCCCCCATATCGAAGAACAGGCTCCCACCTACGACGGCTTAGAATTCCCAAATTAAGCACGCTCCCTTCGCAGGACCCTTGTCGAGGTCTGAAACCCCGCTCGGTAACGGAAGATTCCTCCGTCCTGGGGGCTTAGGGAGGGTAGTCCCCTTTTATCACCATGTTCGTCCCTAGGAAGTCTCTCTTTCTCACAGGTTTTCGTTTTTACTTTTCGCCATGACGCTTTTCCCCCAACGCTCCACCGCAGAAGAGGTTTGCCAAGTTTGTCAGATAAAGATGTTCCTCTCCACTAGGGCAGGGTTTATGAGTGCCCCTTTTTTTCCCCGAAATCTCTTTTTTTTTACCTTTGTTTTTGCTTTGACTTTTTCGTAAAGCCGGACTTCCTTTGGACCATAATGGAATCCCTTTTCTTTCTTCTGTAACATGCGGGTCGAATTCCCCTTTTTTCTCCAGGCTTTCCATTCCCTTCACCGCTAAACCCCGACCCCTTTTCCTTCTGAACGAGAATACGTTTTGCGAATCGCCCAACAGTTTTTATCCCTTTGTCCTCAACCACACCCGTTTTTTTTCTCTCCTTGCCCGCGCCCTGATGACTATTGTAGTATACAGTACACCCCCCTACCGTGAGAGCGGTCGCCCTCTTCCTTTTTGTGAAATAAGATTTTGTTCGGAATTTTTCCGGTCAAGTCCACGCTTGCTACCCCGGTATGGAGAATGCCCCCGTTTTTTATTTCCCCCCGGTTTTTCAGTGTTAGCTATCCTTAGTGAGTTTCTTTCTTTTGCTGTCTGTCCGCTTGGCTGGCGGTCGGGGAGATAGACAATCGTCCCGCTCGATATGAACTCTTTCCCCCTTTGCTCAACGTCCCCCCCTCCACTCCCCCCCTCCCCGCGTGCTGCGATTTATCCCATGATACCAGGTCATACCGGATCACCCTTCGAGAGATACCCGCTCTCTTCCGGTGGCATTTCCTAGTTTCGGATTTCTCACCGTGACGCGTCTCCACCTCGAGGTTGGTGACCCTCTCGTCTTTCGTGGAGCTGAAGGAACGGCTAGTTTTTCAGTCATGTTCATTCTTTCATGCTTCAAACCCTTTCTTTTCATGTCCGCGGCTCACTTAGATCGGTACTTTAGCCCTTCAGCAAGGTTCCTACACCTTTTCTTTCGACCTCCTTGCCCCGCCGGTGCGCCTTTCGGTGGCCGATCCGGGTTCCCAAGCCAGAATGTTTCGAAACTTTTTTGACTGGCTCCTGTACTACCGTTTTAAAGCTCCCAGTCTTCCTTCTCCGACTAGGCAGCGATCAATGGCAACTGCTCTTCCCTGTTAGTGGGTCTCGATAGACCTCCCCCCCGTGGGGGCCTGGTTGGGCGTCCAGAAGATTCCCCCTCCCCTCTGAATGCAGCGAGAAATTTCTGACCACATTAACGGCTTTTTCGCTCCGCATCCCCGCTGGCCGCCCGATTGTGCACCAGCGGTCTTCCAAGGACTCAGGCTGAAGCGTCCATTCCTTCCCCCTCCCCGGTCTCTTTTTAGGTCCCTCCCTTTTCCTTTTCCTCTAGGATTCGGGAAAGTCTTCCCCTTTTCATGAGACGACGGGAAGTTTTCCCACCGCGGCCGTTTCTTCCTCCTTTTCTATGGTAAAATTCGGCCACTCCTTGGAAGAGCGTAGTCAGGAATTTTTTGATGAACACACTCCCCTTTATCCTAACCTGCTGCAAAGTCCCCAGGTACGGACTCGACTCATCCTTCCCCCTTCTCTCTCTCTGATAAAGAAAGCCGGGAGTTTTTTTCCCAATTTTCCCCTGAATGAGTGTCGTTCCCTCTTCAGAGTTTCCTGGAGACTCCCTCCTCGAGGCTTACCCTGGGTTGTCCCCCCCTTCCTTCCTTTTAGCATACGCCTGGAGATGCTTTCTCGAAGCCTCTCCCTCTTTAAAGCTCGCCTCTTTCCTCGCCGACGAGGTGCTGTCATGCCCTTGACCGGAGGGCCCCGTCGTCTTGAACCAGAGACATTTCCATACCGATAAGCAGTTCCTTCTGACTACTTCCCCTCCCTGAGCACGAGGGTGCACCCTCTGGCTTCTTTCTTGCGGACTGCTCCTCTCCAGGCATCCCCCTTGTAAGCGTCCGCTGCCAGCTGTACGCCATTGCTCTCCTCTCTTTCGAGGCTTCCTTTCCGGCTGGCGTTGATGGCTTTTTCCTTCGCCGCGCCCGTCGCCGTTTTTTTTCTTTTCCGCCGCAGAAAGAACTCTGCATACAGGAAACCCCAAAAAATGCTCCTCCCCCCACTCTCGAGGGTACTCTGGCCCCCCGGACTCCCCCGACGGGGCAGGTGTCGTTTTTTACCTCCTTCACTCGATAGAAATAATATCCTCCTCCCCTCAATACTATGATCCCTCACCATTGGTCGCGAGAGTCTGAACCTTTTTTCGGTGAATCCCACCGCGTGAGGTGATTCCCCTTTGATCTCTTTGCTGTCTCCTCGCCGCCGTAGTTGTCCGTCCTACCAGTGTCCCCCCCCCCTGCAAGGCGGTGCAGCCCCCCCCCTTCCTTTCCCCGTGAAATAACTTTTTCCCTTTTTTCCGCCCGACGACCTTACAACTCTTTTTTCCCCTTTCCCCCCTTGCGCTCAACCTCGTCCTTTCCCTTTTGAGTCACCGGAAACACGATCACGTTTCCCAGAGGCCCCGCCCCCCCCCCAACCTGCAGTCCATCCCTTCTTTCCCCGATTCCTCCCTTCCTCCTTCTTTTTTTGTTTCCGCCCCCCCACTGCCCCGGGTTCTCTCAA
>Ga0179593_1586527_pt1 | contig 12185 bp, 22 predicted proteins | sample CZODoug2_1_08_16_FD_185931 | JGI IMG/M metagenome (GOLD analysis project Ga0179593, IMG submission 185931) | Vadose zone soil fungal communities from Angelo Coast Range Reserve, California, USA - CZODoug2_1_08_16fungal (PacBio error correction) | ecosystem: Environmental > Terrestrial > Soil >... | reverse complement strand
AGAGTGCCCGGATGTTGAGGTCTCACAATGTCCCCAGTTTTTTTTCCCCTTTAGCCGCAATCTCTCTTCCACGGCCATGAGTTGCTGCATGTTTTAATCAGTTTGTCAAAAGTTTGTGCCCCTCTTCGGACCCCCTCATTCCCTGTTCGGGTGGATACGTAAAAAACAAAGTTTTTACCTGGTCCCTCGTTTCGTCTTTTTTCTTCATTTGTTTCGACCTTTTTTCTCGCCTTGCTGGATTTCCTCAAGTTTACCTATCTCCAAGCTCCCCTTCTTCCCGTGGGAAATCCCCAGCCCCTCAGTTACTCGGTAATCGCCTCAGAAAACCCCTCACCCCCCCCCCCACGAATAAAACATTCCTATCGGGGTAGTTTATTTCTTTTTCGGATTTTAGGCCCCAGGACCTCTTCTTCCCACCTGCCCAAAAATGCTTTGGTTTGGATAGATGGCTTATTTTTTTTTTCGGGCTTTCTTATTACAGAGTCCCCCCCCGTTTTCCCTTCCCTTACCTTTTCCCCCCCTCATGTCTTTTAGAGACGGTTGCCGTCGATACGTTCCGAAGGTCTATCCTCATTTACTCCTTCAGTTTTTAAGTTTTCTTGCCTCACGCACCCCTTTCCCTTGAGCTCCTCACGTCATTGGAACACTTTTTTTCAAGTGAATATTACGGTACGGAAATCTTCCCCTGTTCCAGCGAGTGTCTTTTTGGATTGCGTCGCACTTGTACTTTTTGCGAGGGCACGTTCACGTCCTACACCTCTGTTGAAGACCGCGCGGTTGTGCCCTCCCTTCCCCCCTTTAAGACTCCTTTGTAACCCCCCTCCCGTTTTACCCCGTAAGGCCTTCGTTTCACCAAGCCCAATCAGTTTGGTTCGGTTTTCTGGACGGACGGCCCCTTGGTTTTTTTTTCCCTCCGGAAAGGCTTTTCCGTAGGGTACTTTCACAACCAATTGCGTTCCCGTCTATCTCCCTGTTACCCCAAAGCTCTTTTTTATTTTGAAATTCCCTCGTCGTAGATCGTTTTTTTTCATGGCACTTTGTTCGGTTCACTCTCCCCGTCACGTTACAGCCGCAGTTCCGTTGTTTTCGGACCCTTCTTCCGGCAGACCTCAAGTTGTCTTGAGGCGTCCCTGAATCTTTCTTTCCCTTTCTCCCCCTTCGACGCAACCCCCGACCTGTTACTCATCTGTTTTCTTTTGTTGATGTTTTTGGCAGTCGCCAGTAGGCTGTTTTTTTTTTACTTTCTCCCTTAGTCCCTTCTCTGTTTTCTTATACAGACTTTGGGGCTTTCCTGTTGGCAGGTCTGGTAGTCATAGTTTTCACTAATATTCATTCGGTTTCGTCATGTTCAGGTGACACGGTTCCCTTTTCTAACTCCTTAAAGGGCTGTCGACTGACATTTCTTTTTTCGGATTGAGTTTTTATTAAAGGTTCTTCCCCACCATGGTTTTTCCCTTCTGACTCGTTGGTTTCCGGACATTTCACGAACCCCCCAGGTGTTTTCCTTTATCACTCCCCCAGGCCAATGTGATTTTGATCCGTGCTTCGTGGGTCCTTGGTTTTCCTCTGCCCCCTACGACCATAAGGTACCCCCTTTTTTCCCTTTTTATTACCCGAGTAAAACACGTTTTTCTCCGGCAGTGTTTCCTCCCGGGCGCTCGTAAAGTAGACCCCAGAACCAGGGTTTTCCACCAGGCCCCCCCGCTGAATCTTATCGTTCCTAAATATGGGTACGCAGCTTCCCCCCTTCCCATCGTTGTTGTTGTCTATGATTTTATCTGGGTTACTGTGTCGATCATCAGGCATTTTTTTCTCAACCCTTTCGGGTGTGGGGGCTTCTTTTTTAATTTACAGCGCCGGTTGTTTTTCCGGGCGTATTGTACGTTGTCAATCCTTTCCCCCCCGGTTAGGGGTGACACCAATCCCCAAACCTTGGCCCCTTGTTTTTTCTTCTATTCGTCCCATCGGGCGGTGTCCCCCACACCCGAACTCGCCCGTCGGATGATCACCGTTTACATTCTTTCCCATTTTTCCCGGTTTCGGTCTTTCTTGATTCCCCCCAGGTCTACTCCATGACATTTTTTTTTTTTTTGGGCCCCTTCCCCCCTCCCCCTCAGGGACCATGCCAACTTTTCCTTCCGTTCCTCCTTGACAGTGGATTGACGGCTTAAGTGAGTTTCCTCAATTTTTTCGTCCCCTTGAACCCCAGGATCTCGGACTTAACCCGGTCCGACCTAATGATATTTTTCCAGTATACTTTTTCTTGATACACGGTCGTCCCTAGCTTTCGGTAACCTTCCGTGTCGCTTTTTTCTAACCCTCCCCGGAACGGCTCCTCGCCCCACCACATCCCCCTGAGGAATCTGGCTTTTTTTTTTCTTTCCCTTTTTTTAAGGTGCTTTCCTGTAATGCTCGTTCAATCCGTCGTGCTGTCTCAGCCCCAAACTTAGGTTCAGATCCCCCGGTGGTCCCCCTTGAACGGTACTCTCCTCTAACGTTCACTTTCTTCCCCGTGCCCTTCGCCCAAAAACTCCTTCGTTCTTTCTCCCACGATTTGTACAGGATCTTACTCCCCAGAACACACGGGTTTTTTGTATTGGCTTAATACTCTTGTTTTCCCTACTCGTTCCTTTCGTAGGTATTCTTCGTACCGACCAACCACTTCCACCCCTCTTTTCTTGCGAAAAACTTCATTGGTCATTCCTGTTCCCCCACGACCTGGATTATATGGTCCTTCATTGTGTAGGGCTTCGAACCCCCCCCCGTCTCCCCGATGGTCGTACCCAGTGCGTGGCACACTTGACGGGGCGCACTTGTACCGCATCACCCCCCTCGTAGCCCCCTCTGTTGTCTTTCTGGTTCAAGGTTTTAACTCTCCATGTTGACTCTTTGTCGCTCCCCCCCCCATGGATTTTACCCGTCGTCCTTCAAGTTTGAATTGTTTATGTGTTGCCCCCCCTCTTTTGTGCCCAGCCCGACCTGCTTTTTTTACAAAACCTGCCCCGGCTAACTCTTCCCCATCGATTCGGCGCGCTACCGTCCTTCTTTTCGTGGCCACCTGTTCCTTCTTCCCAGGGTTGCGTGCCTTGTTGGCCCTCTTTTCCCGCCAAAACGGAAAACTACCCAGCGTCATTCCAGCTTTTTTTCCTTTTTAAAAGGATCTGGTAAGGATCTTGTGGGCTTATCTCCCCCCACATCCGTTGTAGCCAAGGGACCCCCAACTGTTTTCTTATTTCCTTTTTTTTCATTGTTTTTTTTCTTCTTCGCTTTTTTGGGTGGTATTCTTGCCGCGGTGAGCGACTTTTCCTAACGAGGAGTGCTTCTCTGTCAAACCCCAGCCCGGCGCACGTCTGAGGATTGACTTGAACCACCCCCTTTTTTCACCCTTTTTGCACCCTGGTTCTTCGTATCCCCTAGTGATCGGCCCCTTCCCGGCGCCTTGCCCTGATTGAAAGAAACCATTTTTTTTTTTTTTTTCATATTTGCCTCAGACGGGAATGTCTTTAGGGACCCCGTGGGTCCCCGCTCCCGTTTCCCCCAACGTTTCACAGTACCTTCGACCTTGCTCGTTTCATCTGCCTATTCGCTTACCTCTGGCATCTTTTCCTTTACCCCTACTTCCCGCGTTAATTGTATATTCTATCCCTGATCCGCCGGACCTCCTTTTTTTTTTTTTTTCAGTGAAAACTCTATCAATTGAGTCACCCTCCCTGCCCCAGTGTTTTGCGAAGATGTTTCGGGTTCTTTCACTCTTCAGGGCTGCTCGTTCGAGATCTGTTCGGGTCACCGCTTTATTTCTTGTCCCCATTCCTTGGGCCTTCCATAAGCATGCTTGCCCCTTTTTAAAATTTTTCCCTTCCCCCTTTCGCGACCAACGTCGTCGCTGTTTTTTTTTTTCTGTTTTTTTGTTGCCCTTGAAATATTTGCTGCTCTATCACCTTCGGTTTCGTGTAACTGGTATTTTCTCAGCGCCCCCTCCCGAGGGGTTTTTAAAATTTTTTTTTCTTTTCTTGCCCGTTTCATCAGGAAGTTTTACTACTCCTCTCACCCGTCCGCCCTCACTTGTCCCATTTTGCACGGTGGGAGAAAAGCGTTCCCAGACTCCCCCCCCTTTTGAAAACGTCTACAGCCCTTGGGCAGGTGTACCCCGGCGAACCTGCACCCACAACTTCAACTGAAAAACTTCTTTTAGTTCCGCTCTCACTCAAAGAAATGGGCGATTTTTTGTCGAGGGATGAAGTCCTTTCCCACAGGTGATCCCTGTTTGCCCCTTTTTTCAGTTTCCCAACTTAACATGGGGAGCCCCATCCTGATCTTGATGTCATACGGAGCGGGACCATTCGGTCTACCGAAGTCTTTTTTGATACTCCCGTTTTTTGCGATTACCCGCCCCCGCCTCTTGATTTTCCCCCCCCTTGAATTTCTTACCTGGTCCCTTTTCCCTGGCTACCCCACAGGTTTTTTTTCCGCATGTTCCGTGTTTGACCCTTCAAAACCCATCCCCTCAACCCCTTTATAAAACATTTTAAGTGTCCCTCCCCACTCCCTCTTTTTCAGCAAACTAACGTTCTTTGGATTAGGAGAATCACCTTTTTTTTTTCCCGGGGGGGGTGAAACTAGCTAGGTTTAGTTTTAAAAATTTTGTTTTTTTTTCTTTTCCCTTGCCTTTTTTTGACAGCGATTTTTTCTTTACTTAGTACAGTACTCCCAGTTCCCCATTCAGTGTGCCCGTTGCTTTTTGGGCTGAGGTGCGTTTCTTCCCTTATCCTGATTAGTTGATTAACCACCGTGCCCTAATGGTTATATTCCTTCATCCCATTTTTTTTTCAGAGTTTTTCTCCGACGACCACCCGACAGTTCTCCCGTTAATGTTGACGTGACGCCCCGAATTCCTGAGCGGAAGTCCCTCTTTTTGGTTTTTGGTGGCACTTTTCCAAGGTGTTTTGAAATCAAGGGACGCTCCCCGGACTTCGCCCCATGTTCTCCACTCGACCCCCCTCACCGACGGGTGCACTGCTCGTTTCCTTTCTCATTGCCCGTTTTATGGCACCTTCCCTGTTTTTCCCAATCAATCGGTGACCTCTTCGGGGTGCCGATGGGGTCGCATTGCCTTTTTTTTTTCCTGAGTCGGAGTTCGTTTTTCCTTTTCAAAGAATCAGGCAGCCTTTGTTCCCCTTTATTGCGTGAGTGTTGCCTCCAGATTCGCGTTTATTCTTCGGTGGACGGGATTTTTCCAGCCAGTCCCCCCCTCCACCCGTTTCTTCGGGCCCGTCGACCTGCATTCAGTTTCTCATACGGAGCCCCATGCGACCCCTTTCTTCCATCCCCCGGCGTGTTTTGCGATTTGTGTTCGATCGACTCTCAGGGTTGCTGTGGATTCACGAGAGTTGCCGAAAGAGATTCGCTTTTTGTTTCTTTCTTTTCTTTATCCTTTTGGCTTTGATTTCAATCCAAAGTCCTATTTGAATCCCCCTCACCAAGGTGCGATTCATCCCCGGCTTCAGAAAGGAATAATACCCCAGTCCCCCCAACCTCCCTCCCCCCAACATCCGAATTTTTTAACAAAACATCCTCTAGGGATTCTTCACTTCGGTGTTTATTTGTCCCTATCTTTCATATCATCCTCTCATTCACACCTACCTCCCTTTGTATATCGCTTGTTTTCTTTTTTCGGGGCCGTTCTATTCCCCCCCCTTTTTCGCGCCTTCCCCTTGACGTCGTCCTAGAAGGTGGACCGTTGCTCTTCGTGCAAGGATATTTCTTCATTTGTATCGCTTGTTGGTTTCTTTTTTTTTTTCCCGGATTCTTGCCACTTCTGGTCCCCCTTTGATAACCGACTTGAGCTGCCATCTGTCGAAAATGTGACTCCGATTATTCCTTTTCCCGTTACAGTCCGTAAGTCTGTCTACGTGATTTGCAGTTTCTTCCTTTCCTCCGAGCATTCACGGGCTGGACCACCTCGGTTGTCTAGTCCAACCATCCCCCATTTCATCGCCAACAACCCCGTACGTCCTGGCAGTTGCTTTTCCCCACAAGTTAAAAAGGAGTGGTTAGGGTTTTTTTTACCTTTTCCCCCTCCGGGACTCCGCTGCTCGCCGGAGGGTGAGCCCCCCCTAATCATCCCCTCACCCCACCCTTTTTTCCTTTTGATATCCCCCCCCCCATAGTAAGAACAAAGAATGATAGTTTTGTGCATGCACCTGCGGTTGTCAAATTTCCCCCAAACCTTTTTTTTCCACGATGTCTTTCACCTTCCTTTCCCCCCCCGGATTTTTCGCCATTCTTGTTAAACGCGGTTGCCTTTCCTGAGGGGCCCCGACTCTCTTTCACGCTTTCACGTTTCAAGAAACTCCCAAGTCCCTCCTTTTTTTTTTTGTTCAGGGGTTATGTGTTGATGGGGCGTTTCACGGATCGTTATCTGGCAAGCCCCCCTTTCCGAGACTCAAGACCTCGGCACGAGAATTTTTCATCCTGGTCACTAATTCATTCTTGTTCGATTTCATTCCTGTGACTGGCCCCCTTTTCTGGCCCCCCCTCACCGTCTACACTTATTTCTTTTTTTTTTTTTTTTTTTGGTGGACCGTCTTTCCTGACCAAGGTGGCCGGATTTGATTTCACTCGCCCCTGTTTTTCAATTCGTTGTACAGACTCCCCTGTCTCCCCTTTCAAATGAACCGGGTTTTTTCCTGTTTCTTTAACTGGGTCCGGGTGATCATTCCCTGGGGCGCGTCAGTGGTAGGTACCCGAGTTCCCTAAGGTCCCCGCAGTTTTTTTTTTTTATCGGGAGTTACCCCGTTTACCCTATTTTGTTTGCTTTTATTTATACCCCTGGCCCCCCCCCCGAAACGGTCTCACCTTCCGCCTGGATCGTTTCCGTCCCACCCCCCCTTCTTTTTTTTCTTTTATCTCTTTTTCTCCCCTAACTCGTTTGGGTGTCTTTTGGGCAAGAGTTTTCCCGCCCCTGGTTTTGGGGGACTTTTCCGCGGCTTGGTGACACTTCCTTTCCGTTTGGGGTTTTTTTAATTTCTCTTCATACCAAATGCCAGGATTTGGAAGCGGCCCTGACGAGTACCCCTACTCTTCCCCCCGTAAGGGGGAACACAACACTTTGACCTTAGGACGGAGGTCCCCCCCTGGACCCCTTTTTTTTCGCCCGAGCGGATTTTTGATAACCCCCCCATTGGCTGTCGCCCGGTTAGCTTAGTTTGTCTTCTTTCCCCCCCCCAAACTTTTCCCTTTTTTTCAAGCAACAGTTTTGAAATCTTCCTTTACAATTGCCCCGCAAATCGGGACCCTTCCCCCCCTCTTTCTTGTTCCCCCCAGTTGTGTTTAGAATGTAACTTTTTTTTTCTGGTTTTTCGTCTTGAAACAATCGAGAAAAGAAACGACCCACGGATAGTACGTTGCCCCTGTCTTTTACCAAGGCTCGTAAATACCCGTATTATAGTCCCACGTCCTACCTTTTTTGGTCGCTAACCACGCAAGGCTATTTTCTGCGTTTAACCCCCCCCCTTTCAACAAAAAATCCCGTTCTTTTTTTTCCGGTTTTCCTTTTCTTGTGCGTTGAAAGGTTTTAATCCTTCCCGTTGGCTCAGGATGCAACTGCCCCCCTTCTTTGCGGATTTGTCCTTCTACCCGGACCTTTCTATAACCGGTTAATTTTTACTTGGCCCCCTTTCGTTAAACGCCCCCATTTTCGTCTTTCTTTTCTTTTCGGATTTGTAAGATCCCATAGGCCCCCCAGTTTTTTTCCTAGGGGATTGTTCTATCTGGCTACCCGATTTTTTGTCCGTCGTTTGACAAAATCCCCCCCCCTCCCCTTTCCGACACGCCCTCCTAACGAACGGATGGTTCCCCAGCTTCCTGTCTCTATGGAGGGAGGCGACCAAAACGCTCTTTCCCCCCCTGACTTTTTTTAACTTCTCGAGACGGCGCCTCTGGTCCAATTCGTAGACTTTTCTCACTTTGCCTGCAGTTTTTCGGTCCACGTTCTCCATAATCTCATGTGGCGATTCCCTTCCCATGAGTGTCAGATACCCTTTCAAGTGTCTTCATTCCTCCTTCCCCTTTTACTTTTTCTTTTTCCCAACACCCCTAGACGGCTATTACAAAACTTTGGACCTCTCCCTCGCGAGGAGCTACGTCCCCTTATCTGGTCCAAGGAGGACCTTGGGCGCGCCCTTTCCTCCTTTGCCGAACCAGGAACTAAACGCCAGCGATTCATCGATTTTTTGTTTTACCAGGATTCTGTCTTTTTCCTTACTGGTTGTTCACCCCCCTTTTTGTGCAAAATGACGTTGACATCCCCCGCCTCTCTTGTTCTTGGCCTTCTAATTTTTTTTTTTTTTTGCTGGTGTGTTTTTTCTGCCCCGTCCTGTTTAATTTTCTCTGATTCCCCACTGATGGAGTCTTGCTTTTCTCGTTGAATTTTTTGATTGTCAACCCCCCCCCCCCCCCCCTTTTTCAGGTACAACGAATTTTATTTTTTTTCTTTTTACCACCCGCGAAACTCTTTCGGCAATCCTCGGATCCCTACCGCCTGAGTCGGCCTGGTCCCCCACCACCGTCTTTTTTTTTGGAATTGAAAACATGCGGCTGTCCTCCCGGGTTTCAGATGGCCCCTTTTCCCCCGTGTCGTACGGTCCTTTCTGAGAAAACGTTCCTTTTTCATACCGGTGCCCCATCCGTCACCTTCCTTTATAATTTTTGCGGACTTCTCCAAAAAACCCTTCAGCAAAGATTTTCGCTTCTTTGCTACCTGATTCTTTCTTTGACCCCCCGCGTGATACCCTTTTGTGTTTTGCAAACTCGTCCTTTTTAATGGAGACCTTAGGCCCTGGAAGGGAAGGATGATCTTCTTTTCCCGGTTTTCAATATTCCGGGAGGCATTCCAGCTAACTTCCTGTGTTTTCTTTTGTTTAAGATTCGGGCTGGTCGAGTGAGCCACCTGTCCTTTAAAGACTCCCTCCCTGGTAGTGCGTTTTTTTTTTTTTTTTTCTTTTCAAAGTCCTTTTTAACCGTATTGCGTCCTTTCTTCCGTTTTACTTGCAATATGGCTGCTCTATCCCTGTCTTTTAGTTCGTCCGACATTTTCCCAACCCCCCACAAATTTTCTATTTGCTTCCCCCCCCCTGATTTTCCGTGCGTACAAATCCGGTTCCGTTTTCCTCCCGGACCCTTTTTCCCCGGCGCTAACCCCACTAAATTTGCCAACCTTTTGCTTCAAAAAGGGGGATAGTACCGTTTGTCCCCCCGTCGTTGTGGCCTGTTTTCAGTTTGTCCTGCAAAATTAATGAACAAACCGGAGCTTGGGGCTCCCCCATATTATTCATTAAGAAGGCTCTTCCCCTGGAATGAGTTTCTGGTCCCTTTTCACCCTTATTCTCCGTTTTTTGCGTTTTGTTTCCCTCCCACCGGACACAGGAGCTTGGTCCCCCAGTGTTCTTGGCAACTGCAGTGTTTTTTTTTTCGGAAGGCGTTAGGTGTAAGATTTTTTTTCGACTGGATCGTATCGGGGGTGCGCCGCCCCTGTTTTTTTTTTTTTGTTGAGAATTTATTCTTTCTCTCCCGGATTTATACATGCCTCCTTTTTGCTTCCATGGAAGATTCTTTTCACATGTTCTTGTTTTTCGTCCGGTTCCCCGGGTGGAAAACCCGGCTCCCTTGATCCCCCCTTTGTGCAATCTCTCCGTTTTATCCATTTTGACAAGTTATCCCCCCTTCCACGAGCACGGTCTTTTTTTCCCCCTTTTTTTGCATTTTTTTTTTTTCTAGTGCCCAAGTTTCATTTTTTTACACCGCCCCTTTCTTCGTCCTCTTTTCTCGTGCCCCCGTTGCCCCCCATTTTTCACCTTTTCTTTTCGATGTGCTCGTGTTAAATTATTCTGCCCTGTTGAAGCCCACCGGAACTCCTTGTCCTCCCCCTTGTCTCTTTGACCATGGTCGTTCGGAACACCTCATTTTTGCATTTCCGGCCCGCCCCCTCCCCCTCCCCTCTCTGCTGACCCCTTTGCCCTTCGCGCCGTCATACGTTTGGTTCGCGGCCTTTTTTTCCTGTGTAACTTCACAGTTACTTCGATTTAGAACCATTTTTGTTCCTTCCTCGTCACACAGCCAGTCCGGCGAGTTCCAACCTTGTTGAAGGCTTCGCATACCTTTGCACCGTGTAACGGACCCCAGCCACCTTCATTTTTTGCGCTTATGGCGCCGCTGGTTTTCCTTTTTCAGCCTTGAGTTTTCGTTTTTCTTATTTCTGGTTTTTCGGTCCGACAGAATTTCCCTTTTCTATTTTCTCGATGACGGCGGGGCTGGGTCTTTTTTTCCCCCCCTTTCTAGACTTTGTCCGTTTTCCAAGTCTTCATTGTTGCCTTTTGCCCAGTTTCTCCCCCCGTTGCCTGGTGCTTCATTTCCTCCGGTGAGGCCCCTTCGACCCCCTTGTCCCTCCGGGCACAGCTGGGCGTTTTCTTCTTTTCCCCCTCTCAAGGTTTTTTGATCCTCCCAAAAAAATGGACCTTTTTTTTTTTCCCTATTTTTTGTTTTTCCCGAAAACCTTAGATTTAGCGCCTGCTCATTTTCCCCTCACAGTCCGATGAACCCCTCCCCCCTCCTTCCTCCCCCGAGTGATTCAGATCACTTTTTGCCTCCTTCCTCTCTTTCCGGACAAAAAGAACCCTGAGAACCTTTCCCTCCCCCACATAATTCTCTTTGGTTGTTTTGTTTTTTCTTTCTTTTTCGATGTATTTGGGTTTTCCCTTCCTCTCCTGGAATTTACTCCACATGCAGGTTTTTTTTTTTTTTTTTGGATAGATTGGCTTTAGCCCTTCCAAATGGCCTTGCGCGCTTATCCTTTCCTCTTTTTTAAATCACGGTGAACAGTTTTCTTTTCTCGCCGCGATCCTCCTGGCCTTCTCATTTCTTCTCAAGTTTAAGTTTTGTATCGCAGTTTTCTTTTCCATCGGAGTTCCCACTTCCCGACCCACGAGTCTAAACTTCCACTCCCTAATCCCCCGTGTGTAAAATAATTCGTCCCCAGTGATGAGTTAAGAACTTTTCATTGAATCCCCATCCCCCTTTAAGTTGTTTTTACTTGGATGGCAAGCAGGTCTTCCCCCCCCTTCCCTTTTGCTCACTTTCCAAGATGTGGCACCTATGTTTTGTTCTGTTGAAGCGTTTTGAAACTAACGACTCTCCCACGACTCATTGGAACCCACCTTCAGTTTGCGTAAATGAAGGCTGTGTCGTTTTAATTTGGAGTTGTTAGGTTTTTTTTTTTTTCCGACCTTCTTTTTAACCCTTCCCGTGGACCCGGCCTCGCTTTGTTTGAGACATTTTCCAAACCTAAACCTGCGTTCTGGTGCTATCTCCTGTCACCCCCTTTTTTTTTGTTGGACAATGAACAGTCCCGGAATTGCCCACTTTGTTCGTGTTTTTTTTCCATAAATTCAAACCCTGCCCCGAAAGTTTCTTTCCATAAGTTTCCACTTCCTACTTTAAGTTGTTCTAATTCCCTTCTTTTTTCTCTTTTTCTCATCCCTTTTTTTCCGGATCACTTAACGTTTTGCACCCTTTCCCCTCCATTTCCGGGGGCAGGGGTTTGTTGATGGTCCCTCCTTTTTTTACAGTTTAGGCCCCTGCTGGGTTTTTTTTTTCCCAGCCGTCTTTCCCCCTGGTCCTTGCGATATAACGCCTTTTCCCCCGTTTTTGTATCAAGACATTAAGGTCTGTTTCTCACCCCTTTTTCCGGTTTTCCTTCTCCCTTTCATTTTTTACCGGTTTACCTTTCCCTTTGAATTCACTGCTCCCCAATTATTCAAGAAGGTTTGCTTTTTCCCCACTGACTTTTCGTATTTTTTTTTTTTCTTAAGACTTTCACCCCCAGTTTCCCTGCTGTTGACTAGCTTTTTTTTTTCTGATTTTCATTTTTTCCGACTTTCCTAAACCCCCCCTGACTCCTTTTCTTTCGAAACGGAAAATGGGGCTTTTGGGTTTTTCGATTAGGTGCGCTTCCCCCCATTTGCCTTGGTTTACCGTTTTGTCCCTGATCCATCCTCGGCAAAAGGACTTTTTCCCCCCACCGTCCTCTGTACCCAAAAGTCTAGGAAAGTGCTCTTTCCTTTTTTGTTCTCCTTCCACCTCGAAGGTTTTGAAGGACCCCGTTTCCTGACTCCCCCCCCTGATCTCTTCCC
>Ga0179593_1465514_pt1 | contig 12185 bp, 14 predicted proteins | sample CZODoug2_1_08_16_FD_185931 | JGI IMG/M metagenome (GOLD analysis project Ga0179593, IMG submission 185931) | Vadose zone soil fungal communities from Angelo Coast Range Reserve, California, USA - CZODoug2_1_08_16fungal (PacBio error correction) | ecosystem: Environmental > Terrestrial > Soil >... | reverse complement strand
TTCCCATGGCGGTCTCAGATTTTTTGAAAACCGTCCGCCCGTTCCCTGACGTCTGCTTTTCGTTTTGGGAAACGTTTTTTTTGTTCGTCTCCGAATTGGAGGCTCCACGGTTTCTTTTCGCGCCTGCCTTCCTTTTTAGGGGGAGTTCTTTACGTCGCTTCGGGCGCTGGCATTCTTTGTTGATGTGCTGGACTTTTTCCTTGCCTGGGCTGGATGCCCTCTTCTGTGCCCTCTGTCGCCGCATGCCGTGGTCGTCCAAAGGTCTCCTCTCTATTTTCAATTCCAGGTTTTTTTGAGAGAATCTTTCTCCCTCAATGTCTGCTCCCGCGGTGAGGGCAGATCTGACCACTGGCCACGGCACCTCGCCAGCTGGTCAACCCTGACACCGCCCTCCCCGCGAATGCGCGGGCCAAGGAAATCCCCCCCCTTCTTTTCGTCTTGTGCTTGGCGATCTCCCATTTCTCGTCGTAGCAAACGAAACCTGTGTCCCATCCCCCCCTGACCAAGAAATCCCCTACCTAGTTTCAACAACCCAGCGGGTACTGCAATGGCTACTCCCCGGCTATCCTTCCCCTGCCTTAAAAGTGGGACAAACCAGGCCTTTGATAGGTTTCGTGGATTTAGACCTTCTGTACCCAGGCCCCGCAAAATCTATCATCCAATCTCACCGAACAAACTATGTCAAATCGTTCCAGAACACTACCCCTTCATGACCCTGACCCCCCCCCCGTTCCTGGGATCTTCCATTTCGCGCTTCCGCGCTTGAGGCTCCTGCCACTCTGCCCCCCCCTCCGGCGGACCTCAACAGAGCTCGGTGTTGCCCCACTTAATCCTTCTTTTAGAAAGGGTCTTTCATCAGGATTAGCGCCGCCCTGGAAGCCGAGTGTCCCTCTAGAAACATTTTGGGCCGCCATTTTTTCCCATCATCTCATTTTCTCCCCGAACGCTTCTCGAGTCCATTATGACTCCGATTCCTACTTGACGCAGTCTGTTGCACCTTTTCACCAACTGACACGCCTCGGCGGCGTTTTTTGACCCATCTCTCTTTTCCTTGAGTAGGACCATTACGCCGCCGTTTATGCCACGACCCCGTGTGTTCCAACCCCTTCCGACCTTCTTTGATCTTGCGCTCCCCGCCACCCCTGCGCGACGTGGAACGTAACTTGGTTTCTTTTTTCCGTATTTTTGAAACTCTTCTCCCCCTCTCCCCCCCACTTGCGCCATATAATTTATACACGAGCTGGATCAGGCCTCCCTTCTTCCCTTTTACCTCCTTTCCCTCCCCTTGATCTCCGCTGCTGGAGCTCTCCGCTCGGGACCTTCTTTTCCACTACGCTTTTTTCTGCTTCAGATCGAGTTCTCTTGGTCTTGCCCGCTTCATCTAAACCTGCTCCCGGCTTCCCGACCTCTCCCTACGCCTAAAAAAATCGCAAAGCGGTTGACCTCGAAGCTTGCTAGTTTCCTCCTCCCCCTTTACTGACTCTTTTTCACTTTTTTTCCCCTGATTTTTCCCAATTCGGTGACGCGATGTCGCGATGCCTTTCCCGCCCCCGCAACCCTGCCCGCCTAGAAGCCTATTCCTTGAATGCTTCCTCTATGAAACTCTTAATTTTTCATTTGCTTTTTCCCCCTTTGCAGATTTGACGGTCGCCATCCATCCACTGTGCCCTCCCCCAAAACCACTCGTCGCGCCCAGGAATTCCTGACCCCATCCCCCGCAATTCGCGACTCTCAATCGTTTGCAGACTTCACTCGCTTTTTAGGCATGCCTTCTTTTTGGACGTCTCTCCGTCGGTTGTCCTCCCTTTTTTCCTTTTGAGAGTGTCGAATCTGGCCGCTTCCGATCTCATGGCTCCGACATAGATCAAGTCCATCATAAAACATTTGTTAGCACCCCTGCATTCCCCGCGGCATTGATGGGTGCCTCATCCTCCAACTTTAAAGAGGGTAAACCGCGCTTCGTGGAGCTTCGTTCCTCTTTTTCCTTTGAATCCCCGTTGGCACGCCTTTTTGTTCCCTTTGGACCTCGCCCCTTCCAACGCTCGTGGCACCGTCGCCTCTCCAGCATACTATTCCCCCCCTCCTTTGACCTTTGCTCAAGAGGGGCGAACCGAGGTATATTGTCTTATTTTCCTTTCAAAGCTCCTTATTCTTTTGCCCTATTCGGGCCTCCGACTTCCTCAGGGTTTTCTCCTTGCTCCACCGACTATACGCGCCCCCTTCTGAGATCTCGTTTTCCGCTGGTTCTTGGTCGGCCTAGCACTTCCCGTTTGCTTCTAGCTATTGGCCTGTCTTTTCCGAATGCACCCTACCTCCCCTTTTTTTAACTGCCTGGTCAGCTTGCCCCCTCTCCAGATGTTTCCGTCTCTTCCGTGTCGGGGAAAACTTCCTTTTGAGCCCCCCCTGATTCTCCTTTGAACGGTTTTCTGTGACGGCAATGCTTCTTGTAACTTGAACCCTCCTTTAAGGGAGTTCCCCACGATTCATGCCTAGAACCTGGTCGGACCGATTCCTCGGCAACCACCAGTTTTGCCTTTCTCATCTAGGTGCCCGCGCGACCTGCTGCTTCTATAGGGTGCCGTGTGACCCTTCTTCTAGGATACGCCCCATTTTTAGTTATATCTTTTTCTCCCCCTTTCCCCTTCTTTTTGAGAGATTCCCGGTGTTTCGACTTCTTGGCGATTCCTGCCTTGGCTTTTCACCAGAGGTCTGACTTTAACTCCTCCAGACTCCCGATCTCCCGGCACCGGATGTCCCCTGTCCCCCACCTTTTTTTTTTATCGTCCCCTCTCCTGTTCAATGACCATGATCGTTATCCTTGCACGCAGACGGCCGTTACTTCTCTTGACCGTTTTTTGTCCCCCAGACTTTGTTACTCTGGCCCAAAACATGCTTTCCGGCACTCTCAGTTCCTTTGAGATCGACGTTTCCTCCTCTTTTTTGGTGCAAAACGATCTCAGATTCCGCCATCTTTATTTATTCGACCCTCCTTACACCCCCAATAGTCGCGGCCGAACCTGCAAGTCCGTTGACACCCTCACCCTTTATAGATTCCTTTTTCCTCCCCTTTGAGTCCCGGTTTTCTCCCTTGATTTTGTCAGTCTCCGACCCTGTTAAAGAAAAGTAGTTTGGGATGGCGTGGTCCTCCTCACGCCCCTCCGACCGTCCCCACTGGAGTCTTCGCTTCTTGATTTCTGATGTGCTCGAAGATGTGACCCCATGCTAGATTGACCTGTCGCCGTCATTTAGAACCCCTTCCATTTGAGTAAAACAGATGGATGGGTATCTCCCCCCACAGCCGCTTCCAAATAGTCTTGTCTCAGTCCCCGCTTTTTCCTTTGCGCTTTTTCTTTTTTTCACAACCCTCAATCGCTTATGTCCCCTAGTACTCGTCACGATGTTTTATTGCTGCCGACGAGAGGTGGTCTATGGTGGAAATGAGGCTGCTGAGGCCAGATTCGTCCCCAACTTTGGCAAAACCCCAAGTGCGACAACATTGCTTGCCCGACCCGCTTATCCCTAGTTAGATCTCTGATTTTTTTTTTCTTTTGATGACCAACGCCTAACGGTAGAGCCTGTCTTTCCGTTCAGTTTTTTTCTATGGCCTTTGTTCGCCGAGGTTTTGGGTAGTAACCCTTGGGGCATTTCTGCGCCTTCTGGTGAACTGTGAACGAGATCCCCGCCCCCTTTCAAATTACTCATCTGCAAGCCTTTCACCTTGCTTCTTCCATTTCGGAGGTTTCGGGGGGTCTTCGATCCCCCCCAGCTCGCACCTCCCATGAGGTTGTTTTCTTTCGCGATGAACCATTTTGGACTCCTGCATTCATTTTCCGCCGGGGATTTATCCCTTGCATTAGACCGTCTTGCGGATTGGGTGTCTGGCTGAGTCATTCAGGTACTTTTCTCCCCCCCCCCTTTTTTAGCGGAAAGATGCAACTCAATTCGTTTCCGACACGGATCTTTGTTCCCCCTCCGAATAAATATGTTCGTAAAGTTCCCGCGTAAGACCATAGTGTCTCTCCCTCTTCCCGTCAGATGTAAATCCGTTGAGTCTACAGTTAAACCTAAGTGTCATGTTTTAATCTCCCCTTCGCTATAGACTTGCTCTTTTTAGGTTGGTGCGATGCCTGCGTTGATGTAGATTCTACCCTGTTACCGCAAAAAAGTCCCCCCCGGTCCCCGTCGGCAGTGACGTTTCTCCCATCTTTCCTTTTTCCGTTGTGACCACTTGTCTCAATGCGCGGATGCACAGGCTTCCTCTTTTTTTTAATTTTTTGCCCCTTTATTTGGTTGAATGTACGTGTCAGTCAGTACCTTCAACAGATTATTTAGGGGACCCTTCTTTAAACGAGACTGATCGGCTAGGTCTTTGCGGACCCTCCCCTTTTTTCCAACGTCTATCCCCCACTTTTGACCGATTTTAACGCTTCCTTTTATCATTCTGTGCAGTCCCCGTTCCTTAATGCTGGAATTGCTTCTTCACCCCGACGACGTTGGTCTTTTCTGTTCCTCCGTCTTTTCCTTCTTTAGTGGACTTCCTTTCCTTAAATGCGATTTATAATGGGCCGGGATCCTTTCCGGGCCCTGTTATCCGTCTGAAAGAGGTGATGAGGACTCGTGAAGGTCTTTCTTTCTTTCCCAAGGGTTTCTGTCGAAAAAGTACCATACGACACGGGTTGTTCCCCCGGTTTCGGGACATTCCCGGTGGTTCAGCCGGTCGTTAGCAATGGCACGGTATAAAAGGTTTGTACCAAACTGGAATTCCATCTTTTTTTTTCTGGTTCCCCTTTTTTTTTTCGCTTCTGGCGCGCTCCTTTTTCTTGTATCCGAAAATGACTCTGGACGCATGTTGTGTTGACGTCTGTCCCGTCCATCACGTTTTTCCCCCTTTGGCCTTCGCCCCGGACTAGTTTTGGGAATTTCGGTGGGATTGTTCCCTCGGGAACCGCGTGCTGATGAAGTGGAGGTCGCTGAAATCTTCTTCTTCCTCTTATAGTCCTCAACTCCTTTTTTGTGTTGAGCTACTCTTCTTTGGTGCGCCTCCTCCTCTGTGGACACTAGGTAATATTTTGTCACCGGCACCACTCCCGATATAAGTTTCCCCCCGACGGTCTGCGCCGACCAGCGCGTCCCTTCTTTCAACCCAAGATTTTTTCGTCTAAGTGTGCGCAGAAGACTCGTGCTCCACAAGTCGTTGTTTAATCCACAACTTTCCCCCAATAGAAAGCCCCGCAAGCGTCACCCCGATAGGTTACCCGCCGTTAGACACTTGAACTTGGCTACCCCGCGACTCAATGCCAACTTGGGTTACCGTTGAACAAGCGGTCGCGTTTTCGGGGACTTCCCGCCCGGGAAAGAACACTTATCCCCAGCAAATAGTCCGCCCCCCCCCCCCACACCAACCAATAAATATTTTCAATTCGGCATCCCTCCCCTCAACCTTTTCGACAAAGGAAACTTCTTTCGGCCATTTCGCTTCCCTTCCTCCCCTTCCCCCCCTCCCCCAGAGCGAGAAGGCGTTTTTTCCCCCTCTCTAGTCTTGGTTTTACCGATCCCATTACCATCACAGCCAGGTGGGCCAGTCACTGCCTCTCCTTTTAGCGTTTATCCCCCCCTCTTGAAAATTGGGCTCGTCCCCCGTTCTCAACTCATTCTCGCTGCATTGCCTTCTCAAGAATTAAGGAGATCCTGTACGTGCCGGAGGAATGCCCCTCTCTTTTCCCCCCCCAAAGCTGACTCCTTCCCCCGGCGGCAGCGACCAAGTTCCTTCTGACTGCATTATCCCGTTCCCTGAGCAGAGATTCAGATTCCTCTTATTGTTTACCCTTCGACCGGAACTCCTCTTAGCTTCCCTTCCAAACTTACCCCTTTTTTTCCCTCACCCTTTGGTGGCTTATTTTGGGTCCCCCGTAGCCCTCCTTAAAGAATAGAAGCACAACTCTCCCTATTAAGTCACTCGGCTATGTGTTTATCCATTCCTCACTCAATACATTTTCCTCTATAGCAGATACTCCCTCCTCCCAGCTCTTCCTTGTTTCGCTCAGCTATGTTTCCCTGGTAACGGCGGAAAATGCCCCTTTCCTATGTTTTTCCCCCCCCCTCGTTTTTCTTTCCTCTCCCTTTGCTTTTCGCCATGTCTCCCCCTTCCCTACGAAGTCCTCAGGTCCTCAACAACCTCCCCTACCTTTTCCGAATTGCCCTCTCCGCTCCTCCCGTCTTCCGATTTCCCACGTGGTCTTTAGAGAGCTTGGTAACACCTTCGTTTCCCCTCCTAGAGAGTCTCCTCGCCCCTGCCGAACACCCGACCATTAGCGTTTGTCCTTGGACGGCTTCCTTCCTGATTTTCCTTGACTTTTCCTTTGAATTTTGCGTTCGCTTTCACTTTTTCTCACAAGAGGAGGCGCGCCACCATAACTTTTTTTTTCAGGTTTGGAAATACGCCCCCCCAACTAGTCGGCTGCCCTTTCCATGACGTTCCTTTAAATATAGAAGACCCCGAAAATCGTTGCAGCTAGCCATCCCGAGCGCTCCCTGCATCCCTGGTGTCGTAGGAACCATTTCCAAAGTTGTAGCACTTTTGTGATCTTCCTATTTCCTACAATTACTCCCTTCCTCCTCCATGAAAGAGTACCCCTGCGAGCACTAACCCCCACCCCCCCGTGAATTTTCTCCGCCGGCATTTAGGTTGCGTCATTTTCCTTTTCTCAAAGTCATCGATCTTGGGCTGGCCGATTCCACATCCTCTTCCCTCCCTAAGCATTCCCTTCTCCGATCATGGCCATGTGCACGGCCCATCCTCGATCTTTTACCATCTCCCTGGACCTCAAGACAGTTTTCAAAGAAAAGTTCTCTGTTCTTTTTCCTTTGACACTCACCCACAGTCCCCCGGAATTGCCTATTCCGGCGGCCCCTTTACCTCCCTTGTCCTTTTCCTTTGAGAACAAGGCGGCACAATCAGCCCCGACCACTGCTCATTAACTAGAGAGACAACGGATAGGATCTCGACGATCTCTGTATGCGTAAAGGTGGAGGAAGATCAAAGTGCTTTGCGGGAGGCGCGCCCCCTAGTTTATGTAATGAGTCGAGAAAGCCTAATCTTTTTTTACATTGTCTTTCCTTTTAGTCGACTAAAAAGACAAGAAGCTCCCCACGTCGTCTCTAGTGCCCCCAATGAAATGCAGTGGCGCCCCACTATGTTCAAAGGTTTACGGACGTCTCACCGGCTTTTCTTGTCGCCCCCAGTAACTACTTTCTTCTTCGAAGTTCAGTTCCTAAACTAGGCTGTAATTAACCCTGCTCCCGCTTTGGCTCGCGCAACTATTTAGCCTTTTCTGCCATTCGGTCGCGGTGCAGGCGTCTCTTTCTCTCCCGATTCCTCTGGTTTTTTTTACTCCAGGATAGCATCATAGACGTCTGTTTTCCTCCTCAGTTTGTTGTGTTCTCTAGTTCGTTTTTTTCTAATGATGGCGACTCTCTTTTGATTTTTTACGAGACCTATAGACTCATCCTGTTCGGCGACCCTTACCCCCTCTTCCTCTACTCCTCCTGTGTCTCCCGCGGCAATACGGTCTGCATGTAGATGAAATGTTTTTTCCTCCGGACTTCGCCTCCCAGTCCCGTGGTGGGAGAAAGCCAGCCTTTTTCCGGCCGGCCCTGCGCCCACGTGCTTGTAGCTCTTTGCCCTTCCCTCTTCCCTTTTCCCCTTGCCCCCTCTCAGTTGACGTCAACTCTCGAGGGTGTGCAAAAACGTCCGACGTCGGCCTTTCTTCCCCCTATTTATTCTGAACAAGCTGAACCCCAATAGGCGACATCCCCTCGACCATTTGCTTTATACAGCCTCGTCCCCCTCCAACGCTATTTTGAGAGTATCCCGTTTCTCTTTCCTTCCTTGCCAGGTTTATCCATTATGATGATGTCAATGTCGTCCTCAATATTTTCTTTTTTCCAAGCAAATAGTTTTGCTCTTCTGTGCGTTTTCCCTCACGGACATCGACCGTCCCACATTTTTTATTCCCTTCCCCCTTGCTTTCACGCCTCGCCTCCATTGTGTAGTAGACAATTTGCGATGCTAGGAAGGATACTTCCTTTGTCCCCCCCTTTTTTCCCCAAGAGGGGTGGGCCACCCGCCTCCCAAATAATTATCGTCTCTTTTTTTCCCGTCTTTGCGGATATCCCCATCCTGACGGATCGGAGATTCGTAGTAACCCTCTTTTGGTGGGAGTGTTGATAGAGGTATGATACCCCCTTTTTGCCGCTGAATTGCGGCCAGACCTTTAGGACCTTCGTCCAAGAATTCCACCTCAGAACCCTTTTACTCCCCGACAGTGTCATTAAAGCGCCTCCTCTTTTGCATTCTCCTTTCTCGATTCGTCCCCCCGGTCTCCCGAGCAAGCTCACTTCCAGTTCATATGGAAGTGTATTCTCTGTTTCTTTAGTCACAGGATGCTCCGCTCTGTCGGCGCCCATGACTTTTTTCCCCCAGCATCACCTGGTCCTGCAAGGTTTAACCACTCTTGCCCAACTTTCCAGCCTTGCTTCCGTAATTTTCTTTTTCTTGTCCTTTTCTCTCCCCAGAGCTCTGAGTTCACCGAAGTATGGGGTACCCCTCGACCCCCCCCGTGTCCTCCCTCCGTACGGTAGTCTTAGTGAGGTTTTCCTACGACGTCTTTTCTTCTTTTGTTGAGGATGATCTGGTAAGCTTAGTCGGTTCGAGGCGTCCCTCCGCAACTGATGCCCCTCGAGGGCCCCATCTGTACCACTTTTTTCTTTTTCCTCCTGGGTGGCCCCCTAACGCTAAGTCCCCCTCAGAGTCGACTTCTCTTCCTTCTGGAGCTGCTTCCAAAATGTTTCCTTTCTGTCGCCTTAACGCCGGGTAAATCCCTTCTCTTTTGGGATTCCCCGAGGAGGCGGTGAAGATGGACTTGAAGGGCAGCTTCCCAACCATTGGCCTTCACGTCGCGCAGATTTTTTGTTCTGTTCCGCTGCACCTCGTTGCCTGTAATGAACAATTCTATAGAACCCTCGCTTCCGGAAGTTCGTTCGATAATCGGGCATATGATATAATCTTTTGGTCCTTCGTTTCCTTAGGTTCTGTCATTTCCTTGCTCTTGTTCACCAAGAATCGGCCTCCTTAGGACTCCGTGAATGCTCTCATTTTTTCTCCCTTGCATTCCCCCTTCCCCTCGAATGATTCCCACCCCTTTTCGTATCCCCCTTTAGAGACGACTGGGCCCCGCGTCGCTTATAGTGCCGGAAAAGTTAAGGGCTTTGATTTCTTCACTTATTGACTGCCCGAGATTCCTTTTTTTTTTTTTATGTCCAGCCTTTCGCTCCTTCGTTAATCGTGCATCGCGGCAGGCCTCCCTTTCCCCCCCCCTCATCTTTGTTCCTTTTTTTTTTTATCCGTGAGGTTATTGCTTCCCATCAGATTCCTCTTTCCCCCTATTTTCCTGGATCGGTTCTTTTATTGGGTCCCCCTGGGAGTTCCCTCCGTCCCCGAAACGTTTCCCCCTGTTTTTTAAAGTTTTGGCTTTAACTCCTCTTTTCCTTGATCAGAGGTAACAATGGCGGTCTAAAGAGGAATTTTCCCCCAGTCCCCTCCCCGGCCCTGTTGCGTTAGTGGGTCCAAATTTTGTTTTTTTTTCTTTCCTCAGACTTGGCTCGGAGCGTTGTGTTCTCTCGCCAACTGATTACCGGAGTTTCTTTGCCGTGTTATGGCCGCTAATGAAGTATGTGTTCGGTTTCCTTTTCATTTTTTTTGAAACGTCGAGTGCTGTAATTTAGCAGATTTCCTCCATTCCCGCTTTGCCGCATGGTCGTCGCACAGTTGATTATTCTCTCTCTTTTAATAATCCCCCATTTTTTTTTTGTTGCGAAGCTCATCCGTTGACGACCCCGGCAGAGATTCCCCTTTTTCCTACCCCCCACCATGACGGAAATCGCACGCTATCCTGTTTGCAACTCCCGGAAATTCTCCCGCCCTGATCCCCGTCAATGATTTCATCCCGTGCAAATCACAAGAAGTCTTTTGTCTCCTTTTTCTTTCTTCGCCCCTCAACCTCGTCTCTCCAGGAGGCGACGTGACCAACCCCGGGGAAACCGACCCTACTCAGCCTTTCATTGGAGATGTTTTCCCCCCCCCCCCCACTCCCCTTCGGGAGCACTGTGAAATGGCCAGAAAGAAACCCTTCCAATTGGTACCTTTCCGTTTAACAACTACTTTGTCGGTTTCGGGGAGACCTTCCCCGTTAACCCAGGCCAGCATCACGATACGGAACACAAGACGATAAAAATTCCCTTTTTTTTCTGCCCTCTGAACTCTCTACCGTGATTCCGCAAAAAACATTATTGAGTTCCTCCTCTCTCCCCTCTTCACTAGGAACAAGATCCGCCTTCCCTTTTTCAAGAACATGCGCTCTTTTTTCCCCATTTTCCCCGAACGGCCCTTGAGATGGGCACAGATGATTTATAGCGACGCGTTCCCCCGGTCATCGGTCTCGCCTTGTGTCCTCGAAACATTGGGGATTATAATTATTGATTGCCTCCCCGGAGTCCCCATTCTCGCCCTGCCTGACCTAATGCGGCCGATGCCTTCCCTTCCCTTCCCTTTCCTTGCGGTAGCCAACCTCAGCTCAGCATTATGCCCGATTTTCCGCGCATGTCCCTTCTTTGTCGTCTCTTGTGAACCCCGATTGATGGCGAGTCTTTTCCCCCCTGCGAGACGTTTGGCATGTGGTTGACTGCGTAACCGTCGACGGACCCTCCCCTCTGCATTTCCCAAAGAGATCTATCTTGATCTGGAGAGAAAATCCTTTCAGCTTACTTCATTCTCTCGCCCACGATGCGTCTGAACTCCATTTTTGTTGAACGCCCTCCCATTGCAGATGGTTTGACCCCCCGCCTTTTTTCTCTCAGGAGGCTTTGCCGTCTTTGGCCGCTTCGACCCCGGTCTCCCCGCTATCCAGTCCATCAGTCGACAAACAGATCCTGACACTCTAACGATTTGCTCCTCCGTTTCTGACGGTAGTTTACTTTTTTTCATCGCCTTGGTACCCCTCTTTGCGCTGAGAGCGCAGCCCCGCAAGAAACGCTACCTTTCCCTGTCCTCATCTGTCTGGCTGATGCACTCCTTGAGTCAAATTGCTGTCACTTGCCCTGCTCGCCCGACGGGGGTCGCGCAAGACAAAGCGTTCCCTTCCGCCAAACCCCCATTTTTCCTTAAGATTCCCTGCGTCCTCGCCTCTTTAGTTCGACATCGTTGCAGCGTCCAGTTTCCCTTTTTTTTTTTCTTCCTGTTCTGAGTCAGGTCGGCTCCTGTTTTTTTCCACGGTTGTTTTTTTTTTCCCTTCTCCCTCGGTCTTTCGACGGCCGCATCATGGTCTCCGACGCCCCTCCGCCGGAAATCACCCATCGTTCCGTTGAGACAAATCTCCTTCCTTTCTTTTTCCCCCCCCTCTCCACCGGGAGCCACTCTGTTTCGAGAACAGAAAGAGCCCTTTCTCGTTGCTGTCCCGCGGAGCCCACCCCTCGGCAGCAGTCAGTGTTACCAGGGCCCCTTTTTCCCCTATCTTCGCATTTAATCTCGGACCAGCATAGTCCTTCCCTATCTGGTCCCCCCCTCCCCCCCCCGGGGGAACAAGTTTTGTGGTACCGCCCACGCCCCTTGACTCCTTTTCTTCCCCTATTTCGGCGGAATTTACTCTCTGAAACTTGGGGAAGAAACCGGCCCCTTCTTCCAACTGATACCCCCAGATCTTCCCCGCGTTTTCGTCTCGACGGGGGGTCATTTTTTTTCTCCCCCTGGGAGGGCGGCGCTCCTGGGTGCCGTGTTAAATTCCTCCCTCCCCCTTTGGACCTTTTCCCGGAAGTAGTATGTTGCACCCTCATATCCCCCTTTTCGGCAACACCTGCTATCTCGTTCATTGGAACATGAAGGTGCAACTCTCTTCCCCCTTTACTTTTTTTTGTTCCCCTTCCACACTTCTTTTTTCCGGCCCCCCCCCCCAGGTTCGCAAGTCGGCGTGCGTGCCTTTCCTCCCCCCCCTTCCCTGGGTTTTCCAGAACATTGCTACTCTAGGCTCGCAAACTCCCAGCGGTCAGCATCGCGGCGGTTTCGGCCACCTGGGTCACTATTCCTTCCCGTGAATGAAACGCCGGCGCTTTTTCTCCCCTCCTGTCTAAAGAGG
>Ga0179593_1461184_pt1 | contig 12185 bp, 17 predicted proteins | sample CZODoug2_1_08_16_FD_185931 | JGI IMG/M metagenome (GOLD analysis project Ga0179593, IMG submission 185931) | Vadose zone soil fungal communities from Angelo Coast Range Reserve, California, USA - CZODoug2_1_08_16fungal (PacBio error correction) | ecosystem: Environmental > Terrestrial > Soil >... | reverse complement strand
CTGTCTTGTCTCTTTCTTTCTTTCCTTTGGTTCCCGATTTATGCTCGCCTTCTGTTTGTCCAAAACCCTTTCCTTCCGTTAAACTCCTGATCGTCAGACCGTAAGAAATCCCCCACCCCGCGCGAAGACGACACACATTTACCCCCCCCCCCCCCCCGGCCCCCCGTAACCCCCCCCTCACGCTCCGGGCACCCCTGCTCGCACTATTAACCTTCTGAATGTCCTAGAGATCCCTCCCCCTCCCATTTTCCGGGAGATTTGACACTCTTAACTGCCCCTTTTACTCCCAGCGCCCGGCTGGACTCGCCCCCAGCCCTCAAAACTTTAAAAACCCCCATCATCACGGCTCTGTCCAGGAGCGCCCTTTTCACCGAATGCCGGCTATCCGCTTCCCCGGCCCGTCAGCGTACAGCCTAATTATCCGGAAAAACGTCGTGGGTCCCCCCGTGAACCGAAATATTCCTCTCCCCCTTTATGATCGACCCGTTTCCTCTTCCCCCCCCTCCGAATAAGCAATTTACCATATTAGAAGCCTCCTTCTTCTGTCCACGCCGATCACTTTGGTTTGACCCTTTGGATCTCCGCGAGACTTTACCAGTGTACGTGCCAACCCCCCACCGTCACATCTTTTGACCAACCCGCCCTCTTCTCTCACGCCCAACCCCCTGCCCGGCCCCTCCGCCTCCCCCTCTTCCGTATAATTTTGTTTCCCCACTTGTGATTTCAATTTTTTTCCTTAGCATCCACACCAGTTTCTTCTACCCACAGCAACAATTCTCCCCTTTCGACCTCCCCCCCCGCTACGGCTCCAGTCTTGGTGTTTTGCAGGACCCCTTCGGCTTCGTATCATTTTCCGGTTTCATCTCTTTTTGTGGCATTCCCCAAATTCAACCAACCCCCCCATTCCCCTTTTCGACATTCGGTCTCCCCGAACCTTTTGATTCCCCGATTTCCCCACCTCGTCATTTTTTTTCACCCGGATCCAATATCAAGCCGACCGTCAACTCTTCCCCTGCCCCGTTCCTCTTTTCTTGTGATTCACCCTATGTACCTTATCGCATGGTTTTCGCTCATCCCTTGTCCATAGTCTACCAGAGCGGACTTTTTCTCGATCGAGTTCACATGAGTTTTTCTTTTTTTTCCTTTTTTTTACTCCAATCCGTCTGGGTGCTCCCCCGACGTTCGTTCCCGTTCTCCTTTTCTTTTTTTTTATGGAGGGATTCCAACGGTTATTAGGGTTCATGACCCCAAAATGATGTAGCACGACTTTACTTCAAGCAGCTTTGCGTCTTTAGTTTTGTTTTTCCCTTTTCGTTCTTTGTCCTCCTGTCATGAAGCTCCTCTGCAGCCTGTCCTCTTTTTCCGTTTCCACGCCCCTATCAATCAAGACCTTACGACACGACCCTTCGCCCGTCCCCCCAGAAAACAGACCCTCAATTCTTTTAGAAGCACACTGCCGACGCGTTTTTCATATTCCTTTCCAGCCTCGGCAGACTCTGCCATCTAATTTTCAGTCAGGACGCCCACCTCTGAACAGCCCATTTCCCCAAGACGCGAGGGGTTAGTGTCTTAAATTCTTGTACGCCCTTTTCACCTCCTCCGCCCTGCCCCATTGCCTGACTGATCTTCTTTCCTCCTCCCTTTTTGCTGTTCGTTCGATCAGGTCCGGGCAGCTTTTTTCCCCGGTTTTTCTTTGCGCGTTTTGCTTTTTTTTTTTCAATTTAGGCTTACCAGGGGAATTCCGCCCCCTTTGCCTGCCCTTGTAAGTGTGAAGGAGGATGTTGATTTTTTAGGCTCACGAAGTTGCTGCCCGTGGAGATTTTTTCTACTCCGGTTTTTCCCCCTTCCCTTCACGTTTCTCTTTGACGCACTTTTTTGAGTTTTCGGATTCTGCTGCGGAGTTGAGAGGGTGTTGGCTGGTGGCGCGTTTTTTGCCCTCCCGGGTGGTCTTTTTTCCCTTATTGAGGCGGCCCGGCAGTTTCATTCTGCGGCTTTTTTCCCCCGTGCTCTTCAGTCACCAGCTTTGTCCCATTGACCCCAAGACTATATGATTTCCATCCCCAGGCGTGCATCGGCACATATGGGACGGTTTGCTACCTATCAACTCACCTTCGATTCCCTTGCCGACTTTTTTTTTCTTCTTTGGCACACGGATTTCTCCGGACCGTCCGTGTTTACGCATCTGACTCGATTAGACACCTCTTTAGGCGACCGACTGCCCGGTTCTTCAGCGGCGAGGCCATTTGCTGGCGCCTTCTTTTCGGTCCCCCCCTCTGCCGGTCCCGGTGCAGGTCTTAAGTGTTCTTCTCCTTAGAACCCCTTGTCCCGGTGCGCCCTTTTTAGGGGGAGGTTGGCTCTTTTATAATGACGGAGATGACTTTGTGTATCCCCCTGGGGGTGGGAAGTGACCTGGGACTTTTGACCCTTTTTCGTTTTTTGGCGGTCGGGAATGCGCTTTATTGTCGACCTCTTTTCCCTTGCAACCCCCTCTTTGCAGTGGGTTTTCCATTGAATGAGGGAGTGGGGGGTGGAGCATTTTGTCTGCTGGGCGGGACAGCGTTTTTTTGGATCTTTGACATTGCAAGACGCACCTCTCTTTGCTTCTGCTCTTTTTTCCGACCGTTTTTGCCTTCTTGAGGCATTTTTGAAGCGTTTCGAATTGCTGTGGCTTGTGGTGGTGAACTTTTTTCAGTGTCCTTGCGCCGTGCGAGCCGGTGCGTCCCCTATTCACCTCCAGTGTCTCTTTTCGGTCCAAGTTTTTCCCTTCAGGAGGCGGTCTTGAGTTGATTGAGGCGGGTCGTGCTGAGGGGTGGCCGGTGGTCGCTGCACGACGCTTTATCTTTCGGTCTCGATTGAGATGAAGTCGGCGGGTCGTTCTTCTTCTTCGCGGACTGATTTTTTTCCTTTTTTTATCGAATTGATTTTGGCGTGGAGACGAGTTGATGGGCAGTTTTTGGGGTCTGGCGGACGAGCTTTTTGATTCGGGCTGGTAAGTTTTTTTACCTCTCTCGCGGTGCTGGACCGGGTTACCCGTTTAGGAAGTTTTTTTTTCCGGGAGTCGAATTTTTCCCCTTTCTTGCTTTCAAATTTTTGAGGGTTTTTTATGGTCGGGCCTCGGGGGGTTTTTGTCCAGTTTTTTTTTTGTTTTTTCGCGCGGGATTGTTGCTTTCTTCTTAGTTGCGGATTTCTTTGTTTAAGTTCCCGAATGAGGCCTATAGTTTCCTTAATCTAGACAGTTCAGACCCTAGAGTTCTCACTACCAACTCCTTTTTTTTTTTTCCCAAGATCTTATTTACTAATCATCGTTGGAGAGACTTATTGGTCTTTATTTCGGCTGGGTGATGTATGCTCTCATGATACTTATTTCCTTCTTTCATTTTCCCCCCCCCGGACTTTTTCCTGGCATCGTCTTTTCAGTTCATCCCCGATGTTAACACCAGTCCCCCAAATCCACCCTTAATGCACCAACTCCTTCACCAGCTTGCTCTGGCTCCCTTAACATCCCCTTTCAGTCCCGTATTTAACCCTTTCTTGGACCCGAGGAGACACTCCGGCTATAACCTTTTTGAAACCGTTTTTTTTTTTTTGCTACCAGCTCCGCCCGAATTTCCTGTCCGCACGCCCCCCAAACTGAACCTTCATCAACTTGCTCCGTCCCCTTTTCCCGATCCGGATCCCGCCGTCCGATCCCTCCCTGAAGTTCCGCCGCTTTTCATCCCTTTCCCATTCCGACCTGATCTGCGGCACCCCTCGCACCTGAAAATCCGCTCGGCAATATCGACCCCATTTTGACCCCTCACCGAATAGCCCCCCGCCTCCACCATTCGGCTCTCGCATTTACGATTTTATTTTAATTGTTTTTTGATTCTCCTCTATCGACGGCGAATGCCGTGAGAATTTTTTTCACCCCACTGAATTCACGCACCCGATCGCTACTTTCCTGCCCAAGACCGCATCCGGCAGACGATAATGAAGCCGTTTCATGGGTGCTTTTTTTTCAATGTCCCCTCTTGTATCTCAATCTCTCAAAGCTTTCTTTTCCGCAAAAGCTTATCCACAGCGTATTTTTTCCAACTCTCCTAGCCTGAATTTGTTTCGTTCTTCAGCTTGACCTTTATTAAGGCCTACTCACGCTGATCCGCCCGTGCTTCAAACGTCGCCTGCGTCCCCAAATCCACCTTTTATTCCCTTCCCGGTATACTAAAATTCTGCTCCTTCCCTGAAGCTCCCCCCCCGACGCGTCCTTCTTCCTTTTTCACTTGAGCACCCCCGTTTTCTCCCGAATTTTTATGAACCTTCCAATTCCCGTTCATCCTGGCTGTACTTTCCCGGATCCTTCCTTGCCAGCGCCATGTCCAGTCGCCTTGTAAACTTGTCCCTCTTTCTCCGAAATCCTTCATTCTTTTATCTCTCAGAGGGCTTCCCAATTTGGCAAGTACGACACTGGCCCTTGAGCGGGCTTTCCCCTTTCCCTTCAAATGATTCGCCGGTTATTTTGATTAGGTTTACTATCTATGTGGTATGGTTTGCTCTGCACGAATTTATTTTTAAAGCATATGGCGGTGTATGCCACAGTACCCGTGGTCTGATCGTGCCCCTCCTTCCCCCCCCTCCCCCGCAAGCACTCCACGGAACAATGCAGCCGTTTGCACACTTTCTCCCCCGCCCTGACCTTCCTTTTCCGTCCTGGACCCACCAATTCCAAGATTCACCCTTGAAGCAGGACATACCACAGTTTCAATCTTACTTCTTCTTTTTTTCTCAGTCCCCCCCGGCACCCCGTTTTCCGTCCTGTGACGGTCCGCTTCGTTTCCTCAAAGCACCCCTTACACTGTTGCGATGCCCAGCGCTTTGGCAAATTACATGGTTTTTCCAGCCTAAATTGAACAATCAATGCGTGCCAGCCCCCCCCTTCCATTCCCCTGACTCTCCTTACACTTTTTTTTTTTTTTCTTCTCTTCCAGGTCGGAGGGGAAAGTTGTTTTGAGGGCCCTGACTTTGTGATTGACGCGTGTTTCTAGGTTCTTGGTCGGATTTCCCCTCTTTTTTTTCAACTCGCGGTCCGTTTATTCGAAGTTTTTTTTTGTGGTCCGTGCCTAAACTGTTTGGCCATCCTGGATTTTTTGGTCCAGACAAGTCCCTTTTCATCCGGAAACCTCTTCTTGACGTGAGTTAGGATGCTTTTTTTGAATTATTTTGGAGCCTTTTGATGTGGGGGTGGTCGCCTTTTTTTGGTGTTTCTTGGCGGCGGGATGCGTGTTTTCTTACGCTTGACGGAGACTTCCTGGGGACGTCCCCTTCTCTCTTGTGCTGAATGGGAATCCCAGTCCCTCTCTTTTTTCACAGTAAGTGCCTCGGCACCCCCCTTGTATGTTTGAAAAACCACTCTAATCTTTTTTCTCCCTCCCCTCCAAATCTGATTTCTTTCTAATTACAGTTTGTTGACTGAAAACTGTCTATTTAGTGAGTCAGATAGGTTTCTCAGCATTGACTACTCCCGTTTCCCCATTCTGTAGCGATGGGACGGTTACCGGCGCCTTCAATTTGTTTTTTTTTTTTTGGGGGGTGGGGGTTTTTTTGGTGGTTGGGGGTTGGGGGGTTTCGTGGGGGGGGTTTTTTTTTTGGGGGGGGTGGTTGGTGGGTTGTGGGGGTTTTTGTGGTTGGGGGGTTTGGGTTAGGAGGGGGCATCTGGTTTTCCTAACAAGAACCTTCTATTTGCTGCAAGCTTAGAAGGCGAAGCGTTTTCTTTCTGTGACTCTCCCGTTGACGCGGACCGCGTCTGGTTTGCCTTCTACTGGAGCATAACTGGATACATTTGATTGTCCTTTTTGTGTGAAGATTTTTTTTCATTTGACGAGGCGCTTTTTATTTTCCCTAGGATCAGCCGGGTGTCCTTTTGCTGACGTCCCTTTGATCTTCTTTCCCATACTGACTCGTAGCATGCGGTCGCTCTTTTTTCTGTGGGTGTCTTAGTTGATGGTGCCGTGCGGTTCTTTCCCAATTTTTTGTCTTCTCACGAGGCGTTTTTGAGCACCAGTTCAATTTTGAAAGGATGCCGATCTGTTGAGCTTTTTTTTTGGTTGGGGTGAGGCAGTTTGGATCGTTTTTTCTTCCTTATAAGACTGGGATTTGGACGGTGTTTGGACAGTTTTAATTAGGCGCGTGCTGGAGGACGGGAGGTTTGTGTGTTTTTTTTTTTGTTTTGGTTTTTTTTTGGTTCTTTTTGTGCTTTTTTTTTTGGGTGTTTTTTTTTTTTGTGGGTTTTTTTTCTTTTTTTTTTGTGTGTGCGGGAGATAAGCGGCAATCCCTCCTGCTGGTCACATTTGCGTCCGGCGGAGGCGGCACTTTCTGATCTTTTTCTTTGCTTCTGCGGTGAGGTGGTGTGGAAGGTTTCCGAAGTGATTATTTTAGTTTTTCCGCGGTTCCTCCTGATTTTCAATGTCGTCCTGCCTGCGGCGGGACCGGATGTTTTACCCGGCATTGTCCTCCTTGATGTCCTTCCTTTGGTTTTTTTTTGCAGTGTGGGCTGGACGATTCCCGGGCTCCTGGTGCTTTTAAGGTTACCATAGTTATAGCTTATGTGCCGACTGTCAATGGTGATTTTCTTTGTCTGCAGTCGAATGTGAACTGCTTTCTCCGCTGGTTTTGGGTGGTCGGGATTGGTGCCTTGGGACTTTTTTCCTTGTCTCCCCTTTTTTTCTTTCTTCGAGCAGGGGCTGGTTTCTTTTTTTACGCAGGCCGACTACTGTGACCGCCCTTCGTGTTTGAATTTCAAGCTCTGAATTCCTGCGAGTAGCGGTTCCACGGCTTTTCTTCCCGCCTCAAACTATACAAGGGTGAATGCCCCCTTTTTTTCATCTATTCCTCCCCCTCCTTTTTGGTTTGGTTTTATTTTTTTCTTCGCCATTTTCTTTGTAGTCGTTCGGGTGAGGGTTTTTGATACCTCGATCATGTCCTTTCCCAACATTTTCTAGTCCGCAATATCCGTAATGCCCCTAACCCATTCCAGAGGCCTGCCGGTTACCCAAAAATCCCCAGCGGCCCCCTTCACCCACATCCCTACTCCCTCCGGCCCCCTTGTCCTCACATCGTCTGGACCTTAGTTCCGCCCCCACCATTCCCCGTCGAGCCCCGCTTTTCTTGAAAACCCCCCCCCCCCCAGACCTCCTCCCTACCCTATCACACCCTTCGACCGTTTTCAGACACGCACCCTTCCCATCGCCCCCCTACTTCCTGAGATCACGAATGCCGGATTGCCCGGAATCCTTGGTTCCCCCCCCTACCCTCCATTATTACATTGAAATCGACCGTATTATTTCCACGAATAACCCTTTTCAGCTCGACCCCCCGGCCCGCTCCCACCTCCGACCCCCCTGCTCATCAACCGCCGATCCGGTCCCTTTTCCCTCTCAATTGGCTTGTCCTTGTGATCTACTGCCACCGTATCCAGCCCTTCTGGCGGCTCGTGCTAAGTGTTCCCCCCCAAACCACATCCCTTATTGAATCAAAACTTCCCACGCCAAACTATCAACCTCCCTCACGCCCCCCCAGCCACCCTACCTCCAGATTTTTTATACGCAAGCCCGTGGCCTTTCCCTGTACGACCTTTTTCTTTCATACACCCGCTCCCTCCTTTCTAATCAACCAGCCAAAAGCCACCAGTTCTCCTCCCCCCCCATTTCTTTGCTTCAATAGATCATTTTGCGATTTTTCATTCATAGTTTCCCTTTGGACCTTCACCATCGTAGCTTTTCCAATTCCCCCCCAGTTCCTTCCCACCCCCCCCTTTACTCCTTAATATTATTCGTCATGATCCGCAGACCCTAACGTCAGGCTCCCTTTCAAGATCCAAAATAAATCACGTTTTCTCGCACGTTTTTATACAATTAATCCCCCTCTCTTTAACCGGCATTTCTTGTGAATGTCCCCTTCAAACCCTTTTTGCAATGCCAGCGCCGCTTCCGGTTCCATCCTTTTTCCCCCTGAGACCCCCTACTTCTGCCCGCGAGTACACATTCTCCATTACCCCTCTGGCTATTTCCAATCCGTGCGCCGGGACTCAACAGCACTGTTCGTTACCCCTTAGAAGTTTTGTGCTCCCGGCTTATGATTTTTTCCATGTGTCCCCTCCATTTTCTCTGTAAGCATGAGGCGGGTGTGCAATCCTGGGGAAGGGGTCCCACCCCTTGGGCTTCCGAGTTTCCTCTAAAATCTTTCCGCCGCCTCCTCCCCTTCCAAGCCATATTCCGCCCCGCCCTATTTCCACTATACGCGCCCGACACACAGCGATCCCCACCTTCCGCAAGCATTTGACCTCCTGCCTCTTTCGAGATTTCCATGAATCATCCTCCCCCCCTCCCCCCGATTCCTTTCCACGTGCATGCTTAGTCGCCGACTCGTTCCCCCCGCCTCTACCGTGAGTTGTAATTTAAGAATTGTCTACCTTTCCCCACTCATGTTGCCACCATCCTCCGCAGTTCCCCCCAATTGCCCCGGACTTCTTCTTTACTTTGTTTGTGAGTCTCTCAGGTCTTCAGGGAGGGTTGGCGCCGTGGATTCGTTGTTTTTTAGGATACCATGGAACTTTTTTTCCCCCCCGACAATGCCTGCTGCAAACACCCTTCGTGGTTCCGTGTGCCGTCTTCCTTTTCAACGATTTGTCTTTGTCCGGACGAACATGGGCATGAATCGATGGAAGTATTTCTCGGTTTCCACCACTGTACTGGAAAGCGTCCCTCCCCTCTTCTTGAGTTGGGATTTCTTAGGTATTTGAGCGGGTGTCGCTTGTCGGTTTTATTCCAGTGGAGGAGGGGCTGGCGTGGCGGCTTCCTAAGGATGGACTGCCTTTCTTGTGAGATGGACAAGAGAAGACATTCCCCTTGACTTCTTTGTGCATGTGTCCAAGCCTCATTTGCTTTCTTCCTCCGTGATATTCCTCCTTCAATGGAAACCCGCCACCCAAACCCCCCCTTTCCCCCCCATTCAAATAACCGGCTCTCCTTGAAGAATTTTTGACGCCGGAGCAAGTGACTCCTCTCCTGACGTGCGAAGCATTTGACGAGTTCGTATTTTTCCCCCATTTTTTTCTTTGTCCCGGTTCTAAGGGCCTCCTTGATCCCCTTTTGCGCTGGCTGCAGGAGGGGTGCCCGGGTTTCCCATTTTGCCGCGAGGTGCCAGTGCGGGAAGTTTTTACTTAGTCCGACGGGCATTTTTTTTCAGGGTTAGTTTCTCCCTTCGCGTTTGAGTTTTTTTTTCGGAATGACGGCCCCATTTCGTTTTCCCCTCTGTCCTCCCATGTTCTTGGTATTCACTGGACGGTTGTCTTGCCCCTCTTTCGTTTGCGGATCAGCCGGTGAAGCTATTTTTTCACCTCCTATTTCGCGCGGCAAATCCTGCTGTTCGTATTTTTGAAGCCCGGCGCGTGAGATCTTTGCGATGATGCTTTTCGCTTTTTGGATGCTCATGCGGGACCTTTTTTAGGACGCCAAGGGTCAAGGATGCGCGAGGTTGGTGTTTTGGCTTTTTCTCCTTTTTTCTTTCGGGTGCGGCTTTGCTTCATGACGTGGGGTTGTGAACGTGACGTGAGAATTCGTGCTTTTCTCCCGTTTGCAATCACAGCCAAGTATTCTCGGGGACCGATTTTTCTTTCTTTGATTGAGGGGGGGGTTTTGTGTTTTGGGTGTTTTTCTTTTTGTTTTGGTTTGGAGGGTGTGGTGGGGTGGTGTTTTTGGGGGGGGTGTGGGGTTTTGTTTGTGCTTTTTTTTTTGGGGTGGGGGGGTTTTTTCCTTTTGGTTTGGTTTTTTTTTGGTTGGGTTGGGGTGTTGGGTGTTGTTTTTTTTGTTTTTGTTTTGGTTTGTTTTTTTTTTTGTTTTGGGGGTTTTTTGTTGTTTTGGGTTGGGGGGGTGGTGTGATTGGGGTTTTTTTATTTTTTGGTTGGGTGGGTTGTTTTGTTCTTTCTCTTTTCCTGGTTTTGTTTTCTTTGGGTTTTTTTTTTTTTTTTTGGTGGTTTTTCTGGCTTTTCGAAGGTGGATGCGGGCGGGTCGATCTTATTCGCGGATTATGTCGTCTTTTTCCTCCTCTCAAGGCGATTTCAATGCCGCTTGACCTGCGGTCCTTCTGATCGATTTCCGGCGGGATCCGGCATTATCTCGGAGTTCTCTTCCGCTATGATGTTTTTGTTGACTTTCTTTTTTTCGGGAGAGATGGTGTACCTTCGCCTTTCACGAGTTATCGCGGGTGGGCTCACCTCCAATGTTTTTTTTTTTTTTTTTGATCGTGGGCCTCGAAGTGAGTCTTCTCCCTCTTTTTTTCAGTGCTTTTTGGTTGCATTACGGGCTTACCAGATGGTTTTCCGTATTACGCGCTTATTTTTCTTGGGAAAGAGGACGCTACTTCTTTGCCTGCGACCTTTTTTTTTGAAGGGGCATTATAATTCATCCGTCCACGCCCCCCTATCACCTCTGATGGTCCGTCAACTACTACCCAGAAGGAGAGGACAATCCTTTGCTTTTGTTGAGGAGCTTGTTCATTTCTCCTGCTTGTATCTAGAGGACTGCATGTCGTGCGGCCTATCTCTCTGCGTGACCTCCCCCCCGTGAGAGTCCGGCCCCCTAGATCGTTTTCCCAGCCCTTCAACCAAACGCGCCGCCTCTTTACCATCTGGTACAAAATCCCCAGCGGGTTTACTCCCTCCAAGCCCCCCTTTTCCCTGTTTTCTTCACCCTAAACTTGCCAGTCGCGCTTCCCCCCTGCCCCATAAAATGCACTCCCCTTTCCCTCTCTTCACGCCGATTATTTTTCCCTCTTTGCCCTTTAGCTTTTTGCCGGGTGATTGTCCAAGGAACCTCAAAAACCCTCTCCCTCAAGATGTCCTCCCCTCCCGCCCGCGCTTATATCACCTAATTCCTATAGGATAGTCCCCCTCGTTCCCTTCCTTACTACCGGCGTGTCCGCCCCCCCCCCCCCGGTTTTTCATTGAACTCGCCGTGATCTCGTGTTCCTTTTCCGCTCCTTCATCCTCCCAGCACTGCTCACATCCGCCCTAAATCAAATCCCGACCTTCCGATCCACGGGCTGTTGAATTTAAGTCTTTTCTCGCCTTTTTTTCTGTAGCCGGCCCGTGCGCGTTGCCCCCCCACCCCTCGTGCTTAAACCTCCATCACCCGATTCAACACCCGCCTACCTAAAGCAGCCTTCCCCGAGCACCTTGACACGACCCGTGGAAATTTTGCCTTTATCCGCATCGTGACCCAACTCCCCCGACCGCCTCTCCCCACCCGCCAGTTCTCACCCCCGGCTAATTGAAACTCCCTCCCCCCCGTCTTCATTTCCTTCCTGCGTTTCTGGATTTTTCCCGTCATGGCATACAGGAGATTACCCGTTCCCAATCTACGCCTAGCGTAAATTCCCCCCAGTTCTTCCACACCCCCCCCCCATTTTTCCTCCCATCCGTCTCGTTATTCTCTCCGCCGTCCCCTGCAAAAAATAACCGACTTTTCGGCCCCGGTCAAAAATAATCCGTTTCTCCCCCCCCAACGTTTTTTTTTCCCGGATGCACCCGCCTGAACAACCCGATCCACATCACTCGCACTGGCAGCCATCGTTCAGGAACCGTTCAATCTTAGCCACTCTGCGGAATGTTTCATTTCGAGCTTTTTTTTTCTTTGTGCGCCCGTCCGAATCTGCCGCCCTCCCTTTTTCACCCGACGTTTCCCAAACGTGATGTATCCCTATTTTGTTTCATCAAGATTAGAGTGGGTTTACCTTCTTTTTCGCTCCCCCCTTTACTGTTCAGCAGCTGGAGGCCGTTTTGTGATTTTTTTTTTTTCCCCCATTGGAGCTTCGAGTTTCTAGCTAAAATAGCGTCGCCCTCCTCCGGACCCCAAGCCTTTCCCCCGCCTTCTCCCTGCCCCCCGCACGATGCTTACACTGAGTCCCTCCTACACCCCAGATAAACACCTTTCCTCATCCGAAACTCCTGACCGCCTTTTCCTTCTTCCACGTGTAACATCTGGCGTCTTCCCTTTTTTGCATGCCCGTTCGTTTTCCGCCCTCTTTCCCGCAAACAATGACCGTCGATTTGACTTTTCTTTCATTTCTATTTTTTTTTCCTTGCAACATTCCCCCTTTTAAGAACCAACACGCGACTTCCGCGTCTTTTGTTTCCGCCACCACTTCCCCCTCAG
>Ga0179593_1407960_pt1 | contig 12185 bp, 20 predicted proteins | sample CZODoug2_1_08_16_FD_185931 | JGI IMG/M metagenome (GOLD analysis project Ga0179593, IMG submission 185931) | Vadose zone soil fungal communities from Angelo Coast Range Reserve, California, USA - CZODoug2_1_08_16fungal (PacBio error correction) | ecosystem: Environmental > Terrestrial > Soil >... | reverse complement strand
GTCACCCCTTCAAAAGCTGTTGAAGGCCTGTTTTCAAAGCTTTCCCTTCCTTCCCCTTCCTCCACCGAATAAGAGTCTACCTCTCCTTTCGCCCTCAGTACTGTTTTTTTCTCCCTTTCGTTCTCGGAGATACCCCCCTTCTCCTAGTGTTTACATGTGCTTCTTAATCCCCATTATGGTCTGTTCGGCACGCAATATTTCATGTGCGTTAATGTCCTCCTTTCTTTTTTTTTTATCCTTCAGTGTCAACCTGGTTTGGACCCTTTCCCTTGTCTTTCTGAATACAACCCCCCGCTTCTTTCTTCTTACCGCTATAACCCTTTTCCCGACAATCTCGGATGATTTGCGTCTTCTTTTTTTCCTGAGATTCTTTTCCCTTTACCGGTGGCCCTGAATTTGTTTGAGTACGTACTTAGTAGTCCTTCTCCTCTCCTTCCTAACCTTCGTGTCCAGTTGTGGACTCACTCCTTCCTATCGACGGAACTGATGACTAGTCTCCATCATGGTATACCTTTCCCCCCTATGCTTCCTCCGCGTACTATACCTCGGTGGAGTCGTTTTAGGATCTTCTCCCCCCTTCCTCTTCCAATCCGGAATACGGACCCCCTGCCGCCATGGGATCGTTGGTGGTAGTCTGGCGTGGGGCGATGGTCTTTTTTTTGGACTTCTTCGGCTGGAATGCTCCCTTTTCTGCCCGTCAGTCCGACCTGGTTGCTGTTGTCCTTTTATTCGTTTGAAACCCATTGTCGCTCCTTCTTCTTGGGGTTAAGAGCCTTTAGTCTCCTTATGTCCCACCGTACAGTCCTGCCTCCCTCTTGCTCCGACAGATATCTCTCCTTGCCGGAGTCTGCGATAGGTGCTTCCTCTCGGCTAAGCCAATCCTGTCTATGCTTTCTTCCTCATCGGACCCCTTTTTCACTTAGTGCCCCACTTTCCTCCCCTTTGTACCCTGTATCCCTTTTCTCTTTCTCGTTTTCATTTTTATGTCTCCTTTTTGTGATAAGGTTCCCCCCCTTTTCCCAGTGCCGTATAAACCTCACCCTCCCCCCGTGTTTGTATGAGTATTTCTTTCTCTGGTCTTACTAAGACTGTCACCGCTCTGAAGCGACGTTATATTTCATTTTTATCTGAGGCATGTCCCCCAAGGCAAAGCAGTTCCTCTCTTAGATCCTTCTTCCAGCTCAAATTTGGGATCGCTTCTCCCCTCTCCTCCTCTAAGGAACCTTTTAGATTTTCCTTTTATTTAAAGCACAGCCCCCTTTTCCCACAGTTTAGCCTTGCTAATGACACCTTTTCCCCCTCCCTGCGCCGTTTCGCAATCCACACGAAAACTTTTCTTTGAGTCTCACAAACTTTTCGGTTATCCTCCCCGCGTGAACCTCCGTCTTCTTTTGATCGCTTCGGAGTTCAACGTTTTCTCTTTGCTCGGACTGATAAAGTGCTTTGTCGTTGATCCCTTTAGTGACGTCCTTTTTCCCAAGCCACCGCTCCCAAATTCCAGCCGAGTTGTGTGAAGTTTCTCTTTTCCCCTCCTCTCTTATTTCTACTCCCCTCCTGGTTTTTGAGATCTTATTTCCTTTCGCTAGTCAAACCTCGGTGTGTCTTTTTTAGATTGTGCTTGTCCCGATTTGGGATCAACTTGCCAAACCTAGTACTTTCAAAATCCTTTGATTGCTGCCTTTTCTCCTCCTCCCCAATTATTCCCATTCTTTTCGCCTCCCCTCTCCGCGCCCGCCCCCTCGCTGATTACCGCATGCGGATCCCGGCAGTCCAACGTTTGTCCCGCACATCCCTTGATTAGGGATTTTCCACCTTCGTCGTGCAAACTTGGTCACTCCGATGATAAAGCTCACCTCCCGTTTCTCTATGGGGCCTTTCCTCTTTCTCACCCTCAGAAAAGTTTTAATGGTCTGGCCTATAGGTCCCCTCTCTCCCACCCTTTGCTTTTCCCTTTCAGCCTGAATGCATTACTTCTTTGCTAATCTCCCCCCCGCCCAACATCGACCTTTTCCGATAGCTCATTCTTCCAGTTTTAGTGTTCCGGACCACTTGTCCTCGCATCCCCCCTACTTTTATCACCGGTTTCTTTTTGGTTCTTTGTTCTGCCGGCACCCTGAAATCCCCTTTCTCCTTTCACGGCCTCCGAGCACCATGTTTTCCCACACCTTCTACTTCTTCCGTGATCTCTGCAGACCTTTTTGTAGAATGTCGCGATTGTCAGGCCTCCTGTCCCCCCCTCCCCGAGTTTCACCGCTGAGTGCTTATCTGCAGGCGGTCCCGAGGAGACCAGCCCTCGGCATGTATAAGTTCCCTTTCTGCGCCTGAGTTTCGTCTCTTTTCGTGGCTAGGTCGTCGACGGTCTCGGGTCCCCAAGGCGATAAATATCTCCTCCCAGTTTTTTCCCAACTGCAGCTAAATGAACCCAGTCACCCCGCCTCGGGCTATTGCATCCTCCTCCCTGGCCAGTCCTATCAACTCTCCACTTCCCCCCCCCTAATTCCCCTATCGCACCGCCACCTTTGCGAGCGTGTTCATGAGTTTCTTTGGACCGTTTTCCTTTGATTATTTGCATCCCGCCTCCCCCCGGCATGGTAATTCCCCCCCTCTGCTTCTGAATTACGGGTCCCGCCCCTTTTACAACTTGCTGGCGACTACAGACGCTCGATCGTTCCTCCTCTCTTTTGAACGGCTTGTCCGTCAAGTCTCCAACCGACTTTTTTTCCTCCTTTGAGCCTCCCTTCGTCCCTCCTACTCTACTCCCCCCCCCCCCCCCCTGCGTTGAACCCTACGATTACGGACTTCTGAGCCTTTCCCTGACATTACCCCCCCAGCGAGCCCCATCCTTAAGAAGCTGCGTCTTCCCCCTTTTTTCTCTGATACAGGAGATAGAGGGTTTATTCCTGAGTATGATCCCCCTAACACCATTTCCCTGAAAAACTTTTCTCGAAGCCCAAAAGCCCCCCCCTCTTTCTTACCCCGGGTTGCTAATATGTCGTCCTGAAGCCCTTCAATGTGTGGATGCCGAGAAAGCACATATCCACACACCCTTCTCCTCTCCCTCCGTGCCGACTTCCTCAATTTCCTTCTGTCCCGGTTCGCTAGATTTTTTCGCGCTGATCTGACTTTTCCCCTTCCTTTTCCTGCCTGAAGATTTCCCTCAAGGATTTTCTCCTTTTTTTTCCCCCCAGTGGTCGAGGCCTACCAGCTTCAATCCCCCTCCCTACGGTGAGAACCGATTCCTCGCCCCAAATCCCTCTTGCACCAATTGTCCCGACCCTTTCCGGGCGTAGTTCGGGGCCTTCTTTTCTGAGTTTGCTGTTCCCGATTAACACAGCGTCGTCACCATGATTTCCCAAGTTTTCCTCCGCCGTTTGCAAATTGCTCCTCCTCCGTTCAATCGATGATTCCCTACTTTTGAGATCCTTTTTTCCCTCCCCGGTGTCTTCGGCAAACCCTTGGGCGCGCCCTTCACGATATTCCTATAGCCCTCCTTTCCATAAATTTCTTGTCCCCGAGTTTTGGTGCGGAGGAAAGTCCTTTGTCGTCTTTCCAACCAAAAATTTCTTCTTATTCCACCAGGCCGCCCAACTCCCCCCCTTTGTCCAGCCCCCTGTATCAGACAGTATTAGTCAGAAGTGCTTTTCTGCTGAACCTTTTCTTCTTTTTCCCCCTCCTTCCCCGTTTGTTGAGAGGTCCCAAAGCGTTCCCTTCTTCTTACTCCGCCACGCTCCCATACCTCTTTCCCCTTTGTCTGGGCGTTGCATTTTCCAATTCCCCCGGAAGGTCTCACTTTTTTTTCTCTCCCCCTTCTTTTCACCTCGTTCCTCTGAACACTCGTCCCCAGCCAATTAGCTTCCGGATGGAGAGCTGATTTTTGGCCACGGGAGCTTCCCCCCTGTTCTCGCCCCAGCGTGATGGACCGCGCTTTTTTTTTTTTCTTCTTAGGTCAATAAATCTTTCTCCCTTTTGTCGCCTCCAATTTGCCGGCGGAGGCATCTCTTGCATGATTTTTCTACTCTGTTTTCCCTTCCCTCGTGTAGCAACCATCCAACTATTCTCCCCCCGATCCTCTCCTCCACTTGTTCTTCATTGGTTCTTTGTTGGTCATTTCTTCTTCGCCCGAGCTGTCGTCCTGCTGGTAGGCTTCATTTACACGGCCCCATTCTCCCCATCCGTTTGTATTTGGCCCCAGTCCCTTCGGGACCGCCCCAGGCTTCGCGCGCAACCCCCTCCTCTCCAGCACCTAACAGTTACATGAGTTTTTCCCTTTTTCCTCGGATGATACGATCATTTTTTTTCTCCTTTTGCTTCTCAAAGACCCATTCGTTATGTCTTTTCCCCTATTGCCGACCCGGGTCATGATCATTCTTTTTTTTTTTTTCTTGAAAAATTTTTCCCATTTTGGGTCATCCTGATCTCTCATAACCATTTCTCCCTCTCTCAACCTTTTAGCGCTACTGCTGATGGTAGCTGACTCCCTTTTCTGCTTATCCTTTCGCCGCGTAAAGATTTTCCTCATTTTTTGTTATTGTGGTATCGGAGGAATTCTCAGCGGTCAAAGTCCCCTTTACAATTATCGGTGGTCCTCCCCCGCTGATTATCTGTCCTTTCTTTCTCCCTTTGTTTAGTCGCCGCTGGTAATGATTAATCTCTTTTTGAATCAAGCCTAATCTTCACCGGCCTTTTTCGTATCTTAGACCTCCCCCACACGGACCGCCTCCCATCCGGACATTCCCCCTTCGCCCTGGTCTAGTGTTGCATATTTCTTGTCCGTCGGTTCGTTTAATCTTCTTCGTTTTTATGTTGCAATGCTTTCATGATTAGTTTCCTTCTCCCAGCGCTTTTTTTGCGTTTAAGGTCTCTGCCGTTTTTTGAAACCCCTTTCGCTCCCTGGCTTTTTTTTCCTCGACGAGAAGACCCTTCTGGACACGTCCCCGCTGCACCCCTTGCTCCCCCTGAACGCGAGAGTATAAATTCCGGTGCTTCTCCGCCTCTGGTTGAATAATCGGCCGAAGAACCCAGGTTTTCGGTTACTTTTGAATTCTCCCATTTTCCGAGGAACTTTAAGCTTTCCCGTATCCTCCTGTATATTGTTTATGGTGGCTATTTCCCTTCTGTTAATTTTCAATTTCCCCCCTTTTCAGGGTATTCCACTCAACCAGACCCTCATATAGTTGTTTGGTATTATTTGGGTGCGATTGACCCTGTTCCTTACGGAACGTTCTTCCTGATCGCGACTCATTTGTCCTTTGTCGGCAAGGAACCCTTCCCCAGCAGGTCTTCCTCTTCCGCTCAGGATGCCCCTCTCACAAACTTTTGGTTGATCGCGTGACTCCCACTAGAATTTCCTCTACATTCCCCTTTTTTCGAAATGTGATTAACACTTCAATTCCATTTCATTATGTCAAAACTTTTTCCGCCCCCTCTCCCTCTTTTCCCACCGGTTCCCTCCTTCGGTCTAGCCCAAATCACAATTATGGTCTGTTGTATCCCAAAGTTACTGTCGCTCGCATCGTCCTCCTACTCATCTTTTCTGCGAGTATCCAGTCGTCCCCTGGCCCTCATTGTCGAAGGCCGCATCAAAGGCTTTTTCCTACTCCCGTGGTGAATTTTTTTCTGGCCCCCCTCTGCACGCCCCAAATCTCCAAAAATTGACTTCTTGTTTGCCAGCTATCTTATCTCTCTATTTCCTCCCCCTCCTCCTTTTTGGTGCGCTTTTTTTGAATCCTATCGCGCAAAAAATCGGAGTGTCTTTCCCCGCTTTTGTTTTGCTGTTGTCCATCTATGAAGTTTACTACCAATGCCAATGCTTCGGTTTTACATCAATTTTTCTTTCCTTAGCTTATCCCTCCACCCTTTCTCCCCCTCCTTCGAATCAAGACGCGCAGAATCTGCCTCGTTTTTATTCCTTCCTACGATATTCTTGCACCGTTTTTTTCCACGCACATACCGGTGATTTCTTTTTTGCTTCGCCGAGGGGAGGATGTTAACTTTTCAATCCGATCGCATCCCGCGGCGAAATTTCTTTTTTCCTAGCCTTTCTTGATTTGATTTCACCAGGGCTTCTCAATCTGGTAATTTTTTTGGACTTCCCTCGTCTTTTCCCTCGATAAAAACCTTTTTTTGAGATGTCTATGCAGGCGAGCGAAGTCCCTTCTCTCTTCATAAGCTTGTACGACCAAAAACCTTCTTTCTCATTGATGCTGTTTTCCTTCCAGGTCCTCCGGCTTTCACACATCATCCCAAACCCTTGATGGATTTTTTTTGGATATTACGGCCCCTTTCCCTTTTCCCCCCTTGACCCGCAATTCCTACTCTCGCCCACCACTTCAGTACCTTCCTGATTTTTATTAAGCTCTCGCTGAAGACATTTACTAGTCCCCCATGTTCTCTAATATTCCCCTTACTTCCCTCCAGAATTTATGTCTTCTCCCCCCCCACGGCCTCTGAGCCCTCTGCGTCATCAATCAAGGTCTTTCATACGAGCCTTATTCCTCAGTATCCTTTCCCTGCGTTCTGGACAACAGGTCGGGCCCGACTTTTGCTTCCCCCCCCGCGGCTCCCTTCTCAGATCGTTGTTCTTTCCCCAAGAGCTAAAATGCCACCCGGTCCAAAAAAATCGGGCTCTAAATGACTTTTTTGATCATGGGCCATGACTCAGACCTTCCCACCATCCCAAGCCACACCTCCCCCTCCTCACCACCCCCCTATCCCCCTTGTTCGAGCTCTTTTTTCCATGTCTTTTTTTGACCGATGAAGTTTTTCTCTTTTCTAGAATAATCCTCCACTCTTGACATCTTCGCTGCTCGCTTATCTTTTCCCAGCTTCCTCACATGATGTCTGACCTGAGGCTTCTCATGTTCCGCTACTTTCCTCCTTCGTTCTTCACCCGAGACTGCACCGACTTTGTTTTTTCTCCCCAGTTTCCTTCGACTCCTACGATACTTTTGCCACCCATGCGGCCACCCTAAGATTCCGGATCTCCCGCGGTGACCCCCCCCGTATCGCGACCATCCTCAGAGCTTCCACTGATTTTTCAACCCAGGGTTTTTCTATCGTTTATCACTTAGTTTTTTTTATCTCGGATCTATTCCTTAACCCTTTTTTTCCGAACCTTTGAATCTACCATCCCCCGATAATAAGGAAAAGTCCCAAGGTCCCATGGAGGTTTGATTCCCAGTGACATGTGGATGTATAGACATTTGCCACCTTGAACCCCCTGAGAGCTATCAGCGGCTCCAATTACATTCGACCTCCTGGTCCTTTCTTTGTGACTAGATCTTTTTGTGGCTCCCGTTCTCGTAGTTTTCTTTAGTTTCTCCTAGTTTCCCCTCTCCCTTCAAACCCAGTTCTTGCGCATTCCCCTTTCAGCGGCGAAAAAATCCCAGACTGCTTTCCCCAGTCGCTGTCTCCCGTGCTTCAAGAGCCCCCCCCCTCTAGTCCACAATGTAATCCCTTTTCGGGTTTTGTTCCGGCTTTTCTCCTTTTTTCTTTTCGGACCAGGAAGTACCCACTGCGTCCGGAACCTTTCGTTACCTTCTTCCTCCTCCTGTCCCCTGTTCCAAATTCCCCTCTCTCCCTTTGCAATCCGATGAGAACCTTTTACGCGAGGATACGCGGGACTCACTTTGGCGTCCCCCCCTATTTTAGCAAGTCGTCCGCTACTTTCGCGCTACCTGGGCCAGTGAATCTTTCTTTTTCTCTGTTGCCCCGTTTTCTTTTTTTTCAACAGTCCTTTTCTCTGCGAGTCTTCCCCAACAGCTAGTGATGTTCCAAAATCAGCCCCCCCCCCCTTTCCATACCATTGACTTTTTTCGTTTTTATTTCTGTTCCTCCCGGCTTTGTCCGGCTTTGTGCCTATCTCCTTCTTGATCCCCCCCTTGGTTGTGGTTGATCGATCTATTCACCACCCTGCACGGACAGCGCGGTCAGCTCCTCTCTCCTAAAGTTCTGGAAACAGTTCTGGCTATTTGTAATATTCGGCCTTTTCTTCCTTCTCTTCGAAACCTGACTTCAACTTTCTCCTCCCCTTCAACCTCGGGTCCAACACTCTTCGATTTTGCCCGGCTTTTCTCTGATCCTATCGTAAAAGGGCTCCACCCTATGTTGCCGCGCCTCTCGTTCTTCCCCTGCTTCTCTCGGTTTAGGGTTACTTCATCGATTTTCCTTGTTCTCTTTCACTTTCTGCTATTTGAGTCATCGCTGGTTCATAGGTTAACCGACTGATGTTCATTCCCTCCCCCCGGTCCCCCGAACCAATGACACTATCTCCCCGACCCGCCCTACACTGGGTGGCAGTGTTTCCCGATGTTGGCGATTCATTTATGACCTATCGCATGTTAGGCTTTGGTTCCCTGAGGCTCCCCTGTTGCCCCTCGTCAAACGATGTTGAAGGCCATGGTCAAATCTTTCTTCGAACCTGAACTCCATGCAGTCCCAGGCGACCCAACACTATAATCCCACCTCACTTCCATGATTGTCCAGTCTTCTCTTCGATACCTAATGTGGCTTTTATCTTTTTTCCCCACTCCACTCCCTGGTCTGGTCGGCCACCCCCCCATACGCTATTGGTACTGATCATCTTTGATTTTATTCTCCCCCCCCCTTTTAGGACCTGTGTTTTCTTCTCCCTCGAATTTTCCAACGATATCGGTCCAATACATCACCCCTTTTCTTCCTCAGCTCTTCTCTTTTTTCCCTCGTCGTTTTTACGGCTGAGAATTGACGTCTCAGTAGTAACCTTCTTTTCCTCTTTGGTTTTTTTCTTTATCGTGGCGGTTTCGCCCCTTACCTTCTCAGGTACCCCCAAGAGGTACTTCCGGATTTTTTTTCCAAACACCTCCGGATTTCCTGATCGAGTATTCTCGTCCTTGTTCTCCCCCTACCCTCGGGTCCCCTGTCCTTTTCCGCCCCCTCTATCTGCGCCCTCCCTTCTCTATAACGTTGGGCTTTTTGCGGATTTTCTGATCTCCCCACATTTGAACGAGGCCCCCCCCACCTCCCTGGCCACACTACTGCCCGGGGTCTCTCGCTCTTGTGTGGCGATGAATGCTTTTGCGTCTGGTCGTGTTTGTCCATTTCTGCGCCTCCATTTATTGCTGCGGAAGAGACCCAGCTGTGTTGATGTTTGGCCTTGTATTGTCCCTTTTCCAAAACCCGTTTTCGCTGATCAGTTTAGGAGGTGTTTCCGCCTCCGTCGTCGCTCTTTCACGTGTTAACATCCCGGCCCCCCCCCCCCGGGCCTAACGCTCCCTATTTTATAAATCCTTGCTTTGAGGCTCGGGTACTTTCATTAGATCTCAGCCCAATCGAGTACTTTGGTTCCATTCCTCCCTTTTTTTCTCCTCCCAGTTGGAAGTCGCCACCCAGTGTATTCAGCCAAGTCATCACCCCTTTCTGGCCTGCTTTGGCAGGGGGATTCTTTTGCTGAGATCACGTTCCCCTTTAGTTCCTTCCTCTTTTTTTTCCCACCTGAACCCATCCCCCCCGTCCTTGTGGATTCTTTTTTTCTTGCTTCTATGCCCACTTCTTCCCCGACAGTTTTTTCCTCCTTCGGACCGAAGGATCTCCGGCTCATTCCCTCCAGAAGGTACTTTCGCCCCGATACGGAACGTCCAAAACTTTGGTTTTATAGCGTGACACTCCCCTCGAATTCCGCGCAAGTTGACCCTTTTTTTCTATCTTTCTGCTAAACCCTTCCCATGCAAATGATTCCCCTTCTTTCTCTGCGAGAGTCATTCTTGCAACTTTCTGCACTCCCTGCGGTTTTAGCAATCCCCCACGTTCCACCTACCTTGCTGGCTTTATCCAACGTTTCCTGTATCTCCTTTCGGTGACTCCTACTTTTCGAAGTCTTTTTTTCTCCGATTCCTGCGCCAACCTTCTTTGCCCGAATTGCGTTAGAGGCTTCCATGCCCCTTTTTCCCTTCATTTGTATCCTCCCTTCTTTTATTTCTGGCCATCTTCACCCTCACCCAAAGGCCACAAGCCCTCTTTTTTTGACGCGTTCTCGTTTCACTTTCCTTATATTTTTAATCCATCCTCCGTTGTTGTTGATCTATCGTCTTGTTGAGATTTACGCTTTCCCACCTCCCTGATTCTTTTTAGAGGTGGTCTTTTCCCCATAGGAGCACACAATGCCACCTTGGCTTTCCCACCAATCCTTTAGTACTTCTCCTTTAGAATTTTATTCACAAGATGTTTTTTCCCACTCAGTACAAGTCGCTCCCCCGAAAGGTCTCCTCCGTCAATTCTATCCGCACGTTTCCCCTTGTAAACCTTTTTGATAACGAACCTCAATGTATCTTTTTTCTTTCTTCCCGGAGCCTTGCTTTCCAAAAGTGTAACTAATCCGTTCACCGGCGAACGACTTTTCGCGATTTTCATGGTATGGATTCCTCACATTCTCGCCCTTTTCCTGGACTGGAATTCCCCCTATTTATTGTCCCCTCGATCAACCCCTTTTTTTGAAGGGAACTTAGCTCGCCCTCAGTCACCCTGCTTTGCTTCCCCCCCCCTCCCTGAACCCTCCATCTCTTTCTCTCTCTCCGGCTGACTTCTTTCAGGAACTGTCCTTTACCTCACTACATCTCACCCCACCCTTCCGGTGTTTTCCTTTGGTTCCCGCCCCCCCCGTCCACCATGGCCTTAAACTGTGCAATTGCCCTTCATGTGACATGAGCCCCCCCCCAGGAAAAAGCTTACCTTTCCCTCGGTGGTTACGTCCTTGTGAGCCCTGGGTCTCTTTCCCCCTTTGAGATTCCCTTCATGGCCTGACGTCCCGAGGCTTGTCTTCGCGGCTTGTAGTCCCGAGTCTCTCAGAAATAAGATTTTTTTCTGCTACATTTCAGCTTCTGCCTCACCTCGGCCCGCTTTTTCGTGGCATCGGTCGGCGACTTCTGGTAAAACCCGCCGTTTTGCCACATATACGTTTCACCCTGCCGTACCTGCCACCTCCCACCCTTCTTTCTTATTTCCTTTTTTCCTTATCCGGCAAGGCCGCCCCCTTCACACCCCCCAAGCGCCACCGCCCTCTATACCCCACCAACCTCTCCCCCTTTTTTCCTAGGGCCCTGATACTTCTTTTTCCCGCTCTTCAGTTTTTTTTCCTGGCCTCAGCCAGCCGACTCCACCGAATTGCCCCCCGACTAGTTTCCGCATCTCGTTTCCATGAACATGAAAATTTGTTTGTTCCTTCCTCAGGGATCTTACGCCCGATTCTTCACGGTCGTTGAGTTTAGTTACACCCTCCATGTAACGACTTGAATCCTTGATGACAGTTTTTGCCTAATTTTTTACTCTACGCCAACACAACCGGGCCCTCCGCTGCCCTCTGCGACGCATTTCCTCCTTCCCCCCTTATGAGAGAAACTTTCCTCCCTAGCGCCGATTCCCCCCTTTGATTAGCTTTTGTTAGTTTTCGACGGCTTTTCGTCCTCCTGGTCGGACGGAATCCCACCAGGTTTTTTTCCGTCATTTTTTCTCCTCAAAAAGCCCCCCCCCGTATCATTTTTTTCCCATTCGGTCTAATATTGCGTTAAACCCCCCTCGAAATGTGTTCTTTATCTACCTGAACTTCTCCCCCAACCCTGAGCTCCGACTTCCTCTTCGGACCTTTCGACCAATTTCCTGTTCGGTCATGGTCTGAGTTTTTTGCTGGTACGTCCATTTTTATCTTTCCCGAAACGATTGCAAGGTCCCTTGCAACCTGCTTTTGCGTGTTCCCCCTTTCAGCTTCCGCTAACCGCATGACGCCACAGCGTTTTTTCTCCCTCTGAAAAACTCCCCTCTCCCCCAATGTCCTCCCCGTTTAGTTTCTTTATAGGGGATTCTCTTTCTGGTGCTGACTCTTGGACTTCCCCCCAGTCACAAACCCTGTCGTCCCCCGGCTATGACTTCCATCACTTTTCCCTCTCCTCTTCTACTCCTATTCTTGTCCCCCTTAAGCCGGAGCTTCTCTTTACTCACTTTGGAGATCCAACTAGTTTTTCTTCCCTCCAGATCGCGATACCCTTATCCCCCTCTCATTCTGGCGTAAGAGGTTTCCGGATTATTTTGTTTTTGAAGTCCTACTGCTTCTCCTGTTAACACCCCGGACGCTTCTGTCACACTTCCGACACTCCCCTGTCCCCCCTCCAAGGTATTAGAGGTATTTCTCCGACGATTTCCGGCTGTTTTGGTCTCAT
>Ga0179593_1343862_pt1 | contig 12185 bp, 12 predicted proteins | sample CZODoug2_1_08_16_FD_185931 | JGI IMG/M metagenome (GOLD analysis project Ga0179593, IMG submission 185931) | Vadose zone soil fungal communities from Angelo Coast Range Reserve, California, USA - CZODoug2_1_08_16fungal (PacBio error correction) | ecosystem: Environmental > Terrestrial > Soil >... | reverse complement strand
CCTTTGTTTCCGCATCTCTCTTAGCACGACTCGACACCCCTCTATCGGTTCATTTTTCCGAATTTTTTAAGCCCCCCTTACTTTTAGCCTCTCATTATAGTTTTTAAATTTTTTAAGGTCCCCCGAACCCTCGTCGGCAGTCTTTTTTCCCCTGAACATGCTCTTTCCCTGACACATTAGAAGTTTGATTGAAGTTCCCCAGTGACTCCCTTTCTTCGATTTGTCGCGCACTTTTCTCTCTGCCAAAGTCGGAGCTCTTTTACCTTAGCCAATTTCCATCCCTACTGATCAAGCCCCCGTCTCCTTGCTCTTTTTTCTCCTTGTCTCCTTGGCCGAGTTTGCGTTTTTCATGGATCTGTCGATTTTCCTTCCTTCCTACGAATTCCCTTTTCGACGGCTCTACTTCTGTAGATAAGGGTTTGTCTTCAGTATTTGGGCTGCCCTTTCCTCCGCAGCCTTTTCTCCTTTCTGACTGCGACAGGCGAACGCAACAAGAAATTTTTGCTCCGCGAATAGCCGTTCTTGCTTTCTTAGACGAATTTCCCTTTTTTTTTTTTTTACCCCATGACTTTTGAGCTTCCCCCCCTCTCAAGCTTTCCTGATGTGACCTACGACCAATTTTTACTTCCCATCTTTCCGAGACGTACCATTCACTAATTTTGAGTTGCCCTCCCGTTCGATCAGTACTTCTGAAGTTTTTCATCGGCATGCTCCCTTGAACGCGCCCCTCCCTCAATGACAATGCCTGCGGTTGCCTTAGTTCACTGGCGAAACAAACCAATTCGTTCCCATGGCCCCTACCGCCTTCGATGCCCAAAGGTCCACGTTATGTCGTAGATCACTTTTCATTATAGAATTCGGCTGTTAAGATTGGCTTCAAGCCCCCCTTCGCCAGAATGCCCGACCGGATCTCGGAAGGTGTGACGGAGAAATTGTTCATACCCCAAAGAGCTTATCTTCTTATATGATTCCCTGTAAATCCTCCCCCCCTGAACCTCCTGCAAGAAGCTGCAAGCGGGTCGATCTTATGTTTTCCCCCTCAGTATCTATCGCCCACTCGAGTTTTTCACACAGTTCCACTACATTTCCCCGTGAGTTCTCTCCGGGGTCCCCGATTCTCTCTTCCCCCGGATTTTCCATTGACGTGCTTTTTTGACTGGCATCCCCTGTACCCTTGACCCTCATCGTTCCATTATAGTTCGGTAGGTTAGGCAGTCTCCCAGCAGCAAAGCCTAGTCCCCCCTTGCTTCATAGATCCCGATCGCTAGTCATTCCCGTAGATACTTTTTTCCGGGAGCCCTTTCCCCACTCTCATCCTCGCGGTTCCCTGCCTTCCCGGCGACTTTTATTTCTATCTTTTCCCCGTTGGTTGGTTTCCTACTATCCGTTTCTCACTTCTGGACGAGTCTCGTCGCTTCCCCCCCTATTGACGCATCCGGTCCCGGGTTTGACCAGGAAATTTCCCGCACGATTCCACTATACATCTCGATTCCCCTAGGACTTGTTTTTTCTGTCCGGGGAAAGACGTATCCTCTTAACCCCCTTCCTCCCCCAACCTCCTCTCTTATTCTCCCTCTCATTCCAGAATGATCCGCCCCCCGCCCCATCCGCTAGAGACTCCACGATTATTCAGTCAGCTTTTTTTCACCCCTCCCGCTGCTAGAAATTTCGAGCCATGTTTCTCTGCCTCTTCTTTCGGCTTTTATTCCCGACTCGTGGAGTCTTTCTCTCCCTTCCCCCTGCCTGTTCTCCTTGGATTAACCCTTGATATGCCCTTCCTGTTTGCCAACCGCCATTTCTTTTCTTCCCCCCGCTACCCAGACTTAGTTTTCCCACTGAGATCTTTTTTTTTTCCTTTTTCTCTCTCCACGATGCAGCCCTCCCGAGATGAGCAACCCTTCCTCTCTGGCACCTCTTTCCTCTACCCGACGACCAGCTTAGTTGGCCCCGTTTTTTACGCCCGAGTAATTTCGGATCAGCGTCACTTCCTTCTTTTTTCCTTCCGTCTTTTTTCCCTCAGATGGATTACCCTTTTGAAACCAAAATCCTCTGTATGTCTAGTCATTTTCCCTCCCGATTCTTTATGTTTCGATGAACTTTTTTTTTGATGGCTCTGACCACTGACCAGACCTTGACTTTTTTCTAGAGACAACTCATCTGCGTCGTCCGGGAGACTTTCCCTCTATCCGTTTCCTGTTAAGAGTCTTGCATAGTCGCGCAGTGAGTTAGAGCCGTCCTTTTTTTCGGTAGATGGCGCATGTATTTTCTCCAACCCCCCAACCCTCCATTTGTGTTCCGTTCCTTTCGCCTGCTTTTTTCTCCGGCGGGTTCCTTTCCCCACGCGCTGATTCCACGAGCACTTACCGAATCCGCTCTTTCCTCCCCTGGCGCTCTTTATTCCTTTTGTTTTGACCTTTCTTCTTTTTTCGGCTCTTTCAATCCTCCGTTGGCAAGCCTACGGTATAACGCGTCGCGAGCGTTCTCTTTTGAGGCTGTTCCATCCTCTTTCCTTTTCCTTTCGGTGGAAACACGTATGCTATGCTTTTTCTCTGTGCCCTGCTTACGCGCTGCTGCTTTAATTTTTCATTTCCCCCCCCCCCTCAACTCTCCACTTTTTTGTCTTTTTCAACCCTTTTCCTTCAGAGTACCACCTTTGCTATTCTTCAGATTCGGCTTTTATAGGCCTCTCCCTGCCACTTTTTTCCCTGAGCCGCTCCCGACGTTTATCCTTTCCCTTACGCGGTGTGACTTTTTTTCTTCAGGCCTTTTTTCGTTGTTGCGTTATGACAGCCGGGTCGCATTTAGCGATAGCTTTTGTGACCCCCCCTAGTCTCTCTTTTCTGACCTGCTGCTAACTTCCCCACCTAAGCGGCTGATCGAGCAGTGAATTCAGAAATCCCCTTTGTTTTTTATGATCGTTCTTCTAAGTGTCTTTTTTTTTTCGCTTACCTCGAAGTCGTGTCCCTTCCTAACGATACCCCCTCTGACTTGCGTGTCAAGGGTCCCCCGGTAAATTTAATTCGACTAACACGTTTCCTATATCCCCCTAACTTCTACCCTCTGAATGCTCCAGCTCACGTAGTTGGCAGCTTTCTTTCTCGCTCAGTTTGACCCCTTCAGCTCCAGTACTTAGCGCCCCGCCTCACGGCTTCGACCGTCTGTCCTAGACCCGGAACGCCTTTTTCGGACGTTCGCCCGATCGAACTGATCAATGTTTTCTTTCGGCGGTTCCCCTCTCTCCGTTCTTACTCTCCTCAAGAGGCAATTAAACGATTTTTTAAGGATTACTTTCCCGTCCATTTTACCATCAGACTGAAGCCCGCGTGAGAATTGCCCCTTTTCTCTGCGTTTTCCCGAAATAGACCCTGAGCCCCCTTTTTCTCTTGGTAGATCTCTAGCGGTAACTACCTTGAGAGCTTGTTCATTCCCTTTTTTAGCCTCTCTATCGTCTCGACTTGCGGACCACTCTTTTTGCCGCCCCCCAGAACGCCCGCCCGCTCTCTTTTCGTTTTTCCCCCAATGTTTGTTCTGTTGTCAAGGCCCTTGACTTTCGCCCGTGGTCTTTTTTCTTTCACCTCCCCCTCTTCAAGTTACTTTCACAAAAGAGTTCTCCCCGGCTTAGGTCTGGCGTGCCTCCTGGATTGACGCTAAGAATCCAGCGTTTTTTTCTGACCCCGAGTCCCCTTAGCCCGTTTTAGTTCGTATTAATCTTCTCTTACATCCCTTTTTTTTTTCTTATCGACCGCAGATTGAAGTTCATCCTCAGGCCATTTCCTCTCCCTTCCTTGTGATTTTATAAGGGAATTCATTTGCGCCAATGGCCTAGGTGTATGACTCCCTCAACAGTTTATCGTTCTCCTTTCACGTTCCCCCTTCTTGACCCCCCTCGTGTCTCTGTGTGAAATCGTATCGTGCTCCGAACCCTTGCGACGACCTCAACCTTTGACTCTTCCTCTTCCCCCTCTGGGGCGCTGCCGATCATGTTTTGTTTTTCCCAGTCTCATCGTCGATCCCCCTTTTCATCCCCTACCCGAGCTTCCCTCTCACAGTGTGATTCCATTCCGATTTTCTGGCCGCCCATCCCCCCTTCTTTCGAAATCGTAAATCAACTTCTGTTGGAGTAGTTACCTTATTTTTCTTGGTTGATCGGAGTCCTCTTTGTGCTTTCCCCCCCTCTCTCCCACGCCGGGCGAAGCTGAAGTTTTCTGCCCCGGGCTTGCGCCTGTGAAATCCTTCCCTCATAGATTCATTGTTCGAGTCCCCACCACCAACGGTCCCCTTTGTGCCGTCTGGCCTGCTCTCGATTCAATTCGCTCGTTAGGGGGTGCAGTTATACCTCCCTTCGAATTCGCCTGCAGTGATTGGTGATGTGAATTCCTCCTGCAACTCCTTCTCCCCTTTTACTGAGTCTCCTTCTGCTGGAGAAACCCCGCTTTTTTTTTAGATAGAATCCTTTTAGGGTTGCTGCGCCTCCATCTCCAAGTGATTCATCGGTGTTCGAGTTCTTGGTTCAAACATTATCTTCCCCATCTCTGGTTAGCCACTCCCTCCACCCCTCTGACGGTGGAAATGATATCATATTTGTATACGTCTGTGTTTTTGACTCTGATTTTTAATTCCAAGTCGATTTTCGATGAAAATCTCTTGATTCTATCTTTTTCCCACCCACCCCCACCCATGAGAGCTCCCCCCACCTTGAACCCTTTAATTCAATGTTCTTTCTTCCGCACAGTCTCGGCGTCCGTGTTGATTTTTTCCGGGTAGTTTCTTTCAGCTAGACTCCTACGTTTTTTTTAAGAATTTTATTTTTGTCCTTCGGTTCGTTCTATCATCTCTTCTCTTACATGCGGTCAGGCGTACGTTGTTAACGAACCCTCGACCGATTAGAGGGCAAGACTTTATTATGTATTGTGCAGTCCTGCACGCACATTTCACTGAAAGTTGATTGTTCTAACAGGTCCCTTTTTTGATTCGATTCTTTCCACTTGGGCTAACTGTGGGTAGCTAAGACCTGCACGAGCTCTTAGAGATGAGTGTAGTTTTCGTTTCGCTCTCCAAAGTTCTTCTACGGAACTCCTCCCCTGAGGTAAAACTCTTCCGCCTCAGTCCGCTCCACACAAAGCTCCCTTTTTTTACTGGGCCTGGAAAGATATCTCTCCTTTTGTCTGGGAATCACTGATAGTCGTTGTCTCGTAGTCCTGGTTTCTACTTCCCCCTATGCGCGCTGGATCGACCCGAAAAAGGCGGCGACCTGGCCTTCCGATTTCAGTTCCCCTTCATTTCCATTTATTTCTGAATCGTTGCGGATATCGATTCACGACCCTTCAACGACGTCTAGAGTTTTCCGACTGAGTAAGAACAGTCCCTATTCCCTCTAACACTGCTGCGGTCTTAATGAGCTTATTGTTATTTTTCCGGCCTCTCCGCCTTCTCCCTCTCTCGTTCATTGCTTTAAACCCCCGCTTTCAGCATTTTCCTCGATCGTCACAGAGGTCACCCCCAGTCTGTTAATTTGAATTTTGTACCTCTTTTTCCCCTTTGGCCCAGTTGTTTTTGGGGTTGGTTTTTGTTTTGTTTTTTGTGTTTCGTCACTAAGACTAAGGTCGACTCAAAGGGCCTTGCCCTTCTCAAGTTTTTCCCTCCCCCTCACGAGAGGGAGGCTGGCATTTCTCCGAAGCTTTTTTTTTCCGTCTTCTATCCCTGAAATGCCATTTTTCTTGAAAAAGGACGCCATTTTAGGCGGTCCTCCCCGCTAGAAGGACCCCCCCTGTCTAGTCGCTGTATCGGCGCCATTCCTCGTTTAGCTTTTCCCGACTTTTTTCATGGAAGGCCATCCGTCACCCCTTTTTTCCCCCTCCGTCGCAGAGCCTTAGTCGATTGACGTCGATCTTTACCTTGAGCAGATTCAGCGGAGAGCGAGCGTTTACGGTTTTTACCATTTTTGAAATAATGGTCCCGGCGTCGGATCGATCTTACTTCAAGCTCCTTTGCAAATGCATAGACTCCTCTTGCTGTCGAATTAGTTTTGGCGATCCCTCTTTTTTGATCTTCGACTGGGCGGGGTCTTCCAGAATAGCGTGGATTTTTTTCGAGTATGCCTAATTTCCCTTTTTCCCAGTTTTTCTCTCGTTTTTTTCACAAGACTTCCGGTCCTCTAACCACCCTTTTAGTCCTCAGATCCTAGCGCGACACGTGGTTTTTTTGGGTTCTCCGAAACTGTCGAGCTCACTTTCGGCCGTGAGCTTTTTTCCTGCCGGTCGCCCGGACCCGGCCTCCTTCACGACTTGCTTTCGGCGCAAGGTTCCCCCCCGAGCTTTCTCTGCGCTCCACCGCTGAGTACCTGATGAACCCCGGTTCCTACGCCGCCCACGTCGTTGGTTCCCCCCTTTTTTCTTTTTTCGTCCGTTTACTGACTGCCTCGGCAATTTTTTATCCCTTTCTGTTGAAAAACCCCCCCCCTTTAGATCGTTTCGCATAGAAACTGGATCGGCACGAATGAGAAGACACAACTTACCTTCTTTTTTAAACCTAACTACAGACGATGTGTCATCCCTTCCCCCCTTCGCGAGCTCGCTGACGTTTGCTTTGCAACAGAGGCGATCTTTTTGCCCACGACCCCTTTCCCTCTTCCACGAAAGGGTCCTGAGAAAGGAGTCTCAAGTGTTTTTTCTTTGGGGTTTTAAGTTTTCTTTCATACGATGCCTCCCCTTCCGTCCAACGAGGCGCTTTCGACTCGGCTCACAAGCTCCATTGTCGGACACTCGCCCCGGGATCATGGACGTTACCCCCCTCTTCTGCTGTCCAATCCACATTCCTGGGCGTTACTCCCTTCGCGCGATCGTGGTCCCTCCCGTTTTTTTCCAGTCTGTTTATTGCAGTGTCGTTTCATCGGAAAGAGGACCCCGTCCTTTTATGACTGACCCCACCTTTCTGTGGTGCACTCTTTGGTCCTTTTTCTGCACGGGACCGCACTCCCGTGGTTTGTACAAAGTATCGTCTCTCGGCAGGTGAGTCGTTATCTCTCTCTTACCGGCTGCTTAGTCCCTTGTCAAGTAGTGCAAGAGGACCCGCACCTTCTCCAGCTCGGGCTAGCTTCCTATTGATCGCCATGGCGTTGAGCACTCCGTTCCAATTTCTTACCCAGAGCCCAGCATGGTTTGTTAATGCCCGCTGATCAGCTTTTCTTTGGAGAAGGTCGCGGTTCCCCGTTGGTCCCTAAATCTTTTCGGAATGTCTTTTCAGAGCGCTTTTTTTTTCTCCGTTCTTCCCTTCTCTTCTTTATTTTCTTTAAGGGACCGGTTCAATAATACTTTCTTTTTTTTTTTCCCAAACCCCCGACTCGGAAGTTGAGGTACGTCCCCTAGGTGGCCACTCGGTGAAATTACGGCCCATTCTTTCCCCTTGCCCTGCTTTTCCGGCCTCGATCCCGCGCTCAACAACTTGAGGATTAGGCGCTTGGCTACATTGTCCCCCGAGGCCGCTGTCTTTGTTTTGTTACTTACGCATCTGCGCCGTCTTCTCTGAGCGCGAATCGGCGCTGTCCTTGCCGCGACCCCCCTCCCTCTTACGTCCGTCTTTTACCTTCACCACGTTCCCATAGTTTTTTCCCCCTTTCGATCCCCTCGTCCTACCTTATTAGTGGTAGGCCGATGCAGAGTTTCGGTCTCGAGAATTCTTTCGAATTTGTTAAGCTTCTTCGATGCTCCCCTCTTCTTTTTCTTCCGATGTTACTGATCCTAAGATGCCCAATTTGCGCGTCCCTCTTCCGCCAGCCCCGCTTCAGCGATTTCTGCCCGCAATAGGATCCCCCATTTCCCCTCCGTTGTCGCCATTAGTGAGCTGCTTTTCTGGTTGTCCCAATTATAACCTATGAACTGGAACGTTACGTTGAGAGTCCTTACTCTCCTCCTCGCCTGCCGTCGAAACTTTATGAACGACGCGTATCCCCTGAAAAATCGGCATCGGTGTAGTCATGACACATAATTTTGGCGCAAGACACCCCCCGATCCTCCCCTCTCCACGCGCTTCGAATCATTCCTAGGACCTCGTCCTGTTTCGACTGAGACTTATACTTCCCCCCCTCCTCTACAGTTCTCCTTTTCCATAGTAAGCGGAGACGTGTATCTCACGTCTGAACTTCCGGAGGAAGACAAAGATCCCCCGTGAATGAACCACAAATATGCTTTTTCGCCTCGCGCTGAGTCTTCTTTGATGTATAGAGAGTATTGCGGGGGAAATTCTGATTTTGTCGATTATTGCTCGAAGAGCCCCCAAAGCACCCGACTGGGAAACCCTCCAGCAAGGTCTTCGCATTTTTCTATTTCCACCATCTCGCCGAACATTGAGCATCCGCTCCGTAAAATCGCCCAGACTTCCTGGCCACGTCCTCTTTTTCCTGGGTCTTGGTTACTCGATTTCTCTCTTCTTTTCCGATGATAAAGTTTTTGTGTGGACTTGAAGACTCTGGGTTCATCGATTCCTTTCTTAACGACTCCAAAGATACCGTCCAAGTCGCGATTCTACGGGAATCGCGCGGCTGGCATGCGTCACTTACGTTCCCTCATCTGGGAGGCTCTTTTTTTTTTGGGTGTCCTGCCAGGCTGATCGAAAAGACCGTTTCATTCGCGGATTTGTCACGGATGCAGGGCGTCTGGTTTGCAGCGCACCGACGACCCCGTCGGGATGCTTTTCTCTTCGACATCGATAGACTTAAACATAGACGCTCATTCGCTCGCGTCTCGCTTTCTGCGCCTTTTGGTCGAGTTGGTTTATTCGATCTCGATGATGTAGTAGAGCCTGAAGCCGGCCTTAGCAGTCTGCTAAGGTTGGACGACCTCATTTATGGGAGGAGCACTCGGCCTTTGAGAAACTTGCGTACAAAATAGTCCTGCTTCCGCGACTTTCTCGGACCCTGACGAAGCAGTTATTATGGTCGACTTCTTGAGGCCACACGCGCCAATTGATGTCGCGGTCCTACCCAAGCGAGCCAGATGTTGAATGTCTCCCAATACCCCGAGGTTATCTGTAATTTTTTCTTTACCCCCGCTCTCGTAATTCGACAGGTGTCCCGGCTACGTTCCTAGTCCGTAGGTTCCTACTGGCCACATGGCTGTTCGAAGCCCGTTTTTTTTTTCCCCTGGCGGCGTCCAGCTTGGGCTTTTTTTCGGAAAAGACTCGGCATCGCCGAGTGCTCATCCGTGATCGGTACGCGTCCTAATTTCGGATGAGCATTCCATTTTCCAAGGATCAACTCATTCCCTTTCCCGAAGCCGTCTGACGATAGTTCAGGCGTTATTTTTAGTTTAGTTTCTTCATCGTTCCTGTCCACTACCAGGAGCGAAGCTCTGCGATATTCCCTTGATACTGTTCCCGGACGCTCTGAGATGGCAAAGGTATCGCCCTTTTTTTTTTTGATTTCGGCGTCCCCTTTTCACTTCCGTGCTTCCTAAGCTCTGTTGTCATGTACCTTCGCCTCCTGTTCCTTCTCCAGTACAACGTCCATTTCCATGTCCGAAAGGCGTCGTTTTGTCCCTTCCCTTTTTTTTTCTACCTTTCGTCGGACGTTGTTTGACCCCGACTTTTGTCCTTGTCCCGCCGCTTGCTTACACCGATTTCCCTTTCTTGGGTTTTGTATTGTTTTTTGAAATTATATTCCCCCCGGTAATCACAAAAACGGGAAGCGGAATCAGCGTTTCTCAATTTTACCCTGGCGGGTGAGACGACCTTTTCTTCAGATTGCTTAACTCGATAGCTACATCGGCTGTCGGACGGCTGCTCGTCGAGTAACCTACTCAGTGAGTTGAGATGGCTTTTTTTTTTTCTTGGGATCCGGCTTGGAACGTGTGTTTGAAACCGTGGGTCGTGTCACGATCCTCACCGCCAGATCCGCGGCATTTGTTTAGCCGCTGCACAGTGAGTTAGAAGAGGCTGAAACCTTCTCCGGCAGCTGGAAGATCCGCTCGACGACCTCTGTTGCTAGTTCTTGTCAGTTCGACGGCACGTCTCCCCCGAGGATCGTTGGATTCGATCTGTCAGAACCGTCTGCAAAACTCGCTTTTATTTTATCGATTTCCAGAGTCCTTCTGACAATGATTCTTTCCCGCTTTCACTGCAGACCACGCGCGTTTCTGACAAGATAGTGAGGGTGACGAAAAACGAAAGTCCCTGGCGTGAGAGTCGTTTTTCCCCGTTTTTGAGTTGCTGTGCGCGCCGAGGCCTGGTTTTTTTTTGTCTGCCCGAAGACCCTGTTCCTGGACGCAGTGAGAGACCTCGGTTTCCTAGGGCGTGCCCCGTCTTCCAGCGCGTCGCAACCTTCACTACTGAATTCCGCTACTTCGGTGCTAGCAACCCTTTCCTTTTTTTAGGACACGGGCATCTTTTCTCTGGATGTCGACCTCCAGCTAAGTTTTTCTCCCTCTTTCTCGAGCTGGGAGTTCGTCCTCTTTCTGGTTTTTCCCTGGTCGCTGAGGCCTTAAGCCTTTTCCGCTGCTTTTGGCCCTTCCTCGTTTCGCTGGTGAAGATAGCACGTGGGTTCCACAAGACCCCGGAGATGGCTCTACCTGCCGAGCACCAAGTCCCGGACGAAGATTGGACGGCCTCCAGACCTCTCGTGTCACTAGTCGTCTTTTTTAAAGCGGTTTTTTGATCTTTCCACCAGATCGGTTTCCGTGCGATACCCGAGCCGGCGGCTGATCTGCATTTGTCCCCTTCCTTTCCCCTCCTTCTCCCGCGTGATCTAGAAGAGCCCTAACCTCCCGGCTCTGGCTGATTTGACTCGCAGAGTTGTTCGAGGACTTGATCGTCTTGTCTTCTCGCCTGCGGTGCGACGGTTACGTTTTTCCCGTACGATAAAGCCTCGTCCGCTGCCAACCCGCCCCCCGGACAGCATTTTTTCCCTTGGAAACATCTCACGTTAGTAACCCGGAGATCGTATATCCGTGGCCAATGAGCCCATTCACATCCTGCACGCCGCTTGAATTCTTTCCGTACAACCTTTTCATTCCTTTGAAAAGTGAAATCTGACGTGAACGATTAATTATTCTTCAAAGGCCATGCTCTCCCTTACCCAGCGACTCTTTGCGTCTAGTTTTACCGCCCGAACCCAGTTTCGGCCCTCAGTTAATTAACCCCATCTCCCCTGAAGCTGCTGTCCCTGTTCTTCGTCAGTGGGCCACTCTTTACCCCGGCTTATGTGACGGGATACGGGGATTATTAAGGTTGCATTGTCAGACCCTGAAGGCTCCTTTTGCGTGCTTCCCGCCTCTTCTCAGGCGCGTCGTTTTGGAAGATATTTATGACCAAACGGGAGTACTCCTGATCAAGTCCTGTTTCCTCTCGGTATTACTTTCCCCCTCCCTTCTTCCGACCAACTCTGCATTAAGATTAGTGAGGGTGGGGTTCCTGCTTTTTTACGCGACGCTTTTCATGTTTTTTTCTCTGTAATGCCTCTGGCATGGCCGGCGGCACGACTCTGACCGTCTACTTACATCATTGTTCCTGGTCGGATTTCCTGGCTTGACGAGAAGGTCTGAGCCGGCCCTGTGAGCTTTTCCATCGGATCAGGATTAACCCTAAACCGGCAACTTGCGACGAAGTTCAGATCTCACGTTTTACCCCCAATCGGGCTGATTCCTCGTAGAAGGTGGCAATCCTTCTCAGGTCATGATTAATGTTCCTCGATTTTACAGCCGACGATCCACCCTCCCAGCCCTTTTCTCTCTTTCATTTTGGACTGCGCACCCAAATTGGCCGATTGATCCGTCCATCCGGAGGTTTGTGATTCTTTTCTCGTTGGCAATTGCCTTCGTGTTTTGATTTTTTTTCTTTCTGCCACCGACCAAGCACGCGGCGACGAGCTTCGGCTCTTCTTAGCGGACAAGGGCTTTTAGCCTTTTTTCCTATTCTCCTCGTGTGTAAAATTTGGCCAGTTTACCCGTCGGCGCGATTATCTTTTCGTGGTCAAGCGGTTGTGCTGTGTACTCCGAATAGCGGCATTCTGATGTAGAGACGTTTTGGTCCGCAGGACCATATGAAACGGTTCGGTACTCGCTGATTAGCCTCTCCGCTTCCTTTCATGGACCCTTGACGCCGTTGGAGTTGCGAAGCGCTCATTTTACTACTTTTCCGTTGCCTATGGACCATTATCATCCTGCGTCCCTCCCCTCCACTCGTTACGTGGATTGCTT
>Ga0179593_1307824_pt1 | contig 12185 bp, 20 predicted proteins | sample CZODoug2_1_08_16_FD_185931 | JGI IMG/M metagenome (GOLD analysis project Ga0179593, IMG submission 185931) | Vadose zone soil fungal communities from Angelo Coast Range Reserve, California, USA - CZODoug2_1_08_16fungal (PacBio error correction) | ecosystem: Environmental > Terrestrial > Soil >... | reverse complement strand
CACCTCCCCAGTACAAAGCCCACAGATCGCCACAAATTCCCTTCTTTTCGGACGATTCGGGTGAATTGACTATTCCCCCCTCAGTGAATGAGCTTTGGTAGCTTCTGAGCACAGATCCTGACTTGGAGTAGTGTTTTGTTTCAAATTCTGCATGCGATCCGCCCAGCGAATTCGCTGCCCCAACCATCGCTGTTCCTGGCCTTTAAAATCCCGATGATACCTGACCCACTCCCCCGCTGATAATCTTGAACTGAGCGCCGATCACCTCCCCTCGTTGTGCGCATCTGGTGCTTCCCTTGTGCCCACCAATCTAAAGAACGTTTTTTTTGAATATCTGATCTTTCGGTAAAATTTTGTGTACTCCCTGCTCCCCCCCCCCCTGGAATTTCGGGATAATACCTCCCAAGTGGTCCTTCCCGAATGTGCTATACAAAAGCACCTTCACGTTAGTGGGCGGAATTTGGAACCGACGTGATCACAAGAAGGCTTTTCCAGAACACATTAATCGCCGTACCCATCTTCACTTTGTCGTGAACAGCTCAACTTGATAGCGATAAGCACTCTATTCCCTGCCGCCGGCGCCGTCCCCCCGATACAAGCAATTCCCAATGCCCTACCGCGACATCGAGTTCTTTACCTATCAGATTTGAGAACTCTCCGCCTTTGCCCACTGATATGCTAGCTTTTTTGATACGTTACGAATGTCCTCTTAGAGATTGTGAACCAACAAGAGATACTGGTACATGTTTCAAGAAGTAACGGTTTCCTTCTCCCACAATGCAAGGAACTCTCTTTTTCCCCGAAACCTTTATTGCACTCCCCCCTCCCTCCGGTGGACACATAGAAGAAATTCCCTAAGTTCTCGATGCCCGAAAATGCCCTTCTCCTCCCCCCCTCCTGACAGAAGTCTTCCCTGGTTACTGCCGACCCCTTCCTCCCGGCCACCAGGTACCAATTCCCTCTTTTGTCTGACGAGATCAGTGGGTTTCCCGTTTTAACGGCAAAGAGTCAAACCACCAAGCCAACCCGATCGGTAGGATCATTCTCCAGGTCAATTTTTGAACAGTAGGCTTCGCGCCCCTGCTGATCAAGTCAGCACTCGCCGCTGTCTTTGGTATCCCGACAATCGGGAAAAGGGTGAGGTCTTCCTCCCTTCCTGACTAAGACGTCACCTTCTTTCTGAACGGTCAGTATGATCCTGCCGGACTCAGCCCTCACCCCATATACTATGCCTTAGAGCCCAATTTCGAATTGTCCAGCTCTACGTTGTTCCCAGAAGAGTTTTAGTTCCGACTCCATGCCGCCCCCGGTTCAGACTTCCTTCTTTTCCCCACCACAGGGTTGCACCCCTCTTTCACGAACACAGCGAGGGAACTTGACACATTCGCGTGATTGGAGGAATTTGCGCTACAATCTATGCGTTTCATCATCGAATGTCGACTTTCGCCTTCCGCGTCACCAGGCCGGAATCCTTTAGTTGAGCGGTTCATGGTCGATCTGATGTGCCCTTTTTCCACTCCCCAAACACACCCCCATATTCTCCTGCTTGAGACAATCCCTTCCCCCTTTTTTCTATTAAAGGCGACAGATATGCCAGACTGGAACACAAACCTAGGTGAGTAGACCAGCCCAACGGTCCCTTTCCTTTTCCCGCACTTGAAAAATTTAAGTGCCGCAACGGCTGGCGCGATTGCATCACCCCCCCCTGCCAGCGCCTCGTCGTCCCGATCAGGATTCGGATCCTGATTCGAGTTGAAAAAGAATTTTAGTTACATACATGCCACTGGGAATACTTCCCACAGGTTCCCGTCACGCGAACCACATTTCTACCCTCCTCCTTGGAGGAACGCTTTCTTCCTTCCTTGCGCGAACCCCCCCCATTCTCCTCGGTTAAGTGATTGCCGCTAAATCAGGTTTTGTCATCCCTCTCCACTGATCAAGCCAAAGAAGTGATCAACTTCCTGCAACTTTCCCTCGTGTTTCGGCTGAAGTACTTTCCTCTACTATTGCAGCATCTTTCTAGACAATTTTGCAGATGTCAAAAATTCCCTTTCAATGGCAAAATCTTCTTGGCTGAATTGAACCAGAAATTCCTGCTTTATTTGTCGATCAAGGTTCCTTCTTGCCTGCTCTCGACTTTTGATGCTGGTAGAGGGAATACCTTGTCTCCTTTTTGGACCTTAGATCACTTCAAGTACCGAGGGTTTTTGGGAAAACGCTTCAACACACCTACTCCCTCCTGTTCGAGTGCTGTTTTCCCCCAGTACTTTTGTTGACCTTTTTTTATCCAAGGAGATGCGGCGCCTTCATTGAGAGTGGCCAAACTTTTCTCCCATAGACAGACTCTCGTTTTTGACTACTTCCCTCTAATCTAGCTTCCTCCCATACGCTCCCGCAAAATTCTTGTGTACGTCGTATTGCCCCCCCCCATTTTTTATCAGCTGCGAATTGCCCCTAAAGACACGACGCGATAAGTCAATGACTCTTCCTAGTCCAGCTTGACCAAGTTCGGCTATACTTGTGCCTTTTTTCCCCTCTTCTTCAACCATCGCCGAAGGCTGCGTCCCATTCTCCCCCGTTTGGATAGTTGATTCCCACTTTGGGTTGAGCTGTTCTGATCCAGCACTTGAACGGCACGTTTTTGGAGGAAAACTTCGCCTCTCCCATCCGCGCTAAATGTTTTGAATTTCCCATCCTTTCTCCGTGACCCAGGCAAATAGGATCTTTTTCACGTGGCGGATCCAGGGTATTACCACAGTAAGATCGTTCCAAGCGCCCGGAATGAGCTGGCGTTCTTCTAACCGCCCCTCTTCTTTGTAAGTTGGTTTGATCGAGATTCAGTTCTACAGAGCGTACCACGCCAGCCACTTCCGACGCAATATTGAAGATCTTACTTGATCACCACCCATACCCTGGTCTCACGCAAACGGTCTTTCAGTAGGCCGATTCCGCGCCATCTTGTTGACCATACAAATAAGGTTCTCTCTTCTTTTATTTTATCGGCGTTCCCACTTTCGCTTTCGAGTGCTGTACCGGTTCAGGTGAATAACACAGTAAAAAGGTTTGTTTTGGATCAACATCCGCCCCCCCCCCCCCCCACCCACCCCCCCTCCCCCAACATCTTCCTCCACATGCCTCTTCCCCCTTATCCCCCCCCTTCTTCCTTTTCCCCTCCCCCCTTTCTCCCTTCCCTCCTCTCCTATCGCCCCCCCCCCCCTCCTTCTTGCCCCCTTCCCTCCGCCCTTCCCCCCCCTCCTCCCCCTTTTTCCCCCCCCTCCCTCCCCCCCTTCCCCCTCCCCCGTCCCCCCCCTCCCCTTCTCCTCCTCCGCGTCCCTCCTTTCCCTCTCTCCCTCCCTCCCTCCCCCCGCACCCCCGTTCACCTCCTTTTCCCCCCGCCCCTCCCCCCTCTATATTCCTCTCCCTCCCCCTACGCTCCCATTCCTATTTATTCTCTCTTCTCCTTCTCCTCTCCACCCCCCCACCCACCCTCCACCCTCCCCTACTCCCCCGTTCTATTCCCCCGCATCCACCCCTCCCTCCCCTTTTTCAATCCCTCTCCATTCCCCCTCCTCTTTCCCTCACCCCCCCGTCTCCCCCCCCCCACTTCCCCTTCCCCCCCCACCCTCCCCTATCTTTCACCGCTCTGGTTTCGCGCCCACCGCAACCCCCCACCCCATGACCCCCTCTTACTCCTTCCCCTACCCCCCCGCCATACTTCATCCCTCCCCCCCCCCCCCTTCCCCCCCCTACCGCCCCCCCCTTCTCACTCCTCCCTTCTCTTCCCGCCCCCTCCCTCCCCCTCCCTTCCCTTTTCTTCCTATTGTTCATTTTTCCCGTTCACTTGCACGGGCTTTTATCGACCTCCCCCGTCTCCTACACTCCCCCCAACCTCTCTTTCCTCCCTTCTCTGTCGCTCTTCCTGGTACACCGCATCTCCCCCTCCCACGCTCTCCTCCCATGCTCCTCCCCCCCTCGTTCTTCCCCCCCCCACCTCTCCCCCTTCACGCCCTCCCCCTCCCAATCCCCACTCATCTCTCCCCCCTCTCTACCACTTCACCTTTCCCTCCCTCCCATTCCCCCCTCCTAACCTCCCTCCACCCACTCCCTTACACTCCCTCCCTTTATCTGCCCCCCCCCCCCGCTTCCCCGAATTCTCCCCTGCCTTCCCTTACCCACTAGCGCCTCCCACCATATCGTCCTTCCCTCCCTTCTTTCTCCCCCTCCCTGATCCACGCTCCCTTCGCCGCCCCCATTCCTCTCCCCCCCCTCTTCCTCACCTTCTGCTCCCCCCTTCCCGCGCCCCCATCCCTTCCCCTCACTCCCCCCCACCCCTCCCCTTTCAGCTCCCACCTTCCACCCCCTCTTCTTCCCGTTGTCCTCCGCCCTCTCCCTTCTCCCCTTTTCCCTCCCGCTCTCCCCATCGCATTCCCCTTTCTCCCCTCCACCCCCTAGCCCTCTTACTTTACTTCCGTTCATCCATTTTCTATTCAAACCTCACCGATCCCCATCCCTCCCGTTTGCCTTCCCCACCTCCGAACCTCTCCTATTCCTTCCCTCTACCTCCTTCTTCCCCCCCTCCCCTCCTCCCACCCCTTTACTCCTGTTCACCAGACCCCGTTCTCCTTTTATCCCTTCCCCCTTCCACCCCCTTCCCTTCCTCCCCATTACCCCCAATTTCCCTTCCATCAATACCCCTCCATCCACTTTCGCCCTCCCCCCCATCTTCCACGTCTTGTCCCATCCTCGCTTCTCTTCTCCCACTCCTCTCTTCCACCCCCGCCTTCTCTCCTTCGCCCCCCCCCCCCTCCTCCATCCCCCCCTCCCCGCCCTTCTGCTCGTATCCACTCTTTCCCCCCCATCCCCTCCCTCCCTTCCTTCCCCCCTCTCCCACCCCCCCCACACCCTCCCCCTTCCCTCCCCCGACCCCCCCCTCTCCCTCCCCCCCCTCCCCCTTGCACCCCCCCACCTCCCCCCCCCCCTCCCTTTCCCTCTTTTACCCCTCATCTTTCCCACCCATGCCCTTCCCTTTCCCTACCCGCCTCTTCAACCACCCCCACCCCCTCTCTCCCTAAATCTCCCCCTTTCCCATGGCTCCCTTCGCCCCACACCTCCCCCTCCATCCCCCCTTTCTCAACCCTTCCCCTCCAATCCCCCTTTCCCTTCCTCCTCCCCCCTCCATCTATCTTCGTCATTCATCTAATCCTCTCTACTCGATTTTTTCTTCCCCACACCTCCATATCCTCTGTTCCCTCCACTTAACCCCCCATCCGTCCTCCCCTCTACACTCACACTCCTCCCCCTCCCTCCTTCTTTCTCATCCCCTCCTTCTCTTCGCCTTTCCCCTCTCATTTCGCCCGTCTTCCCACTAGTCCTTCCCCCCCATTCACCTTATCCCCCCCCTTCCCGCTCCTTTCCCCCACCTCCCGTCCCCCTCCCGACTCCACCCCATTCTGACCTCGTTCCCTTTTTTTTCTGTCCCCCCTTGCACCCCTAACCCCTGCCCCACTACCCCCTCCTTTTTCCCCCTCGCATTCTCCCCCCCCCCTCCCTCCACCCCATCCCCCCTCTCCCCCCCACACTCTCTTCACCCCTATATTACTTCCTTCACCCCTCCCCCTCCTCCTCTATTCATTGCATCCCCCTTTCTCTCCTCCAGCACCTCCCCTCTTTCTCCCCGGTATTACCCTTTTTCTCCCCTTTTCTTGCTACTCTCCCCTCTTTCCTCTTTTGTCCATTCCCCCCCAGCTTTACCTGTTACCTCTCCCCACCCCTGCCCCCCTCACCCCTTCTTTTCCCCTACCGTGCCCCCTTCGTCGCCCTTCTTGCCTTTACCCCCCCTCCCTCTCTCCCACCCCCCCCCCTGCCACCCCCCACCTGTCTACCTCATTACTCCCCCGCCCCCCCCCCCCCCTCTCCTTCGTTCCCCACTCCCCACAATTCCCTCCCCCCCACGCCCCGCTCATCCTTCCTCCATTCCTATATCACCCCCCCCCCTCTCCTTACCCCTTCCTTTCCTCTCCCATATAGGCCCCTCGATCCCACTCCCCCCCCGTCCTCCAACCCCCCCCCTAACCCCCCCATCTACCCCCCCCCCCCGCCCCCTTTCCATTACCCCCTCTCTTCCCCCTCGACTTCTCCTTAATCTTCCACCTTTTTTTATCCCTCCTCCTTTTCTTTACATCCCCTTCTTCTCTTTCGCAACCTCCCCCTCTACTCTCCTCCCTGTTCCCCACCTCCCCTCCTACTGCCTTCACCCCCCTCCCTGCCCCTTCTATCCCCGTCCCATCCCATCTTTCTCCCCCTCTTCTCCCCCTCCGTCCCCCAACACCCCTCCGCCCCCTCCCCCCTGCCACCCCTTCTTTCTATCCGAACCTACCCCTGCCCTATCTCCTGCTTTTTCCTCTCCCTTTTCTTCCTCCCTCCCCCCACTCCTCCTTCACCAGCCCCCGTACCGTCATTCATATACCCCACTCCTCACTACCCCCTCTTCTTCTTCTCCCCCCCTCCTCTTTCCGCCCCATCCCCCTTTCTCTTCTTTCTTCCCTTTGTCCTCTCTTCGATTATACTCCGCGACGCTTACTTGTCTTCCTCCTGTTTTAGTTTCACCTTACATATAGCCCTGCTCACGGTTTTCAAGCTTTAGTCTCTCAGCCGGATCGAGTTCTTTCTTTTTTCTGCCTTCGCAGCGTGATCACCTTTGGTGGTGATTTTATCGCCCCCTTTTCACCCCCTGTGAAGGGCTGCGGTATGGCTTCCTACGTATTTTAGCGTTTAGTAGTCTGTCGCACCTCCAATTCTGTCCCTTGGCTTCCCAGTTGCATCCCTTGTGACTTTTTTTAGTCTCCTTGTTTTCTTAAAACCCCCTCCTTCCAACGCAACTGCCGTTGTACTCTGCCGCTCTCCTGTTCTTTCGGTGTGGAAGCTTTTTCCACACTACTTGTAATGGCCGTGATTCCTGTAAAAACCTTCTCCAGGTTCTACACTCCCCCAGCAATCCTTCGCTCGATTCGTAGTTCATCATTGCTCTCAAACTAAGGAAGAGCGCGGAATTCTGGGCCTCTACCCCAATTGTCCACATTGATCCTTTCTACTTTCCTTCGCCATTCGTCTTCCAACTTGGGTCGGCCCTTCGAAGCTGACCTTGAAAACAATATTATATGCTCCTCCAGCCGACCGCTTCGCTGCTATGTCAAGGTGTAGAAAGTTTTCTCTTTTTTCTGGATTCACCGGCAATTTTATTCTTCCCCTCTAAAATTATTCCTCTCTATCATGGGTACTTTCGATTGACCCATTTCGAAAATTCTTTCCGCAAATCGAGGAGTTTTTCCTCACCTCCGTTAGTTGCTTTTTTAAGTCCTGTGAGATTATTACCGGGGCCTGTATTTCCGCATTCTTTTTCCTCTCCGACATCTCTCTCCCCTCCCAATCCTTATCTGGTCGAGGCTTGCCTTTTCTTCATTTTCTTTTTGTTGTTGAAGAGCGCGTGAAACTTTGAAACTCCCCCGTTTTGTCTTTTTCTTCTCCCCGCTCTTTTTGAAGGCTGTCCAGTCTGGGCGGCCTTATGTGACTATTGGAAAGTGGTAATGGAGGATTCCCCACGCCAGACTCCGTCAATCGTCTCTTTTTTTTCGTTTGGGTTTGAACTTTTTTCCCAGCCTTCTTAAGAGCGAGCCCATCACCCCCCCCCCTGCCTCAACTCTCCGTCCTTCTTTGTGTGAGAAGTCGAATAGTCCCCGACATCTTTTTTCCGATGCGCTATCACCCCTGTCGCGCATTCGCCTTTCCCCATTTCTCCTTCGCCGCTTTGGTTGGGAGTTTTCCCAAAATGTGGTTTTTTCTCCTCCCTTCTTGAACCTTCTTCCCATTCTTTCCAATCACTAACCAATTTTTCTGTTCCCCGTTCGCGTTACCTTCGAAGCGGGTAAGTCCCTCTCAGAGTTTTGAGACGGATTGATTTTCTTACTTTTCCTTCAGTCTTTCCCCTTCCCGTTGTCATCCCAAGTACTTGTTGTTCTCGTACTTTGACGAACCTCTTTGTCGTAGTCATACACACCTCCTTCCTTTCAATATTCTGTACTTGAACTAGTGCGCTACCGAAACTCCTTTTCCGTTCCGGTGATTCCTCTTCTACGAGATCGTTTTTCGTTTTTCACCTTGTGCATGGTACCTGAGCCCTCTCAGGTAAAGTTTGCCCCCCCCCCCCCTCTTGGATTTTTTCTTTTTCCCTTAGTAAACCCCTCCCCTTTTCCCTTCGGTATTTGCATATACTGTCTTTGTCGGAGGTATCATTTATCCGTCTTAGACCATGCCCTTCCTGGATTTTCGTGACTGTGGCCCCCTTTTAGGTTTCCTGCTCATTTATCCCCCTTTGACTCTTTCCAGTGTTGCACTTTTTTTTTTCAGACGTCCCACGTTCCCGATCCTTCTTTTTTTGTAACACAAGTACAACGATTCTTTTGTTTTCTTTCCCATCTTTCTTTTAGTTCTTATTAAACCCCAGTATAGTTCCCCCTGTTCCCTCGCCCCCTATCTGTATTTCCCTCCAGATTTCGGGATAAGGGTGTTTGTCCTTTCTTCCCTTGTTCTCCCTTTTCACCCTTCGGCGGCGGGCCTTTCCTCGACTCTACCCCCCCTCTTATCGTTATTTTCTTTCTTTTTCACTTACTTGATAGTCCGCGATTCCCCTTTTCTTTTGAATGCGTTCCGTGGATCACTCACTGTCCATCCCCCGCCCCTTTTCACTTTCAGTGCTTGGTAACCTCCCCCCCTGCTGCATGCCCTTGTTGTCCGCCCCCTGTCCTGTGGTGTTTTTCCTTTCATTTTTTTCCCCAACATTCCTTCCCCCCAACTCCGGAAGAGATGCAAAATTATCCGTGTATTGAGTCTTTTGTGCACGCTGCTTCCTCCTCCCTGCGTCCCCCGCTGGCGGTGATCCCCCTTTTTCAGAGTTAAGAGCGTCTCTCCCCCTCAAAATTATTCCTATAATCCGATCCCTTACTCCCATCTTTCTGGGTTGGCGGGATTGCTGGGCGGGATCTCTCCCCTCCCTCTTCTGACCGACCACTTCTGTTATAGCGTACCCCACTTTTCTCTTCCTTGTGTTACTGCTTCTTCCAAACGGAAAGCTTTCCCGACCGCCGGAAGTTTGTTTTTATTTTGAGAGTTTCTTTTTCTGTTACGTTGTCTCTCCTTTCCTCACGTGTTTGTTGTTTCTGGCTCGCTGACCATTTTCCCCCCCCCCCCATGTAACTCAACTCCCCCGCGAAAATCACCCACTTCCCTTCCCTTGTTAGGAAGTGGGGGTTACTGCCCTTCCGTACCCCCCTCTTGACTCTCTTGGTCGTCCTTTCCTCTCCCAACGTAGTTATTGGAGTTCTCCCCTCCCTTTCTCTAAGTCCCGCCCATGCCTCGATCCCACCAGGAGGTCTTGTTGAAAAGCGCTTTCCATCCTTTTCTGGATCCTTCTTGGTAATATAGGATGAAGTAAAACGCCTGGAGGATGCAAGTTTTTCCGGTCTTTTCAGTTTCTCCCCCCCCTTTCCATCCCCTAAAGGTTCCTTTTTGAATCTCCCTCTTCCCCTCCCACTTTTTGAATTTTCCCACTGCCTGATTACAACCCCCCAGTCCTCCCCCATGGTCGGGATTCCCTCCTTTCCTTCATTCCCATTGCTTTTCCCCCCCACCTCACCTGACCTTTCCGTGAGGAAGGGTTCCCCCCCTGATCTTTTTTCACCACCGACGGCTTTTCCCAAGTCCCCCCCTTCATTTCCTCCTCTTTCTCCACTTTAATTTGTTTTAGTGACTCGATCACTTCTCTCTGTCCTAAGCACCCTCTTCCAGACCGCCTCCCTTTTTCCCCCTTTTCAACACTTAACGAAAATGATACCATGCCTGTCCCCCTCGTCAAATCGAGTCTGGAAATCTCTCTTTACTCTGCCGCGTTGCCTTTTTTAAGATTTTGACCCGTTTTAAGCCTTTTTCTCCTTTAGCTTTCCCCCCTGAACAGCCGATGAAAGATTTAACTTTTCCAAGAAGATTTTTAACCGTGAAATGTTCCTCCACCCCTTTCTTCCCCCGGAGACCTCAAGAGGAAGCCTAGACTTTTTCCCCCCCGCGCTCCAACTCCCTAATATACCGACTTTTTTACTCGCGCCCCCTTCTAACTGCTCCTCTCCCCCCCGACTCTGATCCTGTCCAAGCACTTTGCCAACCTTTTTCCAAGGCAAAAAAAATTCTCTTTCTTGCCCCTAGTCCCCTGTTTTAATGATCTTGCCCATTCCCGTTTTGGCCAACAAAAAAAGCCCCACGGACGCGTAGATCATTTCCTTCAACTGGCGAAATTTGGCATCTGATTTCGCTCCTCGAGTTCTTTTCCCTTTACCCTCCCGCTAATAGTATTTGTCTATGGAAATCGGTGAGGTCGTCCACTCCCCTTTCCTGACTAGGGCCGTTCCCCGTATTGAGTAGAAACTTTCAGTGTATCCTTTCTTCGCTCCTCCCCCCTCCATCCAGTCTTCCCGCCTTTACCCAAGCTTTCCTTTTTCCCCCTCCTCCCCTCCTTGTCCCTCTCTTTTTCGTGACCGTGTCTACCTGCCGTCTTTTCCGTTCTTTGACCCAGTATTACCACTTTTTGTTTGAAAAACGCTTCGAAAAACATCCTTTCTCCCCCCATGACATCGCCGGTCCGGGCAATGATCCTCCGGTTCCTTTCCTCGACGCTTTGAATAAATCCTGACCCCTTTTCCCCGATTAGCCATTTTTTTTCACCCCCTTCTCTGTCCTTTGCGGAAGAGTTCTTATCCCTTATCGGGCTTCCCTTTCACTTTTTCCCCCCCCTCCCCCTACGTCTCTCTTCCCGGACTGTTTAGGTGATAATACTTTTTCAAAATTCCCTAGAGTCTACCCTTCCCTCCCCCCCCCCCCCTATTCTGCCAAGCATCACCCCCTTATTTGTGCGGAGAAGCAACCCCTTTCCCCTTTCCTTTCCCTTCTTGCTCTTTCCCCCCCTTTCCTTTATACCCCCCCCGGATGCAGAAGATTTGCACAACCTTTTCCCCGAGATCTTCTGAAGTCTCAGATTTGAGCGACTCTTCTTTAGCTTCTCATTCTTTACCCCTTTTCCTTTTTTTTTTCACGAATATTTAAAAGGCGGTCCTTCTTTTTCACCCCGATTTCTGCCCCACTCCTCGTCTTTTTGGCCCCCAACGCTTTCCTACCCCCTTGCGCGATACCCTTTTTTTCTTTCCCGTTGATCTCCCACTGTTACTGCCGCTAACCTTTTGACCCCCTTCCCTTTCCATCCAACGCTTCCTAACAAGTCCGAATAGACCCACTCCTTACGGGTATGCCTGACTTATCAGTCCCCTTTTTCTCGGTCTGCCCTCAAAATTTGTTTTTCGACTTTCTTCCCTCGTTTCCATTTCCCCCCCTTTTGATGCTTAGGTCCCCCCCCCCGTCATTCCGAGCCGGCGTTATTTTTTTGAGAAGGATGCATAGTTACGATCATCTCCTTATGCTGTAGAGGTTATTCTCCCCGGCACCTTTTTTCTGAGCCCCTCCCCGTACCGCTTTTTTGTAGCTTCACAACGTTTTTCTCCCTTCCGGTTCTCGGCTCCTTTTCCCAAGCAAGTAGTTTGACGATTCCCCGTGGGTTCTCCTTCACTGGACCCCCGATGAGGTCGCACCCTTGAGTCAACTGGTATCCCCATTTACCCTGTTCTTTCTTCTTCTCAACAAGCCTTTCCTTCCCCTCGCACTGCTAGATTCAGCCACCTCGCCTTTAAAAAGGCTTGCCGAGTCGCTTCCTTTCCCACCCCTTCCCGCGTCGGCAGACTCACCCGATAAGGCTTCGAAATACTCCTCCCCCTCTGAATCCCAGTCGCGGTATATGTGTCAGTGAAAATCCCCCGTTCCCCCATTACTGTCCCCCCCTTCGCGGGGGTTCCGTCTTCCCCCTGGGTTATTTTAAACTTGCAGCCTGACCCCCACCGGCCCTCTTCTCCCCTCCTCTTAGTTGGAACCCTCCTCTAGCAACATACTCTCCACTGTCTTGTGGAGTTAAAATGGCGAGTTCCTTATCGTGACCTCTGCTGAATCTTTTTTCGTCTCCAGGGTGGTCTTACATTTAAGATAGTTGTCATTAGCCCGTCCTTCCTTTCTTTCCTTCGTAGAACTTCCCTTTCCCC
>Ga0179593_1594427_pt1 | contig 12186 bp, 8 predicted proteins | sample CZODoug2_1_08_16_FD_185931 | JGI IMG/M metagenome (GOLD analysis project Ga0179593, IMG submission 185931) | Vadose zone soil fungal communities from Angelo Coast Range Reserve, California, USA - CZODoug2_1_08_16fungal (PacBio error correction) | ecosystem: Environmental > Terrestrial > Soil >... | reverse complement strand
CCCCTTTTCTACCCCCTGTTTTGGGTGGTGCTTCTTCCTCGGACCCCCGAGTAGAGGACCTTCTTCCCCCCCCCCTCGAACAGCAACCCTTCCCCCCCAACCCACTTGTGTTTGAGTTTTTGTTCTTGTGTACCGATATTTTTTATAGTTTATGCCCTCGTTCTTTCCTTTTCTCATCGTTTTCGTTACCGAAGGTGGTTTTCCTACTCCTTATTACCACTTCGATCTCTCTTACTATGTCCAAGTCTCAAGAAGCTGAATTTTGGTTTTCTTTCCGTTCCCCTTAGAAGATCACGTTTCTTTTCCAGCTTCCCTTCTCTTCTCCTTCGGACGGCTCTTGTACTTCTCCCTCCTCTTAACAGGTCGGAGGCACCTAGGCGGAGATCGCCTTCATATTTGCCACCTTGAGAAAAGAGGGTGAAAATAGTTAGCCCCGCTCGACAAGTGATCCCTCCTTTGCGTCCTGAGGCCATTTTTGCGCCAAGGGACGATGCCTAAAGAGGTTGGGACTTTTCTTGAGTCCCCCTTTATGGTTGATTGCCCTTTCCCGCTCCTACAAGATGAGTACCCCAGTGAAGATGAAAATACTGAAAAAGTCCGGTCCTTTTCCTTCCCCTATGCTCCTCTTTACTTTTTAATTGGTTTAGAAATGCTTCTTCTTCTTCATCCTTCTCTCTGCGACGACTCTTTACTTTCTTTTTGACTTTTTCCCCTTGGTAGGGACCGCTGGCAGATTCTTTTGACCCAGAGAGTGGAGCCTAGCTCCAAGATGCGGAGGTGCCTTTTTTTTGACGAGTGGACCGGAGTGGACTGTTTTTTTTTGGTTTCGCGGCTTTCGTTGTCTCCTGACCTTCCGGCTGCCACCAGCCGCGAGCTGTCTTCGGTTTCCTCTTCCCCCCTTTCCCCCGCGTTCCGTTCTCTTTCCCGAGTCCCGGCTGTTTCCTTCCGGATTGACTGTTAAAGATTTATACTCATTTTCTTTTTCGTAGATATAAAAATAGCGACCGTCGCCGGCCTGCGGTTCTCCTTCCGTAGAGAACTTGCGTAAGAACTTTTTTGCTTCCTTTTTTCCTTTCTTCCGCGAGCGTTTTTATGCCAGGTACCCAGAAAGTTCCTGGACCCGAACCTTCAAAACACCAGTAACGGTCAAGATCGAAAGGGCCGCCATGCATATTGAGCTTTTTTTCTCCACTCTCTTGTCCACGCGCAGGGCTTAAAGCGTTGCGTATTAGTCTAGCCCACGTGCTGTCCAGAGAGTTCCTGAAGTTTTAAGAGCATCAGAAGGTCTCCCACCCGTCCTTCCTTGATAGTTATAGGTGTAGCCACTTTTCCCTTTTTTTGTAGCTTGCCCTGAATTTTGCGTAGCTCAATTGGAGAGCTCTTCAGAAAGAGCTCGGTTGGTCGGAATTTTAAAGTAGGAGCCGTCCTTTACTTTCTCGACTACTGGGATCAGGGGAGTGAATGATGGTCCCCCCCCTTTTTTTTTTTAGTCGTCCCCCTCTATCTCGGCCTCGTCGTTATAAGTTTTAAGTTTAAACATCAGTTTTGTATGAAGTTCAGAAGATTCCAGGTCATTTGCCAGCTTTCCACGCCTTTTCTCCATCTTCGAGGGGTAAGTCCTTCCCCCCCCTTTCCCCAGTCTCGCGTCTTTTTTTGAGCGTTCCTTTGGTCCCTGCTTTTCCCATATAAAACCGGTTTTTGAAATAGGAGTGCAGGTCCCTTTTCCACTCTACACCAGAGAAGGGAGGTATTTTTTCTCCCTTTTCTTGGGTGTGTTCGGGATTTTTCCCTCGCTGGTCCTCCAGCTTTCCCCTTTTCCCTTCCTTTTCCTAACTATGCTTCCCCTTTCTTCTAGGTATCTTCTTGGGCGCGTTGTGCATAGCAAGGTTTCAAGTGTCTTTATGGGCAGCTTAAGGAAGGTTTGAAAAGCGAACCGCTGTCCTCTATCGAAACTCGCCGCCCCTCGATTTTCTTTCTTTTCTTTTCTCTCCCCTGATAAATCCTCCTTCGCCGATGACCTAAAGAGTGCCTCACTAAGCCGTGCAAGAGGTAAAGGTATTTGATTCTGCCTAAAGCACATTCTACTTTCCTACCCCTTCTACTTTGGAGTTGGCAAGGAGAAGCGTACGACCTTTCTCCCTTCTTCGATTATCTTCTCCTTGCAGTCGTCCACTCCTGACTCGCCGCTTTCCCCGTGGCCTGGGAAGACAAAGGGAGTATTTTTCCCTTTTTCACATCCGGCCTTTTTTTCCCCCGGAAATTCCCCCTCCCCCTCCAGTCGGTCCAGGCACCACAATATATATTCTCATAAGTTGAAGATCGTGCGGGGCCTGGTTTATTATGAACTGGACCCCCGTCTCTTTTCACAGGCTCCTTTTAGGCTGCCCTTTCGATAGAACGGTGTCCCATTCTCCTCTCAAGAGCGCAGGATTGTCAGCGAACGTATGCAGCCTCCTCTTTTGGCCTCCTCCGATAACCCAGGCGAGCCTCTTTCAAAGGAACAGGGCTTTCTTTATCCCCTAAAGAGAGCATTCCGGAATTCGTCCAACTTACTTTAAGATGGGTCGGCCTTCCCCTTTCTTTACTTTTCGTCCGTGTTAAGTTCTTCCTCCCCGACTGACCAAAGAATCTGTTCTCCTCTGGTTCCCCTAGAACTTTTTAGTTTGTTCCCTCTTTTTTTACATTGTCCTCGGGCACTTTCTGGACTGCGAATCCAGAGTATGTTATATTGTTCCTTTGGCCCCGGTTCATACCTATAAGGTTATCTGGACATCCCGTTTTTTTATGTCTCTTCGAGAACGCGTTCGGATGGTACTCCCTTCTAAGCCTCTGTACCCCAAACAATGATGGTAGAATCTTTCCCTTTTAACTCGTTTAGTTCCCTCGGTCCCCTTTTGGGGTTCGAGACCGGTGGTGATCTTCCTTCCTGATTGCTCGATAGTCCAGGTTGACCTTTTTCTTTTATGGAGTATGGTTTTTTTTCCCATTCCTTGCTCCCGTGTTCGTGGCCCTCGGACCCTGGTATATATATATCAATCCCTAGTTCTCTTTCCTTTCGGGAGAAGCGTAGGAGGAGGGTCCGTTGTGAGGCTTTCTCTCTTATGATGTTCCTTTTCTTTTGTAACTCTTCCCCCTTTTGGACCGCCTTATAGTTCTTGAAGGCGCATGGGAACACTCCTTTGCTAAGTAGTCATATCTCGCTGGCTCCCCTGATGGAGCTGATTTTGGAGAGCGCATGGCTGACCTTCAGGAGTCCTAAGATTTCCTCTCCTTTTCTTGAATGTTCTTTTCCCATCCCCCTCCCTTCCTCCGTGAGTTTGGTTTTTTTTTTGACTCGTTTCTAGAGATCGTAGGCGGTCGTCGCGGACTGTGCTGGGAGAGGAAAGGTACGGGAGTGAGGATAGTTACTTTCCGACGCCTTTTTCAGTCAGTGATGCTTCCCTTCTTCCCCTTCTCCTGAGGATGTCGGTTTTTTTCTGTTTTAGATCTTTTGGTGTGAGTTGTTACTGTCCCTTAGGACCTTTCCTGTTCTGAGAGGAACGGAAGGAGATGAGGAATAGACGTCGATGGACGCCTGATCTACGTTTCTGACCAGACTCTTCGAGCCTCGCCGATTTTCTTCCTCCCCCCTTCATCCGTTGGTTTCTTTTCTCTTTTCCCCGGTCGCCTCTGCTGTTTTTTTTTTCGCGCCGTCCCGTTTCGATCTTTGTAACCCGATACCTGAGTCAGATTCGTTCGCGTCCTCGAAAAGATAGTGAATTCCCCGGAACGTCGCCTCCCCCTCAAAGTTTCACACCCTCGAGACCTCAAGTCAGGCCTCTCTCTTTTCCCACGAAGCTGAGCTCGTTTTACCTTCTAGGCGTCACTCGCGGCGGCCCAGCAGGTCCCCTTTCCTGAATTCTTCATGACCTCTCCTCCCCCCCCTTCTCAAGCCTCGAGAGGATAAATGTTTCCCTAGAGCATCACGCAGGACCACGTGAGGGCAAGTCTAGGTGTTCTTCTTCTTTCAGGCGGCATTTGCAGTCTTTCGGAAGTGCAGTTGATCTCTAATTCTTCTCTTTTCTCCTTTGATTGCTTTTCCCCCCTCTCTTCCCGTCCAGCCCCCTATTTCGGGCAGTCTTTCGGGCTCCACTAGTTAATGCTCGATGCTTTATCCTCGGGCGGCGAGACCTGGGCTACTTTGTCCTTCCTCTCCCTTATCCGCCTCGAGGTCCAGTCCCTCCCCTCTTCATCCTCGTCCATTTACAGGAGCCCTTTCCTTTCTACATATCTGGCCAGGCCCTATGTCGAATGATCCTTGTTTTTCTCCCATATTCGCCCTAAAGGCGCGGCGTTTTCTGTTCCCCCTGCTTCTGTTCTTTTTCATATGAGGAACTGCTTGCCTACCCCCCCCCCTTTTTGATCCCGGCTCACGTCCCTAGAGCGACCCAGGTAAACTTCCCGACTCGATTACCCTGGCCCTTAGCAGAGGTTTAATTCGCCCGTCGGTTGTTTCATAGGGAGTTTCGGCGCTGGTCCCCTTCCCGCGGCGCCCCTGTGATTTCAGAAGATTAGGTAGCTAGATTTTTCTCGCAATGTGTGGTTTGCAAGAGGAACAGAGCGTTTTTTTGCAGCGTCCCCGACCAAGGGGACCTTTTCCCCTCGAAAAGCATTACCTCCCCCCGACACACAGGCCAGAATCAAGACATCTCTCGTTTCTTTTTGAGCGCGAAATTTCCTCCTTTTGCTTGAAGAGCCGAAAGAATGCCTTTTTTTTTTACTGGAGCCTTCTTCCCTGGGACGCCTGCCTCTTTCTGATAATCCCATTTTAGTATCCCCGGTATCCTTGCTCCTTGTGAGCAGGTTGTTACCGGATCGTCACTGGATGAGAACGGCCCTTTTTTTCCCAATTCCCCCTGATTATGATTGGGCTGCTGCTGAAAGGGCGGGATATTTTTCCCCCTTAAAGGTTCCCTCAGGTAGAAAGAACTACTACTCCTTCCCCCCCCTCCAAGCTCTCTTTGTTTTGTTTTGTTAGGAGATTTGGTTTTTTTGACAGGTCCTTTGCATGTAAAAGCCAATGATGTCCGAGCATTATACCATTTAAGATCAAATTGAAGTTTACCCCCTTCTTTCTACCCCTGCGGTCGTTGGCAGTTGTAGTGGTTCCCACTTCCCAGATGGTACCCTATCCCTCGAGCAGCAGGGTTTAACACATGTAAAGGGGATTATTAAGGATTCCCTAGATCCTGCACGCAGGAAGGCGCATTCTTATTTTCGAGGGCTCCTTCTCTTAGGGTCCTTCTCTTTCTAATACAGTTCACGTGAAGTTTTCTTATGAACTTCCAGCGAGCTCTCGCCCCCTCCAGCTGAGAGCGTTCTGCCACGGCGTTTTTGGACGTGTTTGTTCCCGCCTTGGAGCCCCTGTTGCGTTTTCTGTCCCCGTTGTTCGGAAGTCTTCCCTCCAAGCTATTTTGGCCCCATGCTTGCTGGCACTCCTCTACTCTAATGAGACTCTTGACCATCCCGTTGATTTCCCCTGTTTGAGGTTGGATTATTTTAAGTTTCGCCCTCAACTAAGAAACGGAGAGGTCGGAGTGCCCGCCTTCCCCCGCTCTCAAGTTCCATTACTTGCATCTCTTTCCTATGAACGCTACACGGTGTTTAAGTGAAGACCCCCCTCCTCTCTCCCCCCCGATGTGGTTCCCCCCTTGCAGAGGACATTTGATTGGGATGTTAGGCCTATATAAAGACTGCTCTTTCTGTACCCCTATTTTTTCTATCTCATACCCTTTCTGAACGGCTCATTTTTAATTAGGACGCGGATTTTTCCAAGAGAGGGGGGCCCACTTCGATTCTGTAGTCTTAGATTTCGACCTTGGACTGGTCTAATCGCCTTTGAAAGAGCGATTTGCCTCTTTCTCCTTCGTCCATGAGTTGGGCCCGGGACGTATTCCGAAGACGGCGGGGGTCCCGTCTTCTCCCTCGATGAATAAGTTGCCCTTCAAATGCCACCAACATGAAAATACGTCTCCATTTCTCCCCTATTCCTCCCTGACTCCTTGTACGTGCAATGTCTCTTTTAGTGAGCTTTGCACTTTACCTCTTTCGCCCCAGAAGAGTAGGCTAGTTCTCGGGACCAGTTTTCACGCCTCTTTTCCCTTCTCTCTCCTTTGAGACCCCCTCGGCTTCTTGCCATGTGAGAGATGTGACAGCGGTTCTATAGGTGGTGGTTCCTTAGGGGTTTTCGGCGAACGTCTTCTAATGACCTCCCCTAGAGCTGCAGCGGCGAGACCCTGCAGGAGGTAGACGGGAGCTTAAGAACTCGTTCTGAGGTACAGAAGGAGGAGATTAAAGCTGGTGACTTCTCTCTCTTCTCATCATCCCTTTGTTGTTGTTTTCTCCCCCCTCCCCCTTTTTCCTCCAGGTCGCCGACCCATCCGTATGATCGGCGGTCCATATTCCTGAGATCTTTACAATATTCAGTTGCGACGCGCGATGTTGTTTTTTCTTTGACTCCGGAAACGGTTCGCCGGACGAAATTTAACCAACTTTTCTTTTAATTCGTCTGATGCCAAGGGCCTCCCGCTCGTTTGTCGACCAAGCTTTCCCGCTTGACCAAGAGTGTCCCTGTCTACCCCAGAGGAAAACGGAAGGAAGCTGGTTTTTCCACGTAATTTCCGATCTGGTTATGTTCAGTTTTCCCCAAGTAAAAACTGATCGTCTTTCACGTCGGCCCGGGAAGGAGTGGGAGAGTGGAGGAAATCGGTGCCTAGAGCTCCCTTCTGAGAGCTCTTCCATCCTTCTTTTTTAGCCCCCATCAGACCTGTCCCCTTCCTCCTTTCGGGCATAGTACGTCGCCTGACTTCCCCGACTCTCTCTAGAGGGTTCCTGACCTCTGTTCACCGCGGTCTTTTGCGCAATCTCCCCCCGACGCCCCTCGATTTTTTTTCCTGCCCTTTTTCCCTTCAAGTACGGCGCGGCCTGAATTTTTGAGTGCATGGCAATTCCCCGCCAGCGACATATGAGTGGGGACCGTGTAGCCAGACCTCGACATCAAGGTTCGCGGCTTCGTGTTCTTTTCCCCTCTTTTTCATGGAACTGTGAACTCATCACGAACTAGGCCCAGGTCCCGAGGTAAGACGGCGCTCAAGCATGTGGTTTTTTTTTTCGCTTTCAGCTCTTCCGTAGGTGTCTGAGTGTAGTTTGTCTGCGCTGGAACCCACCGAACGCGTTTCCTGAACGGTCTCCCCCCCTTTTTTCCAGAAGGCCTTGGTCTGGGCGAGCCAGGTAACTTGACCCCTTTCCCTGTGACGTCTTGAGGCTGCGCTCACCCCTAGGCTGAAAACGCGGGCCAAGCCTATTCGTGGCTCCTACGGCGCGACCTCGCCGTTTCTTCGCTTTCTTTTTTTTTTGCCGAATGAACTTCACGCCCGATGGCAGACAGTAACTTTCCTTGTCGACCTCTTAAAGGAGAGGGGCGCTCGGCCGTCCGGCCCAGCTATGCTTTAATCCCCTGCATCTTCTTGGATAAGGTCTTTCTTCTTTTCTTGCATAGGGTACTTCGTCTCCTTCAGTTGATATAGCCTGTTCCTTGCCACGCATCGCCTGGCCGGCGTTTGTCCCTCATGGTTCCTTCAAGGTTTATCTGGGTTCCATAGTCCCCTCTTTTTCGGAATTGCCCGCCGCCCAGGCGACACAAGTCCTCTCTCTTTTACTCTTCTTGTTTTCTCTAGGATCGTTTTCTGTTTTCACCATGTCAGGCGTGTTATTGTTTCCAGTTCCTGTATTCAACAAAGGTATGAAGATTAGCTTTTCGCCGAAGCAAGTCCCCCTCTCCTCAAGATTACCCTATGCAAGAGAAGTCAACTCCTGCTTCGATACCTATGTCTCCCCCCACCCTTATCCTCTTTTGATAAGACTTCGAACCTTTCAATAAAATCTAAAGAGGGATATTTTCTTAATTGGGTGACTGATCATACGAGAGGGAGGAGACGTTACTTCGCCACTGATTAATTACGATGGTTTCCCTCCCCGCTTCCTTATTAAGTTGCCCCCCCCTCTTTTTTCAGTGAATCTTTTTTCAGTGAAATATATTCGACCTGAATCAATTGAGTAAATTTTCTTTCGGACAGGGAGACGAGGTGGTAGACGGCGGCCTGCCTTTCCTCTTCCCTCAACACATTTTTCCCGATGTTTCCTCAAAGTCTGTTACTATTGTGGGAACTCTTCCTATGATGGCGCCACACCCCCTCGCTAGTCGAGCCCATAATTTTCTGCTCTTCGATCACGAAGTTCGGGATGGAGGTTACCCAGTCTGACCGAAAATAATCTTTCCAAAGGTAGGCGACTTCCAAGCTTGAAGTTTTTTCGTCATCGGACCTGGGAATTCTTTTTACATCTCCCCCTTGTTTTTTCTTGCAGCAGTTCATAATTCCGATTTCTCTTGTGGACGCCTCCTTCTATTGCGCACGCTTTCTGCGACCCCTCGAAAGGGATCAGTTTTCCCTGACTGCTCTATCTATCAGGCCCCCGAGTTGCTCCTGTACTCTTTGAGGAACCGAACTGGTCGGGTTCGGCTCTCCCCGGCTACTCTCTTAGAGGAGACACCGGAGACCCCGTTTTGGTAAACCGTGTCTTCCCGCTCATTGCGGATCCCCTCCTTTTTTGCCTTACTGAGGGGACTTCTGCTCCTCCTTGTCTACTTTTCCAACGACCGCTTGGCTGATCACGGGTCACGGAGATTTGTCTATGTCGATGCTGGACCCGCATATACTAGCTGTCTATCTCTAAGGATTTACCATCCCAGCGCCGGTATTCACGAGGCACAAATTTGCCCTAATATGATCCCCCGGTCATTTTTTATTTTGTATTGATGTACCGTTTTCTCTTCGCGCTGAACAGGGCGAGGCCTCAGGGAGAGTGGTTTCTGGCCTTCCTCCTGTATAAACGCGCGTGGTCACCCGAGCTAGTGCTTCTGTAGGTCGGGCGTATGTTTTTTTTCCCCTTATCGGTGTCTCGTCGCTTTCCAGGTGTAAGGAGTTAGTACTGCACCAGCCGCGAGGTCGCGCGCGCGACAGTAGGAGTCTCCCAGATCCCTGTTCTGTGTACCGCTGACTCTACGTCGTTTCTCGCCCGTTCCTCTGAGACCTGTTCCTCCTCATATTTACTAATACTTGTTTTTTTTTTTATCTGAGATCACCTGAGTTTAGGAATGAGGTCCTCCCGTCCCCCTATCTCTCGGTACGATTTTTTCCCCCCCGGGCGTTCCGTCATGCGTTTTCCCCTTTTTAGGACCATTAACACGATCACTCTCGAACCCCCCCCAAAAGAGTTTGATCAGCGACGCCCACTTGCGAAAGAAGAGCATCGATGTTTTTTGGGACAGCCCCTTTCGGCCGAGGTCGAACAAAGCGCCTTGGACTCTTTGTGCGCAAATTAAACCCAGCCGGAATCCCCCTCAAGCTCACGTCCTCCGCCCCGGAAGCAAGAAGTCGAAAGACGTTCCCTTGTAGTGACAGACGAGGACCCAGTCCTGCTTTTCTGCTTCCCCTTGCAGGGCGATCCCCTTTCTTTTTTCTTCGTAAAGACCTTCCCCAGCGTACACCTGTCCAGGCCTTTGGCCTTATTCCGTAGGTAAACTCCTCATTTCCATGCTGCGAAGGAGGCCGCTTTGCGGCGACGAGTTTTCAACCCAAAATGTATCCGGTTTTCCTCCCCAGATAGATCCTGGTCCGTCATCCTACCCATAGCGTTGAATCCCCTTTGAGCGCCTTTAAGTATTTTTTATGACTTCCCCAGCTGGACCCCCTCCTAGGAATACTGCGATTGGTACGTGGATTCCCTTTTCCCCAAAGGTAGTTTCTAATCTCGAATCATGAGAAATGCGCATCCCCAACCGCCCAGGTCTTCTGCTTGCTTAGGCCATTTGTAACTTCTTAGTACCTCTCACCGTAAAAGTTCAATTGAGCGCGTTTGTCCTCCCGGGGACCTTCTTTGTTTTCAATTTTTTGTATTTGCTGACTGTGTAAACGGCACGAACAGATTTCTTCATACCCTTATTTTCCCCTCATTTTTTCTCTGTAGATGACTGCGCTTCTCCTCTTCTGCAACCTCTTCCCTCCGGTGCGTTTTACATCCAGGCCGAAAGCTATTGCCCAGCTATTTTTTTAAATAGCGCCCCCCCTTTCTCAAATTAATCCCCCCCTGGTTGCTTAGATCTTTTTCTCCTCAGAACTTCTATTATGAGACCAGACGCAGTCATCGAGCCTGCTTCCACGGTCCCTTCATTCCTTTGCCGCCGTTGAGCTCTGGACCCTTCCCCCCCTTGAAACCCCGACAGACCCCTTGACCAGTTTGAGGGTCGAGTCCACCTGTTATTAACCGTACTATCTCCCCGTCGCGACCCCCAACTTCGCGTTTTCTCCTCCCGGATCTGGTTTTTTCCATGCCGCTGCCGTCAAGTTAGAGGGTTGTCTCCTTTTCTCAAAGGAACGCCCGGTCCATTTTCAAGCACGCCCCCCTTTTCCAAGGAGAACAGAGCCCATCATCACAGTACAACAACCCCAACCATCCCTCCTTCCTTTTTTTTTTGAAGCACCTTCTTTTAGACTTTGAATGGAACAGTGTTTGGTTTTTCCAAAAGGCTGGACCCCTCGTTTAATTTCCGCCCCGTTTTCAAACAGATTCCTATACCGGCGTGTCTCTCGGCAACACCCTGTCCCCCCCCCTCTCTATCTGGTCCGTCTGCCCCCTTTCATCATCTTCGAGGCTCCTCCAGGGGCATTTATTTAAATGGGCATGTTTTTCCTTCGGTGGCCGTGGAAGACCCAGATTCTCCGCAGGTCGACTGACCTTTTCCTTATTAGTCTTCCTGTCATCTATGTGATTTCAGGAACATCGTACGCACCAGAGACTTTTATACCTGTTTATGGACCTCTTATTCGGTGAGGTTCTCTTTTTTTTCGACCCCGTGTTAGCGGACCGCTGCTCCCCTGATCTTTTACTGGACCCCTGGGATCTTATCAGGAAAGGCCTTTTATGGATCATCTGAGTGCACACTTTGATATGATATTCCCTGCTAGCTTTTTCTTTTTCGTGCCCCTCCAGCAACACATAAAAAAAACCCTTTTTATTGTGGGTGATCTGACCCCGAGCATCACGGCCCCAGTTGATAGTGAGCTTTTTCTCTTCATTCTGTGGGTCTTAGTTAGTTCTTAGTTGTGATCTTGCACACACGCATGTGCGCTCGATTATCGCAAAGACCGCCTCCCTTCTCACGGACTCCTCTGTTCACTTCCCCTATCCATATACCAGTATTCCCTTCATCTCTATTATACTAGAACTGGCGCTCCTCTCTTCCATTCCTGACCTCGAGGTTTTCTGCCCGGAAGTAGTTCGTCCGGCGAGTGCCCACCTAGGCGTGTAACCTTTCTCCCTTTTCAAAATCCCCCCCTCGATCATTTCTTTTTGGCTCTCAAGACCCGCTATTATGGACAAGGGGTACCAGTAGATGTAGAGACTGGTCACTTCTTCTTTCGATCTCTCCCCTTCTATTTCTTAATAGGCCCCCCCGATCTCTTAAAGGTACCACCCTTCAGTCCCAGAAGTTTTTCGTTCCATGATGCTGCCGATTTTGTATTTAGTCCTCTTTCCCCGGTGAGTTGGCAGAAAGCTCCAACGGTTAAATCTGGGCCGCACTAGTGAACGACCTTCCTCACTTGCCGCACGATTCCCCTATCACCTTCAGAGCTGGGCACGAGCGGTTAAAGTTCCTTCTGGTTTTTGTTATTAGTTCTCAGTTAGTGTCAGGAGGAAGTTTAATAGTCTCCCCCAGCCTCCCTCTTTCGCTCGCGTACGGGACGGCCTTTGAGAACCGCTGAGCCTAACAGCCAGAGAGAGGTTAAAGAATTCCCTTCGAATGACGAACATTTTCTTCCTATATATTTCCTTCCCCTCTTTGTTGTATCTATCACAATAGTTCATCACCGAGTCTCTACGGAGAGTCAGGCTCCCGCGGGAAATCCCCCTCTCTTTCAGGACTGCGCGCAAGCTTTCTGGTGCATTACTCGGACTTTTTTCTAACCTGCTACCCATATCTCCCCAGCTGCGGCCCCCATTGCTCCTGCGGTTTCGCCACTTTTTTTTTGCCTCCTCTGTTGTCGGCCAGTATTTTTGGTGGTTTTGACTGTGTTTTTTTGCTTTGTA
>Ga0179593_1528210_pt1 | contig 12186 bp, 15 predicted proteins | sample CZODoug2_1_08_16_FD_185931 | JGI IMG/M metagenome (GOLD analysis project Ga0179593, IMG submission 185931) | Vadose zone soil fungal communities from Angelo Coast Range Reserve, California, USA - CZODoug2_1_08_16fungal (PacBio error correction) | ecosystem: Environmental > Terrestrial > Soil >... | reverse complement strand
CCCACGTTTCCGAGGGTCAGTTGAAATTGATCATTTTTTCTTTTTTCCTTTGGACTTTTTTCTTCTGTCTTCGTCCATAGCAATTTCACCGGCTTTCTCCCCCCCACCCCACTTTTTGGCTCGGTCCCCTCCTGGCCGTTTTTAGCCGAGCCGTCGTTTTTTTTTCCCCCTCGGCCTTTCCAGGGCGCCCATGTCTCTCCATGTCCTTTCTTCTTCTGTTTCGGCTACGTTTGGGCTTTGGGCCTGTCCTCTCCTAGGTTTTTGGCCCCACCTCTGTCTTACGACCTTCCTACCGTTTCTGTGCCTGAACCTTGCGTTGTTCTTTAATAGGTTTATGATCGGGTCTCAATTTTCCGTCCCTATCTCGCAGGGAGTGCGGTGCCGATTAATTGTCCGGTTCTAGCCCCCTCCCCCCCATTTAGCCTTCCCTTAATTTCTTTTCTACCCTCCTGCGGAAACCGAGATTAATTTCGCGATGTTTTCCTGTTGTTCCCCCTGCTGCCCCAATAAAATAATACCCGCCTTTTTTTTCCATCCCCTTTGAACCTTTCTTTCACCTCTACTCCCTTTGGCTTTCCCCCCCCGTTTTGTTGTCTTTCCAGTTCATTTTTGGTTTGGTTCCCCTGTTTCCCCTTTTTCCTTGGCCTTTCAGTTTGGGACGCGCCCCCACAGAGAGGTCCCTCCTTCGGTCTCTTGGTAAGTCCCTTTTTTTTATTTTTCCCCGGCCAAGTAGGTTTTTCTTTTTTCATCATCTTCCCCGCCGTTCTGTGTTGTTTTTTTATTCATAACCTCTGAATCCCTCAGTGTTCCTTCCGGATCCCCCTTCGCCTTTGGCCGGGCCTGCCTTTTGCACCTCTCTTGTTTACTGCGGCAATACAAGTCCACTGGACTGGTTTTCGACCGTTTTTTTTCGACTTTTTTCCCCTGGAGGGTCCCCACCAACTCCACTTTTTTTTTTTTCGTAAGCCCCATTTCCCCAGGCCCGTTCTGCCCCCCTACGGATCCTCAGGCGTCCACCTGTTCCTCTTTTTGCCGCCCGTTGGTTTGTTGATTTTGTCTCCAATGACAGCCCCACATCCGGGTTCGATGTTAGGTTTTTGGGATTTTGTTTTTGTACCCGACAGGCCTGTAGAGTCACACTTTTTATTTAGGCGGGACGCCCTTGACCTTGACCCTGGGTGAAATTTGGCCGGCAGGACAACACTGTAGTTTGGGAGTGAGGTCTCCTTTTTTTTTTTTTTCCTTTACGGCGTCCTGCCCGTTTAGTTCTTGCCAGGAGTGCCCCCGGTAAAGGCGTCGCCTTCATCCCCCTTTCCGCCCTCTTTTGTCCGTAGTCCAGGTTTTCTTCCCAAGGAGCATTTCTTTCCGTATGCCTCTTTCGTGGTGGACCTTCCCCCTCCGTATCGGCCCCTCAGCGCCGAACACCTGCTTTTGTGACGGCTTTGCCGGAATTTGGAATTGAGTTTGACAACCAGTTTGCTGAAGCCGGGTTTGTTTCACCCCCCTTTCTCTAGCTTCCTTCTTATGGCCTTTGGGGTGAGTTTTGGACGTGTGTTGATTGTCCCCCGTCCTATTCCATTTTTGAAACAGCTGTAGTCTTTCTTCCGCTCCCCTTTCACCCAAGGTTCCTTTTGGTTCCAGATGACCAACGCCGCGCCCCATTGGTGTTCTTTCCCCCCCGTTTTGGGGAACCAGTCGCCCTCTTTCTGCCCCAGTTTCAACTCCTTCCACGAGGCGAAGCGTTGCCGAGTCCATTCATGTCGAACCCGTCCGCTCGGTAGAACATGAGCCCGTTCTGGAACCATGTCCCTTTTTCCATCTCCAAACTCTCGAAACGCCCCAGGGGTCCCTCCGAGTGGTCGGCCCCCTTGCATTTTGTAAGTTTTGTCGGGAGCTTGGTATTTCCTTTTAGTGATCAGGAGGGGAGTCTTTACTGTGTCTGTGGTTGGGGGGTTTGAGAGTGGGTAGGCAAGGGGGTTCTTGTCCCCCCCTTAGGCCAACGAACCCCACCTTTCCTAGTTTTAAAAACTCCATTAGCCCCTGAATGGTACGTTTTTTTTTTTGTTTTGGTTTTTTTTGTTTGTTTTTTTTTTTCGTGTCGTTTCTGTTTGTTGTTTCTGCGAGCCTCTCCATCCACCCCACACCCCCTGTTATGGGGTCCCTAATTTTGACTCCGTTCTTTTGCTCAACGCGTTGCATGTCCTAAAAAGATTCTAGCATAACCTTCCCTGCCCAGTGGCCGCTTCTCGTCTCTATCCTATTGGATCCGATCTTTCGTGCTTCATACGCACATCCTTTGGTAGCGAAGATTTGCCTACCCCTTTTCCCACCTTCCCCAGTACTCCGTTCCGCCGCCATACATCCTCATCCTCGTTAGGATTGTTACCTTGACACAGGGTCATCTTCTACCCGTCTTAAGTAGAGAGTTCCGCGTCCGGTCCCATAACGATCCTTCTTTTTTGCTTTTTTTTTTTTTTGACCGACTTTCGAGGATCTAAGCCTTTTTTCGCTGTCTTTAACCCATCCCCCTTCCCCTTTTTTCCGATCAGCAGTTTTTCGGCTGGTCGGGACCTGCCCCCCCCCCCTTCCTAGTTAATTTTCAGCATCCGCAGGGGTCTGTTCGTCCGTTGCCTAAGAAGCTTTCTTTTTTATTGGTTCCCTTTTTGTAGAAAAACTTCCCCTTTTTTTTTCTTTCCCTCCCCCCCACTGACGGAACATGGATTCCTTTTTTCTGTACTTCAGTAGGGGAATTTGACTTTCAAGGTTTTTGTCTTTTTTGCGGCAGCTCGATGAACCTTGGCCCGCTATTTTGTTAATAAGACTTTTTTTCCCCTCGTTCCCCCCTCTTCCCTCTTTAGTTGGTCGCTGCCCCCCTCCGATGTGCTTACACGTGGAATATACACTTTTGTCCCTTGCCGCGCTTTTTTGCCGGTCGGGCTCAGAATCCCCTGACCAGGGCTTGGTCTCCTTTCCGACTTTTTAAAGGGTGAATCTTCTTTTTTATCTTTTGTGTTTTGACTGACATTCTTTTGGGGTCACCCGTGCAATTTTTTTGTCCATGCCAGGTTTTTGCCCCTCAACCCTTGTTCCCGCGCTCGGCGCGCGCTCTTGTGTTCCGGGCGCGTCACGGGCCCCTGACTTTTTGAAAGCTTCCCCGTTTTCGGTTCTTTGTGCAACGATTGGTGTGAGTTTTTCTGCCGCCTCCCCTTTGTTAGATTGCTGGTTCAAGGGCGTGACCCCACCCCATTTTCATCACGGAAAATAATGCCCTTCAGGCGCGTTTTCTCCCATCGTTTGATGCCCGGGTCCACTGCTCTTTAGGGAGCGCTATCCTCCTCCCCCCGTGCATGTTTTACTTTCGTCTTCCTGCTTTTCACGGTTTTGGATTTTTTAGCCCCAAAGTTCTACGTCAGATGCGAACGGCCCGGCTCACCTCTCCCCCGTCCATCGTCTGGGTTCCGTTTTTGTGCCAGGCGGTTTCTGGTTTTTCCCCCCCCCTTCTTCCTTAGAATTCAACCGTCAGAGAAGCTTTTTTTTTGTTTTTTCTACTACAGACTTGCAAAGCCGACTGTCAATGTGACAGTGGAGTTTCTTTACTCCTTTCAGATCCCCCCTACCCCTTTGATTTCTTGGTTTTATCTTTTTTTTTTTTGATTTATTTCCTCTTTCTTTTTTTTTCCCCTCTTTTCGTCTAACCCCCGACGTGCGCTTGCTGGCTTTGATGTGTTCCCACAATGACTTCGTTTCCCAGGAGAGTTCTGGTAGGTCGATCTGGACCATCCCCTTTTCCCGTTTCCCCGCGCACGTCAACCTGTAGTTTTGCAGCTTCGTTTTTGCCTTTTCCTCCCCTCTTTTCCTTCTTCGCTTCCTTCTCTTGAATTCCCCACATCTGCTTGTGCCCCCTTGACCCCTTTCGACCCCTTATGTTTTGAGCTTCCCTTTGTCTGGTTTTTTCCTTTTCCTGACCCCTCCTCCCAGAACCTTTTTTTCCCATTTGTTTTCCCCTTGATTGTCACCAGGTGCTCTGGCGGTCTTTCCACCCAACCCGTTCGGACAGGGCCAACTTTTTTCTCGCTTGGGGCGGACAAGAGGCAGTCGGGTATTGTGTTCTTTTCTTATGGGGCCTTTAACACGGGCCCATCTAATAACCACTTGCTTACATGTTTTCTTACTACCTGACGGACACACACACCCTTCCAGGGCTCCTCTTTACCGTGGCCCCCTGAACCTGGGAAACAGTCCTTTCTAATTTTCTTTTTGCTATTATGTCCGGGTTCTTTTGACCCTTCCCCCCCACTTTTCCTGTCCCACACAATCTTTCTCTTGTTGCCTTTTCCGTCTTGTGTCAGACCGGTGATGGCCCTGGACCTCAGGAAAACGTCGCCTTCTGTTTTGTTTATTTGTTCCTCCCAAGACTTTTTTTTTTGGCTGCTGACTTTCCCCCTGCGCTTTGCGTTCTACTTTTTTTCAAGCAGGAACCCCCCTGCCTTTGAATGACCGTTTCCCATTTGTGATCTTGAAATTCCTTATCCTTTTGGCGTTCAAACACACAGTATCCTCCCAACAAACGCCAACGGCTTCCCTTCAACAAACAGACCCCCCTCCGTGAACGCGATACCCTTTCTGGTCGATCCATTCCTTGCTCCCTCCTTTTGACGGGTTTCGCCTCAGCCTTTCAAGGGTGACCCCTCTTCGGCGGTTCAAACCGGACGTGTTTTTGTCGTTCCTTCTTTATTTTTGGTTGCCCAGGTCAGTGTAAAAAATTACCCGGTCACGGAGACAACCATGTCTAGTCACGCACAATTTCTGTGATCTTACGTTTTATTTCACGAACACCATCCTTTCACAGAGTTAGGAGGCTACGCATTTTCACCATTTGTAGATAGTGTTTTCCCCCTACTACCCCCCCGCACCTCTCCGCACTTCCCCGACAAAGCGCCACACATTACCTGCACATTCAGTATTTTGCGGTCTTTCTGTGCCGCTCCCTTATCACGGTCCCCCTCTGAGGACAAACCTTGTTCCTTAGCCACGTACTTTTCTTGGGTTCTTCAAACCCCCCCTGGACCCCCAGCTCGTCCCCCTTCCTGCCCTATTTTTTGCCACGAAATCCTTCCCTGTTCCCTTTCTGGGTCTGTTGCCCCGTTTTTTTTCTTTTCTCGATAAAAAGTTCTTGGAAGGGTTGGCCGCGCCACCCCTGAGCGTTACCTTCCTGTTATGTTACTGCGTTCTTTTCAGTCTTTTCTCGTATTTTTCTTTGCGGAGCTATCTCTTGTCTCCCCCCTTTGGAGTCGATTTGCTCCCCTATGCCGTGAGATGTTTGCCCCCCTCTTAGGCAGGGCCCTAACCAGATCGCCGAGCAGAAAACGAATCCCTCACGGCCGGCGGTTTCTTTTTTGCTTTTATACTTAAGTTTGAATCCTCTTGGGATAGAGTTCCAATTTCTACCCAAACCAACCTACCCCAACAAAAAAATGTTAACCCCTCAACAGCCAGTGTACAACCCAGGGCTACTGAATTGGGCCACCCGACCTTTTACCCTTTGAGTTCCTTTTCGCGGCCCGGTGCGAGGTCCCTTCCCCCGGTCCGAAATGTCCCTTCCCCTGGTACCCTTAGGGGAGTGGGTCACTTCTGTCTCGAGAATCACCTTCCAAGTGAGACCTCTGTAGCGTTTGACGAAGGCTACGTCAGACCCTTGGTTTTTCACTTTGAATTCATTGCTCACTGAGAGCCAGACTTCTTTTGCGTTCTTTAAAGTTCAGACCCCCGTTGCCCCCTCTCACGCCTCATTTTGTGCCTTCGACCGTTGGGGACCTCCGTGAAGTTCGTTCCGGACCTTTTCATATTGTTTTGTAAAGATTTTAATCTCGTTTTTTTTTTCCCAGTCTCGAGGGCAGACCCGGGTGGTTGGGGTCGTGGTCCCCACATTTTGGCGCGTCCCTTTTTTTTTCCCCCCCTTTCCACCCTCTGCCGCCTTTGCATACAGGTGCGTTGCGTCGCAACTTTTTCCCTCCTAAGAGACGCGGACTCCCTTTTCCTTATTCTTCCCTTGTGGGTGTTTTGCTTTTTTTTCTTTGTTTGCTTTGCGACGACGTTCAGTTGGCCTCTGAACCTACATACCAGACCCGTTTTTTCCCTGTCCGTCTTTCAGTGCTTTTTTCACCCTTGTCGACTGCGGGCAGGTTTTTTTTGTCCCCAGTAGTGTAGCGCATCCCCCCGCCGAAAAGCTGGTTTCCTCTTCAAGACAAGTCTTTCGCCCTGCTTCTCTTTTTTCCTTTTTTTAAACCTTTTAGCCTAAGGCTGTCCCTCCCTTTGCACCCCCGAGGTTTTCCGAGAAACTGCCCACCCCCTTGTTTTCAGGCGGGCTTTTTTCACCCCCCTTTCTCTTCCCAAATAAGGGGGCCCTTTTTGGGGACATGGTTCGGAGTCAAAAGTGAGGCCCCAAACGACCTAAGTCTTGTGCTTGGGGGGACACTCCGCCTTTCTCATTGTTTGCGTGTTACTACCCTTCCTATTTTTTTTTTTTTTTTCGGGAGGGGTGGCCTGGGAGCGTTTGCCCATTTCCCGTTCCAAATATTTGGCCGCCCGCGGAGGAGTGCGCTTTTACGCTTTTTTTTCTTTTTTTCTCTTTAGCCCATACTTGTTGCACACCAACGGGGTGGGTTTTGCCTTTTTTAATTTTCCTCCCTTGGCCAAATCATTGCTGGTCCCCTTTTTTTCTCCCCCAAAGGATTGACGTAATATTTTTTTGAGTCGTCCCCCTTGCCCTTGCTTTGCTTCTGCACCCGTTTCACGTAGATGTTGCCTTCCTCATTCTCAATGCTTTGAATTTTTTTTTTAGGCTGGTCTTCAGCCGATGCCTGCGTCTCAAGTGCACTTCTTCCCCCCTTGTGTTTTTTCCCTTTTCCCAGAACCGGCCGGGGCACTTGCTTTCTAGTTTCCTTTGAACTTTTCTCCTACGGCCTAGGCTTCACCCGTAGCTATCCCCCTATGTAGCGACTGTCCACATTAAGTTTGGGATTTCCTTCGAGTCTCTTTTTTAGCCTAGAGTTACTATGTGAACCCGGTAGGATTCCTTTTTAGTAAGTAAACACAAATCCCCTTCTTTCTGATTATGGGCTCTTGCCCGACCGGTCCCGGGGAAAACGAAAGAAGCCGTGCCCCCTTCCGGGAGAACATTGGGTTTTCGTAAATTGATTAATGTCTGTACTTTTGTCAGTATCTTCCGGGAACTTTTTGTTTTCCCTTGTCTTTTTTCTTTTAGGAATTGCTACTGACAGCCCTGGTGTTCCCTTCGGTCGTGTATTTCGGCATTGGCCACCAGTTGAGACTATGGCACCACCGTCTTTAGTTTCTTTCCCTCCTGAGGCCCCCCCAGTCTTATGGGAACGTCGATTCTGCCCGCCGCGCATTCCCCCCGAGATCCAGGTTAGATGGGACCACGTGAATCTTCCCGAGTGCCACGTGCCATGAGTGCTTCGTAGCGTCCCCTTATTTTGAGCACAGGGCTTTTGACTTTTTCCCATATCCCTGCATGGCTCCCTTCGGTGTTTTTCTCTTTATAAGTTTTTCGACTTCTTTATGCTCTCTTTCGTGTTCGTTACTGATTTTGCAACGTCTTTTTCGCTTCCGCTGCTCAGTGTCTCTGTGGTCCTTGTTTCCCTCGAGATACCATTGCAGCGTGTATGATAGCTTTATCTCGCAGTCTTTCGTCCCCTCTGCTTCGGTCCCCCCCCCCGCCCTCGTACCCGCAAGGTTTCAGCTACTGTCCTTTTCGTCGAGTTGTTTTTTCGTCGTCCCTTCTTTTTTCACCGAACGGCTGTTCCCTTTGCTCCTTGCCCTAGATTGCGTCCCTCCCGGCCTTCCCAGCGCCCCCTTTTTTTGCTGTTTTCTGAAGTACACCTGAACTGTTTTCCGGGTGAGCTCTAGCAGCCCCCCCCTCGTCCACCTGCTTTTTTCCCCCCTCTCTTTCTAAATCCTAAGATATGCTTCTGCAGGCGTCCTCTGCAGAGGCTCCCCCCTCCTCCCCCCCTTTCCCATGCAGGTTACCCTGGCGCGTATATTTAAACAGAGCCCTTTTGCCGCTCACGTTCCCCGGTTCTCTAACCCGTCCTTTTACCACCGTTCATCTTTTCCCGCACCAGGATGTGTCATACTCCCCCAGTCGTCCCTTTCCTTCCTCCCCCCTTTTTTCCCCCCCCCCCCTTTTACCTCGACACACTTCTGGCGTGTCTGCGCGTATACCTTTGTCCCTTTTTCTTCACTGAGGTCACTCTCCCTCCTCTTAGTTTTCCGTGCACTCCACGTCTGCGCCTCTTTTTTTGTTAGACGTTAGAATCGTGTTCCCGACTCTCAGGTGTCGATGTCTGTACTTAGCTCATCTTACATTCCCTGCTTTAGCCCGATCGTAACTAATCCGCCAAGGACCCTGCTCCCCTTCTCTTTGCATTTTTGGCGAATTCCACGTTTTTCATACAGCGAGGCTTCGCCCCCCTTTTTAGTTATTCCCCTCTTATAGATAGCTTTTCGTCTTGCCAGCGGCCCTCCCCCCCCCTACCGCTTCTCCGTTATTCCCCCTTTATATTAGAAGCTAGGATAGGAGTACCGACGATTCCTGGGCTCGTAGCGTTGCCTATACCCTCTGTCCAGTAACAGGCGATTTCAACCGGCCTCTTAACGCGGTGGTGAGCAAACATGTTTCGACCGGTGCGGCCCTCTCAGCCTGGTCAGTAGAATAGGATGTTTCCCTTTTTCCAAAGACGCGAGTTCGCTTTTGTCTTACCACCCCCCCCCCCCCCCCCCCCCCCCCCCCCCCCCCCCCCCCCCCCCCCTCCCCTTTTAGCCCTTCTTCGCTGGAACACTTCTTCTTTTTTTTCCCCCAGGCCCCGCTGCCACTCATCCTGGCGCTTTTTTCGTGTTTTTTCCCAGCTTTTCATGTGACCCTCGTTGGTCGCTCGTTGCGCCGTCCCTACCTTCTGCGCCGCCCCCCCTGACTCGCTCACCGTGAGGTGGTAGCCGTTATACACACCCTTTCCTGCCCGTCTTCCCCTTTCCCTGGTGCTTGCCTTTTAACTAGATTTTTCCCTACCCCCCCCCCCCCCCCCCCCCCCCCAAAGTGCCCCTTCTTAGTTCCAGGCTTCTTTCCAACTTTTTTTTTTGAAGGAGACGCTCCCGCTATTTGGCTTCGTAGAAGACTTCTGTGTCCCCCAGCTTGCTTCCGTTTTCAAAATTTCCAGCAGTCACCCCCTTTGTGACGATCCTTCCCCTAAAGAAAAGCCTTTTTTTTTTGGCCCAGCTTCACGCCTATAAAGTGTTCCTCTTTTAGTCTCCTTCATACCGCGTGTTTCCCCCCTGGTGCTTTTCCCCACCCCCCATAGCTCCCCCTCTCCCTCACCACTTGCAGCCGCCCTCCCCCTTACTATGTGTCCCGTTTCCCTTGTTCTTCGACGCGCCTTGTGTCGTCCGTGACAGCGTTCCTTCCGTTTTTACACTGTTGACTGTTTGCCCCCATAATAAGCCCTTCCCCAACCTCCGCAAAAAAAGAATAATTTTCGGGAGCCTGGGGGATTTTTTGGTCTTGCCCTGCCTTGACCAGCTGAATTCTGCCCCCGGCGTGATTGGATGCCTTTGTTCATATGCCTGTACGGCCAATGTTCCTGACGGTGTGACTGTTACCTATGTCCCTTTTTATTCGTGAGCTAGGCCTCACAGTCGATTTTTTTGGGTTGAATCTGATTTTTCTCCACCCGCGAAGCTGGTATCCTGCCTGGCGTTTGTTTCTAACGTAACTCTACACATACGCGCTGCATGTTTCTGGATCCTTCCAGTGTGTTTTGACTTCTCCCTTGTATGGATTCTTCAAGTTAGCCCGGACTTGAATTCTGCTCTGGGTCTTTTAATTTAAATCAAAGAGTTATCAACCCCCTCCCAACTTTCTTCCCGGAAAGAATAGTTGGAAGATTTTTTCCTCAGCCTCCCCCCTGATGGGTGGGCGCCCTTCTTTCCAATTCCTTTCCTTTAAAAATTTTCCCGTCTTTATTTTTTACGTTGTGTGTTCGGCTCTTTCGTTTTGGTGATGTGTGCTGTCTTGTTTTTTTTCCCTTACGGATCCAAGGTTCCCCTACTGTTCTTCCGTTCATCTACTCCCTTTCTCCTCTTACGTTTTTTTTTCCTGTTTTTGGGATTCTTGTCGATGGCGGTATGATCCGTTGAGACATGTGACGGCTGCTTTTCTGATTTTCCCCATGCGTCTCCCCCGTCTTCTCCCCCTGTTTTACCAGCTTGTCGCCCTCTTTTCCTTTGAAGGTTTCTCTAAATTCCCTGATCTCCCTCGCATCTCCGCCTGTCCTCAGTGGGCGGTCCATTTTACCCCCCCCGTTTTAAACAGCATTGAACGCCTCCTTCCCCATGATTGTCACCTATACAGTGGTACGCCATACGGGTCCTTGGATGGCTAGTCAGCCCTTTTTTTCGTTTTTGCTTCCTTCGGGCCAGATTTCCTTCCCCGGTTTCCTTTTTTTGACGGCCGCGACACCCCTAGTTTTCATCACTTGTGCTTAGGCTTGCGTTAAGTATGATGCCCTTCGGGTGCCACTTCTATACTTTCTTTGTATTATTTATTCTCCCTTCCCCTCTCTTTTTTTGGAGTTCTTTAGACTTTCTTTCCCCCGTTTTCCTCCTCCCTGCGTCTTTTTCTTAACCACTCGGTCGCCCGTCTTCCGACGAGCCTGTTTCCCACTTCTCTTTTTGTTCTTCTTTGACCACCCCCCGAGGACTCTTGGGAGGTGCCACACGAAAACACTGGTTTTTTTTCATCCGGCCCGTCTTTGTATCCCTTTCCTAACCTTAGGGCGTCTGACGTTGGTAGCGCCCCCTTGTTTGCGACCGAAACTCTGGGATTTGCGAGCTCCGTTGCCTTTTAATGTTTTGGCGACAAGCCCCTTTCTTTTTTTTTCGGTGCGTCGACGTGATTTTAAGTCAATCCTGATTACTGAGTCCCCCCCCTTCTTTCGTCGCTTATTTTTCTCCGGGGCCACCTTTTGTGTTTGGGTCTTCTCTTCTGCCCCGGTGATCTTTTCTCCTGTACACCGTTTGTTGTCGCCAACTGCCAAAGATGGGCCCCTCCCCCCCCTCCTTTTCCCCGCTTCTTTTTGACCACACACCTTCTTTCGGTTCTTTTTTTGAAAGTAATTTTTACGTGTGGTTAGCTTCCAGATGATGGTATTTATTGCGTTCCTCTCCCGAATCCACCACCCTCTCCCCTCCCCTCTTTGTTACGCCCCTTCCCTTTTTCCCCCCACTTTCTTCATTTTTTATACATATGCCAGTTAGTTTGCCAATACTGTTGCGTTTGGGCTTTACGCGCATTTACCGTCCCCTCCACCCTTGACTTTTTCCCTTTTTCTTTTGCTGGATGTACCTCTGCTATCTCCCTTTCTTCTAGTCTTTCCCCTTTTCGATTCCTCTCCGGCGTCTAACTGTCTTGACTACATTCAGTTTGGCGGGCCAGGTATTGGACTTCCGCCGGCGCATGGGATTTTCTGATTTGCCCCAACTCCTGTGGGCCACCCCCTCTGTCACACCCTTTTGTACCCCCCTCATCCCCGCGCCGTCCTGCTTGTCTGCTTCCTTTGGAGTTCTCCGGTTTTCTGCCATTTCGTAGTGGCGGCCGTCCTTCTCTTTAGTGCCATTGTGTATCATTTTCTTCTGGTTAGCAACGTCCCCCACCTTCCATGACCTTCTGACCCCCCGGACGTTCCTTTTTTTTTCCGGTCCCTTTGAAGCTTTCCCCTTCTTTGGTCTTCCTTTTTGACGGGTTTTTCCGTTTATCCTGGCCGGGGTTTTCTCTTTTGTAGTACCGGAATTTGCTAGCGGCCGGGGGTAGCTTCTTCTGTTTCCTCCGGCGGTCACGCACCATTCTTTCCTTTCGGTTTTGCACCTTGTTCCTCCCTTTGCTCCGAAGTCCATCGTTTGGTGACCAATCAGGTTTGGCCGAACATGTGTGTGCTTTTTTTTTACCGTCGGTACCCAGGTTATTCCTTTTTCCCCCTTTTTCGTCCCTTTGGCCCTTTAGCTCCGGGGGAAGGCCCTATCCCCTCAAATCGTTTTTCACCGGCCCCTCCGGGGTCCATTCTCACCGATCCGTACTCTCCTTTCTGTACCGTGCTCACTTACCCCTGGGCCCGT
>Ga0179593_1519394_pt1 | contig 12186 bp, 19 predicted proteins | sample CZODoug2_1_08_16_FD_185931 | JGI IMG/M metagenome (GOLD analysis project Ga0179593, IMG submission 185931) | Vadose zone soil fungal communities from Angelo Coast Range Reserve, California, USA - CZODoug2_1_08_16fungal (PacBio error correction) | ecosystem: Environmental > Terrestrial > Soil >... | reverse complement strand
GAAAACGTTCTTTTCTTTCTTTCCCTTACACGTGTTTCTCACTTTTCCTTTGATTTTTTTTTCCTCCGTCACACGCTGTGTTATGTCGGACTATCTACGCCTCTGATTTTCCCTTCCCTCTCAACCGGGCACCTCTCTCCTATTTTCCTCCTATCTAGTGATGAAATTTTTTTCTCCATGCGGTTCCCGTTCTCTTTTTTTCCTTTTTCCATTATTTTGACCCCCCCCCAGCTAGTAACTCCTGTTCTTTTTTTTCTGTGATTGCAAAGTCCCCCCTTTTTCATCCCTCCCCGTAAGTACTGGTTTCTCTACCCCTCTCGTGGCCCCGTAGTTGTATTTACATTAGCAATGTCCCCTTCCTCCTTCTCATGGTGGCTCTCGGTCTGCTCCGACTTGCGAAAGACTTTTTTTTCTCTCATACAATTCCTTCCTCCCCCCCCCGAAGGATTTCCGTCCTCTTGTTCCTCCTTCCCCCCGTTCTCTCGCTCACCATCCTCAACAACGAAAGACTTCCTCAACCTTCTCGCGCACGCCCTTCCGCAACCTTCCCTTTCTTCTTCCATGTTTCCTCTTTTCTTTAACTCTCCAGCAGCACATACCATCCCCGCTGTGTTCCTTCACTTTTTCCTTGCGCCAGGAAATCTCCACCACCCTCTTCCTCTTTCCCCTCTTTTTTGCTGAGCCTTGAGAACGGTCATCGGTCGGAGTATCTTTTTTTCCATTTTTCTTTTCTCAATGAGGCCCCGCTCTGTTTCCCCGTATTACGGTTACTTCCCTAGGGAAGTGTCATTTCTTTTCTACAGGAATTCGTTCCCTTTTTGGCGGATTCGGTCCGTTTACCCCTCTCCCTTCCCCTGTTCCTTCTTCGCTGACGTGTTCGGGTCGATTCTGAGAGTGGTGTCCCCCCCTTGACGCGTTTTTTTCTTTTGTCTAAGAGCCCTTCTTCTTCCCCCAGCCCGTGACCCCCACCTCTTCTTCGATGACATACCCCTGTTCCTCTCGTCCGAGATCTTTCTTTTCCCGCTTCTTTCTCTTTCTTGCAGAGGCGCCCGGTGTGAGATGCGGCGTCCCACTGGTCAATGCATCGCTCCTTTCCTCGCAGGAATTCGGTCTCCGGTTCGAACCCTTCCCCCCATTTCCCCCCTTCCGACGACTCCCCCCTTTCTGCCTAATTTTCTTTAGACATTCGTTTCTCCTACCCCAGGTCAATACTTACTCTGTAGCTTGGCTTACTGCCTTCTATCGTTTATTTGTAGACGCCTCTCCCCCCCATTAGACGTGCGAATCCCCTTCCTGCTTTCACTTTTCTCTCCATGCGTGGTTCCTCTCCCCATCTTTTCTGGTTCCTCCCTTCCTCCTGACCGCGCGTTCAGATAGGCTCAATGTGTCTTAACGGACTATGCCAAGGCCTTATTGCCCCCTTTTTTATCCTTTAACAGGTGTGAGGGACCCCTGGACTGTGGTAACGCCCTTCTTTTCCACCTCCCTCATTTTTTTTCCCCCCTACTACTGGACGACTCCCCTCTTTTTCTGTGTTGAGCGCCTCGTCCTCTCAACCGCAAGTCGTCTCACGTGAAAGGTCTCTATCTCCCCGGGGATGGAGCGCTCTTACGCCCCCCCTTACGCCGCCAGGCATTTGTTCTCTTTTCTCGGACTGTGCCCTTCCCCTCCCTTCCCTTTTCTGTCAGGGCACACCTGTACGTCTTTCTTCTTTGTGCTTCCTTTTCCTTCTTCTTAAAGCTGCGACCGACTTTCCTCATAGTGCGCAGGCAACCGGGAGCTTTTCGCGTGCATTTGTACACTCTGGATACGTTTGTCCTTCCCGAACCAAGTGTCTTTTTTGTTTCCCCCCAAAGCGGAAGTATTTCTGTATAGTGTTTATTCGACCATTTTGCTGTAAGGTGCCTTCCTTGCTTCTTAGCATGATGTTTTGTTTCATGTACTGGGAAAAGGAGGCTCCCTTCCTAATGCGAGCGGTGACTAAGGTGCGATTTTACCGTTGGAGCGGAACCGAGTCCCGTTAGTCTTCTCAGTGGGTCCTGGTCCTCCATCCCTTTTTTCCGTTGGGTCCTTTTCCCGAAATGCCGCTTCCTGCTTTTCCGTTGTTTTGTTCCCTCCCCCTTTCTCTAGCCAACCGTTATGGTGCGAGGTTGCTCCCCCCCTGAGTGAAGTTCCCCCCCCCATCTCTCACCTGCACTCCGGTGAGACATTTAGAACCTTTCGAGTGTGTGTGGTTTGGCGCATTCTGCTTCCACCTTTCTTCGAACCCTTCTCCAGTGTGTTTTTTTTGCTTTTTCTCTTTTCTCCTGCCCCTCTCTTTTTTCGGATGGTTTCTTTCTTCTTTGATTGTGACCTGTTTTGTCCCCCAATCCCCGCGCATGTAGTGGCGCGCCACACGCCGTCCACCTCGATTGTACCATGTCCATCCCCTGAGTCATCTCCAAATCTCCTTTTTTCTTTTCAGATTCCCGACCTCCTAGAATCTCAGATTGATCCCCCCCCCCCGCCCGGAATGTCGGAGGTTTTATTTGTGGTGTTCCGCCATTCACCGTTTGCCGTGTTTTGACTTTCGCAACGCCATTGGCACCCTTTAAGCCCCTTTGCTTCTTCGGAGCACCTGCTCCCCCCCCCGCTACCTGCAATTTTTTCCTTAGGCCCCCTGGGAAGACTCACCCCTTTGGAAAACCCCCCCCCTCCCCGTTCCGCAGACCCTTGCTGTTCTCTTCCTGCCCCCTCCTCCTTGCGCTCTTCTATAACTTTCCTGCCCGGCTAAACCCTGTTTTATTCCCTCCAGGCTACACACAAATTGCATTACCGTACACCTCTTTATTGTCCTCTCCGCACCAAAGCTTTTTTTTCTTTCCGAGTGAATGAGACGGAGATGGCGTTCTGACGAAGTGTGATCCTTCCTTCACTTCTTTCCTCCTTTGTTTTGAGGCAGTCCCTTCCCTCCTAACTTCCCCTCTCTCGTCTAATTCCGGCTACCTTGCCCTCCCCCCCCCTCTGTGTTTTTTCCCCAAGTGGCAACCTTCTGACGCACTTCCTAACGTTCAGTCTGGATCTGCCGATCAAGTACAGTTCCGGCTCCTTTTCCCTTAAGACACATTCTTTTCCGGAGCTTTTGGCTTTTCCCTTTTCGGTGTTACGTATTGCCTCTTGTAAAGGTCGGTCCTACCTTTTCCAAATGCCGGAGCGTTCTCTTCCCCCCTTTCTTGGAAGGATGGTATGGTGACTACCCTTTTCCAGAAGAGCCTCTCGTTCGCCCAATTCCTTTTCCCCTTCTTAAACTTTTTTCCCACGGATAATCGTTTCTCGTCTTAATCCCGTGTCTGACACCCCCTGTTGAATGAATTCTTCCCCTCACCACGCCTCCCCCTTCTTTGTGTTTTATCTTTGAGTCTCGCCATAACTCTCCTTCATTGTCTTCCCCACACACCCCCCTGCTCTTTCAACGGGCACTTCTCCGTGCTTTCACTTCGTATAGCACAAGAAATGGTATAGGTTGTAGGGTGTAGCGTCCTGCTGATCTCTGATGTGACTCCGTGCCAACACTTCCCGGCAATTCTGACAATTCTTTTGAGATTTCACGACTGTCCCTTTCTTTCACTCGCCGACGCGCGCACTGGGTTTTCTTCCATTTTCCTTAAGGGTTTTTTTTTTCTTTCACCTGTCAAGCACATAACCCTCCCTGTTCCTTGGCGGTACATGCCGTCTTCGTCACGCGTTGTCTCGCGGTCCGGCCCCACTTCGCCCGCTATCCTCACGGATCTCTCGTCCTATGAAAAAACGTGACCTTCAAAAGGCTTCGGCAGTCTAGCAGGAATCACCAGAACAGCTGTCCTTTCAAGTTTTGAGCGGCTTTCTGGACCTCAAATTCCCTCCCCGTACAGACAATTCTCCCCCTTTTCCTGCCTCTTCTAAACATTCCCCTCCCTTGCCTTCCCTCTCGGCACCCCAATTTTTCCCGATTACCTCTGTCCTATTTCCCTTTTTCTCGCGCAAAATGGATCCCTGAATTGAGACTCAGTGAATCACACCAAGCTTAGCCTGTACTCTCATGCATGCTCCCCCTTAATTGATCTCCACTCGCTCCTTTCCCCGGATCACGAAGCCCCTTCCCTCGTTCGAATCTCTCCTTTTTTCTTGGCCCTTCCCCGTTCCCGCCAACCCCCCTCGGTTCGCCCCCAAAATTTTTGACGGAGACCACTCCTTCCTTTTTCCCCCCTCCCCTATGATTTTGCGTCCTGGCGACTGCTCTCCGGTCCACACGGAGATGCAGATCCCCTCTGCAGTGGGGTATTTTTACCTTGCGGGCTCTCCGTTTCCTCCGGCTTTTTTCTGTCTTTCTTCGAACCCTATCTTCATTCGTCCTCAGTCAGATCAACACCCAAATAGCCCAGAAACCCACGGCTTTCTCCCGGCATTGTCTAGACCCCATTCTGTTCTGTGTCCTCTTTTCCTTCCCTCTTTCCCCGCAGCACACCCTTTTTTTTCCCTTCTTTACGTGCCATCTCCTCTTTCCTTCTTGAGCCTCGAGTCTTTCCTCTTTTTTCCGGACACTTCCCTTCTCGTCGTCCCCCCTGCTCATCCGTTCAACCGTCTCTCGCGACCGTCTCTTGAGCGGTTCGTCAAGTGCTATTTCAGGAGGTCCACCCGTCCAGTTCCCTTCGACCTAGCTGGGGAGTCTTCGACCAGTGCAATTCCCCCCAAACCCTTCTCCCTGTTGCGTTGACGCCCTCCTTCGATTTCTCCGGCGAGCCCCCGATACGAGATGGTCCTCGCTAAGATCTTCCTCCTCCCTGCTTCGAAGCGCTCCCCGCTTGGAATGACCCGATGTTGTTTTTTTTTTTTGTTCGTCCACTCGCGGCAACGTTCTTCACATGACAGAACAGCCCCGGTCATTCAGCAACAGGGAGTAAGGATCCACGTTAATAGTAGCAACCTTCCTTTTTCTCCCTTTTCTCACCCCTCCTTGGCACACCAGAGCTTGCGTACTGTTTTTATCCGATTCCTGGCTTCAGATCAATTCCTCCTTAAATGACGGTTCGTTTTCCCTGTAGCGTACGCCATGTTACGTCCGTCCCACCTTTTGTCCGCGCCCACCCGCTGTTTGGCGCACTGGGCTTGTCTTTCTCCCCCCTTCGCTTCCCCTCGTTTTTTCATGCGTGTAGCTGTACTATTTGAACGACGCCCGGCTTGCCTAACCCTTTAAGTTGTCCTCAGGCACTCCCCCCCTCCTTCGGACGCTCTCTTTCTTTTACTATAACAGTCCCCGTTTCTCCCAATCCGGATGGACGGTTTTTGCTCCCATAGATTCCCCATTGGAATCTTCTACCTCAAGGGCGCCAATCTGCCTTGCGCTTACTGTCCGGCCGGCATCGCTTTTGGTCCCACCTCCTTCCATAACGAGCTTTTCTCCCTCTCCTCTACTGTTTACATCCCTTTCCTCTTGTCTACTTCATACCCCCTCTCTACATTACCTTCACCAAGAGTCCCTTTTCCCTGTAGCCACTCTTTCTTCCCCCCCCTTTAATTTGCCAGTGGGGATTGCCCCGTGGTATCCATGACCTTTATCCTCTTTAAGCGCCTCTTCTTCTTTTTTCTCTATGGCACGCCACGGTACCTTCCTATAACTGTTACGTAGTGAGCTCCTCTTTGATAGGTGATCCTGTGAGTTTGGGGCTGTTTTTTTCTTCTTACGAAACCCCCTTCCCCTCTTAACAACGATGTCCTCTCCTTTGAGCTGTTGCTGGCGGTTCTGATTCTTTCGTGTAATGCCTCCTTTATTGGGACCGACGTAGCTCCTCTGTCTTCCCCCTTATGACTTGTCTTCTTCCCTCTCCCCTCGCGTGCTTGTCACTTGCTGTCGATATTGACAGAAGTTGTTCTAGTTGTTAGTAACCCGAACTTGCGCCCCCTCTTGCCTGCCTCTTTTTTGAAGCTGTTTTTTATGTACACTCTTCCTTGTCCCCTTGGATCCGTTCTCCCTTCCCTCGGGAGCCAGATCTTTCCCCCAACGTACTTCTACGGCGGTTTCCCCCTTACGTCCCTTGGAAGCTCGGCAAGGCTGCACCTTGATCCGCATCTCCAGGGAATTTCACCCTTGGTAAGGTGGCGATGTCCTCCCGGACCTGCCAGGCATTTGATCATCCCGTCTCCCCCCTTTTGAAGTGCGAGCGTTCTCCCTCCTCCCTTTCAGAGGAAACACTCCTCCCCGTTTTTTTGAACCACATCACCTTTCTTTGCCCGTCTCTGCTCTTTGAGCCCTGCAGGACGTGCACATAGCTGACGACTGTGGTTTTCATTGTCTCCTTCCCTCTCTTTGTGATATAGCTTCAACTGACGCCCCCCTCCGAGTTAGGGCTCCCCTTTTTCCTCACCTTTCCTATTTGTATATGATGTCCCTGTCCTGTTGTTTGATTGGAAGTGGTTTCCCGCCTCGTGTTTTTTTTTTTTTTTCAACAAGATTGAGCAGACTTTCGCCTCCTCCAGGATATCACAGTGCGAGCACACCGCCCCATTGCGACACCAGGGACTCGTCCCTCCTCCCTTTTTCTTTGTCTGGCTCCTTCCTGTTTCTTTGTTCCGGACTCCTTTTTGGCGACTACCCCTAATCCCCTTTTCCACCCCGAGAACCCATCAATATGCCCTCTTTTTCTCTTCCCCTGTATCGGTGTCGGAACTACACACACTTTCATTTCTTTTACTAAATGACTCAGAGCCACTTTCACCAGTCGATTTTATGTCTTTAGCCCCAAACCTTCAAGAGACATACACTCACAAACCACCCTGATACCTTTAATTTTCTCTCTTTCTGTGGTGAGCGGCCTGCCTGTCTCCCTTCTGCGCAAATGCTTTCGTTGAGAGATGAAACCGTTCACGCAGTGGGACTCAAGCCTTCCGTAATCCGTCGCGCGTTACTCCGAGAATGTGGATCCCTAACTTGCATTATTCGTTCTTCTTACACTGTGCACTTCTTTTTCTTCTCTTTGAAAAATCTGTCCCCCATTCCCACATGCTTCAGACACACTTTCCCTATGCACCTTCCTTAGAGCAGTGACAGAAACCATTGTTCTATCAGTTTTCCTCCCCCAAAACCCTGCCCTTCTTAGAAGATGGATCGTACTTCTATCCACGACCCTTCTCCCCGTTCTATGAGGTGACCATTGTTTGTTTTCCGTGGATGCACCGGCTCCCCTTTCATCCTTTCCTTCATATAATGTGTCGATGGGACAAATCATCAGTGGTTCCCCTTTAGCCCTCGTCTCGTCCTTGGCCAGCTTGTTCCGAATCTTTTCCCCTCTGTGCACCTGTCTATAGTCCTCTAGTTTCCCATACAACAGTCTGTCCGCCCCGGGCCGGCACGTATTGAACGTGAATGACCCCCGCCGTTTGAAATATGAACCGGCGTGTCTGCCGTTTGCCCCTTGTCACAGAGCTCTCCCTTTGGTTTCCTTGGCAGTTAAAATTTTCTTAATAATCTCCCTAGTCTCACTTTTGTATCCCTTGGTACAGTGTCTCCTGGCTGTGCCCCGGCGTGTTCCGTTGCTACCGTGAACCTTTTAGACGAGTCGACGTCCTCCCTTGTGCCCCCTTCGAACCCGCCGTCTTTCCTGATCCCGTCTTTCATCGTGAGTCTGGTCTTCCCTTGTCCTCCTTTCAGTTAGTACCAGAGACCCTTTTTTTGGCAGTTATTGTTCTTCAACCATAGACACCTCCGCCCTTTGCCCCTCTGTGGCGAGCGCCAGTTTGGATTAAGTGGATTTCATTTGTGCGGCCTCCGGATTTCCTCCTTACCCTTGGTCTCTGCTTTTGTTCCCCCCAGATCATCGCCGGGTTTCTCCGTCCAGTGTGGAAGCACTTACCTAATTTACTTACCCCCCATCGTACACTCTCCTCTTCCTCCCTCCTTTTGTGGTGTTGTTTCTTCCTCTTCTTTTATATGATACTGTCTATCCAGAAGCGAAACAGATGCACCTCGGTGGAGTGTGGCACCCAGTCCCCTGATATGTGGCCTTTCCCTCCACGTAAATTCTCCCTTTCCCATGCCCCCCTGACCTTATTTCCCCACGTCCTCAACGTGAATTCTTTTTTTACCCCCCTTTCCAGGGATGACAGTGCATTTTCCCCACTGTTTTCCCTTCTGGATTTACGGCCACCCTAGAACAGGCTGGTCCTTGAACCCGTTTATCTCACCCCCCGTTCCCACAGCCTATGCTGCCAGCCTTCTGACACATCGACACACTTTTTTTCTGACGAAGTCGTGCTGCGTTTCCCTTTCCCCCCCTTCAAACGCACAGCTTCTTCTCCTCTTTTTAGCGGGGAATGCAGATCTACCTGCGTTTCTTTTGGCTGCACCTATCACTTGTGGTGTCACCTCACAAACCGGAATCACGTACCCGACCACCTTTCCCACACCCCGTTCACGTCTCCTGCATTCTTGCGACAGTAGCGCTTTTTATTTACGCCTTTTTAAGAGAATTTTTCTTGATACTTTTTAACGGGCTCCCTACCGTATCGCCGTTCCCTTTTTCCATGTTCCCACCTGTATCGCTTGCCCGGCTCCTAATGAGTGTACTTGTTTCGAACTTTGTATTTATTTTTCCCCTGTCTGAGGGTTGTCTTTCTCAGGAGCCTGCGACCAACGTTTTGCCTAGACTTTCCTTTCGTCGTCCGCGTTTCATCCGCTGATAGATTCCTTTTTTTGTGTTTTTTTTTTCTGTTTCTCGCCGCGACGATTGGTTAACCCTGATCTCTCCCCCCAGGTTGAGGCCGTATTTAGGAGCCCAGGGGTCTTGTCGGGTTAGGTATACCCCCTCCCCCCCCTCACTTGAACCTGTGGATTTCAAACGCCGTGTCTTTGTTTTAGGCCGTGCAAAGGGGTTCTTTCTGCTCCTTTCTACTATACCTCCCCCCTTTCTCCTGATTGTGTTCCGCCGCCTACCGTCTTCCATGATGACTTCCCTCCCTCCCTCCTTCGCCGTCCCTAAGTTGTTTTTTATCCCCCCTCCAACCGCGCTACGTTCATTTTTGGAGGCTGTCCTGCCGCTCCTTGTTTCCTTCTTAATGTCATTATTAGGGTTTTCTTACTACTTCCCATCTGACAATTCTTTTTTTTTTGCGTGTCCCCCTCTTCTTCTCCTTTTTCGAAAGGATAAGTGACTTTGATCCTTCTTCGCACACGACCTTTTTCTTTTTTTTTCTTTGGACACGTGGTTCGGGACTAAAACGCCCGATGCAGGCCAAGACGCGTCCTTCGACCTTCCTCATTTTGTGTCGGTTCGTTCTCGCTGCTCTTACAGGAGGACAAGTTATTTTTTTTTTTTAAACATGCCCCTCTGCCATGTAGTGAGTGAGGATGTTTCCTTTTCAAAATTGGCTTCCCTTCTCAATCTTCGTCTGGTTTTTGTGACCTCCTCACGGCATTTGTCTTGCAAACGGCACTTTCCCTAACGTCCCCGTGCGCATGCCCCCGTACTCTCCAAGCACTCCCCTCACAGTAGAGACTTCCTCCCCTTAACCGAACACTTCGATCTCCCTCGAGTAGCAGATTTTCTTGAAAGGCCTTTTTGAAATCCTTTTCTCCACAAGTGTGTATTTTCCCATCGGAACCGACCTTCCCTCCCCGACAGGAGGTTCATCACCACCTTTCTTTAGACTTTCTAATCCCCTTTAAGCCTCTTTTCTTTCTTTTTTTTGAGTGAGGCCTTCTTCATTCGCGTAACTGTAGGCCTCAATTGCTCCTAACACGGTTATATTCCCTCTATCCCCGGTTTATCTTTGGTTCCAAAATTTCCTGTTGTTTTCTTTTTCTTTGGTACAATGTGTCTCCCACCTTTTGCTTCCTGGAAGACCCCGTTCCCTTAAAACAGTCCCCTTAGGCACTCCTCCCCCTGTCGCCTGCCGCTTCAGGTTTTTCTTTTTTCTTTTTCCCCGGATTTACTTTCCCACGGCATGGGCAGTAGCTTCCTTTTAGTTCCCACAATATCCAGCAACCCCATTTAACGTGCTAACTTTTGATTCTGTTCTTGGAGTCATATCCTTTCTTCTCCCCTCGCATTTTCCTTTTCCTGCATTGCGCCCATTCTACCTCTCCCCTTTTCATCGACTTGTTCCCTCACGGGCTACGTATGGTGATCACCCATTACAGGTTGCTAGATTCTTGTCTCTCCCCCCTCTCCACGATTTTTCGCGGCTGCGTCGGACGGGTTAAAAGTGTTGCTCAATGGTTTTTCCCCATCTGCCCCTATTCCACGTTTGATCGCGACCCTCCGTTTTATCAGAGTATCAACCTCCCCCCCCCCATTCCCCTCAATGTCCGACTGTCCTGTCCGTGTCAGGAGGGGCTTCTTTTTATTAGTAACATGAAGGGCCCTCCCCTGTTCTGTTCCCCTGGGCTCATCTCTGACTTCTTTCGATAGTTCCTTCGTGCCTGCTTTACGCGGTCTTCCCGACTGTACCTTATTTTTTCTGCCCCAGCCCAGTGTCGTAATCCTTCCTATAACTCCTCAGCACGCGCCCCACACTTTAACGCTGATCCTGCTCTTCACGTCTCTTTTTTTCTCCAGGAGAGTCCCTCTTCTTTTCTCGCACAGCCCTCCTCCCGCCTGACTTTTGCCCGTGCCCATTGTCCTCGTATGTGCTTTTTTTGAGGCTCCCTGGTTCCAACCAACCCACTTCCAGCACCCCTCCCTCTCTCTCTTGCACGTCCGTTTTTGTCTTCTTTATGTAACGGCGGTCCGCCGTTCCCACTCGGACTGTCTATTCCCCTTTCGCCATCGCGCCTCCCCCCGATTGTTCGCATCCTTCCCCAGGCATATCATCTGCTCCGCCTTTCTTACCTCTGTCACTCGCGGTGAATCCCCTCCTCCGGGAAAACAATTTTCTTTTTGAGAAGGCGTTGGGATCTCAGCTAGCAGCAGGGTGGTTTTGCTGTAATCACGCTCCCGGTTTTATTTATATCTTTATGCTATCTTCCTTCTTTTGCTTCGGCGTTTTCCCCTCTTGTCAAACTTTGCCCCGGCACTTCGTTTTTCCGCCGATGGGACTCTCTGGTCACCGTTACAATCGCTCCGGTGTTCAAACGTTTCAGACTCTTCTTGATGTGCACCTTCTCACTTTCCAGATCTCCACGCGTTTCCACGTACTTTTTTTTTTTCTCTGTATTAGTGTTTTTCTCCCTGATGTTGTGCTTTTCTATCCTTTTGTCATCCGGGTGCCAGGTTCACCCTCACAGATCCCTCCCCCTCTGTTGCTCCACGCCCCTTTCTCTTCCTGATCACAAGCCCCTCTAGCACATCTAGCCTCCTCTTCCTTTCTCGGACCTTTTTTTTCTTATTCCTAGGAATTGGGCTGCCCCCCTCTCCCTTTCCTCAATGAAAAGAGTTTTTCTTCTTTTTCTCACAGCCCTGCGTGATCGTGTCCAGCCTAGTTTCTCGGACAATGCCTCTCCATGTTTGGTACCTTTTCTCTCGCTTTTCCGGAATATTGTGGCCCTCCCCAGCGCAGGCGCTGTTCCCCCGTCTTGAGCTCACAGTTACCCCCCTGCACTCCCATTCCTGAACCCTCCCTTTTTATGGTCATTCTCCCCCCTCTTTCGATCACCAGTTTTTCTCTCTTAGGAAGCACAACTTCCCTTTGTTCGATGTCCTTTCGTCAACCAGCCGGAATTTTTTCTTACGTGCTCCCGATCCGCTTTCCTCTGGCCATATCTCCCCCTTCGTTGTTTGACACGCGGTTTCCTTCTTTCTTTGTTCAGCCAACGTCTCTCGCGCTGTCTCTCAGTCTGCTTTGGGTGTCTTTACTGTCTCAAGCTTGGATTCGACTTCTCCCTTTTCGTGCTAGTGCAACGTACTTCCATGCCGCACCATCGGCCTTCCCTCTCCACAGTTTTTCTTCCCTATTTAGTCTGTGGCTTGAAGTGCTGGACGTTTAATGCGTCCCCTTTTTTTTTTCTTTTCTTTTAGGAGCCTTCGACTCCATACGAGGCCTAGAACCTCCCAACTGTTTTTATCACTGTAATCTTTTCTCCTGTTGTAGAAGGGGGATCGAGGTTTACGGTTTTACCCCCCAACCCTTTCTAGTAAGGGCCCCTTCTCCTCCTTTGACGTAGACATTTCGAGCGTAAGAGACCCCTTTTCTCTGCACCCTCCCCGGCCCACAGATTCTTCAAGAATCTGCACAAAC
>Ga0179593_1263887_pt1 | contig 12186 bp, 21 predicted proteins | sample CZODoug2_1_08_16_FD_185931 | JGI IMG/M metagenome (GOLD analysis project Ga0179593, IMG submission 185931) | Vadose zone soil fungal communities from Angelo Coast Range Reserve, California, USA - CZODoug2_1_08_16fungal (PacBio error correction) | ecosystem: Environmental > Terrestrial > Soil >... | reverse complement strand
TCTCGGACTTCGTTCCTTGTTGCCACGAGTTCCCCCTCATATTTACTTTTTCCGAGTTACTCCCTTTCTTCTTGTTTCCCTCCCGCGCGCCACAAAAGTGCTTGGCGGTGCCCGTGCATTTCGTGACTCAGTGTCCGTTATCTCAGTGTAGTTTTCCCAGTTCCTTTAAGTTCAACTGCGGAACCTGTCCGTCCTTAGTTTTTTTTTTACTTGTATTGCTTTTTCCCCCCTCCCTACCCCCCATGTTTTTCCGTTCTCCTCATCCCTTCTTCACTGCGTCGGACTTTTGACTTCAGCAAAACCATTACCCCCCACCTAACTTGTCCCCCCCTAGGTGTGTGGTCCTTCCCCTTCTCTCTCTCCCCCTTGGTTAACTTTTTCTTCTTTTAGAGTATCCTTTCAGGAAGAATTCAGTCCTTCTTCCCAGGACTCTTATTCTTTTTTTTTCAAATGAAAAGTTCATTGAAGCGATAGCTGAGCAGGTCCCTCTTTTGCAGATGTTGTCCCGAAATTAAAACCCTTCCCCAAAAATCTGGTATTTAGTTTTCTCCTTTGCCTGCGTCATGGTCCCCCTCATATCTTGTGTCCTAAGGAAACCTTCAATTTCAGCTGTTTTTGGATTCGTCATCTCAATGCCCGCCCGTCCAGTACTAGGTGCACTTTCCTTTTTGAGAAAAACATATTACACCTTCTCCATAGACCCCTTGACCTACCCCCATCCCAGAATTGGTGCAATTGAAAAGCCACTTCTCGATATGTTGTTCTTTCAATGTTTTTTTTCCTCTTTTGCGTTGTTTCCTTTGAGCTTAAACCAATTAGATGGACGAAATATACTTTCCCGTAACCCTGACCCTCCCACGATTCCTCTCCCCTCTTTTTGATCATGCCTTCTGTTGGGACCATTAGATATAGGATTCTTTTTTTGTCAAGTTTCGACTCAAAGTTCCCCTCCCCTCCTAATCTTTCCGTAGCGGTCCTCTTCACTCATTGAAGCCTCATTCCTCTCCCCCCCTTTGTGGTAAGTGCTGGTACAGCCTCCCCCTTTTGCTTTTACCTTCCCCTTTCTCTTTTTCTTACGAACTGAACATACGGTCCCCTATTGACACAGTCTTCATGCGATCCCCTCGGCAAAACACATCACCTCCCCCCTTGGGCGGACGTCTTCTTGTAGCACTCCCCTTGGCCTTTGTTCACACCCCTCTCACCCCTCCCCCGAACCTTCTAACCTAAAGACAGCCGGCCGGCCCTTCACGATACGCTTCCCTCGTGCCTGGGGACTTTTTCCTCCCGACGTCCCCCCTCTCCCACAATTGAAGGACGGCTCCCTTCTCTTGTCTTGTTTTTTTTCCTTTCCTCCTTGACGCCCGTTGTTTTTTCGGCGTTTCCGTGATGGAATCCATAGATTCCCGACGGCCTTCCCTAACCGTTGTTCGGACCCTTTTTCGTTTGGTTCAGTGGAGTCCGTTATGGATCCTTTCCTTCGTCACCCCTCTCCATATTCTCTTTACTTCCGTTTGGTTCTATCGTTGCGTTTCGTACCTTTTTCGCCGCCCACTTACAGATTGTCTTCAAGGAAACCAAAAGATCCCCCCTGTTGCCCTCCCCTCCTATTTTGCAGGTTGTCGTGTAGAATAAAGCTTTCAAGGGCACCGGGCCCCCCTCCGTGGTTGTTCTCTTTTACTTAGGTTCCCGACTAAATCAAAAGAGGCTTTATTTCCCTTAACTTTTTGCCTTCCGCCCCTAACCCTTCCAAGTTTTCCTCGCGGTGCCCGGGGCCGGTGCTGGGGAGTTGCTTCCGTTCGGGTGTCTAATTTCGGTGGAGTGAGGATTTGAACCCCCTTCCCCACCGTGGTTTCTTCCCCAATTTTTTTTTTACGACGGCCCCGTCCTACCAATGCTTTTTTACCTCCTTGTGTTCAGTCGATTTCCTGTTTCGTTGTTGAATAGTACTGGACCCGGGATTTCAAGAGGTTCAGAAAAGTTTTCGCCCCCATTTTAAGTTTTGCTCTCACCCTCCCTTCCATGTTGTGGTAAACACGCCGAATTCTTCTTTTATCCCCCACGGACCCCAGACACCTTTTCGATAGTTTGCTTCAACGTTGCTTCCCCTTCTTTCCCCCTCTTTTCTAATGACCACATATTCTTGCAGATTTTGTCTTGCTCCGTTCGGCCCTTCACCAGCAGAGAATGTAAAGACGCAAGGCTGACCCCGCTCCTTCACAGATGAGTTTTTTTTCAGTTTCGTTCTTTTTTTCCCTCCTTTTTTATTAGATCGTCCCCCTCCTTTTGGTGATCCCCTTTTTTACCAACGGCCCCCCCTGCCCCCCTTCCTGATTCTAACCAAAAAAATGGTCCCTTCAAGCACTTAGTGAACCCTTCTTTTTGCTTTCCAATTCGTTTATATTGCTCAGGTTATTTTCTGTGTTTGATTTGTTTTTCAGGGTTCGGGCAACCGTTTCATTTCCATGAGGTCATAAAACATCTGAATTGAAGTCCCATGACTCACTCTCGGTCGAGTTTGCCCTCTTCCACTTTCCTTAAGTCCAAAGACTCTCGCCGAACCATTTATTGTTGGTTCCGAATGTTTTTCCTTTCTCTCGCGGTCTGCAGAACTTGCACCTCGTTCCTTTTCCCTCTCGCGTGAGACTCTTAGTAATCTTATATTCCTTCTGCACGCTATGAATTTCCCCCTTTCCTCCTTCCATTCTTCTTCCTGGTCTACATTAAAAATATTTGACTGACTTTAAGGTTGCTCCTGACACTCCTCCGCTGACGTTCAACTTTCTCTGGATCCCACGCCATAACCTTGGATTCGCCCGCTCCTTCAACTCCCAAACCTTTCTTCCTTCCGTGACCCTTGATTTGATAATCGAACTGTGTCAAGAACTGCCCCCTCCAAATCCTCGGGGTCCCGAGTTTTTTCCCGCCATTGTTGCTTTGGCTGAGCGTCGGATCGTCCCCTCCGACCTTTATTTTAACGATCCGTACCCTGCGTTGCACTGCAATCTCGTGTTTCGACCGACGATAACCTTTTTTTTCTTCTTTTCCCTTCCTTCCTCAGTGTGTGGTTATCTCTCTGAGCGCTTTTTTCTTTCTTCCTTCACGGAGAATTTCTTTCTTTTATTTAAGTCCCGAGTTTTCCTCCCATTGCTTTCTTTTCTCCCTCTTTTTAATTCACGCCCCTTTCGTGTCGCCCTTCCCACTACCCTATTTTTATCGCAGTGGGGACCATTCGTCTTTGTTTTTTCCTCCCCGCGCACCCTTCCTCTCGTGGTTTGACTGTCGAAGTCTCTGTTTTGCCGAAGCCAATTTCTCTCCCTTATCCCTAGTCCTTATTTTTTTCCCCCTCGGCCTTTCTTTTCTGTTCCCACCCCCCCCGAAAATTCGTCAGTGGTCAGGCAGAACTCTGAGTCCCTAAGTGGCCTTTTTCGTTCTATTGTGTCCCCTCTCTGAGGGCATAAGCCTCTCCTTGTGACGGCCGGTCTACCTCTCCCTTTCCTCACGCGTGCGGTTTCTGATTTTTCGTGAGCGCCCATGGTTCTTGAACCCAATACATTCCTTTGAGTTCCCTCTGACAGTCAACTTGCTCGGTTCACAACCCCCCTTCCCCCTTTTCTGGTAAGGAAAAATTTTCCCCCCCCTTGGATTTCCTCCCCTTCCCTTCTGCAGCGATTGCACCGCAACTAATGGTTGTGCTCCCCAACTTTTTGACCCTTCCTACCTTTCCCTTTTCTTTTGGCCCAACTACACCTTCTCCCATTTGGCTAGGGTCCTCCCTTTCATGTCCTTGCTCCCTTCCAACAGCAGGGTGATGTTTTCCCCCCTCCTTCCTTGGTTTGCAGTGTTTCGTTGTTCCTCCCGCGAAAGCTTGTACTCTTCTCTCCATAGCTTCCCGCTGACACGCCAGCCACCTTTCGAGCATGGATTCTTCCCCCTTTTTGTTTCTTTATGCTTTCCACCTCTCGATATTGAATCATTGTTTTCCTTGTTCGCATCTCCAGACAATGTTGTCTGTTCGTATGCAGGGGAAGCCGCGCCTTTCCTCTCCTCACTGCCGACACCCGTTGTCCGTGTTCTCGGCCGCCCCATGAGGTTTTTTTTTTCCCTCCCTTTCTTCCTGTTGATACTCAACTGAGGTGAAAGACGGTTATGAAACTGCACATCCGTTCCTCAGTCAAAAACAGCGTCAAACCTTCCCACGAATTCACACTTTTCTCCCTCTTGTACAGTCGGACTCTTCCCCACCGAACCCTGGTGGGATGACAACCAAACTCCCAAAAACGACTTCTCCGCTGTATCAGTCCGTGGCCCACGGTCTCTTCTGGGGTCTGGCGACGCAGGCCGCGATCACATTCCTTCTCCGGAGAATTCGGAGCGTCTCCTTTTTTTTTATTTCCGGGCCTTACCCCCTGACCCAACGGGTGGCCTAGTTTAAGTGGAACCCTGCCTGTGGCCCCCAGTTCACAAGATCCTTTCCCTTGTGCTCCTTTTTTTTGTGGTTCGGGTGGTGGTGTTTTTTTTTTTTGGATCCAGTTTGTTTTTTCGTGCTCCTCTTTTTGTGTAACAGTGGGAAAGTCGCCCCTAACCCATCCCTCTTCTTTTCCTAGACTCCTTTTTTTTTTTTTCTAGAATATTAGAGGGGAGTTCCTCATTGCCACTTTCTCCCCACCCGCGATCCACGGACCCACGCACTGGTTGCCCTAAACTTACTCGGGTCTTGTAGATTTCTCTTTCCCGATGTACACTTTCCCCCTCTCTTCCACACCGTTTTTTTTTCGATTTGGCAGTCTCATTTCACAACACCCGAGGCTTTATAAGTTTTTAGAAGGCCCCTTTTATGAGCTCATTCTTAGCCGCCCCTTCTTTTCTTTGTAAAGGTATCCCCCTTTCTTTGGCATGCTGGGGCTTTCTTTTAAGTACTGGTTTATAGTTTTCTTTGTATTTGTTTTTTTCCCCCCCTTTCCCCCCGTTTGTCCTTGCACACTAATTATAAGATTAGGCATGGACTTAGATTAGTTTTCCCGTCCTCCTTTCTGCAATCTTTCTACCACTTTCTGACCCCTTCCTTCCGGACTACGCCCTCCAATTTCGGTTTTCAAAACAAGCACGCTTTTTCTTCGGTCCCGTGACATCCTCAGTTGCGATTTTAAGGCTCTTAAAGTTCTCCAGCTTCCCGCATCCTGAAAAATCCTTTTTCTTCATTTGCTCCGAGAGATTCCCCCAACGGACCCCCAAACCCTTTTAGTCGAGCGATTTTTACCAGACTCCTGCAAGCTATACCAGGATCCCCACTCACCAGATGTGTGGCCGCTGGGAGTTTTCTCGTTCTATCCATTCCGCCTTTTTTATTGGCTCCTCGTCAACAACGAAACCAACTTATTCCCCCAAACTTCTGTTCTCTTCCCCCTTTCATTAGTGCAAGTCATGATGAGAATATGTGTAGTTTCACTTTAGTTTATTTGCGTGGAAGGTGAATTTTTTTTTTTTTTTTTTTTTCGCCCCCTTTTTCTTGCGTGTCATCCTCTTGTGATTTGCGCCTTTTCCCCTTCCAGTTTCAGACCCAGATGACTTGCTTTTCCTTAGACAGAGAGAGGTTGAGGGGGCCCTCCTTCCTTTCCTTCATTCCATCTCTCAACTTTTCTTGTTTTCCCCTGGTGTTCGGCCCCTCCTCTTACAGGGTTTATAACTTTCTTGCCCTGTTCCTTTCCCATTTATGTAGACGTAAATTCTCTTGCTTCTAAACCCCCCCTTTTAACCCTCTACTCCTATCTTTTCTAAACTTATTCGCTCTTTTCCTCATTTCCCTTGGATCCTTCCCTTTTTTTTTGGGGTCCTTTGGTCCGGCCCCTCGTCATTCCGCGTTTCTTTGTATTCCTTTCAGGAGCAACATGTTTCCTTCTCCCCTAGAACCTCTCCTTTTCCCCAACCCCAACCCCAAAAAACGTTCCTTCAGGTGACCTCGACTTTTCCCCTGTCGTACTTTTGCCTCCTTTTCCCACCTTCCCTGTTCCTTAAACGGCCCTTTCCCTTCCCGTTGCTTTTGATGAGCCCCGCCTCGGGTCCTTTTCCAATTGGAGGCGATCATCCTCCTTCCTTTTGAAAAGTTCTCTCTGTGACGAATTCCCCTCTCAACCCTCACGCTATCTCTTGATTCTTAGTGTTGTTGTTTTCCGCGACTGCGACGGCAGTGATGTCCGGATCTTTTTTCCAGGTTGCAACCAGCCTTTCCACTTTTCCTGATCCCGACGTTACGCTTCTGGGACTCTACAGCCTTTCCCCCCCGAGTAATTTGCCTTGCTTTAGTCTGGTACCGACGGTCCTTTCTCTCCTTTCTTGTTCCGTTTTCAGTGAAGTAAATCGCCCATGTCATCCTGACGTGTACGTCTTTTTTTCTTTTTTTTTTCCACGGGTGGGAGTCCAAAGCCCCTTTGATTCCGTAAGTCTTCCCTCGAGCGTAATGACTTTTTCTTTTTTTTTTTCCCACCACCTGCCCCACCAACTTTAATATCAAGACGTGGACAAACTAACCCTTCGATCTCACCTTCCTCTCTCAATTTCTTCTAGGTTTTCCTCTTAGGGCGACCAGATCGAGTCCTGTTGGGAACCGAGTCTCCTTCTCTTCCTGCCTCTTTTCCCCCATTTCTCGTCGTCATAGCTGTGGCTTGAGGCCGACAGCCCAGGTCCGGAACCACAACCTGGCGGTTGGCATCTTTCAGTTCCCTTGTGGTCCCCTTCCATCTCTTTCACTAAGGAAACTAATACTCGTTTTGTATTCCGAAGTCCCTTCCCTCCCCCGGATTGCCATCCTAAGTGTGGCCAAACTCCCTCAAGGACTTCGACCATATCTTAATCAACTACCCCCTTTTTCCCCCCAGTTCTCCCTGAATTCCCTCCCCTTGCCCGAGAGGTATTTTCCCCTCTGACCCCTTCATGGGCTTTTTGATTCAGCCTTGAAGGGCATTGCGTTTAAGAGCGCCCACAACCTCTGTCTATTTTTGAAATCTTTCCCATTCCCGGCCCCGACTGCAAGATAAGCCTGAGGATATTTCCGTCGTTTATGTTTTCCCCTCGTGCGCTTGTTTCCGTTTGCCGCTTACGCGTACCCTCCTGCCCCCTACCTGGTTAGCGTGAAGCCCGGTCACTTTGATTCCCCTGTCCTCCTCCCAGGTGGGATTTTTATTGTTACAGAACCATTGAGGGTGGGACCGACTTGCTTCTTTTTCTCTCCTGCCCGGTTTTCCACAGTACCCTTTCACTCCCCCCTCAAGGGTCTCCTGATTAAAACGCGACAACCCGGCCCCAATGCTTCCTAAGCTTCTTCCTTCAGAGTAGAGGTGCACTCCTCCCCCCCTTTTGGTCCCCACCTCTCAACGCCAACCGGACTAGACACCAGGCAAACCCCATTTAAGGAAGGTAACTTGTCCCTCGTCACCTGGTTTTCGCAGGATCAAATTCCTTCTCCGGTCTGAAAGCCGGATCTCTTTTTTTAATTCGAAAGACGTCCCCCCTCTACCAACGGTTGTTTCTTTCTTCCCTTCCATGGCCCCTTCCAATAGATTCACCAGTTATTGCAGAGCGGTTCTTTACGTGGCGTTTGTTTAAGTTGCAAGCTCGTTTCCGGAGACAGGGCCCTTCTCCACCTCCAGATCCATCTAGTTTTCGGTACGAATATTTTTTTTGATTGCCGATTTTCTGAGTATATGGATCTTTCAGGTAGCGTGCCCTTCCTCTCCAAGACTTCGTGGAAAACCCTAAATGCGGCCCATACCTCCTCCCCTTAACTTCTATTGTCGACTTCTTGTGCTTCTTTGTCCGGGCAAGGACGAGTACCACACGGGTTGGTCCGTGACTTTTTTCCACTTTAAACCACACTCTGCGCTACGGGATCCTTTTACCTTTCTTGATAATCCTCCCTTTAGTCTCAGACACCATTCTCTTTTTTTTTTCTTATCGGCTTGGGGAAGTTTTTGGGGTTTGCGTTTATTTCTTTTTTCCCCCAGGGGTCTTTTCTTTCCCCTTCTATTTTCTTTCTTTTTTTCCCCTCTTCCGTTAAGTGATTCGATGTCCTTTTTTTTTTTTCTCTTTTGTCTTCTTGACACGGGGCATGCGCAACGATGTTGAAAACCGTTCCCCCGTCAGTTTCGTATCTCACTCCCGGCAATTTTTTTCTTTCCCCCCCAGCCTCCTTTTGTTTCTGAGTCTACCCTTAACTAATCCCGTTGTTTTTCTTATTTTTCCACGCGGCTTTCTCATAAGGACCCCTCCTTTATGTTTTTGAGTCCAGCGCTGTTTTCCCAACCCAATGGCCGCTGGAGCGATGTGTCACTCCTCCTCCAGATGTAACCCCCCTCAACCTTTTTGCTGATCTTTCCTTGCTGGCCGGTTCCTTTTTCAGTTTATAATAGAAAGTGGGTTTTTTTATGGCTTCACCCCATCCCCCCCTGCCCCCCCCTTTTTCCCTTTCCACATCACCCACCATTGGTCTGCCCCCCTTCTCTTTGACTAGTTCCCCCCCTTTCTACTTATATGTCGTGTTTTCCCCTCGTTGACTCGCACTTTCCTTATTGTGCTCCACAATCTTGTTTTTTCCGGCTGTCATTTTCACTTCTGAAAAAACAGATTAAGTTAAGTTCTTCTCCCTGATTCCCCTCTTTCTCGACCCGGTGCCTTCCTGCAAAGCCGCCAGACGACCCAGTGATTGCCTGGTTTTTGGCGTTTCTCTTCCCCGCCTGTCTGCTTCAGCGCTTCTTCCCCCCCTTCTTGACACCCCTTTTGATTCTTGCCGTTCCCGACTCTCCTCTCTGCCTCTCTCCTCTTTCCCCTCCACCCCTTGCTTAGCAGGGTTAATTGGACGAATTTCGTTTTTTTTCCCTTTTGGTTTTGTTTTTTTCCCGAACAGAGTCGCGATTTTCCCTTTCCTTCTATGAGAACTTTTTCCCCCTTGGCATCCTTCGAATTCCTCACCCCTTCTCCTCAAGGACCGTGACTTTTGCACTGGCCCACGCCCTTGCCTATACCTCACGGTGCCCCCCTCGTTAGAACTTCCCTTAAATCCCGTGTTGCGTTTTGCTTTCGCGCTTGGCTTTCATGAGCAATTGGATTCCACCTTCTCCCCTTCCCTAATTTGTTGCACTGCCCTCTCGTGTGCCGAAGCTTTCCCCCCCTGAGCTAATTCTCTTTGCATCTAATCTTTTCTGGGTGTTCCTATCTGCTCTACTCCGTGCTGATTCCTTTGCGGTGCACAAGAGATTTGCATTTGCCAACGACTTTCCTTTGACGGATAGTTACCGCCCCCTGTTTTCTTTCCGCCCCTCCTGCTCTTTCCCCCCCACTGAGCACGGCTGGTGCCCCCTTTTCCTTTTCTGAACTCCCTACCATTTTTTCCGCTGCCCTTTGGGACACATCTCCCTTTTTCTCGCTCGCCCCTCTTGCCGCTACAGGACGGACTTTTCTCTTTGTCCCTACGGGATCCTTAGAACTTTTTCCACTCGTTCTTTCCTTTGACCTCGGCTTCCCCCATGACCCCCCCCCCCTCACCTCTTCCCGGGTGGAAAGGCCTTCCCCTTCCTGATCTTTCAAACGTGAGTTTCGCGGTTTCCGAGTTGGGTAGCTGTAGGGGACGATCTTTCTCCCTGAGCATTCTTCCCTGTAAAGCTTTTCAAGGATATCCTTTCTCCCCCAGTACGCGGTTTATTGATGCCTGACAGCCCACCCTTTTCGTCCAACAATAACTTGGTTCTATTGGATTTCTTGAATGAAAGGTCCATGTTCTTGTCGAAATCTTTTCAGGAAACCTTCAACTTCCTCTGGTTACCCCTCCCGTATGACCGCCCTTCCTCTGAGTTGCACTAAACCCTCAGTTTTTCGCAACATCCCCCAAAGAACCTTCGCCATATATGTCTAATTTGACCTACAAACTCCCCTTGGCCCATTGCACTCGTTCCTTCTCCCGTCTCACACTCAGTTTGTGGAGGGTCACGCTGGCAGGGGGGCAGTTGTGGCTTTTTTCCTCTTTGCCTACAAAGGTCGATGAAGCTATGGGACAGATGACGCCAGCTTCACGAAGTCCCATCTTTCTTCTCCTGGGGTCATGTATTATGTTTACACATCGTGCTCTCTTTTGCGGGTCGAGTTTCCCCCACCCTTTCCCCCCATATGTCCATGATGTCTTGAAAGAGGGGAAGACCTGTCCTCCACGTGCACAAAGCTTTTTTGTATTTCCGTGTCTTTCCCCCTAAGTCCACAAGTTCGTTTTTTTTTTAACGGTAATGCGGTTTTTCTCTCCAGGCCGTCGAAACTCCTTTTCCTCTTAACCGTTTCTTCCCCATTTCCCCCCTCGAAAACAAAGTGACATCTAATCACTGATCCTCGCTGCTTCTTCCCGTAGAGTTTGCAAGCAAGCCCCAGTGGGGTTTTAAAAACTTAACCTAAAGAACTCTCCCCTTGCAACGAACTAGCGGACGGGCCCGGCAACCCATCTGCATGGGGTTTTTTCGAGATCACCCCTTTCAGGTCTCGGTGAGAAAAGCCGGTGAGATATTTGTGGAATCCGAAGTCCCTCCCACACGCGGGTTCTTTGCAGTTTTCGGTTTCCGTGGTTGTCATCTCTCTAAAAGGAAGAATTGACGTGCTGCGTAGTTGCACCAGTGGTCGGGGTTTTTTGGCGGCGTCTCCCCTTTTCAATTCGAACTCAACTCCCCCCCCATTCTACTCCTTTTCCCTACTCCTCCCCTTTGTTGTGTTTCTCTGTTTTAGAAGGTGAACCATTTGGCCGCACCTCCGCGTCGAAATTCCCACCTCCCTTGGTGCATCCCATACTCTGCAAGGCCCCATTCTCTTTTCTCGTAGGATCCCCCGCTGTTCCCTTTAACCTTCTTCCCCCCCCCCCCCTCCCCTTTTTTGGGCTCGGTGCTCTTTTAATTAACAAAAGTCTTCGCTCCGGTTTTCGGCTTTCGTTCGGATGCCCCGTTTTCCTCCCCCCTTCACGAGGGGGAGCTACTTTTTTTTGGAAGGACTTCTTGGGAGTGTATTTTTCCCTTCTGGTACTTTTCGTTTTCTTTGATGGAGTTTTCCCCCGGTCCACACTTTGCTTGCTTTGACACCTCTTTTTTCTCTTTCCAGCGACTTTCCCATCTGTACTTTTTGTGCGTCCTTTTTTCCTCGTCATGCCCTTGAAGGTTGGCAAGAGGTCGTGAAACCTTTTCAAAGGCAGTTTCTTCAATCAGCTCGGCACAACCCTGTTTGTAACCCGTCCCTTCCATCAGCACCGTTTCTCTTTTCTTTCGGAGCCTTTTTCTTAACTTCATTCCTGACCCACCCATTCTTTGCAGATTTGTGATACTAGCTTGCCCCGTCCCCTGTTCCCCCTAGAGATTGAACGCCGTCCTCCTGCCCCATGATTTTTAACAGAGGGCTAGCTTCGTCCTGGGCGAATCTTTCCCATTCATCGAAGCATTTTTCTGTTACTTCCCAAAGCAACCATGCCCCTCCCACACCCTCTCGGTTACCCTTCATCTCTTGCCCATGGATTGCACCCCACAATCGATCAACTGGAGTGGGAGGTTTAATGTGTAGTGATAGTGCGCAGTTTATTTTCTTTGTTTACCACCGTTGCAACAATATTCGCGTTCCTTCCGGCGGAGCCCCCCCCCTCTGTCCATTAATTCCTACCCTCTCTTTTCTTTGCCCGTGCAGAAGGAAATTTGCAGTTACAAGCGAAACAGGTATTTTGTTCTTTTTGTCTGTCGGCCTTTTCAGCTGCCACTCGGTCGATCAGCTATTGCCCTTGAATCATCTTGTCTCTTTCCCAGTCCTTATTTCTTCCCGAGAGATTAACATTAACCCGTCTCCCACTTTAGCTACTCTAGGGTTCCCTCCGGTCCGATTCTTTTTTGGTGGGTTTCCTTTTTCCCGGAGCCATTTTCTGGGAGTGGGCCCCCAAGAATTTTCTCTGAAATGATGCATTCTCCCAGAGACTTCTCCCCTTTCTTCCCCACGTCTCTTCCGTGACATTGCGCGCTTTGGACTCCAGTTAGACCTTTTCCCAAAGATACAGTCCTTTTTCTTGCTTTTTCCTCAACTGCCTTCCCACCTCACCGCCATTTCTGCTTTTTTTTTTCTGAGCTGGGGATTCCGCCAGTATTTTAATTTTTCCCTTCAAATTCCTGCGGTGGCAATGACCTCTTT
>Ga0179593_1566902_pt1 | contig 12187 bp, 22 predicted proteins | sample CZODoug2_1_08_16_FD_185931 | JGI IMG/M metagenome (GOLD analysis project Ga0179593, IMG submission 185931) | Vadose zone soil fungal communities from Angelo Coast Range Reserve, California, USA - CZODoug2_1_08_16fungal (PacBio error correction) | ecosystem: Environmental > Terrestrial > Soil >... | reverse complement strand
CTGGATCTATTTTTTCTCACGGATGCATATTCGCTGGCCACGCCCCGCGCGCAGCTGACTTCCCAATTCTGAAATCCTTCTTTTCCCTCCCCCGTTTTCCCTTTCCAGGTCCTGCTCCCTTTTACCGACCGGTGGATTCCTTTAAAGACTGGCAAATGTCACAATACTTTGCTTGATTCGGTTGACCTGTCTTCTCTTCCCGGATTTGCTCCTTTTTCATCCGATTTGCGGACCAGTTTAAGTTTTTTCGTAGCGTTGGGAGAAACATCCCCCCCAGTGTTTACCACTGGCTGGGCTTCTGTATTCTTCTTCCCAGGCCCCGTTTCTTTAGGGTCCCCCTTTTCTCCGATGTGGACGGCTGTTTTTTTTGAGATTGAACGCTGTAGGTCTTTTAGCACCGCACGATCAGTGCCACTTTCCCCCCTCTCGCCCTTTCCCCTCTGTACGATGAAGGCAAAGAGGCTCTTCCCCTATTTTCAGTCTGAACGAGTCCGATTATCAGTTCCTTTTCTTTGTTCCCGTATCTTCTTCTTGTCGCTCTGTCCAGGGCGCGACTTTTCTTTGTGTTCCCGCCCACAAACCCTTTCACTGAATACTTGCCTGCCTTTCCTCCCCCCTCCTCCCAAGTCCCTTTCCCTCCTCGCCCCCCAGAGTTCTGCCCCGTCCTCCTTACCTTGTTCTTCAACCACGACGGTGGAATACGTCATTGAGATAGTAAGATGTTAACCGTTCAATTTACGGCCGGTAGGGCGATTTACTCTCTTCCTCCCTTTTCCCCAATATCTTAAACCCTATTCTCTATTTTTGCGGATGCGCGCTTAAGCCCAGACTCCAGTAGAGCCCAGTGTCCCTCAACACATTTTGCCCTCTTATGTGGACTTTCCTTTCTTTACTCCGCGTCCCCTCCCCCTTTTGAACTGGGTCCCCGCCGGCAGTGGATTCGTATATAGAGCTGAGAACGTGGTTCATAAGGCACGATTCCTGCGTCGATCTGATTCCTTTCGCTTATCCTGTGAGGAACTTCCCTTTCCCATTAGGCTTCAATTCCTGTTATCGACCTTTTACGCCATTTTCTTGAATGGTTGGCGAAGCGATTAGTGCCCTTCTCTTCCCGCCGCCTCCCTGCCCCCTTTCCCTTTGCCCTTTCCCAGCCTTTTCCTCACATCGCTTAATCGAAAGTGGATCTTTTCGGGAATTCCTTGGCGAGACCCCTAGTTCTCGTCTGGGCAGCTTTCTTTGGAGAGAGTTTTCATTTTTCCCTCCCCTCCCCCCAACAATCGCCCTCTTTTCCCCCCCTTCTCTGTCAGAGTAGCTCGGCCCGGACGCTCCGGACTATAGGGACCGCGTCTATCCCCAGCTGTTTTTTATTTTCCCCCCCACTTTCTTTTTTTGTTCTCCCTTCACTACTCCCCCATTTCGCTTTCGCTCTTTGCAGTCCCTCAGCCCCCCTTTTTTTTGTAGTCAAGCACTCCGTAGATGCGCAGATGGTGGTTTTCGCTCTTGCTTCTCCGTCTCCTCTTTTCGCACCCCTTTTTGTTTCCTTCCTTCGTCGATACTGACCGATAATTAAGAAGAAGGTTTATAGGTTTTTTACCGGAAAGTTCATGCGCAGCCAGGTCCCCAGCCTCAACCATTTATCCATCCCCTCAACTTTGTCCGTAAGGATCGCGTCGTCCCCGATCAGAAACGCAAAGGGAGACCCCTCTATTTTTTTGGTAGAGCCACCTTGGAGAAGCGACTTTATCCTCTCTTCCTATAGAGCTAGTGTTCTCGTCCCATCATAAGTTTGCTGCCTTCGGGAAAGGAGCGCGTAGACCCCTCAGAAGTTCAGAAGGGATAATGACCGCAGACTCGCTGAGTTAATCCCCGAGCTTTTGGGCCCCCTATAAATCTTGCGCCCGTGTCCGAATCTCTCCCCTTCATCCTACTCCTTTTTTTTTGTTTTTTCTTTTCTTTCATATCTTCTCACCTATAGACTCTTGCGTTTCTGTGTTAGCATGGAACCTCCGGTTCGCTTTGCATTAACCTTCTTATGTTCCCGCGGAAGGTTCGGTGTCCTGCACCAACCCCAAAGTCTCAACGGATTCCCCCTTTTTCTTTCTCCACTTCTCCCCCTCTCTTTCTCGTCTTCTCACTATTCCCCAAGGTTGACCCCTCGATCACCCAATTTTTTGAATTCATAGTAGTTCTCCTAGGGTTTTTTTTCCCACCTTTTCTATTGACTCCCCCCTTCTATGGTTCATCCCTTCCCTTTTGATTTTTTGTAGGTTTCCGGTTTGCTCCCCCAATTTCCCACGCGCCGAATACACTATGTATTCTGATCTCTCCCTTCCCACCGACTTCCCCCTCCCCTTCCTCCCTCCCCCGCTGCTCAATTGTCTGACCGCTAACTCAATTCTAGAAATGACTACCCCCCCCTCGCTCGAGGCGATGCCATCTTAACTCCCCATCTTTTTTTTTTTCTTTTCCGCCCTTCACTGTTTGCGCCAAAGAGTTTGGTCGGCGATTTTTTTGAATTTCTGCTTGCGGCGCTCCCACAATACCCCCTGGCACGAAATTGGCTCTCCGCTTGACAGCCCGATGAAGTTCCAACGCCCCTCCTCTCTTTTTTTTTCCCTCCCCTCCTCCTCTACCGTGCTGGCGCAGCGACGTTTGTTTCGGAGTCCAACGAGCTGCTCGAATTCAAGCCCACACAACGCCCCCCTGCTTCCGTCCCTTCCTATCTCCTCCCCTTGCAGGTTGCCCCCCTTCCTTTCCTATCTTACTTCAGAGTTAGACATGACTTCGATTGCCCCTGAGAACAACTTTTCCTGATTCAGTCGGTGTGCTTTTCCTCGATCTCCCCCTTGGATTTTCTCCCTCTCCTTTGCAAGGGGCACCTTGTTTCCGATTCTAGTACGTGCCCGATTGGAAATGCGCTTCCCCCTTGACACCTTCTCTCCCCTGCGCCCCGTCACAAGCTTTTTCGCAACTGGGATAGTTGTCTTCTTTTTACGTACTCGAGTCCGAGAATCTGCTTGATTTTTAACTACTTCCCTTCCCCCCTGGATGTTTTCCCCCCTTTTCTTCCGTTTCAACCGATGATTACCCAAATTTCCCGACTTCAAGTGCGGGCGAGGTTATGGCGTTTTCCTCCGTTTATTGACCGCAATCCATCGCTTTTTTTTCTCTTTTTGACGCTGTCTTTGCTTCTTTTTCCCCCCCCCTCCTTCCCTTTCTTTCCCCTTCCTTGAACGGTCTTGCAGAAATAGTTCCCTAAGCCAAAGTAGAGCTTATCCAGTCCACATGGCCAAGTGTACTGATCGACCTTTTTCTTTCTGCGCCCCCTCTTCTTCCCCTTTTTTTCCTTCCAGTCAAGACCTTCTCCTTTTTTCCCCTCCGTTTTACAAGCCGCTGGTGTGTCAGGCACCGGTCGCTTTACCCCCCAAGTTCTCTCTCGCTAGAACCCGCCCGCACGGATAAGAGGTTAGACTTCCCCTGCAGCCCAGATCCTCCTCCTTTCCCCCCCCGAGTTTACCCTTCATTCTCCCCCACCTATTCCCGTCCTGATTCGGGAAAATATGCTTGTTCCTGGCTCGCACGCAAAAAGCTCTCCTTCCCCTCGGAAACCTCTTCTTCCTCATCGTCCTCCCCCCGTTCTTTTTCCTTCCCCACGCCTGATTGAGGTCTTAAGACTACTGACGCGAGTCCCTTCCAGGCCAGACTGGGGGTGCCCCAATTCTCCCCCTCTTTTCCCCTCCCTTTTTCCTCTTTCTTTAATGGCATTTCAAACGCCCCAGCGAGGCCCACTGGTTTAGCTAAACAAGGGGCATGCTTCTCCCCCCCGAGTCTCCCTTCCCCTTTATGCCTATCCAGACATCCTCTTTTTCGGCCTGGCCGTAGTCCAGACCTGAGTTCCTTTCTAACGCGGATTTCGAAGTGACCCTATCGTCCGAAGAGTCGAACCATCCCCAGATTTCATCCCCCCTTTTCCCTCTATCGAGTCCCCCCCTCCCCTCTTTTTACAAGTACTACTTTGTCCGTCCTCCGATACAAGTACCCGCACTTTTGTCTGCCTCCTCCCCTGTCCCCCTCGTTTCTTCATCTCCCTTCCCCCCCCCCTCTCCTCCGCACCGATTCAACGCCGGAACTGTTGATGGTCCTCCGCAATGTCCCGATGGTCTCTTTTCCAACCCCTTTCCCTCGGCAAAAACTGCGTTTGATCCCTCATCTTTCCCCCCCCATTCTCCCCTCAACGTCAAACCACCCCCCACCTATACGGCAACCCCCCGCGAGTTCGTTAGTGAATTCCTTGACCTTTTCCCCCCTTCCAGAATTTATTCCTCCCCTCTCTTTCTTTACGGACAAATCGACCCCTCCAAAGGGCCCTGTTTGGAAAATTCACAGCTGAGTAACCAAATGAGAACAAGCTGCGCGTCTCCCCCCCCCAAAAATCTTCCTTCCTTCTCTTTCCCCCTCATGACTTTCTTTTCCAAGAGCACCATTTCCGCCCCCACTGTCCGCCCTGGCAGACTTCCTATTTTTCCTATCCTTCCGCCGTTTGTGTTGTCTCCTTGACCATCCCGTTTTTCATTCTTCTTTTTCAGGTTGAACCCCTCCTTCTTCCCTTTTTCTGTCTTGGACCCTGGGAAATCCACCAGAGTTTTTCGCATTTGCTTTGGTTTTGGACTCCCGAGTTTTTGAGTTTTTTTTAGACAGTTTTCTTGATGCGCCTTTTCTTCTTTGATTTTCTATTTTTCCTTCTTTTTTCCGTTTACCCCCATCCTCTCTTTTTTTCTCCCATGCTTGCGGAGGATAAGCTTTCGCCCAAACCGATACCCAGGACAACTTTTTCATGTGATTGCGATTTGTTTTTGCGGTTTCCGTTCCTTGAGCCTTTGAATTTTCTTCTTTTTTATCCTCCAGTTTTTTTTGGCCGTCTGAACCTTTTTTTTCCCTCCGACGCAACCTCTCTTCACGGTTCCAAATTTTCCCCCCTTCCTTAAATTGACCTTTCGTTGGTTCTGATCACTGCTGCTTTGACCTTCTCGCCCAGTTTTCTTTTTTTTTCCTTTTAACTGGAGTCTTCCGCCAGCCTCCTCCCGATTGATTGCGTGGAATGATAGGACGGATGAAATTTGTCCTGTTCCGCTTTTCCTTTTCTCTTCTCACCTCTCCGTCTCTCCTTCAATATCCGCGTGGGACACTATTTCCTTCTTTCAATTGGAGTATGCTTTCTTGCCAGACTCAAACCTGGTCATCGGCTCCTCTCTTTTTTTTTTGATTCCCCCCCCGTGTTCCTTTCTCGCAGTCCGCTGGAGCGGATTGCCTAAACCCCCTCTTATTATGTAAAGATTGGACCATTCGGCTTTCTCCGTCCATTTCTTTTTGCTATGTATGCGTGCCTGATCCTCTTTCCTCCCGTTCTCCCCCCACTCCCCCCTTCTTTCTTCCGGGCACGCCTCCTCATGACCGCAGTCTGGGGGCCATTTCATTGTTTTTCGGCTCTCGAGCATCCATATTCCCCACGTTTTTCTTTCCTCTAGCGGACCTTGTGATTCCTGGCTTTACGGAAAGGCGTTCTCGTAGGCCTATCTAACCTGAGTCCTTTCCGGTGCGGTTGCTCGGTTTTTCCCCCCGATCCTCTTCCCCCCCCCCCCCTTTTCTCTAGCCTTTTTTTGTTTTCCCCTTTCTCTCCGTTGCCTGCGCAAAAAACCAATTTTTTGACCCCCCAGATCTCGGATTGGCCCCCGCACCTGAGCTCAAGCGTGTCAGCTATCTCCCCCCCCTCTCCTCCATGTGTATTTCTCCCCATTTTGTTTCCCTGGTTTCCCCCCCCCGAAGGTGATGTCGGCACAGTTTGGCGCTGTAACGTCATCCTGTTAAGATGAAAGTCAGGTAGGAGTCTTTAGTTCAGAATTCGCTAAAAAAACGCCCCTCTTTCTGCTTTGCTTCTCCCCCTCCTCCTTTCCCTCATCCCTCCCCTCCATTGCAATAACACAAATCGTTTTAATGTCGGCAAGTTTCTTGTCCAGGAAAACCGTGGTGGTGTCCATTTTTCCACTCCCCCTTTTCCCTTTTATACAGCCCCCTTCCTCTCTTTAGGCTTCGAACGAGAGTACGGCGGTCCTATCCCAAGATTTTAATCTTCTCTAGTGATCGATCGCCCTGAGATCCCGTCCCTTTTTTCCTGTCCTTGCCTTACCCTCCCCTTCTTATTCGGACTCTCGAATTGAACAGTCCAAAAGTTGAACCAATTGCGAGAGCTTCTACCCCTTGCCCTCTCCTCCGCCCCCAGCAACATAGCTAATTTCGCAGGTGCTAGAAATTTATCTCCTTATTCTCGTGGGAATCATCGGGCCACTTTTCCCACAGCCGGCTCTCTTTTTGTTACTTATCCTCCCCCTTTTTTTTTTCTGGGCCTTTCTCCGCGTCCGTTTGTTCACAAATTTTTCCCAATATGTACACAGTTTTCCGTCTTAGCTTTCGGGGTCGTTTGGCCCTCCTTCCCCCCAGGCTTTCTTTCTTCCCCTCTTTGACTTCTGCGGCACAGCATAAAATTCATGAGAGTTGTCAGTCGCGGACCCCGCGTGTCTCCTCCTTCTTGTCTCCTTTCTTTCCCCACATGCTTGTTCTTTTTTTCTCCCTCGCGCTTGCTCGGCTTCGACTCTCGGAATTTTGATCGTGAATTCCGCTTCGGCAGTCGGGTGTATTAGTCTTTCCCGTTTCATGCGGCCCCGTACATCTCCTTTTCCCCCCCCGACTCCACCTTTCACGAAACTTCTCGGGCCCCAAGCGTCAACACGTATAAGAACCCCCCTAAAAGAGTCCGGAACTCGCGGATTTGTTGATCGTCGATCCTCCCCCTTGGCGAAGCCGTTTTTTTTTCTCTCTACCCCTTTCCTTCCCCCTTTCTCTGACGCTGAGTGTCGAGGCCCCATGGCATACTTTTGTTTTTCGGCTACTATGTAGAAAAGTCGACAGCAAAGGGGCTGCCTCCGACGTTCCTTCTCCCCGACTTGCGTTTTCTTCTCAACGGAGTATGTTGCGAAGTCGACCGACCCTATCTTGAGTCTTTTAATCTTTTTTTTTCGAGAGACCTTTACGATTACCACTCCTTTCCGTCTGTGCTCTTTTCCCTTTTTTCCAACCATTCCTTTCCTTTGCCTCCTCCCCTCTCGAGGAACGTCTATTTTAAGCAAAGGCGTAAGTTTGCCGGCGGGCCCCTTACGCAGTACAACAGCTTCTCATTGCTTCCCATTCCTCCTCCCTTTGAGCTTCCCTCTTTTCCTCCCCAAATGCTTCCATGTCTTTTCCTTCCGACGACTTTCCAACCCTCTTTCTAGCTCTTCTTCCCCCCTGGATTTCGCTTTTCTTTGTTCCTCTTTCCTTTCTTCTCACTTTGTATTGTGACTGATTCGGCGAATGACCTTTCCATCACTTTCTTACTGATCGATCCTGGACCCCCCCCCCTTTTGCCGACCCCTCCTACTATTCCCCTCTTCCCTCCCCAATTTTTTTTGCCCGGCACAGCGTGAATCGGGCCTCTCTCCCCACAATACCGTCAGAGTCCCCTCCGATGAGACCTCGGGTTTTTCTGTCGCTTCTGAACGTTTTTTTCCCCAGGTCTTTCTTCCTCAGTTTTTTTTCTTATGTGCAATAGTAACAACCACACAATGGCAACTCTGGCCTCTCTCGTCCCCCTCCCCATTTCCTCCCCTCCCCTCCTTCCTGACCCCCAGCCTCTTTGTTCACCCTCCCCCGCTGATGGGACCATAAGAACTTAAGGGTGGTGGCGCCGAAACGGAACGCGCTCGCTCCATCGCCCACCCACTCCCCCCCCCTTCCCAAGCCTTCCCCCGCCTTCCTCATATACCCTTCGCCGAAGTGCCCAACCATTCTTATCAGTTGTCTTCGCGAGACGTCCTGGCGCGCTTCCCCCCACTTGGCTCCACTTGAGGCTTTTTGTTCCTCCCCTTTTTCCCCCCTCCTCCCTTTCGTGGGACACCCTTTGCACCGGCCCGGCATTTTTTCGAGTTCTCCCCCCCGGCTATGTTTCTCTCCCCCAGCGGAGGGTAAGAAGCACTTCCTGACGGCATCTTGTGACGAGATCCCTCTCCCTCCCTTTAGCCGCTTCTCCTTCTGAACCCCCTCGACGAGTCAACGAGTCAATATGATACGACGGCAGTTGAATACCCGGCTTTGTTTTCTTTTCCCCCCCTTGACCCCCGTAGATCTTTCCCTAACTCCAGCATTACAACCGTATGTTTTTTTTCCTTTGAGGACTATTTTTTTTCCCTAGAACAACCGCCGTATCGTCTTACTTCTTTTTTCTCCGGAATGTTTTTTTCCCACGACCTTCCCCTTCCCGTCCGGCCTAAAGTGGCAGGACTACTAGGCAAAACGTGAGTCTTCCTCCTTGTGGCCACATGGTGTACCTTGAGATCTTTCCCGTTTCTTAGTAGCGTCCCCCCCTCTTCTTTTTTCCTGCATTCAAGCTCGGGCTAGAGACTAGTCTGCCTTGTTTTAGTTACCCAGACACGAAATGTTAACCCCAAAAAGTGGAGACCGGAATCGCTTTGAACCACGGACCCCGCACCGGATAAGATGACTTTTCGGTCTCTTCTCTTACGACTCTAGTTTAGCTCTCCCTCCTCTTTTGCCCCCTTTTTTTTTAACCCCCCAAGCCCTCAGGGAACCCTCTTCTTTTGCAAATGATCTGGCCCAGAGCCCCCTATTACCTCCTTCCCATCTTCTTCTTTTATCGGTCCCAGAGAAAAAAGTCGCGTAGCCTTCGCTCAAAACGCTTTGGACTCCTGCCCTCTCTTTTTCCCACTTTATTCCCCCGCTTTCTTAATTCCCTTTCCCTCTTCCTTTACGGCCCTCAAACTAAAGCGGCTATCTACAATCGCTTCGCCCTCTATCCCGTTTTGACTCTTCTTCTTCTGCTGAAATCCCTCTCCCCCGGGCCCCAAGACCTTTGAAGAGTCGTTCCCACTCGGAGTTTCTGTTAGTTCGTTGTTTCTCAAAAGCTGTTAGCCCCTCCTCCCCCTCCCCCTGATGTCCAGTTCCCGTACCCCGTACCGACTTGACCTCTATCATTCCTTGGTAGGAACAATCGTGAACCTGCCCCTTTTTGGCCGCGAACCTTTCTTTTTTGGTTCAAACTCCCTTCCTTTAACGAGCCACTCCCTGTTCTTCCCTCCGATTTGGAACCGCTCCCCTTTTTGAAATTTTGCCGTGAAGATGCCCCCCGTTTTTGCCGGTCTTCTCCCCCCCCCTTGTAAATCCCCTTCCCCCACCCCCCCATGCATGAAAGGACCTCCCGGAAGCAATAGCTTCATAAATGTTGCCGAGCTTTTTTTTTCTTCGAAAGTCCTTTTTTTTCTAGTCCTTCCTCCCCCCGCCCTTTTTCCTCCAAATTTGCCGGCCCACAATTCAACGCCTTCCCCGGTTAAAAAATGACCCGATCCTTTCCAAGCGCCTCGGTTGTATAACCCCCTCTTCAGCGCATCTGTGCGTCCATTTCTCTCCTCGACTTCATTTACCTCTTCCCCCCAAGTCTAGGTCATTTTTCCCTCGAATGTAAGTTTCACTTTTAGACGTCAAGATGGTAACTTTCATCCCCCCTCGCATCAGTTTTTTGTTGTGAGAGGATTACTTTTTTTGCCCCCCCTGGACTTTTTCATTTTCCGTTTAGCCGTTGCCAAAGCTTGCTTTGAAATAATTAAAAAGTTCGTCAGCCCCCTCTTCTTTGACTTCTTTTTTTTTGCCCTTTCTCTGATTGTGGCTTGATTTTTCTCTGCCGGGCTTTTTTTTCTTTTCCCGACAACGTATTCCCCTGCTCTTCTTTCCCTCCGTGGTTCCCCATTCCAGAAGGTTTTCGACACCGGCTTTTGAGTAAGATTCAGAGTACTTCACCTAACCCGGGCCCCACCCTCTCTTGGGGCTGCCCTGCCCCCTTCTCTTTTTTTCTTCCTTCTTTTCTGCCTTGGATCGCTTCCGAGGTGTGAAAACTTTCGATCAACCAGGTTCTTATTACCCTGGCTCCGACCCAAAAATTACTTATCCGTCCCGTCCTCCAATTTCTAGCTTTTCCCCTCCCTTTTTACCCCGTCTTCGTTTCTTGCAACGAACCGTGGCGCCTTGCGGGCCCACCGGTGAACGTTAATTCTAGCCTCCCTCGATCTGTATCCCTTTCTTTCCCCTTGCGGGGTAGAGGCGTCTCCCTCTTGATTTCTAACAGCCCACGATGTATTTCGGCTACGAGCGTTCCTTGGAACCCCCCCCCAGCACAGTTCACCTTTTTAAAATTTTTTCTTTCTTTTTTTCCTTTCCTTGGCACCTTACGACTCCTTCGGGGTCTCGGTAGCGATTTTGTTTTCCCTTTCTTCGTTCTTGCTCTGGCTTTCTTTTCCTGATGTTCGACCTTTCCCTACCATTTCTGAAGTACCGCTTGTTCACTAAAACACCAGCCTTATTTTCCAACTTTCGTTTTGAGCTGGCGGGGGGTACTTTTTCCGACTTTCCATTCGGTCCCTTTCTTTTTTTTTCTCCCTTTCCATTCCTCCTTGTCTCTCGAGATTCGAACTCGAGGGACTTAGGCTTTTCTCCGTGGCGTCCCCCCCCTATCAGTCGCCCGTCCCTCTTCGTTGTGTCTCCGGAACCATTACCCTCTGGTAAAGAGATGACTTTCGGATCGGCGCTTACAATTGTCTCCGCTTCTTCCCGTGTGCTGTGTTTTCCTTCCCGGTTTTTCTCGCCTCTTCCCCGGTTTCTCCCTTTTTTGTTAAGAGCCTCTCGGACTATGCAAACATTCGAACAGGTCTTGATCTCGAGGCTGTCCCCCTTCCCTAGTATCCCCCTCTCCCCAGAGACGCTAGTAGTCCAACTCTGAAATGCGTCATGTGTCCCCAACCACGTATGAGGAATGATACCCCCTTTTTTTTTTTTCTCCTATGTTCTTCCCCAGTCTCCTGATTCCCTTCCGTATTTTCTGGTAGATCTATTTCCTTTACCCCGACCGCAGGTTTGCGTAGCTTGAAGCATTCGTCCCCAGTAGACCTCCCCCCTTACCCAGCCCCATACATGCACCTGCAGGGACTTAGTCCTCATCGTCCTCCCTTTTTGTCAACCGACCTCTTGTTGGTGGCTTTCCTTCTGTAACCGTCTTGATACTGGCCCTTCGGACTGTCGCTCGTGAGTAAACGCTGTGTTTCATCCCCCCCTTTCCCCCCTAATTTATTTCTTCCCCTTCTCTGAGCGTTATCTCAAGTACGGACATTATTGACTATGGTCTTTCTCCGACCCCTTCAATTTCCCCCTCCTAGGACCCACACCTTTGCCGTTTCCACCTTGAGTTGATCTATCAGCCCTCTATCGAAAGACGCCGGAATTTACGTGCAGGAGTGGCCCCCCCCCTCGCCGCCCTTTTTCCTTTTTCTCTCTAGACCCCTTTGCATAGTCGAGATAATCTCCCTGGACTGACCTAAAGAGTGGTTTTTGCTGTTCCGTTCTCTCTTTTCTTTTTCCCTTTTTCTTCCTCCCCCCCCCACGTTCCCCGGCGCCCAGAAGTAGACGGTACGTCCCTTTCCTCCCAGGTTGTCCTTAACGGGTGTTTTCATATCTCTCTAAACTTCCTTTTTCTTGCAATTGTTCTCTCTAACGCGGCCCCTTCCCTACTTAGAAGTGGATCTTTCTTTGAAGCCGCAAAACCGGTGCCCTCACGATTCTCCCCCTTTCTTCCTCTCCGCTCTGGTTTTATGAAGCGCGACTTTTCACTAGGCCATTTGGCTTCTTTCTCGACGCGGTTTTGTTAAACTCCCGTCTCCTCCAGACCTTGATTCGCGACTCCCGCGACCTTCCCCTGTTTTTTTTTTTTTTCTCCGGTGCGCGCTAAAAAAGGGTCCACCGTACTTCTACCCCTGATTCTTCACCACTTTCCCGAGAGGAGCGAGCCTGACCTCATCGGGAAGGCTTATTGTGATTTCGTAGTCCCCCGAGAGGTGAATGCTTTTTAGCGTCGCAAGCTCTCCTCTTTTGCTCGTCCCCCACCTTCCCCCGATTTCCTTGACTTATCTTCCCCTAGCGTTTTTCCGATACACGTCCGCTTCGAAAGTTCCCTCCTCATCGCCAGGTTGAGTCTCAACGATGATGGTGGCCTCCCTTCCCCTCATTCCGCCCCTCTCCGACTCTTTTTCCTTCTCTC
>Ga0179593_1554445_pt1 | contig 12187 bp, 22 predicted proteins | sample CZODoug2_1_08_16_FD_185931 | JGI IMG/M metagenome (GOLD analysis project Ga0179593, IMG submission 185931) | Vadose zone soil fungal communities from Angelo Coast Range Reserve, California, USA - CZODoug2_1_08_16fungal (PacBio error correction) | ecosystem: Environmental > Terrestrial > Soil >... | reverse complement strand
AAAACCAAAGTTTCTCCCTTGTGTGCCGCGGTGCGGCCATTCCCCTTATTGTGGAGACAACTGGGCCCAAGAGGGATTACCCCTCCACCACCCCCCTCCACCCAGCTTGATTCCAGGTACCTCAAAACCCCCACCATGTGTGATGCACCCTACCCCTCCTCCCATATCCCACTGTCCACCACACGCCCCAGTTGACTCTTCCCGCCCCTTCAGCCTTTTAAGCAAACAGAAAAGAAAACACTTCCCCCCCTCTTTTTCCTTGGATTCATGCCAGATTGTTCATCCTTCTCTGTCTCCCTTTCTCCCTTTTTTTGAATTTTGTTGAAGAAAAAGTTCGGGATTGTCGGCTCCTACCCTTTGCTTTCTCGTAATCATTTTTTCAATGTTTTTTCTGCGAAATGCTATGGGCTAGAAGACCGAAGAATTATTTTTTCTCGCTGCCATGGTTTAGTGACCAAACCAAAAATCCTTCTGACTCCCCCCTGTATGTTTTTTCCCCACTGTTTCTTTGGTTTTTCCATTATCTCTCTCCTTCACAGCCCTATTCCCTTAGCAAAATCACCCACCCCGAGTTTGCCGGGATGCGTAAGGCCACAAACCCATTCCTTTCGCCGACTTCTGATTTCTTTTGCAACTTTTCTGCTGCCTTCAGTTTGGCAGCTCGATGAAAATTTCTTTTTCACTTCTTTTTCGCACTATAAAGAGATGCTTGCTCCGGCTTTCTCGACCCAAACCCTGCCTGTCTGACTCCTACCCTTCGCCGCCTTCCATTAACCTTTTTCTCCATCAATGCCCAAAATGCCCGCTGCCGACTTTCTTAACGCATAACAACACATTAAAATTTCTCTTTGACCCCCGGCCCACCCCAATGGCCGCATGCTTAAGATATCATTTCCCCCCCCGGTTCTATCTGTGACACCAGTCAAATCTCCAGTCCCTGACTTTTTGCCGGAGGATGCCTTCCTCAAGCACGCGCCGACGAGATTTCACCCCTTTTGGCTGAACACTACCTCCGCCCCCTCGCCTCCCCCTAGTTCTGTCTTAGTTGCCGAAAGTGGCTGAGTCCAGTCCCCCCATTTCTAATGTCGGAACGGAGACTGTTTCCCCCAAACCAACTCTACTCCCCATCCAAATCTAGACATTTTTCCCCCCTCTTCTCTTGCTTTCACCCCCTCCTTACCCCCCCCCTGTCTTAGACTTCTCCACGAGAAGAATGAACATCATTTTCCTGTTCGTCACCCACCCGCCGCCCAATAGCCTTAGATTCTCTACCCCCTTCAAAGACTCTCGAGGGTTGGTTCATTTCCTGCCAATTTTCAAGCTGATTTTTTTAATCTCTTTCTGGCGAGTGGGTCTTTCCCTCTGTTTATGGTCATCTTCCTAGTCCTTTCCCAATCACGTTTTGCTCGATGCTTCCTTTTCATTTTTCCTACCCGTATTTGCCTTTTCGTCCGTTGTTTTCCTCGACGTTTTTCGAATTTCCCTCTGACTGAAGGTCCTCACCCCTCTTCAAGGCTGAAACTTGGTCCTCCTGAGTGTCCCCCCCCGCAAGCACCCTGCCACTTCCCCCCGCCCCTGCATGTGATCCCCGGGCGCTCCCTTTTTTAGTCTCTTCCCCGTGAGGTCTACTTGCTCCTCCTGAGCTTTGTCAAGAGAAGATGACATCTCTTTCTGCCTATTATTAATTTTTTTTAGGCTCCTGTTAGCGTTACGCCCCTCTTCACAGGTCATACCACTTTCTACAATTATTGATCACCCTCCCCTTTAATTCCTTGCAGGTTCCCCGTCCCTATTTCCCCAGGTAGTTTCGTCCCAACTCCATGTGTTCTGTCGGGAATTTACCTTTGTCGTCTGCGGAACCCCTTGTCCTAGTTTTATCTCGGCGATGGTCTGTGAGGGTGTTTTTTCCCCTGGCTTCCCGACACAGGCTATTCCTTCACTCCACCAAATTTCTCCTAATCCGGGGATTGTTGTTGACTCCGGTTCTTAATCTTTCTTTGTTTCTATCCTCTTTATCCGCACAAACCTGTATAGTCCTCGTACGATACCCCCGCCTTCATTTTTTCCCCATCCTGTTTAAGTTTCTCTCCTCTTTTGAACTTCCCTTTAGGGAATATTATTTTATTGTGTGTTTTTCGTGCGCATCCAACCCCCCCTTACAAAAGACCTTTCCGTCTTCAGATCACCAAATTAACCGAGTTTTTTTCTCCCCTTGCCCCCTGGGAAGTTAAAATTTCAAGTTCCTTTTACCTAAAGACTTGGCGTATCCCAAAGTTGAGAAAGATCCTCCCCTCTTTGGGTCCTATTCTATGTCCTCGATTCTTTTCCTCCCGTGCTTTCATCCAAGATTGACACACCCGTAAGAGTTCTTTCCCCCCCCTCACGGGTTTCCTACTACGGACACCTCCCCTTCTTTTATAGAGCTTAAATGCAACACCCCTTCCTTTTCGGGCATTTGGGACGTGTGTATGTTAGGACACTCCTTTTTCTTGACGGTTTTAGCTTCAGCGTTTTTTCTGTCATAACCTGCGATTCACTTCCTATCTCTCCGATCCTAAAAGGAGCCCCCCCCTGAAACAACTTTATTCTTCTCTTTTTCTTTCCGAGGTTAGTTCTCATTTCACATATCCCCTGCACCCATCGCTCCTGAATTCCCCTCCCCCGATTCTTTGAAATTGGATGTCTGATTCCCCCACCTCGATCAATTCTTTTTCTCATCTAATACCCACGGCGTCCCTGGCCTTTTCGACCACTGATTACGTTTTTCCCCTTTTAACTTCCTCTTTTCCCTAGTGACTGTCCCTTTTCGGGCCCTCCCTAGGTCGGGTCAGTCTTTCCTGTTCCCCTCATTCCTCGATTGATTTGGTCCTATTTTTAGCGGGCTGAGGTTGCCAGTCGACGTTTTCATTATTCTTTTGGCGCTTCCACTTTCCGCCCAGCCGCAGGTTCGTCGGCTTGTTAGTTATAGCTTTATCGGCAAGGGACGATGGTGCGAAATTATCTGTATTGCCTCGAGCCCTTCCCCCCCTGACATTACTTCCAGAGCTCTAAGAAAAAGAGCTTACCACTCGAGGACTCCTTTGGCCATTTTTGCTCTCCTTCCCGAGCTAATTTCGATTCTTTTTTTTTGTCCCTTTGTTTTCCGCAGTCCGAGTTAAAGTGGGTTGTGCTGACTTTCAGCAAGCGGAGGCCTCTTCCTTGATTAAGCGCAACCTTCTTTTTCGAGGTTTTTTTCCCCATGCTTTTTCCAATTTTTCCAAGTCCAGCTCTAAGGTCAGGAATTTGTCTATCTGAAACGGGCAGCTATCCCCCGCCTTTTCGTGAAGCGCAACCTCCTGTGCTCTTTAAAGCTGGTTCCCCTTCTTCGGCACCTCTCCCTTCTGGACTGCATTATGTCCCACAGGATGGATGTTTTTTCTTTCGAGTAGATTCTCTTTCTCTCGCGTGCTCTCGAATATCGTCCCCCTGCGGTGGCCCCACCCCGGCACTCGTGTACTCCCCTTAATGGATGTTGTCAGGCCTCCAGTGCCTGCGCGACAGACTTCTAAACCCCCCAAAAAAACCACCACCCCCCCAAACACCCAAAAACCACAACCCAAAACAACCACCACAAAAAAAAACACCCCCCAAAAACAAACACCCCCCCCCCAAACCCCCCCCCCCACCCAAACAAACCCACACAAGATTTCTTGCTACTCTTTTGTACTTCTTCTTTCTTCCCTATCCTCGCTGGTTGCTCCTGGCTAGCCCTCCCCCCTCAGCCATTTCCTGCCGACAATCCCCCTCTTTCCCTGAAATTTTCCAGTAAATGTCACAGTGCATGATCAGGACTAGTCCTCTCCTCAGTATCAAATCGTGGACATTATCCTCTTTCTGTTACTCTTTGGGCTTAATCCGTTCCTGTTCCTTATGCGATGCCCCCTGTTAAGGAGTTTTTTTTGTGTCATTCTAGGAGAGCTTTTTTGTTTCATGTGGTTTGTGGTGCGGTCCAGGTAATAAGCTTTTTGCCGGTTCTTCCCTGTTTCTAGGAGCGTTCCCGTGGTCTCCACCCTCTGTCCTACAAAATTGACAATGAGACCCCCTCCCGGGGCCCATCTGCAGGTTATGGTTGAACCCACCATGTCTCTCTTTTACTCCCATCCGTTGTTTTTTTTTCCACCTTGGATATTGTACAGAACCTCCTTGACCCCTGTGCTGTCCTTTGTCAAGTGGTAGGAGCCCACGTAAGAGAAAAGCCCTTCTCCCCGTTTCCTCCCACAACATCCGTGATGACCTGTAAAGCACCCCCCCCCCCCCCTACATTACCATCGCGAATTCCACTCCCCCCAGGGGTCCAAGCCGACCCACTCCTTCCCTTCCTTCCTCCAACGTTCACGTGCCGAAACCTCTCCCTCTTTCTATATGGCCACTTTTTTCTTCTCTGATTGGTGCATTGTACCTTTACTGATATATCAGTTCGTGGGTTTTCTTTTACCACACCTGATTAGCTTAAGGCTGCTCTCCAGATCCCCCTTTCCTATAGCGACAGTTTTTTTTGACTCTCCCCCAAAATGCAATACCCGACTATGCGTATCCTTCTTTCCCCAGTTCACAAACCCCCCCTTCGATGAGATGAAAAAGAGTTCGGAACCGCTTTCTGTTCTTTCTCTATCCCCTGCTCACCAGTCTATCAACATCACCCTCCAAGCCACCCCCTCCTTTTTACTTTTTTGCCCCCCTTTATTTTGCCTGAACAAGAATTTGTCTCCCCCCCCCCTGCCCCTTCCACAAATCTTGTCCCAAATTTTTTCTTGCTGCCCTTTCTTTTTTTTCTTTGACGGATACCCTAGATCCGACACTTCGTTTTTTTGAGCGTCCTCTTTTTCCCCACCCCCCCCCCTACGAAAAGAATTGTGAACTTTAACTTTCGCTAAATGTCTCCCTTTCCTCAAAAGCCTCCCACTGCCCGCTGCCTCTTGAAAAAATATCACCCCCCCCCCTTCCAAGTTTTATGCTCGTGAGATTTCATCTCCCCTTGCAAAAGTTGCCCTATTCTTTACTCTGTTCCTCTGATAGAGTTTCTATCGGGCCTTCCCCCCCCAAATCCAGATTTTTTATGCAGTTTTTCATGCGGCCCGGCCTTCCTTTTCCACCTCCTTCCTGAGCTTTCGACCCAATGAGTAATGGGCCTATACCCTCTTTCTACCTACCTAAGAGCGGTCGCCTCGCTCCTTTTTACCCGTGAGTGTCCGCCCTTCCCCCCCAACCCATGATCTAATGTGTCCCTTACGGTAACCCCTCCCCCCCCTGTGTCAAACATATTCAAACCGAGACCTGATCGGCTAGTGATTTACAACTTTCTTTCCAGGTAGATGAATTGGTTCTCTCAATCACCCTGCAACTACGTACAGATAAGCCCTCACCTGTTCTCCTTTCGCAAGAAAAGAGAGGGTGGTCAGTGGAAGGCGCACCTCCAGGTCTTCCTGATTTTTAGTAATTCGCTTAGTAGTGTTAGGGAATCTTTTCTTTAACTTCGGCGCTTCCGATGTACCCCCCCCCCCCCTACTCTCTTTTTTTCCCTCATTCTTTTTTCCCCCGTTCCGTTCGCCGTTGCATCACGGAGTGACATCTAATGCTGGCAGCGATGACTTATCTACACCCCCGCTGAACTGCGTTCAACAGAAATCATAGCCATGTTAGTTACAGGCCCCCCCCACTACAAGACGCCTGCCCCAAGCGGGCCTTGGGGATTTTTCATTCCGTGAATGTGCGTCCGTGCTGCACACCTCCCCCAGGTCTTCTGACAAGGCCAAGTTTTTTTCCCCGTTCGTATCGTTAGAATTAAAAGGAGGTTTTCCCTGCTTCGTTTCATCTAAGCTGCCTCCGTCCCCCTGGCTATCTTTTTTATACCCCATCTTGTCGGTAGTTGGGATACTCCATATCTATTACCTATTCACTTGAGGATTTCCCCATCCGTTGAGCTTCGCCATCCACTTATTTTTGATCTGGCGGCTCCTCGTATTTTCGCGTCGGCGCAAACCCACGCTTTTGGGCCTTCACTCTTCCGGTAGAGGTACGGAAAAACCCTTGCCTGTGCCCCCCTCGTAGTCGGCTCTTCTTTCCCCTTTTTTAACTTCGACTTGCCCTAAACCCTGGCTCTCTCCCCCCATATTATCTCCTCTCCTCCTTGTTGTTGTTGTCCTTTTTTTATCCCGAATTACTTAAGTCTGCCGATTTCGCCAGAACTTGCATCCATCCTGAAGAATCCCTCCTTCCTCCAACGGGTTCGGACCTCTAACCGAAGAGTTTGCAATCACTGCCCCCTTACATGGCCGTGTCTGTTTGCATCCCCCCCCATCCTTTTCTTCCTGCCAGCTCCAAGTACCGGGTGAGTGTTCTGTCCCGTACTCCTTGGTCAAATACCTCAAAGGTGGGTCCCTTTCCGATGAATTTCTTATCCTTACCCGCTTTTTTCATAATGCCCTGATTACGCTTTCGGTCTTCCTTGAAAGACTTTTGGCCACCGCCCCTTGATCTACCGTTACTTCTTTGCTTTTCGGTCGGTTAGGCCACCATTTCCCACCCTTCTTTATTTGAGCTTACAGACACCCAACCGCCCTTTTTTCTGGACTTGTTTTACTTTTTCGTTCTGTCCAATCATGTTTCCTTTATGGTTCCCTTCCCTGGTTGTTGTTACTCCTTTAAGTCCTCGAAAGGCCGAAGGGGCTAAAGTTACAACCCATGTCTTCCTCCCCCGGAAGAAGAAGGGACCCTCCCCCAACCCAAAGTTCCCTTTCGCATAGAGCACCTTCTTGTCCATGTCGCAATCCAATTCCATATCCCTCAACCTCCGTGCCCTCCTGCCCATTTCTGACCCACTTGGCTGGCTCACTCACCTCAACACAAAAAACCTCTTTGAATTTCTTTTTCATAACTTTTCATTCTCCCCGACTGGGACGTACCACCTTTTTCTATCAATGTTCTTATAAGGTTATCCCCCTTTGTCTTGACCGATTCGGTAGGAGGTTTCCTTAGTCCGTTTAGAGAGTGGAACTCGTTTGAGTGCTGATTTTTTTTGCCAGTGACTTTCCCCTACATTATTTTCCGTTTTTCCTCCCTGCACAGAACACCTGCGATGCTGTTTGGCGAGATTATGTCTTCTCAGGCTTCCCGGGACGAATTGTTGTTGGCCCCTGCGGTGCCTTGCGACTTAGTTTCCCCGCATTTCCTTCTTTACTTTTGGAACGCTCCTCCCCTATCGTCAACATGAAAAGAGGTCCATTTCCGCTGAGGCCCCATTTTTGTTTCGTTGGTTCACGAGCTACATTGTTCGATGCCTGCCGCCCGTTTGATTCCAGCGGGCATTGTGTGACCTATTGGTTCTTATGACATTTGAAGTGCCGCATTGGAAATTTTTTTCTTTTCGCCCTGAAGTTTTTTTTTCGCCCCCCGAGACCGGCCGAAATTCGCACTCTACTTCTTTCCTTTTCCCTATGTGCAAAGATCCCCTTGCCCCTTTCTACGACTCTTTCTTGCAAAGAATTTGCCATTTTTTCCGCTTCACGGCAGTATTGGTTCGGCCCCCCCCACCCCCTGCCCCGTCCCACAGGCTTCTGGTTTTTTCCTGTCGAAGATTTTGGGGAGCCTTGAATCCGCGTTTTTATTCGACTCCGTCCTAACCCTGCCTACAAAAACTGGGCAACTCTTTTCCACTCAACCCTCCGCTTGTTTTTTTTCGTCAACAATTGCTGCGGACCCCAAGTTCCTTTTTGAGATTCCCCTTTCTCGCATATCTTGGGTGCTCCGTTTATCCAGTCCTCTTTCCTGTAAGGTGTCCACGAAATGCTTTTCGCCAAGTTCCCTCCTACTTAATTCACCCCCTCGTTTCTATGTCATCTACCTTCCCGCTCTTGAAAACTCGTGGCCCATGACTCTATGTGTTTTTTGATTGTATGTCTTTCCTTTAATCTCCAGTTTATGATGCAACCCGGAAGGTTGTTTTTTCCCTTCTAGGCTCTGTTTAACACCTATTTTTTGTTTTTTGTTTTCATTTTCAAGTTGAGCTTCTGTCCTCACATTTCGATTGCGTGAGCGTCCCCCTTCCCCATTCATTTTTCACCCTGCATCCCCCCCTCCGTGAAACAGCCGGCTTCCCAATATTTTTTGGTTAATATATCTATTCCCCTCCTCTTTTGTGGTTATATGAACAAAATATGTTGCCATCCCCGGCTTTTGACTTTCACAGTGGTTACAATTCTTTTATCCTTGGTCCCTTAATATCGGGCAAGTCGTTCCCTTCCATTTCACCAAAAAGAGACTTACGATGCTAAAGGTCCTCCACCCCAAACACACATAGTGTGGAAACGACAGTTTCTGAAAAGAAGACAACTGTACCACTCCTTTCCTTTCCATCGGCTAGAAGTCCGTGACCTCCCCCAACTCCCCTCACCACCCCATTCTTTTTTTCCTGATAATTTGCCAAGATTTTCTCGCCCCTTCTTTTCTCCTTCATTTTATTTCTTCCTGGTTGAATTTTTTAATTAGTTTCCACTGATATTTTCCCTACCCCTTACCTTGATAGTACGTAATCCGGAGCAAACACGGACTTTGTGCTCATCCCTCTCGACATAAAACTGGAATAACAGACTCCCTTTTATTTTATTGTCCCCATGTACCTGTAGTGACATTGACACCTCACTTTATGGTGAGTGAACAGTTCTTTTTCCCACCTTTTTTTTATTGTTTGCCTCTCATTCCCTATAATAGCTATCCCCTCTCACGTACTCCTTTCCCCCTTCATCAAACTCCAGCCGCTTTTGGACTGTGAATGCACCTTAGGCCATTCCTTTCGACCAAGATGCTACGCTTGAGCAAGCTCCCCTGGTTCCTTTGACTTCAAGCGAAGGCCGTTTTTATTCTTTTCGAGTCTACCGAGCACTTCTCCGTTCAGATGAGACTTCTTTTTTCCGTCGCCCGATTGTCCCCCCCCCCCCTGCGGATCAATTTGAAATCCATTCCTCCCCTCCAATTCATTTTTTAAAATAAAAGCAAGCAAATGCCCGATGCATCTGACTTCAACCAACCTCAACCACAGGTAGTCTCGTGAATATTCCCTTTTTAACACGCCCCCTTTTTCGCCTTTCCCTTTTTTTCTGGGCCCTTTTACGCCCCCTGAGGCACCCTTTCACAAGAGGAAGTAATGTCCTTTTTAAGTTCCCCGGAATTTCTGCCCAGGCACTCTTTTACCCCAATCGTCCCTGGAAGTTTATAAGTTCCTAATTCTCCTCCTCGGCTATCTTTTAGTTGGTTGCCAATTTTCCCTTCCCCCCCAGACCCTAGGAAAGTTCGGCAGAAAAACCTATCCATCAACATCTGACCGCTTCCTTTGATTTCCCCCTTAACGTCATTAGCATTGGTCATCACTTGAGTCCCCCCCCTGCCCCCTACGTAATCAGGCTGGTTCGCACCGCCCGTTTCTAGATTGTCCACGCCCCCAGAAAAGAATTAGTCTGTGTGGGTAATTCTCGGCCTCAATTTCAGTCGAGTTTTTCAATAGGCAGTGGGGAGTGTCCCTTCACCTTGCCCCTATCGCTGAAAATACCAAGTTTTGATGTTCCTTCATTTGTGTCCTTTTGACCCCCTTAGTCGCCTTTGTGCGCCCAGTTCCGGCTTTAACTCTCTCCCATCCTCTTTCTTCACGAGGCAAGTACCACCCTCTACCCTCCCCTAATCCGCAATTTGACACCACACGCAATGGACCCACCCGCCCCCACTTTGTCCCAGGTTGCATTGTAAGCTTTTCTCTCCTCCGGGGTAAGGGTGAGTTATCACCGCGCCCTTTTAATCCAAACCTTCAGGTAGTATCTGTCCTTTGAATTTGTCAACAATCTTCGGTCAACCACTTTCCTCGCGATTTGACCCCCCTTTTGGTTGATACATCAATCCTTCCCTGACTGAGCTGCAAACTTTCCATTCGGGCCTTCCACTCCGTATCCCTTCCTTGACGACAATCCCCTTGAGCCTGGCCGGACTTTTTATCGTTTTTCCCCCGCCTTGCGTTCTTTGGAAGTGCACGGTAGAGGTCCTTCCCACTCCTTTTCAAGCCCGTTTTCTTCCCCTTTTTTGAGGCCGTTGTTTTGAGGAGAACGGCTCCCTTTTTCCTGTACATGCTTCGAATCCTCCCCCAAAACCTATCTTTTTCACTTCATCTTTGGTGTTTTGATCTCTCTTTTTTAGGATTAGCACTCGTTACTTTCGTCGAAGCAGATTGAGACGCCCCCATTCAAATGTGGGCCGAATACGCCGCCTGGTAAATTGGCATGTCTGACCTTCTACGGCTCTGAACCCTTTCTTCTCACTTTTTTTTTGCGACTCCCAAGACTAAGTAATTCCCGCCACCTTATTTAGAAAGAATGTTCCTCTTGAGATCCTCCCAATGTGCCCCATCCAGCCCGTTTTTTGATAAGTCAATTTTGTTCTAATAAACGCTTTAATTTCTCTTATCACAGATCGACGATTTTCGGTATTCTTTTTTTTCCCCCTCCCTTGATCTACCAACTTCCCTCCTTTCAGGTTCATGGATTTCCCCCTGGAAGCCCCTTTAGAGCACATGCAACCCCGGAATTTTGCGGTTCCTTTTTTTGGCTTCCTTTGTGTGGGTAGTAATATTTCCTTTTATTTTGTATCCTTCAGAGGTGGGGTCCTTGCCCTCCCAGCAGGCCTGGACCCTCTCTCAATCTTGACCCTGATACCCTAGGGTATCCTTTTTTACCCGTAAAACAACGAATGTCAGACTCTCGTCCATTTTTTATTGTCAGCGGGAGCTGTCTCCCCATGGGACACAGGCCACTCGACTCTTGCTCCGCCCCATCGTCTTGAAACTGGATGGTTCTCCAACCCCCTTCCCCCCCACCCCCTGAAGTCCTTTTCGTTTTTCGGGTTACCTCTCAACTGTCGAACCTTGCGTTTCTGAACCCTTATCCTGTTCTTATACCTGTAATGCTCTCCTCGGTCGTAGTTGAAATCGAGGTCCTCTTATCTGATGTTGCGTGGACTTTTTTAGGTGCCCCTTGTTTGAAAGATACCCCCTTTTCCTCAAATTTTTTCTTTAGCATGTCACAACTTGGGCATACACTTTGCGGAGGCCGTCGTTTGCGCTTAGTGATGAGGTAGCAAAGGTTTTTAGATTCTCTTCCGAGCCGCTTTGTTTCTGCCTCCGCCTCCTCCCACTTCATTACTTCGATTTGAATGTTCCGCCTGACACCGTCTTTTTTTTCCAAATTTCCCCTGAGGCAGTAAGATAGCGGCCCCATTTTTTGTTTCCTCTCTTACCTTTTATGGTTTGTTTTGATTCTGGCCTAGTCGAGAAGCGCGGTCCATGCTTCCCTTGATTAAGAAAGATTTTTTCTTCTTGAAGTCCTTCCCTTAGTTCACCCCCTTCTTTCGGAGGTTTGGGGCAATACACGTTCGATTCCGGCCTCTTTTTCGAATGTTCCTCGGTCTCTCGTTCCAAGAATCGTGGCAGCGACATACTGAAGCGCTGAGTCGAAACGTTTTTGGCCGCTTTCACTCTTTCTCATTTCTTTTTTCCGCCCTTCTTTTTTTCTTCCAGCCATTCTTTGTTTTCTTAATGTAGAAGTCAGGCAGCTTGTTTAGATTTTTTTTTTCGAGGATACCGAAGCTCGTCAAGAACAAGATTCAGGGCCAACCGTACACTAGTTTCAATCACATCCTGCTTTTTTTTTGTCACTGTCAATCCCCCCCGATGCGCGACCAGCAGTAGTCGGGATTGATTACAGTTTTTTATCCTTTAGCGTTTCCATCTCCCTTTCCTGTTTTCTCCTCTTCCTTCCCGATCAGGTAAGGGTTTCCCTACCCCACGAACCCTCGACCCCCTCCCGTAAATTACCCCCCCCAATACCGGCCAGATAGTTCAGCTACACGCCGCGTAGATATTAACCTTGTTTTCCCCACTCCTGTTTTTTGATGTTTTCTTGTCTTGTGTTTTTTAACCGCTGGCCAAGTTTTAAGGATGCACCCCCTGGAGTTTTTTCCAGGTATTTTTTGCTTGTGTTTCACCTATTGTGGTTGTTTCCCGTTCCCCAGCTTTTTTGGATTGGGTCCGGTACGTTAACATGTTCCGATTCTCCTTTAACATAATTGTCTCATGCCCCTCTAACAGCCCCTTCCTTTTTTCTGGAACCTTGGT
>Ga0179593_1481988_pt1 | contig 12187 bp, 23 predicted proteins | sample CZODoug2_1_08_16_FD_185931 | JGI IMG/M metagenome (GOLD analysis project Ga0179593, IMG submission 185931) | Vadose zone soil fungal communities from Angelo Coast Range Reserve, California, USA - CZODoug2_1_08_16fungal (PacBio error correction) | ecosystem: Environmental > Terrestrial > Soil >... | reverse complement strand
TTGTGCCCCGGCCGTACTCGGCGTTTTAAAGTCAGGGATTTTTTCTCAATTCTCGCGCGTTCCTAGAATTCTCCGGTCGTTTTTCACCTTACATCCTCGAACCCGTCTTCCCCTAATTGGTGAAACCAAAACCCTTTTTATCCTTCTCACCTTTCTCAATTTTTACAAAAGAGTGTTTTTGGCATGGCTTTTTTATTTTCGATCCCCAATGGACACCAATCCTGGTTCAGTTTTCGGCCCGACTTTCACATGTGATCTTGGTCGTTTTTTTGCCCTCCGCGGCTGCCTGCTTCATAAAAAGGCCCACCTTCACTTTTTTTAATTGTTTTTTCCCGATAGGCTTTACTTCTGTACTTTGGGTTGGTTTTGGGTGCTACCCCTGACTCTTGCACCTCTCGAGCTCATTTTTTGAAACTCGTTTGACTTCCGAATCCATCTTTCCCGCCGATGGTTTCGGGCTCCCGGTCGTCAACTCTCTTTCCCCCATGCCGTCCTCCGAAGAAAGTTGCACTACCGCTGCTGTTCTCTCCCGCCTTCTTCCGGCCTTGCACCTGACTGTTTTTTTTTTGTTCCGGGTTTTTCTTTGTCGTGTTAGGTCTACCACGGTGGCAAGATCGTTTGGCTTTTTCCCGTCGTGCTCCCCCCCCTGTCAGTCATGGCGGCCCTGTGAGTGGAATCTTGCATTAACTTTTTTCCCCCAATTTTCAGCACGCAACAAAGTTTTGCAGGACCTTTTTCTCCTAGGCGCGATCTTCCGTTCTAACCTTTTTTATATTCGACCGTTTTCCTTTTTGGTGCCCCCCAGCATTCCCTTGATTCCCCCCCGTGAATTTGTCCTGGGCATCCAAGTTTTCTTGACGGAGACACCACTGGTTTTTTTTCGCGTGGCTTTTCCCCTGGGGTTGCACAACAAACTGTGCTTTTTCCGACTGGGTTTTTGAAGTGTCTAACCGGGCCCTTTCTGTTTCCTGGTGGTTTGTCTTGGACTTTCCCCTGCTGTGATGTTGGAGGTCTTTCCTGCTTTTTTTACGTTGATCTCTGCCCAGTTCTGCCTTGTGGGGTCGTGCCACTGTTGCTCGACGGGGTCATTTCCAAAACCAAGCGGCACACAGTCCCCCCCCCTTTCGTTTGGCCTTTTTTTTCATGGAGCTTTTTTTTTTTTTTTTTTTTTTTTTTTTTTTTTTTCTCTTTTTTTTCTTGCCAAGTGAGTGGCGTAGCAGCTGGCCGGCGCTTGCTATGGTCCGCAAGTTGGGTTCCGACAACACCTCCCTAACTGTCTTTGTTCATCAAAGTCTTCTATTGGTTGTCGCCAAACAAATAGGGTTAATGACATGTTTGGTGGGATGCCTTGAGTTAGTATCCCGCGAGGGGATTTTCCCCCCAACGGTAGAGACTCCTTTTACCGTGCCTTGGAGATATATCCCGCTTTGAGCTTGTGATGAGGCCCCCCTTTTCGTGTTCGTCGTTTTAATTTTTGCCCAATATGAAACCCGCCCTTCTCCACTTCCGGTAAAGAAATTTGAGGCTACCCCCCTCTCGGGCCTGTTTTTTTTTTTTCATACTTCACGACAAGATCTTCTATTTTGCAGCTGACTAGACACACCCCCCTCAACGGGACCATTCTTGTTTTTTTTTTCCCCATCAAAACATATTCGCCTTTCTTACCACACATGCTTTCACCTTTTGGACAACAACAATTCAGTGTTTGGGGCTTTGGGTATTCGTTTTCCCTCGATCAGTGACAAGAAACTGGTCCGTTCCGTTTTTCCCTTGCAGTCCCCCCATCAAAGTCTCCATACAGGTCAGTCCCCAAATTCGCTGACAATCTCCCCATTGCCGGTTGCCACTCGGCTTATTTTATTCTTTGTTTGGACCCCCTTCGTTTTTGTTGCAACGTTGTCCTTTTTGAGTATTTCCTCCTAACCTGGCAGATTTTTTTTTTTTTTTTTACAGTCACCCAAATCAATCGATCTTTTGGACTGCAGTTCCCTGCGCTGTCCGAAACTTCTGCTGCCCGTTTATTTTGGTCTTGAGCTGAATCCCGCCAAGTTCTACGTTTGTACCCTCCCCCTCTAACCCCCCCCCACTCTTTGCTGCTTTTGCTGGCCGGGTTTCGGCCTCCGTCGTTTCCTTTTCTACCCTTCTCGGCGTATTTTTTTTCGGTTTCTTCGATGTGGTTTTGTCCCTACAACTGCCCCCCCCTAACTCTCGATCTTCAAACCTTTTACACCCCCCTCGTTTTAGTACCGGGCCGAGGGTTTTTCTTTTTCCCGAACTTTTCCTTTTTACCCGACTGCTTTTTCCTTTTTTGTCCTCCAAACACAAAATGTTTGAGCGGTTTTTTTTGGGAACTTACGGTGTCGAACTGTTTTGGCATCCACTTCAACGTCGTCCAAGTGTGCGGCTTGGCTTTGCTCTCCCCCGTCTATTGTTTGCAACTGAACATTCCCCCCCCCACACCGCCGACAGTCTGTAACGCCTGCATCAATTTCGAACGGTCTCAAGGCCCCTCGGACCTCAATTTTGTACTGAGGGTCTTCGGTCGATTTTTTTTTCCTGCCTTTGGACAGGGCTAGTTCGTTTGGTTCCCTTCCCCCCAGCTTGCACCCTCGATGGCTCTCGGAAGTTTTTTCCCCCTAATACTCTTTGGTATGGGCTCCTTGGGTGTTGTGCTACCTGTTCATCCTCTTATCTTTTCCTTTTTTTTATGTGAGAGAGCCCCACTGTCTCAGCCCAAATAGTGCGGCATCCCCCTTGGTATTTTTCTTGTGCCGCGCTTTTTTTTTTTATCCCTGCCGCCGGTTTTCACTCTTGGGCGTTTTGTTTTCCGGTGGTCCATCCGAGGCTTTTTTTTTTCAGGCTCAAAAAGTCTTGTTTTCAAAATCTTCCGTTTTTGGAAAGACCATTTGCCCAAATTACTGTCCTGACGGAGTTGTTTGCCGCCGATTTCTTCATTGTCGGCAAGGCGGCACCCTTCTTCGACTTGGTAGGGTGTTTTTTGTGAATTATTTGCAGCTTTTGTTGTTCGGCCCGCCAGCCTCAATTGGTTTTTTTTTGACTTCCCGGTCTTGTCCCCACCCCTTAGTACACCCCGTTTAATTTTGTTTTTTTTTTTTGGTCCCCCCCCACCGCCTTTGTTGGAGGCCACCCCCACCCTTGTCGGATGACCACTCGTTTTTGTGCTTTGGAGCGCTTCTTTGGCCTGGGCACCCGGCTCGGCTTGTGGTACCGACTAGGCCTGAATCGTGTTTTTTCCCAACCGGGTTGCTCGGTCGTTAGAGGTGTTTTTTTTGTTTTGCTTCACTCGATTAAACTGTGTCGTACGCGAGACTCGTTCCTTTTTAGTTGGTTAAACACGACGGTCTGTGCCCCGGAAACCGCCAGTCCCCCCCGGTCGTCTTGTGGGTTCCTGGTGCAATTCCATGGGTCATTTCTTCCACTGCTGAATTACAGTCCGCCCAGCCAGCCTACGGTCATTTTTGCAATGTTTTGTCTTTACATTGCGTTCCCCCCCCTTTGACAGTCCAGATCGATGGAGGTTTGTGACGTTTCCCAGGTTGAAGTTTAATTCGTGCGTTAGTCTCTCATATTTCAAACTGGTGAACACACGTTTGCCGGAGATCACTTTGTTTCTTCCCCGTTTTTCTGTTTCTGCAGGAAGCCTGCTGCTTCTTCTTTCAATTATGATTTTTTTTTGATGACCTGATTGAGATTGGGGCCTTGGGTCTTTCCCCATGGGGAAAACCCCGTTATTTGTTTACGTTTGTCCGATTCGGCGAGATATCACAACGCCTTTTTCCTTTTTTCCATGTGTGACACCCGGTTGTGAAACAACGTATGTTTGAATCGGCGGTCGAATCGGTTTTTCCTTTATTTTTTCATGGTCCCCGTTGGATTTTTTTGGTCTTGTAATTAACCCTTTGCCCGGTGGATCTTTTTTTTTTCTATCCTTGTTTGAAAGGTTATGCCTTTTTCCCACCGGCGAGAAGTTTCCCCACTGTCTTTTTCCCTGTTCCTTGCGAAAGGCAGGCCCGTGCGTTTCCCGTCGACCATTTGAAGGCGACGCGTTCGACCGGTTTTTTTGTTGGGGTTGGTGCTCAACGACTCCCCCCCTGTTCAGTGGTCTTAATTTCAATAGCTGCTGTATTATTCTCTCTTGGCACGGTCACGGCGTACTGTTTTGGTTCACTATTGCGCGGAATCCTTTTTTCAATTTCCCACCACACGTCGTGCAGTGTTTGCCCATACCCCGGATGTTTTTCTCCTATTGGTTCTGAGTTTCCAACCCTAGCCCATAAACTTTCCCCTTTTTGGCCTTCTTTTCGTAGGTGTTTTTGTCCGCTTGCTGCCCAATCTCTCTTCCCGTCCAGCCAGCTGCTCGCTCTTTTCCGTTCCTCTGTCCACTTTCCCTTCTTTTGGCCGAGTGGGTATTTCGTTTTTTGGTCCATTGGATGACCCCGTCTCCAGGCATTGGCTACCCCTTTTTTTTTTCTGTGGCGTGCGTTGCTCCACCTTCGCCCTCCTCCTCCCACCGTCAACCATCCTTTCCTCCCAATACCCCAAACACCGGGTGTTCCCCCCCCAGAAGGCGTTTGCTCCCCTTTTCTTTTCCACGGTAAACCCTGGCAGTTTTGTTGCTTTTAGTGTGTTCTTAAGTCTGACCCCCCCCATCCCCTTCCAGCTCCACCCTCCCTCGTCAACTTTCCACTTGGTTTTTGATTTTGTTCGTCAATTTTTAGGCAGTTTCCTTTCTTCGTGCATGCTGTTGCTCCTTTTTAAGTCGCCTAGACTCCTCCCTTTTCGGTGTATTCGTTCACTTTCAGTTCCCGTGGGCGTCTGCCATTTTTTCCTTTTTGTCGATCTTTCCTATTCATCAGTTCCCCCCATGCTATTTCTCGGTATGGGCGCTCCGGCGAATTCTTTTTCCCCCCCCCGTGTTTAGCACTCCCCGTCCCCCTTCTTTGTTTTTGGTCAACCCTGTGGCACACAGAAAACTAAGTGTAGTGCCGGCGGCTCCTTTTTTCCTTTTTAGAAACAGCATCATCTTTTTTTTTCTTTCTGTTTCCTTCCCCCCCACGTGTCGAGCCGTTGCATTTCTTTTCATCAGGCGACCTCTGACCCGATGGATCGGATTTTTTTCTTCCTGTCCATGGTGTGTGTGTCCCTTGCTGTTCCGGTCGTTTCCATGGTACATCCCCCCCCCCGACCGAACACTCCCTTCGTTCCTCAATGAAAGCTCTCGGTTCCTTTCCTGCGTGGCCTTTTGTGGAGTTTCCGTTGTCCTGTCTCGAGGGGCAGCATACACGCTCATTTGCAACTTTTTCCCCCTTGTTGAGGCTTCCTCACCTCATTGCCAGATTTGAAAAGATTTGTTTTCTATGTGTGCGGTCCTCTGCCCTTTCCCCAACCTCTTTTTTTCCCCCCCACATTTTTGCCCCTCGCTCAAAAATGTTTCCAAAATCTGTAATAGGTGTTATATTTGTTTTTGTTGTTAGGGGCCGTTGCATTCTCTCTTTCGTGGCCCCTCGCTCTTTTCCTTTTCACCATGACTTTTTCCTTTCTCCTTTTTTCTCTTTCTTCTTTCAAATTGTTCTTTGTTGTGTTGAGAGATATCCCCTCTTCCTTTTTCTTTTGTTGCACTTCGGCCGATGCGTGGCAATACTTTTTTTTGTTCCTATATCTCCCTGTCCCCTACACCCCACCTTTCCTCCACTCCTGGGGTAACCCCCCCTTCTCCAAACTTGTGCTCATTTTTACCCCAGAGGGTTTTCCTTTTGCGGCACGAGTGGACCTTCTTAATGGACCCCCACATCTTTCTTTTTTTGCTCTGTAGCCCTTTTTTTCTCTGGGTTTGGGGGCTTTTTTTTCTTTCTTTTCCTGCGGAATACACTCCCGCCTTTTACTTGTCCCCCTCACTCTGACATTTTTCCCATTGCGTTCTATGGGGTGTTACTGCTTTCGGAAAAGGCATTCTTTTTCCCTCTTTTTTAAAATCGGCCGGACTCAGACCCCTCTTGTGCTATTTTCCCCGTACGTCCAGGTTATAGTATACGGGTTTTCCATTCCACGTGGGGGTGAACCTCAATCTGCTTTCCCCCCCGCCTGGATCCCGGCCGGGCCACTGAACCTTGGTTTGTACTTTTTCGTTCCGTGGTTTTTTTTCTGTGTTTTGTCGTTGCGTTTTACCACCCTTTGGAGCCTTTCAGCGGAGCGTTTCCCCCCTCCCCTGCGCGCTAGCCCTTTTTCGGACCCGTAACTCGGAAGCGTCTCCACAAGCGCCCTCCCCCCCCCCCTGTTGCAGAAGCGCCTTGACCGTACTCTTTTTCTCCCACAAGAGGGATAATTTCGACTTTTCCTTTCACCCCCTCCTTCCCGAAAGTTGCGCCTGTTTCAATTTCCCCCCCCACGGTTTGTTCTTCCTTTTTGCCCCCAGACAAAAATGGGCCATTTGTCGTTTTTCTGGGTTGGCTTCCCGCCAAATAACTGCTTTTTTCTGGGCGGCCTGCTTGTGTATACCCTATCCCTTTTTTTCTTTTTTTCTGTCATGTTCCCCGGAGGTCTTTTGGGAGGTTTTTCTTTCGCCGTGATCCGCTTCAACTTGATGCCTCTTTTTTTTTACTTTCCGTCCTCTTGTTTTGAACTTTCATTCTTCTCTCCCCCCCAAGCTGCCAAATCCACTTTCCCCCCTCTTGGTTAGGTCCAGGGCGCCTTCCCCTTCTGCGCGCTGCCGCTGGTTCTTCCTCTATTTAGGCACGCTTGCTCCCCCCTCGCTTCCGCAAAGCCTTTCTTATTTTTTTCTCCTTAACCCTCCGTGGTCTCCCCCTCTTTGCCGTCCGTGGTGTTCTTTGGTCGCCGGACGTCATTTTTTATTTTGTATTGTTCCAACCCCGTGCTTGCTGCCTTCGCTTTTCCTTTCCCGTGATCCTATAAGTGGACACGTCCCAGTCCTTGCCCTGCAGTACGACTTCGGACGTTTGCCTTTTTTTTTTTACTTGCCCAATTTCTTGTCCTTTCGCAATGAAGGGTACCCTACTTTTCTTCCCCTTCGGGCTTTGGCTCATCCCTTCCGAATTCTTCCTCGGTTCCGTTTTTTTTTTTTTCCTATGTACCCTATGACAATACCCCCCCCCCACGTCCCATCTGGGGGACACCCCCACAAACACATCCAACACACATCGCCATCGTCTTTTTTTTTTTCCCTTGTTTTTTCACACGGTTTTTTGCTCACAAACCCCCTTCTGGGGCTTTGGTGCTTCTTTTCTCCGTACCCCTACTTCCCCCCCCAGATTTACGGTTCAATTTCCTGTCCCTTTCCAATTCCTCTCCCCATAGTCCCCCAGGACTGAACCTCCTCCTTTTTGGACCATTTCTTTCCTTATTTAATTGGTTCCACTTCTCCAGTTGTTTACCCTTTCTGTTTTTTTAACGATGAGGTCCTCCCCCCTCAAAAAGAGTGCTCTGTCCTTTTTTTTTTTCCCCCCTCCGTTTCCTTTTTTTTTTTTTTTAGTTTTCACGCTTTTGACCTCGGGTGACCTACACCGAGTTTTGATTTCCCCCCCCCCCTTTGAGGCTGAATCATCTTCCATCGGGTTGGTCCAATCGAACCCCTCCCCTTTCCGTGGTTGTTTTGCTTTTTTTTTCTTCCCCCTTGTTTTTATTTTTGCATACCTTTTTTTTCCTAGTCGGTTCCTGAGTGTGCCAGGCATACTTTTCTCAGTTGGCTCTTCCTCGCCCCATGTTAACCAAGTAGTAGGGTACCTTTTTTTTTTTCCACAGCCTTGTGCCCTGTGTTTGTCCCTTTTCCCCTCCCCCTTCCCCGTCCCGTCTTTCTCTTGTATCCTTTTTGGCCTTTTCCCACAAATGTCTTTTTACTTACTTTTTTTGAATGTTGCGCATTGCCCCTAGTTCCCACTTTTGAGTTTTTGCGTTTGTTCCCCTTACAGGCTTTCCCCCCCTTTTTTTTCCCCTTTCCACACCCCCCCTTCCTTTTTTTGATCAGCCCTTTGCACACTCTGGTAACGGTCAAGCCGTTTTCTGGTCTTTTGTTAGGTATGATTTCCCCCCATTTCCCTTCTTTCGGACCACCACTCTTTTTCCCCGATTTTTGTTCCCGCTCCAGCTTTTTCCCCATTACTTTTGTCGAATAGGATGTTTGTCCAACTACTACTTTTGGTTATTGTTTTTCTTTTTGTATGGAGACAAGGGTTTTTATCTTTTTTTTTCCTCTTTTTGTTGTTTGTTGATCTTTTTGATCCCCAAAGGTTCTCCCCTGCCAAAATTTTCTAATCCCAACTCTCGTCCATGGGCATGTTCCCTCCATCGTCTCTACTGATTCCCCCCCTTCCGGGTCCCCACCACCTGGTTTCCCTTTTTTTTTTTCCCACCCCTCCAGTCTTGGGTCCTTGTAAAATTGCTGGTCCTTTTTTTTAAGGACCCTCCCCTACATTTCTTTTCTGGTCTTGCGGTTTTTCGGATTGTCGTTCCATTGGTTCTTCCAATGATGTTTTTTTTTTTTTTTTTTGTTTTTTCTTGGATCCTTTTCCCTGATATTTTGTCTGAATGCACGCCAGCATTCCTTTTTTTCCCCGCTTTTTTTTGTCCCCTTTTTTTCTGGACAAGTCCCCCCTTTTTTCTTTTGTTTCGGTCACCTTTGCTTGACCTCTCCCTTTCCGTTTCATGTTTGTCCGCTTTCTTCAAAGTTTTGGGCCCCCCCGGTTGCCGTGTTGAACTACTTTCCCATGAACTCATTTTTTTTTTGTGTTCCCCCTTGTGTTTTTTTTTTTTTCTGTTTTCCCTCCTTGTGATAATTTTGTGTTTGGTTGTTTGCTTCCCTCCCCCTCTCCACGAATGTGAGCAGAGAATGTTTTTCCCCTTCGTTGTATTCTTTTTGGTAAACCCCCCTTCTGGCTTTTTCCGGCAACCCCTTTAAAGCACTCCCCGTCACAAACTTTGGGTTTTTTGAGTCTTTCCGTTCAACGGCTTGTTATTCGTTGCTTTTTTCCCCTGGCTGAATTTTTTTTTTTCCCAGTCCCGGCCCAGGCCTCACCGGTTCATGTCCTGAGTTCGTGCCAGGAGTCTTTTTTTTTCATTTCCTCCTTCCCCCTATTTGCCTGTTTTTTGATTTTTGTTTTTGTTTTTTTTTTTCCCATTTCTCCCCTCTTTTCGTTGGTTTCCCCTTTTTTGAACCTTCCGTGATCTCCTTTTTTTTTTTTTTTTTTCGATCCCCGGGCTTGCTGATTTGCGTCCTTTCCCCCCCTTTTGTTTTCTTTTGTCACCTCCTTTTTTCCTGTCAACTGATGATCTTTTTTTCTTGTTGCGCAGTTGGAACCATTCCTTAACAGGCTTGGTTTTTTTCTTGTCTGCTGTAAGGCGATAACCCCCCCCCCGGCCCCCTTACCCCCCATTTTTTTTTTGTTTTGCCTCAAATTGACCCATTTTGGTCATTAGATTTTGGCCTTTAATATTTTTCTTGGTTGACTTTCCCCCTTAATTTTTCTGGTTGATTTCGGTTGTATTTTAATAGTCCCCCTGATCAATCGAAGATATTTATGGACCCCTGTCCTCCCTGCCCAACCCGCCCTTATACGTTTCCTTTCCTTTCCCTGTCTTTCGTCCTTTTAGGTTTTTTGTACCGGCTTCCTAAACTCTTTGTTTTGCCTGGATGCTGCCCGTTTCATCTGTTTCCCCCTCAAATAGGACCTTGCTTTTTATAATATTCCCCTTTCATTTCCGCGACCTCAAGTTTTCCGTTTTGTGTCCCCCCCAGCCAATTGGGAATTCACTGTTTCCCCAGGAACTACAACCGTCTTCGATGTTCCCGAGGTGGTTGCTTGAGGACCTCCTCCGATTTCCTTTCGCATTCCCTCTTCCTGTGTTAGGAGCCAGCTTGTTCCCCCATTAGCTGTCCCCTCCAGGCTTGCTCGTTGCCCCCCCCTTCCGTTCCGTCTTCCGGGCTCCCCGCCTTTTGCATGATGTGGTATTTCTGTTTTTTTTTTTGTGGCCGCTTGTCCTTTGATTGACCCCCTCTTGACCCGGCCCTTTTTTTTTCCCACCCTTGGGAGTCTTTGTTTTTTTTCCCCTTCCGATTTCCTTCCCATCCCCCCTCCCCCCCATCAAATTCCTTTCACACATCCATCCCCCACCGTGCATTTCAAACAGTTTTTCCCCCTTTTTTCTCACTTCTGATTTTCGTCCACTCCCTACCCCGGAGTTGTTCTTGTCGATTGCTCCCCTTTTTGACTCCACGGAACCCATTTTTTTTTCCCCTCATTTGGGGCTATTCGTTTGACCTTGGAGGACCAGGGAGTATCTTTCTTTCTTTCCACTTTTTTGTCTCTTCCTTTTCGGCATCCTCTTTTTTTCACAACCGAGAGATCGGCCCGTTCCCTTTTGCCTTTTTTCCCATTTTTTTTTGTGCTTTTGCGCTTGGTCAAGTTAGGTTCTGTGCATATTTATTTGTCCGTTCCCTATGGTTCAGAGATCTTCGGTTTTCCCCAAAGTTCTTTTTTTTGAACAAAGGTTTTGGGCCCCGTGGGTCTGACAATTTTTTTTACCCCACCCGGTTTCGGCACCCGGTCCCCCTTTTTACCACTTGACCCCCAGGTTTTTTGCTTTTTCCGTCTCCTTTTGGTGATTTCCGTACCTGAGTCATCTTTTCGTGGTTCCCTCTTCGGAGGTCGTCAGTTTCAAATGGAAGAGGTCGCTTTCCTTTTTTCTTCCGAACCTTTTTTTTCCCTTGGTTGCTCCGGGCAGTCTTCCCTATTCACGGCCAGCCGCTTCTCTTTTTTTCCTTCGTGACCCTGCACCCTCACAGTCATCACTTTTCTTAAGAATTCCATTCTCCATCGTTTCCCTTTTCTTTGCATGGTTGGGCAATTCTCGTGAAGGATCCCACTCTCATGTGAATGTAATGTTCTTTTTGGTTACTCGTTTGCCCTCCTGCGATGTTCTTTTTGTCCCTAGGAGTTCTCTTGCATTCCCCCCCCAGATTCGTTACCAACCAAACTTCGGCTTTGATTCCCCCCCCGCCCCCCACTTTTTTTCCCCTTCCTTTTCAGACGGTTTCTTTGGTTTCTCCCTTGAGATATTCTATTTTCCCTTCCTCGTATGAGTTTTTTCATGGTTCCTGACTTCGCCGTCTTTTTCTGCATCTCTCGCATTCCCTTTTTCCGCCTTCTTTGTGTTTGTTTTTTTTTCTCGTCTCTTGGTGGCGTATCGGGAGGTTTTCCATTTTCCCCTTGATTCCTTCCTTTGTTTCCCCGAGAATATCTACTTTTCCCTCGTCCCCCCTTCATTCACAGTCCGGGTTTACCACCCCTTTCTTCTGCTCACCAACCTGTTTCTTTTCCAAGTTGGTGGTGTTTGGCCATCTGCCCCTATTTCCCCTGACACCATCTTCACTCCTTTCCGCCTCCTCCCCTTCATTTCCCCATGATATTTTGGATCTTTTTTTCGAGGTCTGAGTGGCTCAACTTTCCCCCCCGCTTTTTCAACCATGGACCGATTTTATTTTTTTTTTGATCCCTTTTTTTCGTTTTTTGGTTGTTTTCATGCCTACGGAACCTGAATTTCTCACTTTTCTTTTTTTTTGTGACCTAGGTCACTTTTTTTCCCCCCTATGTGAGATGTTTGTTCGTCCTTCTCGGTCCCCCTTTTTTTCCCTGATCCCTCTATCTCCTTTGAAACTAATTGTTTTTCCGTTTGATTACATCACCCCTGTGTCGTCCGTACCTTTGGCAAATGTCCCTTCCGTATTTTCCCTTTGTTTTCCTTTTCCTTTTTTCGGACGTGGCTACCCACTTTGGTATGGATCCTCTTAATATTCCCGCCGTCCCCTGCGTCTTCATTTCTTTTACCATGGATTTTTTTCCTCCCTTTCCCTCGTCTCCCAAGTCGCACCCGTCCCACCCCACGTGGGCAGGCCTCCCATCTTCTCTCCTTCTTTTTTATCCACCCCCCCCTTTCTTCTCTCCGGTTTCATTAGTTCCCTCCTCCGAAAGTTCACCTTGCGTTGTCCTGTCTTCTTTTCATAAGTGTCTTCCTGAACTTTTTTTGACGTTTTTCACCCCTGGGCAATTTTTTTTGTTTCAGATGTTCGCCCCTTTTCTACTGCCCCAAAACCCTGTTTGTCTTCTTCAACCGGAGAAGTGTTTTTTCACCCCCTTCACTTCTTTTCTGTTTTTACCCC
>Ga0179593_1334179_pt1 | contig 12187 bp, 17 predicted proteins | sample CZODoug2_1_08_16_FD_185931 | JGI IMG/M metagenome (GOLD analysis project Ga0179593, IMG submission 185931) | Vadose zone soil fungal communities from Angelo Coast Range Reserve, California, USA - CZODoug2_1_08_16fungal (PacBio error correction) | ecosystem: Environmental > Terrestrial > Soil >... | reverse complement strand
TCCCAAAAACATGCCCCCTCTTTTTTTCGGTCAATTTTTTTTTCTTGCCGCCCCCCAAACCCGAGGGCTTAAGATTTACATCGTTGCGACCAAACCCCCCCCGATTTCCTCCTTTCTCTGCACCTTCACTTTCTTATCGTTATGACGACCCCCCCTCCTTCAGTCACAACCCCAGTTAGCCCCCCTATTGATTTCTTCAATCTGGAGTTTCCTGGAAGTTTGAGCAGTCTTTCCCCCTCTTGATCTCCTGTCCCTTGGCCTCGCGTTTTTTTTTCTTTTTTTCAGGCAAACTTTTCGTTGTGTTCTTTGCCTTTCCCGGCAATTTTTTCTCCGATGGATACCTCGAAGTCCCGCGCCGGGTTTCAGGTATCGCAGGTTTCTGACCCCTTGTATCGAGCCCCCTCCTAGTTTTTTCCCTTACCTTTTTTTTTGAAAGGAAACCTTGCATGTCCATTTGCGATGTTTTCACGACTCTGGTGTACCCCATTTGTTTCCTGTCTTCCCTCTCGTGGACTATTCTTGCTCGTCGCTGAGACTGGTGTTTGTTTCGTTAAAGTCTGCTCTTTCTGGAAGCCCCATGGCTCTTTCTCTTGGTCGGGCAGAGCTTGGTTCAAGGCCCTTTCTTTGAAGTCGTATCTCTTCGGCATCCTCTATCTTTTTCCCCTCCCTCTTTGGTGTTTTTTTTTTTTATCCGCCTCTTGGACCCCTCTTTTTCCGACCCTCCGATGTCACCCAACAGGTTGCTACAGCCAACCCGAATCTTCCCCTCTATCCTGGCCTGGTTTTCAGCGTTTCCGTTTTTTCATTCAGGCAACCCAAACCCAGTATTCCCGACCGGCGTTCGAGAACTCTCCCCCCTGTTCACGCTTTTCCCACACTTCTTCTTTCCCCGGTATCGGCCCTAACTGGTCACGCCTCTTCTATGTGCAACCCCTATACGATCGGTTTCCCCCCTTTTCTTCCCGGAGCTTACCGGCTGACGAGCTTCTCGACCTGTTGTTTTCCCTCTATCCCTTTTGAAAACCCCCCCTGTGCGCGAAGGCGGCGTTCATTTTTTTTTTTTCTTTTTTTTTTTTGGGCGACTGTGGCTAGGCCCCGAACCCCCGTCCCCCCGTAAACCCCACGAACCCCCTTTTGACGTCACCAACCCCGTCGCCCCCTTACCCCAGGATCCTTCTCTTCCTGCTGTCCTCCCCCCTTTTTCCCCCCCCTCGCATTTTTTACTTCCTCACGCCCATTTGCAGAAATTTGTCCTGCTGGGGACCCTGGGTTTTTGGTCGACGTTGCGTTTTCCGTTTGGCTTTTTCTCCGAGAGTCCTTTCCTTCCCCCCCCCTTGTTGTCTCCCCCCAACGATAACCTACCCTCTGCCTTCTTTTTTTTCCAGTCACTCTCCTCTTGACGTTTTTTTTTTGCTTTCCCCCCCTCCCCTACCGAGGTTTTTTGCAGAGGATGCAGGAAGTTCATTTCCCCCAGGAGTATTCTTATTTCCCGTGCTTTACCTCCCCTCCCTCGGTCCCCTGAGATTTTTTTAGTTGAGGTAGTCTTGACTATCCTTTCTTTTCTTATGGTGGTTTTATGGCTATTTAAGTGCGGCCTGGTGTCGGTTCCAGTGTTTTTTTCTCTTCTTTATTGGTGTTTGGAAACCTGCCGATCCCCCTTTTTTGCCCCTTTTCATTTTTTTCTCGGCCCTACTTGTGACCCTCTTCCCAACCCCATCACCCTCAGCTCCATTAACCCCCCTTGACGCTTTGTTGGCTGCGTCTTTTCATCTTCCCTTTTGGCGCATTTGGGAGCTTCTTCCCCTGGCTTGTGATAAGCCTTTTGTGGCTCCCCTCCCTTTAATTGTTCCTCTTTGCGAACCACCTTTTTTCCGCCCCTTTGAGGGGTATCACACCGCCACCTTTTGGTTGACTTTTGCTTCAGTGGACGTTGTCTTTTTTTTTTCTTGCTCCACTGTTCGACAAACCGCACCCGTCCAAGTCCGCCCCCCCGATATGCTCGCCGGCGAATGTGTTCTCTTCTGCTTGACGATCCCCTTTTGTTTTTCTTCACAAAATCTGGCCTTTTGAACCCCTTCAGCCTTCTTGAATTGTGTTCCAAAGCCCTTATCCCGTCATCCATGAATAGTGCTCATTTCCCCCAGGACCTGTAAGTATCTGGACCGCTTTTTATTCGTTTCACCACCAACTCGCTGCTTTTTTTGTCTAGGTCCCTTCCCTTTCCTTGGACGTCTTTGGTTGCGTCTATCAGCCTAATGGTTTTTAACTTTATATCCCCTCCCCCATTCAAACCACCCTTTTTATGTTTTACCGATATGAGTTCTTTCTCTTTTTGTCCCAATGGTGACCTCTTCTTACATGTCTCCCTCGTTCAACGGTTTTTCAGTTTTGTCCCTTCGCCGAGGGCGTGATCTCTTTTTTTTTTTTGCCCTCACTCTTTCTTAAGTTTTTTCCGCCATCGCTTTTTTTTTTTTTTTGCCTCCTTTCCCCTGGTCAATCGATGAAGCAACCGCATCCTTGCATTTTTTTTTACAATTTTTCACTGTCTGTTTTGGTTGTTTCCCCTCGCAGACCTCGTTTCAACCCCCCCACTGCTCGGTTTTCCGGTGCCAAAGCTTGAATCTGATTACGGCATTCCGTTCCTTTGCTGTTGAGGTTTTCCCTCGCTCCCCCAGGAAACCATTCACCCAACTTCCCTTTTCTTTCCTAATTTTTGCTTTCCTTGTTTCACCTAGTCACAGGCTGTCTCCGTTGGAAACCTTTTTCCCCCCCTTATGTAACTATGATCGTTTTTTTTTGTAATTTTTTTTCCTAACAAGCTGTATTTTCCTTGACCGTTGTGAGGACATGCCCCAGGGTTTGTTCGTCAGAGACCCATTTTAGGTTTTTTTCTTACCGTTAGATTCCTGCCGGATGTGAACTATTGCTTCTTTTTTCGTTATTCTACGTCTCACAAATCTGAGCGAAGTCACCTTCCTTTATCTATTTTTTTAACAATCCCTTTTTCCCCGGTGTGTGCCCCCCGTGATTTTTTCTTCAACCATGGGCGCGCTTTTCCCACGATTTCTTCCCCGATGCTCTTCCCCCCCATCTTTGGTATTTTGTTCCCGCGTTTTTCACCTGTTTCCATGGCTCAACCGCGTTACCGGCGTTTTTTGTCGTTTGTTTTTTTTTTTTTTCCGTTGCTTTTTTTCCTCCCTTCTGAAATGTCCGGTCTGCTGAGGGCGTCTTTTTCACTTTGAAGGTTTTCTCCCTCTCGAAGAACGCGGCGTTCGCGGCTTCTTTGGGGGGCCACTTCACCTTGCGACTCCTTCCTTTCTGACCTTTCCCCCACCCTTCTGCAAGGCTTCAATACCCGGCATTTCCTTTGCGCCTTTTTTTTTTCAAGCCGATCGAAGCTCGTCATGATCGTACCCTGCGCGCCCTACTTTAACGGTTTCGTGTTTTTTTTTCCGTAACTCTACTATCCCCCATGCAGCTTGATTCTCTTTTAAGATGCGTCCCTTCTGTCTTCTTTTCCCCACCTCTCGGCAGCGTTTGAACACCTCCTTTCTGATGACATCGTAGTATCACTCTTCTCTTCCCCCCTTCCCCCCCCCTGTTGTTTTTTTATTGTTTTTTGATTTGATGTCCTCCTAATGTCCCCTTTTCGAATTCCCCCGTGAATTTGTTCCCCCTTCTTATTGCTTTGCATCATTCAGCTCCTAGCATTTAAACTCGGTCATATCCTTTTCTTCTTTTTCGCCCACGTGCCTTTTAAGTCAACTAGGAAATCTCCTCCCCTTCTTTCGTGATCCCGGGCGAGATTGATTTTTGAGATCCGGATGTTCTCTTTTTTTTTTGATGTCCCGCTTGTTGTATTGCCCCTCTTTCCCATTCCCGAACTTCTTTTTTTCCCCTTTTGTTTTGATGTTTTTTGAAGGTGAAATGCCCCATTACACTCCCGTCCCCTTCCCCTCTCTGTGGCTTGCTGTTTTTCCCCTGACCTTTAGTTTTTTCATTGTCTTCCCCATACCTAGTGGGCTATCAAGGCAAAACGGGCGAACCCCACGGTTCCCCAAAACCATAGAGACGGAGTCCATGCCTTGTCCCCCCATCTCTCAATTCCTTCCACCTCTTTAGTAATAGTGGACTAGTGGCCTTCTGAGCTTCGAAAATTTCATTCCCCCCCTCCTTTGGGCATTCCTGAATTTTTTCCCTCTAGATTTTTTGCTCTTATGGACGGATAGGAGCCCCCAGGATTTATTGTTATCTTGGTTCTCTGAGCCTAAAGCTTTTATCGCTTTTCGGGCCCGCGACCGGGCCCCGCCTCTCAGCCCCTTTCCCTCCTCTCCCCCCAACCCCATGTGGTTGCGTAGTTCCCTTAACCCGTCGGTTCACCCTCACGACATTACATTTTCCCGTTCCAAGCCACGCTGGTACACGGATATTCTTATTCAGGAGGTCTTTTTTTCCCTGTTTAATGGTAACCACCCTCTTTTGCAAGCCCTTCACACATTCCTCAATTTTAGCCAACCTCCCTTGTCTTGCCCTGGTTTACCTTTTCTTTTTTCGGCGGGTCTCGCCACACCCCCTGTTTTTTTAACCTGTCAAGTTTTCCCCCCTTTTTCTGTCCCAGCTTTCTACAGGCCGAGCCAGTTAGAGTCCTTTCCTCTTCCTCCCCCTTGTCCCCCCCCCCACCGACAGTTCCCTTTTTGTACCCCCTCCAATTAGGATCTTGCTCTCATCGAGTGCCAGAAATTTCTCTGCCCTTAGTTGGTTGGTTTCTTTTACCTAAGCTTGCTTTTTTTTCAACCTCTGTGGCCTCCAGACTCTTTAACACCACTCTTTCCCCTCTGTCTACCCATCTGCGGGGCTTGAACCCCTTGTTTTTTGCTTTTTACTCTTTTCTTGACACCCTCCCATCTCGTATCCTGTGAGCGGTATGTCAACCCCTTTGCAAACGTTCCACTCCACAATCCCTTTGATAATCCGTGTACCCGCCCATATATTTTTTTTTTAGGGCGGGTGTTCCTTCTGTTATTTTTGAAGTGCAGGTCTTTGATCTTTCCCCGCCTTTATAGTATTGCCGTCCCCGTTCAAAGTGTTTGGCTCCTCTTTTTTATTCAGGCGTTTTGGGGCTTTTTTTTCTCCAATATATCCTCGTCGTCCTTATTCCCTTTTTCCCCCCTATGTTCTTTTTTCGCGTTTCGCGCACCCCTTTTTTCAGCCTTTTAAAGGTTAGGAAGGCCCCCTTTTCCCCTCGCACCCCCAACCTCTTTTCCCCCTCTTTCCTTCGGACTCTGTTTCCTTTTTCGTATTTCCAGTGACTTGCGTCCGTGCGAAGAGTTCAGCGGTTTTTTAGGCTTCGTCGTGCTCCCCCCCCCCCTACCCCCTCGGAAATTTTCCCCAGATTCGCACCAAATTTCTCCCCGCGGTCCTCCTCCCTTTTACACACTTTCCGCTGTCGGTTTTTTTCCCCTTCATTGGATAACCCCTTTTTGGCCGGTTCGCCAGTTTTTTTTTTCAGCGTGTCGTTTAACCAAACCCATGGCCCTGAGCTCTATGCGAGTGTGTTCATTTGATCATTTTTAGCCTTCCCTCCCTTCCCTTTTGCGCGACCAAGCCTTCTGCTTTCCCGTCTAAGGGAAATCTTTCTTGTATATTATTTCCACCCCGTTTCTTTTTTTCTGTTTCGCCAAGGTGCTGCCCGATGAACGCACCTCTTCTTCCCCCCCCACATTCGTGTGTCAGGCCCCCAACGATGGCGCTATTTCCTTGAGGTACCAGCCCCCCAACAACAAATCTGTAAGAGACCCGCCCCCCCTCCTGTCTTGGCGCGAGACCTTTCGAGATTGTTAGGCGGTTTGTCCTTTTCGAATTCTCAGCTTACTCGGCACACATGAAATAAGGTTCCCTCTCATCGTCCCTTTCCCCCCCACCCCCCTTTGCGTTAGCGTGATCCAACACCCCTTTTTTTTCGGATTCCCAGTTCATTTCGCCTTAAGCCGACCTTCTTCACTTCCCGGCTTATTCTTCTTTGAGGAGGTTTCTTTTCTCCGCCCCACAATAGACCCTGCTTACTCTTTCATCGTTTTCCAATCAGACCTCTCTACCCTCCTCTTCCCCCACCCCCCCCACTCTCAAAATTTGCCAAGAGTGTGCGTGTGTCTAGACATACACGGCTTTGCGGCTTGGAATTTTGTCCTTTGTTCCCCCCAGCCTTCCTCCTCGACTGTCTTTGGTGATTCTGTTAGGTGATATCTTTCCCCCCCAGGTCAACAAGGTTTTTTCTCTTTATTCTCGTTGCTGAAATTCTCCCTTACGACCTTAGGACTTGTTTCCTATGCGCCCTCGTCGCGGTCTTTCCTTCGCTAGCGATAACGGGCGGTGAGAACTCCCAGACACCAATCACGCGGCAGGCTCTCAGGCACTCCCTGTTCCCCGCCTTCCTTCCCCCCACATGTTTTTTTACTTTCAGACCGCAAAGCCTTAATTGGGTTCACTTGTATATGTGTGTGGAATTGAGGATAAATCCTCCCCCCCCCCGTTGATGCTGCGTGAAACGGTTTCCCGAATTTCTTGCTATTTATCTAGGATCTCTTTTTTACGTTCCCGTCGTGATAAAGGGTGGGCAGTTCCCCAGTCATTAGTTTAGTTAGAAGCAAAGCCTTCCTTGGTTTATTAGTCTTTGCCGTGATTGTTTGTTTGAGTAGTAGAAGACATTGACCTCCCCAGAGTTGGATCTTCCCTCTTGCCTCCTCTCTTTTTCCCCCCCCTCATTGTCAAGTGTGTTTTTCCTGGCTGGGTCTTTTTCTGACCACCGTTTTTTTGCGTCGGTTTCATTGATGCATACTACTGGCCCCCACCTTTTCTTAGGGTCAAAAGTAGCTTCTACCAGTCCGTTTGCGCGTGCTTCTGATTATGGGCACAACTGTTCTGCCATACCTGTCAACTTCCCCCCCCCCCCCCTCTTCCCTTTTCGCCCCACACAGATTAGCACCTTCCTGAGCCCGCTCCTTTTACTCCCTGCCGTTGACTTTTTTTCAAAATATTTTAAGTTGTTTTCTGTAGCACGCCCTTTCCTTGAGGTCCACTTACCTCCCCGCTCTTTTCAACCAATGGCGGATCCTGCGCTTTTACCACTTTTCAATTTTTAAAGCTGTGGCATTTGCCTCCTGGCCGAGGGTTGCTCACATATTGTTGTACCCTTCCCTGAACCCGTTCCTTCCTTACGAACCGGGCGACTTTTTGCTAAAGGTTTTTTTTGATCCTTCTTTTCCCCAGTACCCCCTCTTCTTCCCTAACGACCTTTTGAATCACACTAGACACCTTATTCTGTTTGATCCTACAAAATCTTTTTTCCGTAAGGGACCCCCCCCCAGGTTTGATCGAGTTTTTTTTTAAAGCTGTTCCCCCCGTGGTCCCGTTTTAACCCCAGTCCATCCTTTCTTTCCATCAGCAATTTGGCTATTTCTTTTTGTCCCCCGAGGATCAGGTGGTCGACCCCCCTCTTCCCCTGTTTTTCTTTTTCCGGAGAAGGGTCGTTAACGGTCGGTTTTTTTAACCCGTGAATACAATGGCATCTTTTGACTCTTGCCGTTGGTTTACTTCCCGATGAATTTTTCCCTTCATTTTTGTTATCCTTCCACAGGGCCCCCTTTCGTTAGGTACTCTTAATATGACCTGCCATGCATGTGGGTGTCAGATTGCGGAAGTTTCCTCTCTCCGCCATCTTATGAAAGGCATATTCTCTATACCCCTAATGGCATCATTTGTTGTTTGGATGGGCACGGGCTTTCTTCCTTCCTGTGTTAGTTTTTTTTGCTGGGGCGATGAATTGATAGCTATTACACTTGCTTACGTTTTTCAAAAGGTAAGGCCTCGTGTTTACTGACCCTTCCATTTTTTTGTAGTTATTAGACGGTTTTGTTGCTGAACGTACCTAACCACTTTCCTTTCTTTGCTTTCACTGAAACCCAGATACACCCCCTCCAAAGATTCTCCCTGTTCTGGTTTCCTTCCCCATTGTCTGACTTCCCCTTTGGCAGTCTAACCAAGGCGCCCTTGTGTCCATCCTTCGCTGGTTCCATTCACGGTTTAGTCTCATAATTTGTTTACTGTTGACTTCCCCACCCCTTTACCCCTTTTGAGTTCTCTTTCCCTTCGGTCTTTGGTGACTGATCGGCTTTTTACGCGTTTAGTGGACGTGACTTCCCCCGCTTTTATCTGCTTTCCCCCCCATGACGACAATATTGAGCATGATCGCCCCTACCTTCCCCCGTATGCTCTCCGCGTACCGCGGTTTGTTTTCGTGAAATGCATTTTCACCGGTCCTGTTAGTTTGGCAAACATTGCTTTGCTTTTCATTATCGCTGTCCGTTTTTGAACCTCCTTTTTTTCGTGTCTGCGAAGGCGTTTTATTGTCTGAACGGTCCAGTGTACCACCCTTAGTCCTCAGATTGTCAGATTTCTTGGCGTTCAACATCATCACTGGCATTCTCCACTAATCTTTTTTCACATTAATGACGTGATCTCTTTTCAGTGCCCTTTAAATGAGTCACCTTTATATATTCCCCTCCCCTTTTTTTCCCCGTTTTCAACACCGTTCTGTTTACGTTTGTGAGCCCTTCCACTATTTCCCTTTTTGTTTTTCCCCCTTTTTTTTTGCCCTATCCCGTGTCTCTTACTTTTTTTTACACGGGACACCCCAGGTCTGGTAGTCGTTATCGTGTGCTTGATACAAAGTACCCAATTGTGTTCCAGATGATATCTTGTTGATGGACTCCGATCGCCGATCTTCTCGTTCTTTAGTTCGTACTGTGTTACTCGCTTTGCTGACGATTGTCTACCGGTCTTTGTTTGTCTCAGGTTTACTGTCGGTTTTTTTTTTTCCCCTTTTTCCCTCCCGGAACTCGTTGAACGTTTTTGAGTGTTACTTGTTTTGGAGTCTTTCCTTCGTCCCAACCTGATACGTAACCCTACGTGGTGGGGTGAAGGATCCCCCTCTCGACCAGTTTGAACACCCTTTTTCCCCCCCAACGTTCGACAAACCGGGACATACCATTCATACCAAGACGACGGGGTTGTTACCTCCTTTGTTCCAGGCCTTGGTCTTTAGGAAACCTGGACTTTCCTTTCACTTTTTTTGAGAGGTTTTGTCTTGTCGTTACCAATTCTTTCACCTTCCCCTTTGTGATGGACCTTCCCCTACCCAGCCATTAGCGTGATTTATCCTTCAATTTTTGTTCGATTCTCCCATGTTGGCTTTGCTCGATTGCCTTTTTTTTCAGTCAATTGAGAGTTCCCTTTTGTCCCCACACTAGCCCCTCTGCTAAGTCCCCTTTTTACCAAGCGCGATGCAACGTGGTGCTCTTTTGATACTGAATTTTCCCCCACCCGTGTCTCCTCTTGTTATTCTCCATATCTTTCTTGAATGTTCTTTCCTATCCCCCAACGTCTCAAAAGATTTGTCATCGGCAGAGTTCCTTGTGCCAGGGACAGCTCTGTTTCAATTTAAGGTCCTAAACAGCGTGATTCTCTTTTTGGTTTTGTCCTTTTTTGGGCCTGTTTTCCGGGATTTTGCTGTGGGCTTGATGGAGACGTACATCTTCGTTACGGATTTACTGCAGTTTTTTTTTTTGAATCCTTCCTGCCGCTAAACATTTTTTTAGTTTTTTGCGACTGTTCTGATTTCTTCTTACGTTTTAGTCAAATGTGTTTTCACCCCCATGTAGGCTTGCGCCCCCCTACTAATTAAAGAGTCTTCCCACACTCCCGCTCGAACTTGTGCAAGGTGCAATACCCTTTTTTCACCCATTTCCCCTCCCCTTATGGGTTTCCCTTTCTCCATCTCAGCTTCGCCGCTCGAGATGTCGTGTTTCGTTTGCCCCGTGAATTTTTCAGCTTCTGACATATTTGGCTCGTTACGGACCGCCCGTTCTGTCTTTCTCCCCCTGCGATTTTGGACACCGCCTCCCCCCTATTTTATTCGCGCGGGCTCCGACTGACCTAAACTGATGTCAAAGTGGGCCCCCCGGCACATGACGGCTCTACTTGGTTACGTATGAATTCGCATACTCCCCCCCCCCAAAAATTTTTCTTTGTTTCTTTTTAACTTACCCAGTGTTGTTGTGAGTTCTTTTTCTCTCAATCTTCTTTTCCATTCTCTGTTCACGTACTTGAACTTTCATGTTGAGTTTTTCCCGGCCTCGATTGGTTTGGTCCATCCTCTCTATTCCAGTAAAATGGCTTCGCTTTTGCCTTTTTTGTTATATTTCTGCATTGTTCTCGGCTTTTCTACGTCCCCTACCGGTACCGGTCTACGCGCTCCTTTTCTCCTCTGGTTCCTTTTTTTGTCGCGAGCTTCCTTTCTGAGATCTCTTTTCTGTCAGTCCATGGTTTTTCGTCCATGGTCGGTGGTTTCATTGCATTGCTTCGGTGACTTTTTTTCCTTCCATAGCGTTTAGTTTCTCCCGGTGTCCCACTCGAAGCCGTTAGCCTTCTGTTCTGATTTCGCCACCCTTTTTTTTTTTGCCCCAAAAACCCCCACTGCTTCCTTTATCTACCCCCCCCTCCCCTCCCCACCCCGATTCGCGCCGGCCATCGTGGTATTACACCAAACCGGCCCCAAACACCATTCTCGGTCCTCCTTTTTCTCTCGCAATTGCCTTTCACAGTAGCTACCCACTCTCCCCTACTCTTTGTTGCACCAGTTTTCCTCCCCAGCAGATATAGCCCCCCTTCTCCTCCATTTTTGATCGTGGCTCTCAAAGTTCTTACTGGTACCCCTTTTCACCACGTTTCCCTTGATGCTACGTTGTACACCTTTTTTCGTGATTTAAGGTCACTTTCTCGGCGCCAGGTCGCCTGGCGTTTTCTTTTCATGACCCCGTGATTGCCGTGCCGGGCCCCGCTCTTCGCCTTGTTTCCGCTGGCCCATTTCCCCTGATCACGCACCCCCCCCTTTTTGACCGTTCTAAGCGTTTTGCACTTTCTTCCCCATTTTTAATGGCACCACATATCATTTCGGTTCCCCCTTCTTTCCCCCCGTTGTATCCCCCTCAAGCCAGTCCCGTATTCATGTCAGTGTGGTCTCTTTTTTCAGTCACCTTGCACGGAACGTAAGTGATATCTACATATATCCATATGGTTTTAGAGAGTTATCTACGATTTTAAATAATCCTTTTAGTTTTGCTTGACCGAATGGTCCCTTAAAAGCCCACCCGGACCCCAAGCTCCATTTTGGATCTCCTTGAAGCAGGAACATAACATACCCCCAAATTGTTTATAATGCCCCCACCCTTTACCGTATTAAAGCATGAATGTCTATCTATTGCTTACAGTGGCTCCTGATACGGGAAATTGGTTCTGCTCTTGTACTGGTTCGCACTGAGGTCCTTTTTCTCAATCCCCCAAATCGCCCGTTTTAATTTTCCTTTACTTTTTTTTTGCAATTGATTCTCTAAGATTTCTGCCGTCTTCTTTATCTGTCATTGACTGATCACCCTTACCAGCCACCAAACCCTCCCCTTCTCTTGTCCCACATGAACTTCGGATCGTTGCGCAAATCATTTGTCTGACAATCTGTCCGAGGAGATGCAATTTTTTTTTCGCCCCCGAGGTAGAACCAGGAATTCAATGGTAGCTCCTGCGGAAGTTCTGGCGCAGTCGTCGAAGCTGATCAGGGATTTTTTCTCTCACCATCCATCACACTTCTTGCCTCCATTTTGTTTTTTTGCTCGTTATCACAACTCGTTTTGATATCTCTCCTTCGGAAAACTTATCGGTTTTTTGGCTCGCCTGTTATTCCCCCTGTCGATTTTCTCTGTTCCCGGCATCGCCTTAACGCTAAGTTTAGTACCAAAACTCGAACCTTATGTGGGTTATGTTGTTGATGCTTGGGTATTCAATCTATTATTCTTTTTACCCACGTGTGTCCTCCTTTTCTCCCTACCCGTCCCAGTTTACCCGGTGTGCCCCTGGGGCTCTAAATTTGCGTGTCTTTTTTTGTGCTGTTCCCCCCTCCACAACTATTAGCCTTTTTTAGGTTGTCGTTTACTGGGCGTTATCCGTATATGTCTTCTTATTTCCTTTCAAGGTTTCCATTTGATCGAATTTTTATCGTATTTTCTCCATATTTTTTCCCTCACCCACCCGTTAATTAAGCCTTGTCCTCGAGCTTTTCGCTTGGCGGTTTTTTTCGAGC
>Ga0179593_1576012_pt1 | contig 12188 bp, 20 predicted proteins | sample CZODoug2_1_08_16_FD_185931 | JGI IMG/M metagenome (GOLD analysis project Ga0179593, IMG submission 185931) | Vadose zone soil fungal communities from Angelo Coast Range Reserve, California, USA - CZODoug2_1_08_16fungal (PacBio error correction) | ecosystem: Environmental > Terrestrial > Soil >... | reverse complement strand
GGGCCCCAGAATAAGGGAGACCGGTCCTCCTTTTTAATAGTTTTTTTCTCTGGCCTTTCAGAGCCTTCCCTGCCATCAAATAGTCTCCGTCGCTGATCCCTTCCGCCCCCCCTCTCCCTATGAAGATGCCTTTCCCGAGTCTTTCTAGCTCGCGTCACCGGTTTCAAATCCCTTTTCCCCCCCAGTCTTCCCCCTTCCTCTTTGCACGATCCTCCCTCCGCAAGTTGAAAGGGCATTCCCACCCTTCGTGGAGGACTCTCCCTTTCAGCTTTCCTCGTCTCCGTGGGCCCTTAACCTCTTGTGGCACGTCGCCCGGCTCCTTTTCTCCGCGCCCCCCCCTATCTACAGCTTTTTTCCCATCCCCGGCTCTCTCTCATATAACTTTTCGAACCTTTGAAGAGCGTCGAGACCGTAGCCGTCTTTTTCTCAGCCTCACGTACTTAGGCTTTTATGTATGCGGCCAGTTCGTAGTATCCCCTTTCTTTCATGTAGTCTCTTTTTCCCCATTCCCCTTTCTTAAACATCTCTTCCCACCCGGCTCGTTGGGTTCCGTCTAGGCTTTTCTCCTCCTTCAGGAAGTAGTAACCCTTTCGTGGACGGCCCTAGCCTGCTTTCCGAGCTCCCCTTTTCCCTTCAAGATCATCTCTTCTTTATCGTCCGGCCAGTCGTTTCCTTAGTGAGGGCCAAGGCAACAAGTATCCCCCGGCCAATTTCTCGCGCGTGGTCAGGGCTTTTTTCGGCCAGCAGTTTTTTTGTTTTTTTTTTTTTTTTCCCCCAAGCTCGACGCTTTCCTTTTCTGACCCGTCTTTTTGGTCAAGCAGCCTCTCCTGTCGTTCAGGTTTCTGCGGGCCAGGAGATTTTCTCTTCTCCAGCGTCTTTTCTTTCGCGGCTGATCAGTTCGCACGAAGCCCTGGCCCTGCCACCTCTCCGGTCCATTCTTCTTCTGTTTTCGGCTGCCAGCCCCTTCGTTTTTGCGGCGCCTTCCTCCCTGGGCCCTGCAGGTATTTTGAGCCGGGCCCTCCTCCTCTCTAGTGGCCGTCCCTTTTAGTAATAGGTGCGTTTCTTACCACGCTTTTTCTTCATTTCCCCCGGTGCGCTTTGTTGAATCCCTTTTCTCCCCCAACGCCTTGACCTTAGTGTTTGCGAAGTTAATTTGACAGGGGGTTCTTTTTCCCTTTCCCCCCAGAGCCGCACCCCCCCTTTAATGAACTTATGAAGGATCTATATCGATGGCGCGTCTTCCGCCGCTCCCCCTTCCTGGCTATTCCGTGCGCTTGTCGACCCCCTCTTTTGCTTCCCCTCCCCTTTCCCCAGTCGGTACAGAAGCCTCAGCGAGCTGCCGGGTTTTGCCCCCAGGGTCATCGGAATGTTCTACATGCGCACCGACAGTTCCGTTTTTTCCCTAACCTTTAGCTTCGTCCCCCTCCCAACTCTTTTCTTATTTTCGGCTGGCTTTATGTGCCTCTTTTCCCCGTTGCGGGCTTTCTCAAAGGACTTCCTTACGCATCCCCTCTCCCTCTCCCGAAGGCTATTTCTTACCTTGGACTCTCAGAGGCCCTGACCACGCCGCTTACCATCCGGGCTACGTGTGCCGTGGCGTCCCCTAGCTGAGAAGATAAATGTTCCTCGGAATTTTTCCCCCCGTGGATCTCAGGAGTCTTTCCGCCCTCGAGACCTTTTCCTTACTATTTTTTCAGACGGTTTCACCGATTTTTTACGGATTAATGTTAGGCGCTTCCATGGCGATGCCACCACCCCCCAGCCAGGTTGATCTCGATGTTTCCCCGCGTTCCTTTATTAAAGCAGATCGTCTTCCATTCCCAATAAAGAGTATCTCTCCCCCGACCTTTGAAGCCCTTTGTACAGCAATTCTTAAAGTTTCATCTCCCTTTGTGATTAACCCCTTTCTACGGTATCTCATTTGATCGCCTACCCCCTTTTAGACCCCCCATGAGCTTCCCTGCGCAGCCTGGCTTTTTTCCGACCCATCTTGGTTCGGTTCTTTGGCACCCCCGCCTTGTGAGGGCACTCCTACGCGAAAAGCCCGAGTCCCCGCCCTCCCTTGGCTTTCCTTCCCCTTTAGTTTTTCTTTTTTCAATCTTCCTTCGCCGCTCCCTCAATCCACTAGAGGCGTTCTGTAGGCGGATTACTTTTTCCGCTGAGCTTTCTTTCAAGGTACGTCTTCCTTCATAGGAACGTTTTTTTTTTGTGGCGGCCTCTCTGAATTTTTCTTCGGGCGCTTTTTTCGTCAGCTACTCTTTCCTCCTCGTGTTGTTATTGTCATTTGCCCTCCTCTTCCCTTTATTAAAGTTTTAGGTCTAACGTATGTCTTTTCACGTTGACCCCCCTGCAGAACTCACTTTGCCGGCGCTGGTTTTTGATTTTTCTTCCCCTCTGCATCTCCGGACCCTTTCATCAGGGCGTTATTCCTTCGTGCTCCGCCATGCGATTGACTACCCATCAATTTATCTGCAGGGTTCCTATCATTTTCCTCTTTTCTAAGTTCCTCATCTTTCTTCCGCCGATTGCTCGGCACCTCTTCAAGTCGTGTGAAACGCATATCGATGTCGGATTCATCCCCCCTTTCTTTCGTACGCGTTTCATCGCATTCTTTGTATCCCTCCTTTTCGAGCCTTACAGCGCCGTCTTTTCGGTTTTTTTTCTTTTTTCCCTTACAGTCTGGGTTTCCCATATCTCTCTTCTCTATGAGATCAACATATGAAACCCGTAGTGTCCTCAGAGGGAGGGTCTTCCTCCCTCCTCCCTCTTTTTTCAGTAGAGGGGCGATTTAGACTTTTCTCTTGGTTCTTTAAAAGGATGCGTTCCCAGAGTACGCGAGGTCCTGAGGCCTCCCCTTTCTCTCCATGGCCTTTCGTTCCCCCCCCCACCCCGAAGACAGATCAAAAAGGGAAGGCGTCCTATCACTCCTCTTTCAGGAGCCGGCTCTTTTCTTTCTTGAGCTTCCCCAACCCGACCCTCCTGGATCATGGCGTTCTCTTTTTTTGAGATTTCTGCTCTCCCCCCCGCAGTGCCCTCTAGAAGTCCCGAGATTGATGCTGCGGGCGGAAAGCGTCCCCCGTCCCAACAGGCCCTGCCCCCAGCATGATCTTGAGGTTTTTTCTTACGTTTTTTCCCCCCAGTCCCTTCAGAACGTTTCTTTTCAGGCCCCCCCTCCTTTTTAAGACCCCCCCTTCTCTCGCGAGGATCAGACATAGCTCTTGACATAGTCTCCCCTTCCGTGTCCTTCTCCTTAAGCCACGATTCCCACCATTGATTCCTCCCGGTATGATGGGAGTTTGATCCAGCGTCCCCTCGCCCTCCCCTCCACTCTTATTGGAGGCTTCCTCGTCCCGCCGCCTTGACCTACGATATTCTTTTTTTTTTTTTCCCACTCCAGGTACTGTTCCAACTTTTCTTTTTGGTACCAGGCCGATTTTGCGTTTCGGTCCTTTGCTTTCCTCCCTTTTTTCCCCCGTTCCCCTCCCAGAGACCAACAGTCACGCGACCTTGACTTGGGAATGCCCCCCTCTCCAGTTCTTTTCTCCGGTTTATCCTTTAAACCAGGTGTAGATCGGCTTCTCCAAAGTAGCCGTCGTGGGACCCTTCAAGTTTGATTTCCGCGCCCCTTTTCCTTTTTTTACGTAGTTCTTTCTGCTGTTTGATGTCGTCGCTGCTGCCCCGCTTGGGTAAATCTCGAGGCGCCGTACAGACATCCTGTCAGCTTTTTTTTTTCTGGCCACCAGGCTCTTGTTGTCAGCTCCCCTTCTTCTTTTAGCACTTCCTCCCTTCCACTCCCTCTTCAGACCCTCTGAGCGCGGTGGTTTATTACTTGACGTAATAATACGGTCTCCTCTCCCCTGCCGACATGGAACGGTTCTTTTTTTCAGCTCGTAGTAGGAGCCCCCCTTTTTTTGCACCATTTTTTCTTTAAGTCCTTTTTCTTCTGGCCCTTTCAGAGTCCTTTTCCCAACGAGGTTACCCATTCTCATCGCCTTTTCTGCCTCTCTCCCGTACTTGAGCGCGAAGTTTCCTTTACGGCGTACACCTTTTCCTCTTCGAAGAGCAGCGGTTTTCTCAGTTTTTTTCTGCGCGGTTACCTGCGATGAGCCCCCTTTTCCCGATACCTGGTGCGAAGCCGCAGACTCAGAGATCCTTTCTTCCCCTGTCCTCGTTCTTCTCCTGATTTTGCTCGACCGCCGGGCGCATTAGAGACATCTTTGCAAAGTATGGCGTCTTTTATTTTCCCCTCCTAGAATAGGCTTCTTTTTTTTCAAATTAAGTCGGGTTGAGATTCGACCTCCCCCTAGAACCGTCTTTGACATAACCAGAGTGAGCCTCAGTTCTGGGTTTTTTCCTAGATACCCCAGTTGTTTTTTCTCTCACACAACCGGCGGTCTTCCTACCCGGTTGCCCTTTTTCTTAAGTTCCTACGAAGGAGCCCTGTAGAGCGCACCAAATTTCAAGTTCTCCCTGGGATTCTCCCCTCCTCCTCTGCTGCCCCTTTTCCCCTCTCTCGACGGCAGGTCGTCTAAAGCAAATCTTTGCTCGACAAAGAATGGCCAAGTCTTAGTCCCCCCCCCCTCTTCCCACTTCATTTTGTAGTTTCCCCCCACTTCTTTTTTTTCCGACTTTTTTCCCCTACATGCATTTACCTCTCCCTTCTTGGAAGAGACCGCACACTACCTGACTCGTCCGGTGGCTATGCGTTTTGGGACGCGGCGTGCTTCTCTCTTTTAAGCTCTCCCTTTCTGAGGACTCGTTTTTTGACCCCCTTCCCTTCTTCCCAGCCCCCCCTTTCTTCCGAGGCCGGCATTAATTTCCCACGCCGCTCTTCCGTTTTAAGTGGTGCCGTTCTTTTTTGGATCTTTGGTCTCTTTTTGAAGCTTTTTCCCCGTCATCTCGACCACCGACATCGGCATTTTACGAGAAGATTCGATTTTTCCTCGCCGTTTCACCGATTTTCCTCTGTCTCCTTTCAGCTTCCCAACAGAGTTTTTTCTGACCTTTTTTTTCTGCTCATCAGAAGCCCCTCGCATATCGCCCTTTTAAACTAGTATACCTTCCCCTCCCTTTTTTCCACTCTAGCCCTCCCCTGTATGCAGGCCCCCACGACGGTCTTTTTCTTCAGGTTCATTCTCCTCTCAATTAGTATTCCCTTAGAAATGGCCCACCCTGTTCCTGTTGGAAGAGTGCTTTGTGTTTCTTTTTTAAGCGGATGTCTACCCGCACCCCCCTCTTTTTTCCCGCGTTTTCCCCCTCCACTCCCTTCGTCCGTGCAGTATTACTGGAGTGGTCCCCCCCTTTTCAGTGATTCTCCCCTTTCGGCCGCTCGTATGTTTCTCCCGTGGTCCTGCGCTTTCCTTTTTGAGCTGGTCTTTCCCTTTTCCTTAGTCCTTTGCGGCCGTGCGCCATTGACTTGAATATGTAGGGGACTTGCTTTTCAGAGCTCTCAGTGGCCGTTCTTTGACGCTTTTTTCGTGGTCCCTCTACTTCACTCGTCTGTCGGTTCACTTGTTCATTCTTTTCCTTTTTGCAGGCCCCCCTTTGAGCATAATGCGATGCAATATCCGTCTTCAGACAGGAGTTACCCTCCTCCCTCTTCCTTCGAAGGGGGCTGAGCGCGGAAATCCTGGTCATGGAGTGAATCCTCCCTTCCCTTTCCTTTCTAGTATTTTATCGGAGTTTTTTCATATTCCTTTTCGAGAAGGTTGGGAATCTTTCTTTTCTTTCTTGGAATTTCAGGGATTTTCGGGAACCTTATCTCCCCCCGGCGGCTAACATTCTATTTCCTCTTTTTTCGGTATTCCCAGCTCCCCTCCTTCCTCTTCGCGCGGCGGGGCTCTCCCCAGCCCCTCTAGTGTACCCCCGGTTGCGTCGCAATCTCTTTTCCTCCGCTTCTTGGTGTCTTTTTTTCCAGACTCTCTTTTTTTGGGAGGAGCCCCCCTTTCTCAGGGGTCCATTTCGCGGTGTGACGTTGGTCGCTTTAGATAACGGAGATTCTTTGTCTCTTACGAGAGGTCAGATGGAAGGTTTGATTTTCCACAATCTTTTCTCAGGTTCCGCTAAACCGGGTAGTCGAAAGCTTTTTCCCCCTTCCGGAAGACCTCCCCTCTCCGCCGATGTCCCTTCCCCTCCCTTCTGATTCACAGGGATCTTCTTAATCTGCGGCGGATCCCCTCTAGTCCCGCCTCCTTCCCAATTTAGACCAAGCCGGTTCTGTTTCTGGCGGAGAGCGTCGAGCAGGGCCTTCTTGCTTTCTTTTTCCCCCCGCTCTTTTGTTTTTTTCGGTTTGGCAGGGGTCGACCCGTCAAACTTCCCCCTCCTTTATACGTCCTTTCCCCGAAGTAGATAGACGGTCCGTCCACCCCCGATTCCTCTTCTCCTCCGGCACGGAGGAGCGCGCTTCTCCCCGCGCCCTTTACCGTCTGATCTTCCCAACGCTCTTACTGACGGCTCCGAGGACCTTTTCAGCGCCGCTCCAATCTTTCCACCCTTGCCCTCCCACGAAATCATAAGTGAGTTTTTTCGTCCAGTATGAGCTTGCCTTTTTTCGATGCCGATCCCTCCCGTTCCTTTTTTTTCCAGGCGAGTCTGGGCGCGTATTTGCAACCACATTTGTTGCCCGTCGCCGGAAGCCGTTGTTTCCAAACCTGTCCAGCGTTTCCCTGAGCGTTCTATTTCTCCCTTTCGAACCATTTAAAGTGTCCATCAATGTCGAGAACTTCTCCGTGGTTCCTGAAGAAACTTACGTACGATGACGAGATGTTTTAATGCTTCTTGCGGTCAGACTATTCCCCCCCTTGTCCGAGGTTCTATTTTAGCTTCTTGGGGTAAATCTCCGGGATGTCCAACATCACCTTTAGGCGTCGCAGGCCTATGGTGTTTTTTCTGAAGCTTCTACCTCCCAGTAGTTCCATTTTTCCCGGCCCCCCAGTACCCCCCGTGGTTCGAGAACTTTCTCCCGTCCTCATCCTTTTTTTTTTCCGCTTTCCCCCCTTCATGCCTGACTTCCCGGTGACCGGTTCTTAGGAGGAGCGAACGTCCCATTTGGCCTTTTTTTCGGGATCTTTGGCCTCCTTCCTCTCCTCTTTTATCGTGGAGGTTCTCTCCGTATTGAGCGAGCACCTTCCTGTCGGCGTCCACGCAGACCCTTTAGAGTCCCCCCTCTCTGTTTCCTTTTCTTGCTTCGATTTTCTTTTTCTTCGCATTTTGTGACCTTTTTTCTTCTTATGAAGACCCTGTTCGAGCCCGATGGAGAAAGACTTACCCTCCTCCGGATTCGTCTTTTTTTCCCATTCCTTCCTTTTTTGCTGCTTTTAATTCCTCAACTTGTCTCCCGCTTCGTTGATTTTCCCCTTCTTGACTTCTTATTGAAGTAATTCGTGTTTTTTCTCCCCTGAAGAACGACGCGCAAGTCCCTTTTAAGGACTTCAGCACGACTTTCCCGGTGTTTCGGTTGCCCTTCTCTTCTTCGGAGATTCACCCCCTTTCCCGTTGGCCCCTGCCTAGTGACCTTCCTACTCCCTGCGTGAGAGGGGTATGCGCTCCGACAACCTCATTACCCTCCCTGCCCTTCTTTCTCTTACGTCATCGAACGACACGGTCCTTGCGCCCTTTTGCCTCTAGAGATCCGCCATATTCCAGCACCCTCTTAGTTCCATTTTGTCCTACGTCTATGTTTTGCCTGGCCCCTAATTCTCCCCTCCTCCGTTCCCTACCTAATCCTTGCGCCTCTCCTATCGATGGCCCTCGACTCTGACATGAACGACTCTCGCTTCCTTAGGCGATTTTCTTGTGCCTCCCTTCACTGTCCTCCCCCACGATCCTCGTATGTGGGCATCCCCCTCCCACGGCTTTCTGAACGCTGCTTTCTGCGCGTTCAGAAGAGCCTGACCTCCTTCCACTTTCCCTTCCCTTTTGTGCTCGCTCGACTTCCCCTTGAGCTTCTTTTTTTTACATCTAGACCCCCCCATCGACCCTGCATCCCCCCCGTCCTGATGGGCCGTCCACGCCTTTTTCTCGGTGGACGACTTTCTTCTTCCCCCCCTTGGTTTCCCTGATCTGGTGGCCCGTCCCGAGATGGAAACAAAGAAGCCCTCTTCCAGTTTCGTCGACGTGAATTTGCCCCTCTTTTCCTTCCCTTCTTTGTTTCCGCATTCTCCCTCGCGCTTTTCAAGACGGTCTGGCCTTTTCGAATCTCACTGTTAGAACAAGTGTCTCTTCGAAGTAGTCCTGCGCCCCTGTTTGCGATGCCCACTTGTGTCCTTGCTTTTCCCGATAATTTGAGGCGACCTGGAGCCCTTCCACGCTTGACCTCGCCCCACGACATCGGCCCTGTCCCTGCTTGCACGGTGCCGCCCTTTACTAGGTAATATAGTTGCCCCTGCTCTTCCCCCTTGATCTCCATTTTCCCTCGTTTTGACGCTCTTCCGTCTTCTCACGGTCCTCTTCGTCTTCATAGTTGAATCGTTGTTCTTTTGTTTTTTTTGTGATGTGCATTTAGTTCCAAGGACACTACTTGTTCGACCTTTCCGATACTTCTTCATCGAGTCGTGGTCTTTCATGCGATCCCTCCTTTTCCCTCGGTTTTTATGTCGGGTTACACGTCTTGAAGCCCCTCTCTGCTTGTGCGCGGTTTTTGTTTTTAAATTTTTTTTTTTCCTTTTCTGACGTCCGGTAGATTCTCCCTCTCTGTGCTCCCTCCCCCCTTCGTTAAGAAACCGCCCGACACCCCCTTTTTCTCAGCTCTCTTTTTTGGACGCTCTACATCGGACGGTTCCGTCATCATCTCTCACGCGGACTTTTTTGAGGCTTTCTTCGGTTTTTTCGTGCATCCTTTCCCTGCGGAGATGTTCCCTCCCTCTCGTACGAGTTTCGCTCGCGCACGGAGATCTCAGACCTCCCTTGCTCAGGACTTCCCCCCTCAAATCGGCCCTCGAAGTTCTCGCTCGGGCGTCTCCCCGCCGTTGCTCCTCCAGATTTTTTTTTTCCCTCCTCTCCCTTTTCTGAGAGCCCCCCTCTAGGTACCACTTCCGAGTCTGCGCCGCCCGCAGAGAGAGATTTACTTTGGTTATTTTTATTACGAAGCTCATTTTTTTCGCTTTCTCCCCTTCTGATTTTGAACGTTTTCCTGCTTTTTTTGAGGCCGTTTCCCCTGTGATCCCGACTCTCGCCCTCTCAGAAGAAGAGGCCCCATTTTCGCGGAAGATCTCCTCTCTGCTTGAGAACGCCGATTATCTTCTTTTTTCTGCAAACCGATCTTGTGATCCTCATGGCTTTTTTTCCCTCTCTTTCGTCTCTTCTCGCACTTCCCCAGGCGTTCCCTGGCTCTTCCTTCCCTTCCCCTGCGTCCTCCCCCCCTGGGCCAGCATGATCTTGAGGTTATGCAGGGGTCTCCCTTCCCGAAATACGTGTAGACCGTTCTTGAAGTAGATAGTTCCGGCTTTTTCGACTTCTCTCTCTTCGATTTTTCCTTTTTTTTCTTCCCCGCGCCTGTAATGGCTCCCCCCTCCTCTTTTCCCCCCCCCACGCTGCCGATGACGCCCGACGGAGACTTGAGAAGAGAAAGCTCCCGCTAAAATTTTTTGACCCCGAGGATGGGATGTCTGTCCCTTCTCAGGCCTCCGCCCCTGATATCCTACCCTCCTTGAACTTTCCTTTTTTCCCGAGGCTGTCAGAGTGGTCGCGTCCGGTTCTTGTCCCCCCAACGAGGGTGGAACAGCAGGCATAAGAGACTCCGAGAACCCCCCCGCCTTGGCTTTTTCCCCTTTGGTACTTTTCTCCCCTCTCCTTTTTCAGGCTTATCTACTTGTCTCGTTTTAGGAGTCCGAATGAAGAGACCCGTAGCCTTGGTGCTGAAGAAAGCCCGGAGGTTTTGAGCTTTCCTGCCCTTGATTCTTTCTCGGCCTTGTTCTCTTTTCGGGGCTTTTCTTTCCTCGTGTCCACGTCGAGCGTAACCTCTTGAACGTAGCTCTTGTCGGCCCCCCTTTTTTGTGTTCATGGATCTCTCCCCCCCTCAGCCCTGCGTGGACTTTAATCCCATCTATTTCTTTAAGAGCCTGTTGTCCCTGATTTACCCGTTCCTCCTCGGCTCCTTTCACTTTTTTGGACCCAGTCGTAGTATTCGCCCCGAACAAAGTCTCTGGAAAGAGGGTAGGCCTCTGTTTCTGGCCATGCAGCTTTTCTGCTCCGGTAGTAGACCTCTCCTCCGCATCTCTTTTTTTCAGTTTCCTCGTTCCTTTTCGGCGTCCAAGCACTCCCCTCGCGCCCTCTCAGAGAGTAGTTCCAGGTATGCGGTCTCTTAGCGAGATGGCGCGGCCAGCTGGAGTCGTTGACCGTCCTGATCTTTTTTTCCCTCCGGCCTATTACTTTTACGACTTCCTGTTAGCTCTGGGTGAGCAGTCCCAGGTGCGGGAGCTCGACTTCCCTTTTTAGAGCGGCCTCTTTCCTGAGTCGGGCGTGACTCTTTTACGGCCGCCCCCTCCTCTCCCATTTCCTTATTTTTCACATATGACTAAGAGCCGCCTTGTTTGGACTTCAGCACGCCGGGCCTTGCCGATGACCTTCTTTGTGGTGACCTCTCCCCCATCCCCCCTTTGAGAGCCTTTTTTTTTTTTCCCCCGCGCCCCCCTATTCAAATTGGCACTTTCTTTCTGAAGTCCAAGACAATGCTTTTGTCGTATTAGAGAGCAACATCTAACCTGACCTCCCCTCTTTCTTCTGCAAGTCTATCCCCCTGTTGGCTTTTCAGACTCCCCTGTCGAGCTCACGTCCGGGGGCTCCGCAAAGAAGAGAAAATTCGGTCAAGGAAGCTCCTTCATCAGGATTTTCCCTAGGGTCTTCCCTGCTTACTCCCGCCGGCCAAACCCCTAAGCGTCTCCTCTTTAAATGAAAGACCTCCCAATCAGAGATGCCTCGTTCTGCGTGGCGCCCGGCCGTGCCGTGCGCTTCTAAAGCTTTTTTCTCCCCCCCCCCTTCTTTTCTCTCCGGAGAAGACCTTCCTCTTTTGCGGCCGAGTCGGTCGAAGAGACTCCCCTACCTCCACGTGTGCGTTGTTGTTGCAGATCCTTACTACCTAGTTGAAGCCGAGAACTTTTAATTTCATCACCTTTTCTTCCGTTTCCCGTCCTTTCTCTCCCCCCCTGCGTTTTCCCTTCTTGCCATGTGCGTCCCAAGCTTAAAAAGAGGTGTTACCCTCCTTCCTTGAAGCTTCTATCCGTATTAAACCCCCCACCTGAAGTTGGTGGAAGACTCAGGGATGTTTTTCTCCCCCGAGTCCCCTCTTCTTCAGGTCCCCCCAGAGATAGTACGAAAAGGCCCTACGTCTCGTCCTCCCCCCTTTTTTAGTCCCCCATACGTGACGTGAGGGCTTACGACGTTGTTCGGAAGCTCCCTGGTTCTTTTCTTTTCCCTCCGTTACGTCCTGTCGCCTGGCTTTTTCTCTTCCCCACACTCTGTTAAGCGTGCTGGTGTAGCTTCTATTGATGACGGCGCGCCGTTTTTTTTACTTGCCCCAAGCCCTACAGCCACAGATGACCGACTCTCCCCACGACCTCGGCTTTCCTTTGTTCCCCCGTTCTTTCCTTTCCTCGTGCTTTTTTCCCTCGTAATTGACGCGCCTAGGATGGTTTTGACGCTGGAGGGCTCTGCAAGGTAATAGTAGCCTTCTTTCAATCCTTTAGTAGGTGGCATCTTTGGCCTCTTTCAGGACACTTCTTTTAGGGCGTCTTTTTTTTCCCTCTCTTCTTTCCCAGTCCCTTGGTCCTGCAGTAGATTCCTAAGTTTTCCGCCGTTCCCTTATGTTTTTTTCCCCGCCGCCAACCTCAAAGATAATGCTTTTTTGCGCTGGTGGTCGGTGGGCCTTTCCCTTTTCATTTTCGCTCTTGTCCCGCCCAGTTCTTCCCCCCCTTCCTCCCTGAGCGGGACGATTGACCGCATTTGATGAAGAACGCCATCTCCCCCCTCCAGACTGATCGGTTTAGAGCCTTCAAGGTCGGGTCCCATCGTCCCTCCTGCTTTTTTTTTCTTCTTCTCTTCCTCCTTCCGAATCCCTTTCCCCCGGTGCCCCTGATTCATCTGGACTGTCGTCGGAAGAAACCTGGACACTCCTCGTTACGAGGTACCCTTCCTTTTTCCGGTTATCGCTAGCGTCATTTTTTCGTTTAGTCCAGATCGCTTTTGCCGCACTT
>Ga0179593_1505622_pt1 | contig 12188 bp, 18 predicted proteins | sample CZODoug2_1_08_16_FD_185931 | JGI IMG/M metagenome (GOLD analysis project Ga0179593, IMG submission 185931) | Vadose zone soil fungal communities from Angelo Coast Range Reserve, California, USA - CZODoug2_1_08_16fungal (PacBio error correction) | ecosystem: Environmental > Terrestrial > Soil >... | reverse complement strand
ACCAGGTAGCCCCTCCTTTTCCCGTGAGCAGGTAGTTTCCAGTGCTGACGCTTTGTAGATGGATCCTCGGAATTACTGTCCCGAAGCGATGCCCAGCTCCTTTTCGAAAGTTGTCCATGTGTTTTTTTTTTTTTTTGAGACGGCTATCCTTAAGGCGAGTGATTTTTCTATATCATCGTTTTTCTTCTTCTGATCAAGGCGCTTCGAGCACCCCCCCTCTTTAGTCATACAAATCAGCTTTTGCTATTCCTCTGGATAGCGTTTTTATTCGTCCAACCCCGTTGCCGCACCCCCCTTCTTTTTTCTCTACCGATGGGGATGTCTCCCCCTATGAACCTTACTTTTAATGCAGGCTCCCTTTGCTGACTTTTCAAAGGCCCCCCCCTGGCCCCAAAATTCCCCCCTCTCTTCCGGTAAGAAGGGTTTCTTTCCAAGGCGACCCCTACCTAGAAACCTCCCTTCCCTAGAAGTTTTTCTTGGTGATGACTGACTCCCCTTTCATGTGAGCGCTGTTCCCAAATGAAGAGAGCCCCCCATGTCGAGATCCAAGAAGCGTCATTCATACCTCAGACCTTTCGCGCGACCCTGCTCCAGCCCCCTCTTCACAACCATTCCCCCTTTTCTCTAGCCCCCCGCTTCATCATATCTACTCCTTTTTGTTGTTTCTTGCCCCCCCTTCGGCTCGCTCTTTGAGTGTAATTTCCTACGGAAGAGGTGCCCTCCTCGTCGCGCACCTTTTTCTGCACACAGGCACTGGATGCCCTTCTCGGCGTTTCGGTGGATGCTAGAGCTCTCTCTTGCATTCAACGGACGAAGACGTTCTTGCGTGGGCAGGACGATTTCACGTCGGGGTCGGTGTTTCCCTTCCCGGAGGTTTGGCGTATAGGTCCCCCAAATTTTCTCCCCAGTAGAGAGTTCTATTCAGGTTTCCCCTTCCTCGAAGGAAACGTAAGTCCTTTTCTACCATTTAACGCTTTACACTTACTTCCAGACCCATCTCTCGGGTTCTTTCCCCCCTTTTTTTTGTGACGACCTACCCTTTAGAAGCAGGGGGAGCTTCTGGAACGGGACTCCTATCGGCTCTATGTTTTTTTTTTTGTGCTCTCCCCTATCCGTCTAATCTTTTTTATAGATATAGCTCCCCCACCCCGGGTGTGGCTTCCCCGATGTGCTAGACGTCTCAGGTACTTGCACCCTTTCAAAAAACCGACCCCGTTTTGTTAGCCCCCCACGACGCATTTCACTTGATACCCCTTGATCGTGTTTATCCTCGCTGATATATTACGCCGGCTTCTTGAACCAACTTTCACTGCTCGGTGATTTCTTGGGGGTACTCGTGCTCTCTTTTGTCGGCGACCATGTTGGAAGGTTCCTCTCCAACCTGGGCTTTTCCCCTTTTTGATCGCTCTGTCTCCCTAGCTTTTGTGGCCTTTATCTGGGCCCCGCGTTGCCTCCCCCTTTTTTGATCTTCGGGGCGGCTCCGTGCACGAGTTCCCCGCCACCCTCTCTTTCTGGTGAACATCTTGGCCTCAGTTGGTCGTTCGTTTTCTGTCTTCCCCCCCCTCTGAGAGCAGACTTCTTTTTCGGCGTCGTCTGTTTCTTCTCCTGGCCAACGCTATGGCTTTGTAAGGATTTAGTGAGTACCCCTTTCGTGGAGGTTTTTTCCCTGACCGTTCTTCTTCTATAAAGTACGGAAATCCTCCTACGGCTGTCTCACCCCATTGGTTTCCCTTGGTTCGGACTTATTTTCTTTCTTGCTCATGATTTAGAACAGATGAGGCCCTCTTTTTTAGCTAGACAGAGTTAGGGCTGGCAAACCTTTTTCTGTCATCCGTTTTCATGAAAGTAATGAATAATCATTCTGGATTCGCCCCCTTTCCCCTCTTTCAACGAAGTTGTGGCGTTCCCTTCCCTTTCAGATGGAATATCGTGGGACTTTTTTTCCCGGTCCGATTTATCGCTTTTCTCCCGGCTCTCCCCCCTCCCTGGAGCTGATTGGCATTTTCGTTAGTCGAGCTGGTATTTACCCGTGTGGACTTTTTCCTTTTGATGTTCCCCCCCCCCGTTTTCATATTACCCCCCCCCTACGGAGATATGCGTGTTGAAAGAAAAGCGCTTGGATTCTAGGGTTTGGGAGGCAAAGGCTCGTCATTTTTCCCGTCTCTGATGATGATAATGTTCTTTTGCCCCCCTTGTAGACGGGAACGGCTCCATTTTTTTTCCGGAGTGGCGAACTGTGGAGAATTCCGCTGTTAGTTTCCCGACGACGCTTTTTCTCAGTCCTTTTTAAATTCCCCTCAGGAGTAAATGAAGTGTTTTTCTCCCTTCCCGACGTTATTAACTCCCCAGCCTTCCTTTTTTTTTTCCCTCTGAGTCCATTTTTGATGATGGTGATAGGAATTTTCCGATGTTCCCTTTTCTCCGAAGAATGAGCATACAACCTACCTCAGTTAACTTTTTCCCCCCCCCAGCCAGACAAGGATGTTACGTCTTTGCTCAAGCGGCACCTGCTTTTTTAGCGGTACCTTTTTAGTAGGGTGGACTCTAGTGGGCGTTCCCTTCTTATTTAGGAGTTAGACCTTTCTTAAAAAGGTGAACACCTCTTTTCTTTTCGGACTTTTCCTCGATAATCTTGTCGTGATATTCTTGTTTATAGGTTCTTAAGTTACCTTCTCCCCCCCCCCCCCCGCCTTCCCCTGTTACGGGAATTTTTCGGTTCCTCCCTTTTTATGGGGTGAGGTCACATCCCTATTTCCCTTCTGGTGTGGTGTTCTTCGCCAGTAGGAGACTCCCCCCGATTTTTGCAAAACGGCCCTCCCCCCACTCCTTCCGTTTGGTTTCTCTCGGTCCTTATTCCGTCAAGACGTCTCCCCCTTCCTTTTTTGAGGAAAGTGTGATCTCTCAGATGACCGCTGCGATCCTTGCCTCTTTCAACGTCACAATCCTTCCCTCGAATCGCTCCCCCCCCCTCGTGTTGTCGCATGGATTAGCGAGATTTACTTCAGTGGTGTTTCCCTTCCCCAGTTTCATCCCCCCGATACCCCCATGCCGACCCCCCTTCTCTTTTGCGGGGAATCTATCGTGCTTTTACCCCCACCGGCTAACTGCCTTTTTTTGAGTGACGAGAAGCTTTTCTGGCACCATCGTGTGGTCACTTTCCTTATATCATCTATAGAAACTTTCTGCTGTTACTCCTTCCCCCTTCCCTCCCCTGAACCCAGCCCCCGTCGACCCCTTCCTTACACATCCTTGAACAAGGATACGCTCGCAGTCTTCGTTCCCCAACGAGAGAACGGTCCTTTTCCCCGTACACACATCCCGCAGGGTTCTTAACCTTCTTTCCTTCTCTATCCTAACCCTCACCCCCTCCTCTTTGGTGAAGAACCGTTTTTTTGAGAACCAGCTTTTCCCCTCCTCTAAGACTTACGGAACTCTGAACACCTGAATGGCACTCTCGATTTTCTTTCCCCACGAAAGGTAACTGACGCTTTAGCCCTTTGGCGCAGGCGCGTCGGCTTCTCTCTTTTGAACATCGAAGCTCTTTAGTCCCCCCTCCCGGAAGACGCTTCTCCACCCTCCCCGAACGTGGTGATCCCTTTTGAAGAACCTTCTCTGTTCAGCACAGCGGCATTTTCCGTTTACTGGGTGAAGGGCACCTTCCCGAAGGTTGAAGAATGAAAAGGACCTCCGCAGACCTTGCTGCAGCTTCCGAAACATGTGCGCCCCTCCGACAACTTCGCTCATCGAGCCAATGACATCAGCTATGATTCATTTCCGAGCTGCGAATCTCCGCGAGGGCGGCAGGACACCTATCGCCCGCGGTGTTGGGCGCGGTTGCCTCCTTCTCCCGAGACCTTTGAGGAAACACCCTCCGTAGTATTCCCCAGCGGACGACCTTCCCCTTAACCCCTTTCCTTTCTTAGAAGCGTCCGACAGCCTCTTCCGCAAGAGGACCGGCCAGGAACCGATAGTTTCTTCTCCCTTCGTTGACAAGCTTGAAGGCCCTCCCAAAGATCTTCCCGTAACTGCAGGCCGCCTCGGACGACCTCTCCCTCTTCCCTTCTCGTTGTTGAATTTCTCGACTCGGATCTCCAACTTCCCAAAGTTAACCACTCTTCTTCCCCCTTAAGCAAACCGATTCCTAGCACCAATGGGTTTCCCCTCTTTTTGGAATCTGCAGTAGTTCTCCAGTCAGACTCCCCTTCTTTTCAAGCTGCCCGCACAGTCCGATCCCTTAACTTCCCCTGAGACATCCTCTCTGAACCATTTCCCCCCCGAGGACAGTTCCACGCCTCCCTGCGTAAAGACCCCTTTTTTCCCCCGTCCCAAGCCGAAGCGCCATCCTCTCTTTTTTTGGAACCGCGTCGTTCAGGATAGCCGCCCGACGCCCCCATCAGAAAGTCTTTCTCAACTTCCCCTCACAGAGAGCCGCCTTCTAGGTTTAACAACAGATCCAGCCGTTTTTCCCCCTTCCTCCCAAAGGTTGTATATTACCTCCCCTTCCGAAAATGTCGCCTGATCCTCCCCTGCCCCACCAGCAAGGCCTCTATACTCTTTTCGACAGTGTGGGTTTCATTTTATTGAAGTAGAATTCCCTCCTAGGATTCCTGGTCGCCCCGCCCTGACACAAGAGTCGTGTTCGACCAGTTTCCCCCTTGTACATAGTTTTTTCCGGCCGTATAGACCAGTTGCCTTAACATGGGTTCCTCCGAGCGATCTTTCATTATATCGCTTACGTATCCTTCCTTTTCTTGAAGAACACCCCCCCCTCCTTTTGTTTCTATTCTCCAGTTCCGTTTTGCTTGCCAGTATCCACACCCCCCCCTCTTCCCCCCGAGGGAGATGAGAGGACATCTTTTTCCTTTCCTCCAGTATGAAACTGAAAGGGTAATTCCTTTCTCAAGCATGAATTCCCCCCTTTGCAACACCTCCTTTCCCATATAACGAGACGTTCCGTAATTTGTCAGGCGGACCCTTCTAAAATAAGGGAAGTACACATCCCCTTGTAATAGAAATGCTCCTTGTCTGACGCTGAGACCCCCTTCGAGCCCCTGCAGAGCGCAATCTCCTCCTATGGCCCTTTTCTGAGAGACTACTGTTTTCCTGAGAAGAGGTAGCAATCGCGCGGGTAATCACAAAAGATCTCTACCTCTATTATTTACTACTCCTCAGTTTTTTACAACATTATGATTTTGTGATGGGAAGTCTCCCCGCTCTGCGAGTTTCCCCTTCCTAGTCGCGCCTTTCTCGCAACCTTTCATCTTTCCCCTTCTCGGCGGTGATCAGCTTCTGTTTTGGGTTGACCCCCCCCTTTCCCCCCCTCTTTTTTGACAGAGGCAGCAAGGAGTCAGTTCCCCTTGACCACGTCGGGGTCGGTGGTGTTTTTGGGACGTCCTCTCTTTCCAGTTCCCTTCACCCGCGGTAACGGTCCCCCCTTCCTGCTAGTATTTGGTTGCCTCTCTTTTTTGGACAAAGAGACGGACATTCCCTGCTTCTCCCTACGACGGCATTACCCCTTTCCTTACGGTAGACTTTGGTTTCTTGTGTGCGCTACCGCGTTTTTTTATCTTTCGCGCCTGGTGAGCTTTTTTTTAGGAATGGGATAGCAATCTTCCCCCCCCATCTGATTTGCTATATTTTCCCCCGAAATCGCCCTTAAGAGATGACGACTTCTGAACCCCCACGTTGGTTTGCCACCTTGTCGAGACGGCTCTCGCCGTCTATGGACCAAGACAAACCTTCGCAAATTGTACCCCTTCACGATGCTGGAGACATTCCTGCCAGCTCCTTTCCTTTCAAACAACTGGCGAAGGAACTCAGTTTTCTTTATGCTGAATGGTCGTTCCCTTTTTCCTTTGCCCCGTTGCTTTCCGGCCGGCGACTCTTTTATAAAACTGGCCTCCCGAGGCCCCCGATCCCCTCCTCCCTCCCGTTCACTCGCCTCCTCCTTTGCTGATCGGATGCGCGTGTTTTCCATGGATAGGCTCTTTCTGGAGTTTTTTTTGAAGACGCGTTCCCTCCCTTTTCTGCTAGTTGTGTTAACATGTTTTCCTCTCCGGGGTTTTCCCCTCGGATGCGGATAGGCTTCCTTTCGCAGTTTTACTGGCTCATCTCCCTTCCATCTGGTTCCTGAAGGAAACTTTCTTCCCTGATGGGAAGTCTTGATAGGATACCGTTCTTATGACTGGCATCACTTAAGGCATCCCCCCTTCCCTGTATTTTTCTTGTGAACCATTTCCCCATCGGGTTCGTGATCCTTCCCCCCAGTGCTTTCTTCCTTGAGAAGACTTCTGAAATAAGCCGTCTCTTCTCGTTACATAGTTCGGGATGGTTTTTTTTTTTTTCTCCTTTTCAGTCATTTCATTTCTTATGAGTGTCCGCTTTTCCAGGCATTAAAAGCTTTGATGTCAACGAAGTTGTGGGATTTACATTTATCGATGAATATCGCGTGTTCCGCGTACGATTTTTGATAGCTGATTACGGCGTCCCCCCTCATGGATTTCTGGCTTCCCTTTCTTCCTCTCTGGTTATGATCCTGGTCTTCCTTCCTTTTCACTTTATCGTTCTGATTCCCCCCCCCCCCCCCCAACCAGCCGGAGTCTTCCTAGTGTTGGCCTGCATCCCAAGTCGTCTGCGGCGTAGGTTTCCGTGCATTTTCTCGGGATATTCTTCTCCCTATCTCCTTTGGCAAACTTTAGGAGCTTCTTTCTTTCTACGGAGCAGGGTGTGCTAGTGTGGATCACGATGTTTTGCGAATCTTGGTCCTCTGTTCAATTGTCTACACCCTGCGCGCGTTTTTTGACAACAGTCCTGCTTCAAGGCCGATGTGCGGAATGCAATTACTTTTCCTTCTTTCCCAAAGCCTTTTTTTTCGCGCCTCTTGTTCCTCTTTTTTTTCCTTTTTCCTGATTCCCCCCTCTTGGGACTTTCAACCGGGTCGCAAGCCAGAAGCGCCAACGATTCTTCATCATTAGACGACCGTGGCCCCTTTTTTTCACTTGACCTGCGTTTTTTCCTCCTAGTCGCGACCTATCAGAGGTCCTTCTTCCGGCTTTCATTAGCTGGGATTTCTTGTAGGTCTTTCCACGGGAATGGTGCTTGGTTTTCTTTCCCTTGGAAAACAGGCGTCTCCTTCTCCTTTTTGGTTACGCCAAATGTCCTCTCTGAAGAGAAGGTTTTTGCTGCCCGCCCCTTTTTCGCGTATCTTGTTACTGGCCCCCTGGGTACTCCGGCTGATTTTTTTATTGCGTTTCTTTTTGTTTCACACGCCGCTCGAATCGCGTTCCTTTGTTTTCTTTCAGGTAGGCGACTTCCGATGGTGACAATATGGCCTCCTCTTCCCGCCAACCACCCTCCCCTGAAAGGTATTCTCTTAAAGTCCGCTCCCCCTGGAACGTTCCCCTCGGCCATGAGGTTCGTTCCCCCTCCCGGTGGGAAGATTCTGGACATAGACACGTAACATCCCCCTCCCGAGATTTATATTTCCCCTTCCCCTCTAGATCGATGAGAGCGATGTCTTCTATTTTTCTGTTACTTTTCGATTCCAGGGGTTTTCTTCTTATCGACCTCTGCCGAAAAAAGGCCTTCGGTTTGTAGATTTATGAGATTCCCCCCCTCGAAATTTCTGAGGACCGCGTTTTTTCGGGACGAGCAGCGTCCCCCTGTCACCATCGTGTGTCCTCAATGTTTCCCCCCAAAAAAGAGCAGCTCCAGTGAGCGTCTTGTTCTCCTCCCACGCCCCCCCCTCCCCCGCCTCCCCTCCCTTGCAGCACGTATTCCCGGCCGGACTCCCTTGCCTCCTCTCGGTTCCCGGGTCGTCATCCCTCCAATTCGCAGACCTCTTTGGCTAACCACATGAGCATGATCTCCTGTTTCCATGTTGCCGAAAAACTCCCTTGACCTTCTTTTTTTACGACCGTTCTCCCCCAAAGTGTTTTCCCTAGCCGACGCCGCTTCCTACCACAGTTCTGATCGCGTACGCTAGCCCTCCCCCTTCCTTCCCGCTGAGCGCTTCGTCTCCTCTTCCTATGACGATAGGCCTAGTTGTCCTTCTCTTCTCGTCTCCCCCCCCGATAAGGGCGAGCCCCCATCACCCCGCAGCGTCCTCCCACCCTCCCAGACCCAGAATGGAAGTTCTGTGCAAGAACGTCTTGCCGTGTCACTACGTGTGTTTTCCCCCAGGAGAGGCATCTCTCGCTCTTGGGTTGAGCCAAGACCCGCGACAACAGGCTTTTCCTATTAGCCCCCCCTGACACACCCTGCCTTTTCCCTAATCGGACGCCCTTTTCCTATCATCAGCGTCCTCCTTTTCGGACACTGATCCTTTTTGTTACGAAAGTGTTTCCCTCGGAAGCCCCTCTTCCTTTTACATGATCGCGCTCTGGGCGGGAATGCCTCCCTTTTTTCTGGAACACCAGCATCGCGAACGACCAGTAGTTTGCCTTTATCATCACCAGCGTCTCTCCCTCTCCATTCCGTCCCTTTCCTTCCTCGGTCAGACAGCGATCCCACAATAGCAGCCCCCCCTCATTCCCGCCACACGGCCTTGTTTCCCTCTGTAGCCGTGCAACGGGAAGCATCCCCCTTCCCCCAGTGCTGAGCCTTTGGTCTACCCCTTGCCAATTACAGAACCGCTCCGAACCCATCCCGTTTTTGTGCAGTTTAGATTCCTCATCGCCACGGCAGAATCCCCCCTATTTTTCCGAGGAACCCGGTGTGGACTCCTCCTTCTGTAAGTGATGCCATTATAGTCCACAATCTCCTCACAGTAGATCTGCAGTACGCAAAGCCAAGTTCCCTCTACCGAAATGCTCAAAGATAGTGTCCCTCGTACCCCCAATTTTTCCAAGTCAACATCAGTATCATATGCCTCCTTTCCCTCGACGGCGGCCACCCTTTTCCTCCTTCATCCCGCGCTGGGGGCGGGGACACTTTCCGGTCAGTATAGAGAAGTTCCCAGCGCCCCAGAAGAATCAGCCACCCCCCCACTTTTGGACATTCTCCTCCTCTTTTCGCCGGAGAAGTGTACTGATGAAGCCCAGGTTTCCCCCTCTCCCCCCTGGTTCCCCCCCTGTCTCTTTAGCAAAACCCCTCTCCGTCCCGGGTACCTGCCTCCCCCCCCTTCTTCTCTTGAAGTGGATGGAGCCATTTCCGGCCGATGCCGCTTCCCTATTACTCCTGCAGAGAAGATCATTAATTCTCCCCCCCCCTCCCAGCGTCTTGTTCGCCCTCCATTGAACTTTTTTTTCCCTGTACGGCGCCGTCCCGTTCCCGTATAGACAATTCTCCATCGGCCCCTGGGGTTCTTTCTATCTCCTTCGTCACCTAGGACCCTCGGCCCCCCCCCCCCCCTTTTATACCAAATGCATTGGCAATTCGTATGCTATTACCCCTTGGCGAGAAACCTTTCTTCGTCACCCCCCCCCCCTCGCACACCGTGCCCTGATACCTGGTCTTCCTCCTTCCCGGTAATGCCCCTTTCTTTAGAAGCAATGACTGACGTTTCTCATTTGTCCAAGACTCCAAATCTCCCGCTTTTTCCGACTATTGTAACACACCCCCCCCCTCCAGGACGTACAAGACCCCTGAGTAATCGACCCTTGAACAGAATCTCCTTGCGCCCCTTCGTCGTAATGTCGAGCCCCCCCTTAGTTCTTTCGAGATGGCATTCCCTATCTTGCACTGGTGGCCTCCTCTTTTTTTCCCGCGCGGTTTTTCTCCCCTCCCCAAAAAATCCAGGAGAGCGCTCTTTCATCATCTCCTTTACTCGCCTTCCGAAGATGCTTGACCCTTTTTAGGTTTTTGATTTCTACCTGTGCCTCCTTCTTTTCCCTAGTTCTGCGCACCCCTCGGCGCGCACAACTCCGCGGCTATGAATGCATCTTGTTGATTCCAGTTGGGTCCCGCGGTTCTCTTCTGGCAAATTCCGCCCGGCGGTTCAGGAGATACGTCGGTGTCTGGGGACGTTTCCCTTAAAGGTTTTTGACAAAATAAACGGTTGTATTATATATTTTTTTGTTCTTCCTTTTTCTTGAAGGTGGTAACACCCTCTTTGAAAGTAAGTAATTGATTATCCCCCGCCGTCCTACCCTAGTAAACCTCCCAAGATTTCCCCCCCTTCCCCCCCCCCCCCCCCACGATAAAGAAGTGGTTTGTTCCCTCATTGGGAGGACAGATTCTTTTTGGGGTCAATTCCCCACGAATTGAAACCTGCTTGTATAGAAAAGGTAGGGGTTTTGTGCTCCCTCCGTAATTCTTTTGCATCTTACCCAACCGTTGTGGCCTATTCTGAAAATGGTATATACCGAAGGAGAATGTCTCCCATTCCCCAAAAGACCCCACATGTGCTTTACCAGATCATCTTACGCTCTCGTGTTGATTTTTTTCCTTTTCTGATCTAATTTTTTCACAAAAATTCCCAAAGTAAGATCTTTGCGCCACTAGGCTCCCCTGACCTCTCTCCCCCCGTTGCTTTTGGTGCTGTTCAGGCCTTGTCTTCGACTGTTCTCCAACCCCCTTTCCCATCTGTTCTCTTCCCTTTTCATAGTTCCAAATAGCCTGTGTGACGAGATGTGATTATCTCTGCCAGGCCCCTCCCCCCCCCCCGGCTCCTCTCCGCCATGGCGTAGTCTTCGTTCTGACCCCCGCCCCAGACATTCTCCCCCCCACCCCTCATCCTTGCGTCACTTGAACATGGTTCTCTTCTTGCCCCCCCTCCCGCAGATCCGCCCCCCACCTCCCACGACAGTTGTTCCTCCCCCCCCCCCCATACGCCCCCATTCCCCTGCCCTACCCCCCCTCCCCCCCCCCTGCAGGTAGGGCTGGGAACGATCTTTTTCCGGTTCGATGAACTTAAAACCTTCCCTTTTTTCGGGCAGCGTTCCTGATCAGTTCTTTTATTCCTCAAGGCATAAAGAAATACGTTCTCCTTCCACCCACAGGATGGGGAAACCCATTTTCTTTTTTCCCTCCTGCGGGTCTTCTTCTTCTGATAGTGTTGCGTGTGAACTGCAAAAGTGTAGATTTGAAATGTTTAGTCGGTAATGGGCAACCTTCTGCTGTCATCGTTAGGCCCCTATTTTTTTTTCTTATGCCTTCATATATGGTCCCTTGAATTTTTCCCTCAGTTGTTTTCATGCCTCGACTACTCTCTCTCCCCGGTAAGATGGAGGCGTCCTCTTAACGCTTCGGCGCGCGTCCTTTCCCCTTTTTCTGGAATGGCAGCTGTTTTCGTCGGCGATTCTTCCCCCCCTAATGTTCGTTCAGATTTTGCAGGTCTCTTGGGAGGCACATCTCCCCCCCCCCACACAGAGTCCTCTCTTTGTTCCGCTTGAAAAGTTTCTTTGAGAGCCACGTTCTCCCCCCTTGATCTCTACGATTCTCCCTCTTTTCCCAAAAAGTTGACGTGCTCTCGCTCGGGCTAAAGGCTATGGTTTTTATGCGACCTTTCGAATTTCCTTTCAGAATGTTCGCTGTCTTCTTCGAAGTTCCCTTCTAGCCTCCTTTCCTTGAAAAAGTAATGTCCCCTGCCGATTTTTACCGAAATTTCTCACAATCCTTTTCCTTTTCTTTGGTGTTAGAAGAGGATTCGGTTCCTGGGTGTCTCTTCCTCAGATGTTCAACAAGGGTCGCCTGACGCTTCTTGCGAAGAAACTTCCCCCACCTTGAGTTGACAGAATTAGGTACGACCCCAGTTCCGGCTCCCCCTCTTTTCCCTTTTCTTTTTCTAGAGGCTCACGGTGGGTCGTCGGAAGCGTTCGTCTGTCTTAGGAGTTTTCTTCTTAGTTTTTTTCTCCCTTTTTCAAACAGTAACCTGGTACGGAATTAACCTCGTGGTTAAGAAAATAGCCGTCCGGCTGATTTATGGTTTACTTTCGCGTTGACTCGCCGGGCCCCTTTCCGGTGCGAGTTCTTTCATGGGTAATCCGCGGCTCCGTAGGTTGCGTTTTTTGGGGACGTAACACTTCGCATTGCGGGAAAGTCCTTCCTCCGTGTGTGTGCGCCTGTAGTTTTTCTCTTTTTGTGCAATCGGGAGATCTAACCCTGAATTTCCTTTTCCCTTTCTTGGTGGTGCTCTAGACTTTCCTCCCTGATCCCCGGAACTTCCCCGGGTTCTTCTTTTTCCTTTTGATCGATATCCGAGCTTCGCCGGGAACGCAACCTTTTTCCCCCCCTCGATAAAGAGAGCT
>Ga0179593_1471928_pt1 | contig 12188 bp, 8 predicted proteins | sample CZODoug2_1_08_16_FD_185931 | JGI IMG/M metagenome (GOLD analysis project Ga0179593, IMG submission 185931) | Vadose zone soil fungal communities from Angelo Coast Range Reserve, California, USA - CZODoug2_1_08_16fungal (PacBio error correction) | ecosystem: Environmental > Terrestrial > Soil >... | reverse complement strand
GAGAGACGACGAATCCACCCCTTTGCGCGTTCCCCCACAGTTGAATCGAAAGCGGTCTGAGTCCCTTCTTCTATATTTTTTTCCCACTTTGATGGCTTTTCCCTTATCATTACGGCAACTCACATTGTGGCCCCCTTTTCCAGCGGACGCGACTTCTACAGGCGAGACGTCTGGGTTTTGCTTTTTTGAGAGAATTTATAGTTTTCTTTCTGATCCTTTCACGCCTGAACAACGACTTTTTCTTCGCTTTCCCCCGATCCGGGTGGTGTTTGTTTGACCTGCCCCGTCTTTTTTTTTTTCCCACCCGGAATTTCCGAGCAGCCCCGTCGCTTCTTACTCACCTCCAAACTTTCAAGTGCGTGCAGAACTACCTGTTTACCCTTCTCTTCTGGGAGTATTCAACTTTCGAAGCCGTGAGTTCTGCCCAAGGTCTCCATTTGCATTTTCTTCCTGACTTCTCGAAGGCCCCCAACTTTCCCCTCGGCTCCTTTGAAGCCCACCTTCAGTGTGCTGAGAGGACGTTGCTTTTTCCTTCCATTCACTGATGGGACTTCCAATTGGTTAATTGGGTTTTTGACTTCTTGTTTGCCGGCGCAAGAAGTGGTTGCAGGTGCAACTTGCCCTGTCCCCCCTACGGCTCCCCCCCCCCCAATTCTGAGTCCCGTTTTTTTTTCCCAATCCTAAGCTAGCGGAACGTGTACCGATCGAGTGGCGTTTGGCGCCCGACACATTAGGTTTTCCCCCCCCCCCCTGCCGTTTTTTCCAGTGTGTCACCCTCTGACAGCCACCAATTCGTTGCCCCAAAGATGCCGCCCTCTTTCTTATCGGCAGTTCCTCCTTTGTGTGCGGTTGCAGCAAGCGCGAGTTTTCCGGCCGCCCCCTCCCGTTTATCAACGTTTTTCTTTCTTCCCCCCCAGTTGATTCGTGAGGTTAAGTGCCCGGCTACGCTTTGGCAAACCTGGGTCTTTCCGGACTTCTCGTGAATGCGCGGCTGGTTCTTCATCTTGAAGTTGCACCTTTTCCTCCTTTTCTTTTTGAGAGTTCGTCCAACTGCCCTCTCCATCGAGTTTCAACTCCTGCCCAACGGGAGGTCTGATTCCGGTTCAGGCCATTGGACCGCGTCTCCCTCATTCCGGCGCCTCTAAAGCTTGCTTGCATTCCCCCCCACGCCGATCCTCGCACACCTCCATCGCTTTCCGGCAGCCACCCTGACTCCCCTCCTCTGGCGCGTGACATTCTTTTGCTTTTCATGGCGTAACGCCTTTTTTCCGACTGTCCTTCCTAATGGGCACCTCGCTCATGAAACAAACGGCCGCTCCCCAGGCGCCGCCGTTAAACCCCACCCACCCTTGCGTTGCTTTCTGTGGCTCTGTCGGCCGAAGTATTGAGAGAATTTCCCTGCACCGTAAGGGGCCGGATGGTCGCCGCTCCACTTTTGGATTTCATCTTTTTCTCTGAAGGGAGTTGGCAACAGGGAAACCGGTTTTACGAAGTGCCGGATTCTTTTAGGGCGATGTAATATCCTCCTGACTTGGGGAGCGGGTCTTTAAACCCCCTCCCTGAAGGCAGGCTGGTGACTCCGCAGGCGTCCCTTGCTTGCTTTTCATTCTTTGGTCAGTTTTTTTTCGCTTGGAGACGAATTGGGTCGCGAGGCGTCGTTCTTCGTTCGAGTTTCCAGTGCCGTGGAGGAGTTGGGTCGTGCATCTGGGTTGAGCACTCCGGTGCACACTGTCCCCTTTCCTTCCAATGTTTCAAAGAGTGATGTTTAAGGATTGCGTAAGGCTCTACCTTCTTTTTACGTGGGTTTCGGGTCGACCCCGTTTCAAGACACCCCAGTCAAATTGACTCCGCCCTTATTTTTTGTGAGGCTGTGTGTTTTTTCGCACTCGGGTTAGGCCGACTCTGTCTTCCATGAATGCGTCCATCGACCTGCGCCCCCTCGGAGCACCGCTCCGTCAGGGATCAATGCGTCTTGCAACGTACCCCCTTCGTCGGAGTTGGAGGGTGTGGCCTCGACAGCCGCGCACGTTTCTCGTCCCTGCCCCTGGCATTTTGACTGGGACGGCCGAAAAACCCCCAATCTTACTCCGCATAAGTAGCCTCTAACCCTTCTGCGGTGCTCCGACGATCCCTGAGGGCAGTTCGCGGTCATCCCGCCCCTGTTCTTCGGGTACTCCAGTTCCTGACGCTGCGTATCGATGATCTGTGACGAGTCCTTTTTCCCTGGACGTTGGATGTTTGGTCACACCACTTCAGAGTCACCACGTACGGCTTGACTTTTTCTGGCATGGAATTCCTTTTGGCTGGTCTGGATTTTCCGCGTTTTTTTTTATCGGCCACTCGAGGGCAAAGAAGTGCCACCTTTCGTGCTGGCGTGATGGAAATGGATAAAGTCACGAGTCATTTCCCCCCATGGCCCACTCCAAAGTTTTTGTCAGGACACCGGTTTTTAAAACCCCCCTCCGCAGGGAAACCAGAAGTCCTTACCCCCCCCCTAGTAACTAATCACATCTTTTTTCTTTTTCTCCCCTTTGTGTCTCTCTCTGTATTAGATAGCACTTCTCTTTGTTGTTATGGTTTTCCACAAACCGTTTCCTCCCCAGGCCATGTGGCCCATGGGTGGTCCTTTACTATTGATTAATTTACTCCCAAGCTCTTTCCTTTCATTCCCTTCGCCGTTGGTGGCCCAGGAGCTCCCCACCATTGGCAGCGTTCCGCCTCCCCACACGTTTTGATCTCTCCCTCACGGTGGTACCCAGGCTTCGATGGGTGGTTTCCCAACCCGCGCCCCCGTCCCCCCAAGCGATCTCGTCCTCTATCCCTCGTCGGAACTACACCCGCAGAGCTGCCGTCATGCGTTTTTTTTTTACCCGCCGTCTTCCTCTTCCCGCCCCTTTTCCGGTCGTAACTCCCGCCTTTTCCTTTGATGAGACGTTCTACTGCTTTTTCGACCTCACCTTTCTTCGTCTAATCCCGCCTCCTTCCAGGAAACGACGGCCCCGTTCCCGGCCCTAGGGCCGGTCCCCCGCCAATATCCGAGATTTTTCTGAAGCCGCGACGCCTCTTCTTTGTTGCTCCCGTTCGGCTCAGCGATCGTAAACCCGAGGAGACCGATTCACCACGTCCTACCTTTTCCTCCGACTTGCGCCGCCGGAGTCCCTTAACTGTTTGCACGTGTCTGAATCATTGTTGTTTTTTTTCCACGCAGGGGCAGTTCTCTCCTCCCCATCCGCCTTCCCGCCTCACCCTCAGGTTATTTGCCCATTTCCGTATTTGACGTTACTTGTTTCGACCTCATCATCTGTGTTTCCCCCCCACTACACTTGTTTTTTGAAACTTTTTTGCGTCGAGCCGCCGACTCCGCGACACGGCGTCTCCCCTCCCGCCGCTTTCGAGACCTGCTTGCCAGCCCCCTCGTTCCGTTGCGTCCTAGAGCGGTATCCATCTGCCGAAGTCTCTTCTCGTTCCGTTGGCAGTAGACCCCAATGAGCATTTTGATCGGAATCTGACCGCCCATATCCGCTCGGATCCCACTTTCAAAACGGTTGTCCGGGTGATGGAACCCCCCCCACTTCATTTAGCGCCTTCAGCGGACTCATTCCGGCCGCAACAGTGCACGCTGCTCCTACGGCCTGGACGGATCCTCTGCCCTCCGACTCTCCCAATCTCTCCACCGCCGGCCGACACTTCAGAATTTTTTTTTCTCATGTTCTTTATAAGTTTGATTTCCGTTCTCCTCTTTGCCTTCGGACACCAGCGTTAGAAATGCTTGTTTTCCGACAGGGATTGCCTCCTTTCCCGGAAAAAGCGTCCCACCCGCCAAGTCTTGTCCCTTCTGACGGATGAAGCGCAGCCCCTGCCCCAGTTTTGAGAGTTATCGAAGTTAGTGTGGTTTCCTCCTAATAATAAGCTCCTTCGGTCTCATGAGTTACTGGTGCCTTCACTCTCCCAAGGCACATCGACGGTCTCTTTGTGCACTGAAACCAATTGGCGCGTGCTTTGTTCCGAACGCTCACCTCCTAAGCATGCCGCTGGCCTGGGTGCGCCCCCCTGATCACTCACCGCCTGTCATCATGTTCCGAGCGCCCCGCCCCTTTCCCTCTGAGGGGTGCACCGTTAACTCGATTCCCAGTCCTTCTTTCTTGCCCGGTGATCCGGTATAGGTGCGGCGCGAGCTCGACCCCACAATTTCCCTTTTTGATTGCAAGCGCGCTTTTTGCACGACTTGGGTGGGTCGTTTGTTTGCCCACAGCGGCCTGGCCCCCGGCACCAAGTTCGCCTAGATCCTCCCTCTCTGACTATCAGAAGTTCCTTTCTTGACAGAGGGGGCTCGGCAGTTGCCCCGCTGCGGCTGGCTGCAATGAGACGCCCGACGCCTCGATACCGGCATGGCAGTCCCACGTTCAATTTTATTCTATCAGCTCCCTCTAACTTTTTTCTTACAATTCTCTGAGCAGAATCTTGCCTCTGTCGAGTCACTAACGTGATTCCTTTGTCCTACCGGTCACGCCTTTCCACTTCCCCTTCCAGTGAACCCCCCCGTACGGATTATTTGTCCCACTCGTCCTCACTTCTCGACCTAGTTTTTTTTTTTTTCTTTTTTCCGATTAAGGGCTCTTCGTCGTCAAAGCGTTTAGTCGTAGCGCTGCCCTTTTAATCGCCTAATCGGGAACGTCTGCCGCATTTTTTGTTGTGCCATTGCTCCGTTTAAAGGATTTAGACGAACCACTTCCTTTTTCCATTTATCGCCCCCCCCCCCCTCCCTTTTTTCTCGCTATTCGCCGCTGTTACCTGGCCTCATGGTGAGTTCGAACTTATAGGTGAAGGCCCCAATCTGACCGCTAGGTCCCCGGAACTCTGCGCTTTTTTCAATGGTCTCATTGCGCCTGGTTGGATTCGTCCTCTCAATCTCTATTTCCCCCCCCCCCCTTTCTTCGGTTTTTGTTCGAGAGATTTCGTGACGAACCCCACATGGGATCGTCCCCAAACTACTAAGATGGTGGCCGATTTCTTCCCCCCCTGGGCAACTTCTTCGTTTCCCCCCCTTTTTTCCACCTATCTTAATCACCAGTGATTTGCCAGTCCCTCCTGGAACTCGAGACCCCAAAGGGGCGGGGTGCGATGACCGAATTTCCTTTTTGCTCCCGGCCTGGCACAACCGCATGGGTGCGGCCTTGCCCCCGGTCCCCCTCGCGATTGCCTGCGACAACCCATTTTGATTGAGGCGACTCTCCTCCCCGAAGCCTGTTTCCCTCCCCCCTATGCATCCAATTTCCTCCTACATTTCGGGTCAACGAATCCGTACGGGGGCATCCCTTCCTTGGGAAGTTTTCCGACGTAAAGGGGGTAGTTTGAAAGCCTCCTTAGTGCACGCCAGGAGGAATGGACCCAAAACGGTTTTTCCTTCTTCCCTTCTGTCTTTCGTGTGGACTGCCCTTTTTTAAGAGGGGGTGGCGTATTCCCTCCCGCCCGTTTGCGCTGCAATTCCCTGGCAACTTTATGAGCCCCCTTCCCTTGTCATTCCCTTCTGATTACCAATCCTCAAGCCCAAGGGATCTATCTTCGATTTTTCTCCACGTGGTGAGCCGCCCCCTGGTGCAACCACGCTCAACACCCCCACTCGTGCCCCCCCAGCGCTCCCGTGTCCTCCTCTTCTTTTTTTCTTAGCGGTAGCTCGCGTTGGCCTCCCTTCGATACACCGTTGCTGCGTTTCCCCTTTATGAAGTGTAAGTGCCCCCCTGCTACGATTAGTTTGCATACCCCGTTTTTCTTATTTGAGTGATCTGGGCTTGTCTTTCTTGTGCCCCGGTCCCCATCCCGCCTAATTTCTCATGGAGCGTCGCTCGATCCAAGCAGCTCTTCTGTGTCCCAGATGGGTTTTCTTTCTTGAGTGGGACGGGACCCTTTTGAACTCCCTTCGGACCTGAAGGCGGCGGCCTAATAGCGGAGCTTTTTCAGGAACCAGCACCCCCATACTCATTCGTGGAGGTCACAGAGCCCCACTACTTTTTCGCTATGGCGCTTTTTGTTTTCGTTTCCGGACTCGTTGGCCGCCTTTCTTTCCCCAATGTCTGTTTTTTTTTTTCCCTTGCTTTTTTTACGAATGGTGGGACCTCCCTCCGGCACTTTCGCCTTCATCACAGACGTCAGAACCTTGCGCAGACGTCGAAGTTTTCCGGCTGCCGGCGGTTTCATGAAGGCCGGAGGTCTATTCCCCTTTCCCGCCCGTCCCTGTTCTGATTGCCGAGTGCCCACTTTTTTTTGCGCCCCCTTCTTTCCTTCGCGTATATCAAGTTGTAGTATCACTATTGGTGCCCAAGCCATTTTTTCGATGCTGTTCTATACTTTTCATGGCATCAGCCTGCTGCTTGGAGGTCTGCAGAACGCTCACATCCCCCTTTTCGGCTTCGATTTTTTTATCGGTCCTTTTCTTTCATGTTCCGCGGTGAGTTTGTCGCGCTCCCCGGTTTTCCGTGGCGTTTTTTGAGAAGCCTTGGAGTGGCCCCGCGGACGCTGTTTCCCTGGCAACCCCCCCCCCCCCCAGTTCCTTTTTGCTTCGGTTTTAGCCCATCGGGTGTTGCTGAGGGATCCGGGCCCCTGTACCCTTCACCTTCAATTTTTTCCCCCTTGCCTTTGTTTTTTCTTTGATGTCTCCCCCTTCCGGTTGAGATCCAGGTCATTCCTGATTCCCTCAACCCCGACAGTTCAACTATGATCCCGGCCTTTGCAGTAAGTGATAGATTTTGGGTTTATTTTTAGGAATCGCGGTCTCTCTGTCTCTTGAATGGACTGTGTACGATCGACCCGCTCCCGTCTTCTCTCCAAACCTGAAGGAGCAGTCACTGTTTCCCCGATTTCCCCCTTTTGAGTTGTTTGTTTCGCCACGAAGGACGCACGTTCTACGTTTTCTCCAGCATCTGGACGAATCCACTTTTACATTACCTCGCAGATAGACAATTCCTTTCCAATTCTGCGTCTTCCCGATCAGTTTATTTTTCCCCCCCGCAGGGGAGTCCTCGACCCCTCTGGGTCTCCGCGCAGCGCTGCGGGTTCCGTTCGAGCGAGCTATTAGAGTCCCTGACCCTTTTTCTTTTGTGACCCCCCACCCCACAAATGGGCCTTTACCCCGTATCCTTCTGGTGATGGGCCCCTTGAGTTTTCAGCCTTTTGTGGCTTGTTCCCCCTTCGCTTTGTGGCGGCTTCCGTTGGCCCCCCGGAATGGTTGGCCCCCTCGTGTTTTTAGAGGGATACAGGTACCCTGCCTTTCCCACTAACCCCCATCACGCCTTTGGCAGGCCCCGTTGGTTGAAAACATTCCGCCACGGACCCCCATCAGTACTTCAAGAAGAAGCGTTACCTACTTGTACTCATTCTTTTGTTCGAGAGATCTTTTCTGGTCAGTACTTCTGTCTGCGAGGTGGTTTCCCAAAACGGTTCTTCCAGGCGGTTCAAGGGCCTGGAGGAAGATTTGACTGTCCCTTTTCCCTCAGTCTCCTCCAGGAGCCCCCGCGGGTTTGGGCACGCCCTCGCCACCCCAGCTCTAGACGCCAGCAGTCAAAGGAGCGACTTGAAGGTCCCCCCCGACCCGGGGCGGGTGTTTTGGCCCCCCCCTGGTAAGGAGATGTTTCCCACCTATCGGCCAGGTGCACTCACCTCGATATAGTCTTCGTAATACGGAACCCCCCCTGTCGGCGCTGGTTCCCTGTTTTTCCTTTTCTTTAGTCGGTGGACACGCTCTCCCTGCCTTGTCGCCGCGCAGGAATTGCTCGTCCTCTTGTTCTCTGCTGGAGCTTAATGCCTGGTTTTTTCGTCCATGAGCGTCTTTTTTTCCCTTGAAAGATCAGCGCGCTTCGCTGCCAGGGCATCCAAACTCAACCGTATCCGGCAGGTTTTTTTTTCGTCTGCCATGCTCGCCTGCTTCTTCGCTTTCTCGTCTTTGTTCGACTACAACCCTATGAGTCCCGCTCGGCCATAATCCGTCTACTCTGTCAAACCCGACCGAATTATCACCTTTTCAGCCCGCCTTGTATATTGTCTGTTCGGTCCTTGCCCCTTTGACTGATTTTTCGCAACTTTGGGAGTCGATATCTCCTTAACCCCCTTCGTCCCCTTTCCCCGAGGTGAGCCCATTTCCCCCATTTTTTTGTGATTACCGGTGACCGGATACCGCCGACACCTTGTTTCTACCCCCACGTCCACTTTCCTAAAACTTCGAGTAGAGCACGTCCCTACTCCCACCAAGACGTCTCCACCCCCCTGACCCCGGTTCTTTCATACACTCCCTTCCCCTCGGGGCCTCATGGCCGATATACCCCACATCCGTCGAAATTCTTCCCTGGTTCTCCGAACCAGACCCATGCAGTAGGGGCAAATAATGATGGCGGAAAGGACCCAGAGACCAGCTCGTTCGCCACCATGTGGCCCCACCCCCGGTTTCCCTTTTTGGATTTCCCACAACTCACTTTCATTGCGCTTTTTGTCACTCTTTTGACGTTTCACGCTGCATTTTTTGGAACGGGCCTCGCCCCGACCGGCCGAAAGTCCATGCTCGCCCCCCGCCGGCATGCCCACACTTTCATTTAAACTGGCTGCGCTGCTGGTTCTGATTCCTTTTTGTTTCGCGTCCTTGCTTTTTTTCCGTCAAGCGTGGTTTTCCCCGGCCTTCAGCGGCTGTCCGGTCAACCGCTTCCCCCCCCCCAGTCCAGTTTTTGCGTGGGACTTCTCCCTCCTTTCCCAGTAACGTAATAGTTTTACTCTTTGGTCAGTGCTGGTCACCATCCCGTTTAGGTCCCTCGGTCTCCCCGCGAATGTGCCGTCCCCTCGCCCTCCCCCCTTCCCACGTTGTCACACTCAACTGGAGCGCTTGTTTTTTCTGTGATTCTGAACCTCTCCTCGCATCAGGAATGATCTCTGGAAAGGGTGCGAACCCTCAGATCAAGCACCGCCGCGCCATTTCCCAGTTCTTTTTTTTACTACGTATCAGCCTTTTTTTGCACGTTTTAACCTCGCATTCAGGGACGGCTTCGCCACACCTCGGCGCTTTCCCTCCGTTTTCGCCTCCCCCGTTCTTACCCCGATAGAAAGCGCTTCTTGTTCACGACTTGGGGTGCGGCGGGAACTATGTGGATGGCACCATTTGTCCGCTCGCACGTTCCCCCCTCCTGAACCTTGGTCCTCATTTTGCCTGCTCAAGGTTCCTCCCTTCTTCCGGGTTGCCCCTCTTTTGCACTCTTCTTGGTTCTCCGACCCCGAATATACCGCGATACTGTTTGTAAGTTGGAGCCAGCTTCCTTCAGCCCGTGCTTTTCCCTTTCTCCTTTGCATTTTCCCATTCACCTGTCGAGGTCACGTCTTCCTTTCAAGAGGACACTCCTTTTTTGTCACTCCCTTCCAGTTTCCCCTCCGTTTCGTTTTCCACTCCCACCGTAGTTCTGCGCTCTCCTAGTTTTTGCGGTTTTTTGTTCTCAGCTTCCGGCTTTCCTCCATCACTTGTATTCGGCGAGCGAATTCACCTCTGACGAATAGGGGACGTAGGCCGCCACCCTTCCTTTGTTGCTCCTTGACCTCCGACGAGACTGATTTCATCGTTTCACCGCCTTTTGTCCCCCTCTGGCTGATTCGGACTGGCCCTGTTTCCTTTTCACGGTGAGTCCGATACTCCTGTCTTTCCCAAAACGTAAAGTTTTGACCCTATGGAAGAATGCTTTCCAATCCGCTTTTTTTTTCGTTTCGTGATCAGCGCCTGGTTTCTTTCCACTCTACTTTCCCTTCGTTGTTTTTTGAGACTCATGACTGTACGAATCACCCCTCTCGCCCACTCACGAAGCCCGGCACTTTATCGGTCTTGTCAATTTTTCTCGTTTTGCCCCATATCCCTCGTATCGGAAAACCTGAAGGCATTCTCCTTACTCAGCCTACCCCATTTAAGGGACTTTAAAGGACCATCTCCTTTCTCGTTTCGTGCTGCTTTAAAACCCCTTGTTCAAATGGCAAACCCTGTGGTTTCGTTTAATTGCGTCCCGATTCTGGCCTCCTTGCAGATCGGAACCAACAAGTTTCTTCCCCTTTCCCTCCTAAGCCCCTTAGCCTCTGACCCACAGGCAAACGATCCTGTTGCGCCCCCCCACATTTGAGGTGAAACAATTTCTTTTTTCGATTATATTCTTCCAACTGGAAGGGGAATAGCAGTTTGGTTGAAACGGTTCCTCTGACAATGCTCGATTGAACAAGAGTTCCTTGGAAAACAGGGAGCAGAATCCAATTTGCATTTTATGCGGGGAACGTGTCTTACTCCCCTAACCCTTGAACTGTACCTTGTCGGGGGTTTTTATGTATTTCCCCGGTCCCCTCCGGGGCTGTGCACATCCCCGGAAACTTGAGATACACCCCTTTGGAACCGACATTCCCCCAACCCTTTTAGTTATCTGAGCGGAAAATTTTCCCGGGGCGCCCCTCACCTGGGCAACCGTTCGAAAACGCCACCCCACTTTGCCCAAACACTAACCAGTTTTATATTTCATTTTGATTCGATGTGTCGTTAGCGTCCTCGGATCCTCGTCCCTAGCACCCTCATCACGTTCCCTTTAGCCTTGAATCGTTTTTACGTTGCTTCCTAAGACGGCAGGTTTTCTCTTCGTTTCAAATCGTCCGGCTTCTGATCTTGAGGGTCGCCCCCGGTTTCAGGGCATCGTTCCTGATTTCGTGATTTTCTCACGATTCCACCTGCCAGATTTCTCAGTTTCCATGAGTACAACGGGAGGAACCGCGTGGATGGGAGGGGACGGGCCCCATGGAACTATCCGTCGACGACCTCAGCTTAACTCTGGTTATTCAAGTTAGCACGTCCCCTGAGGATCCCCATGCAACCCTCGCCGCGGTTTGATTCAACGGCCCGAAGTTTTCTGACCTTTCCGGACCCGCATGGGGCCCTCCCGTTTTAACGCAGTGTTACGACGTTGTGGACTTTTCCTCCTTCCTTCGTCTTCACCTCAACATTTCAAAAGCCGTTCACACTTTTCGCTTTCCGGCAGGGGTTTCCATTCTGTCGGACGTAAGTCGGAGCGCGAGCCGTAGTTGTGTGACCGCGTGCCTGTTGTTACCGCTTTATTTGGATCTATGAAGGTCGTTGTGATGCACTCTTTTTATTTTTCAATGTGGAGATGTCATTCCTTTGAATGCTGTCCGATAAGCGACTCATTGGCTGATTCTCCGACCCGCTACCGGGATACTTCTCCCCCTTCCCCGATTTTATATTCCTTATTGCCCTAGTGGTCAGAGTTTTTTTTTGATGGAAGCTCGGTCCCACTTTCTGGTTTCGGGTTTTCTCCTGCCGTGTTTCTCCTGATGTTTTTCCGGATCGACGCTTCCATGTTTAAGTGGGAGGCGTGGCTCCCACCTGGGTCTGCGGTCTCTTTGTTTGCACCAATGTAACAAATACGTACCTGGCTCCCTGGTGCGTAGGTCTGCGGAGGCCTTGAGGTATATTGAATGGACGCGGTGATCCATTCGATGCCACTTTTCCGGACCACTCTTAAAACCCTTGCCTTCCTGTTCCCTACGTGCGTCATGGGCTCTACGTACCCAAATCCCTCGTTTATTTTTCTGCTCCCCTCATGGACGGGTGTCGAATCCTTTTCTCCCTATCGTAGAGCAACGAGAAAGAAGAGGCTATCTGCCCGCTGCGCCAGTATCAACCCTGCAGCGTACGGAGTTCGGGTGTGCTTCCGGGTTCGAGTTCCCCCTCGACGCGTCACAGTCTACCGGCCAGGGACGCTGTCTTTCCTAGCCAACATTCTCAGTACACCGTCCCGTCCAGTCATTCTGATGGAGTGCGGGCAGGTGCTTTTCTTTCCTTCCTCCCTTGCTTGGGTCGGACCAGCGCCCAGCGAACCCTCTGTGTATTTCTTCGCTGATCGAGGACGAGAGTTTTTGTTGTCTTTCCCCGTGGGACCCCTCTCACATTGTACGGCGACGTAGGATCCCCATTTGACGAATTCCCTCCTTGGCTGGCTGCGGTATTCTGTGTTTTTCCGTCCTCGTGTCAACGGCGAGGGCGAGACTCAGTCCCCTTCTCGTGCTGGGAGTAAAGGGATACAGGCACTCTCCCCCCATGTGCCCCCGCGGGCATTCCCTTTTTTTTGGGAAAAACCTCCGCCGGTCACAAGAACCAAGCCAGAAGCTCTGAATAC